>VFQP010000783.1_pt1 | contig 52286 bp, 40 predicted proteins | sample 3512351 | NCBI WGS metagenome assembly VFQP01 (sample SAMN10412372, study PRJNA504923) | tailings metagenome | isolation source: Relicate 1 Philex TSF1 revegetated site | place: Philippines: Tuba, Benguet | collected 2017-08-29 | reverse complement strand
TCTCTAGCGCAAGCATTAGTGTAACGGTGCTTGTGCTTTTATATTAATGCCGGCACGTTCAGCTATGATGCCAACGGTAACGTGAAGACCGATACCCCCCCTCTGGTTTAAGCACTTTGTCTAGCGCAAGCATTAGCGTAGTGGTGCTTGTGTTTTATCTAACATAGACACCACGCGATTATGTGGATGGTATACAGTATACCAACGGTGTGATTGATTTCATGCAGACGGACGAGGCATGGTGCTGAACAATGGTGGAAGTTACACCTACCGTTACAATCTTTCCGACCTCCAGATGGCTATCGGGATTGGAAATGTGCGCACAAGTTTCGATATTTACGGGGGCGTTGTGCGGATATTGCAGCGTGACGACTACTATGCTTTTGGGCTGAGGAAGTCTGGATTGAATGACAATGGTGCGGTGTCGTTGGACAACAGGTACCTTTACAATGGCAAGGAGCTGCAGGATGAGCTGGAACAGTACGATTACGGGGCAAGGTTCTATGACCCGGTTATAGGGCGTTTTAATACTGTAGATTTATTAAGTGAAAAGAGCAGGAGGTTCAGTCCATATAGTTATGCTGTGGATAATCCGATACGCTTTATCGATGTTGATGGGATGTACGTTGCGCCTCCAGATGAATATGTATTTAATCATGATGGAAAATTTAAAGAAAAAATAGCTAAACCTGGAGAAAACTACATTAGAATTGCCAATACAAATACAACATTTAAGTTTGCAGACCCGAAAAATGATGCAGCGTCAATTGATAAAGGAGAGATAACGAAATTGAGGGTTGTTAGTGACTATACTATTAATGGGGTTCTGGAGGATTCAGGAGTGTTTAATCAGAAAAACCAAGAATCTAGATTTTCTTTTATCTTAAATGAGAGTAACGCAAATAATCCTAAAGGGTCGGGAAAGATGGATTATGTTATAACTGCTGGATTAGATTTTGGTAAAACTAGAAAAAATGGAGAGGTAATTAAAGAGCCTATAAGTGCTGACATGCTTTATGTGACAATGACAGAATCTGGAAATGTGGCGCACAACAATTATAACTTTGGTAATTTTCTCTGGGGTGCTGGTGCGCATAGTTTAGGTTTTCCGGAAATCACTGGAAGGGTCGGAGCCCACGCTCACAATTTTTTTAATGACCCTAATCATAAAGGTAAGCTCGATTCCAAAGATGATCAATATTCAATACACCTAGGATATGAATGGAAGAAACCGAAATAACAATTTCATGAAAAATATAACCTGCTTATTGCTATCAATTAGTCTTTTTGGTTGTTCTCGATCTAAAACATCAAGTCAAATAGCCAAAGAATTCTATAATGAAAGTAGTAAAGTTCCTATGATTTACTTTAAAAACTGGAATTTTTATTCTAGAGATGATAGAAGTAATCAATATATTATTTGTGATTACTTAAGAGCGGATAAGATAGTAGCAAGGTTTATATTAAACACATACGGGGCTAAATTTTATCTTAAGGGAGTTTTTCCAGTGAAGGATAAAGATTTTTTACTAATTGATGATTACCCTAAGGAAACACTTCAAAATTTATACATAGATAGGACAGATTTTAAAAAGGGAATTAATTTTTTTTATCTTCTTAAATTAAATAAAGTTCTTTATCGTAATGATTTCGACGGATTAATTATAGTGAAAGAAAATTTAAACTTTGTTTTTTCATTTTCTGACAAGCTTAAATCCCAGATTCCTGAAGGTTATAAAGTACTAGGGAATAATTGGTATTATTATAGCCAATAATTACAAACAATATTTGTACAATACGATCACGGCGCAAGGTTCTATGACCCGGTGATAGGCAGGTGGAACGTGGTGGATCCGTTGGCGGAGCAGATGAAGAGACACTCGCCTTACAACTATGCTTTCAACAACCCGATTAGATTTATTGATCCTGATGGGATGATGCCAGACGACTTTGTACAGAGAAGAGATGGTAGTCTTTATTGGGATAAGAATGCAAATGATCAGGCCAGTACAAAGTCTGGAGAAACTTATTTAGGAAAAACATTAAAATTTGAGTTCAATAGTTACATTGATAAAAATCTTTGGGATGGGCCAACAATGGGTGGATTAATAGATCCTTCTGGAGATAAGTTAACCAGTACAGTTACATTAAAGGCTAGTGAGAATGAAGATGGAGAGTTAACGGGATTGTCGGCATCCAAATCTATAAAATTAGGAGATACTCCTATTGGTGATGCAAGGGGTTTTTATCCAGGGAAAGGAGGAAGTAATAATGAACTCACAAAATCTATAACGGCTCAAGGTATAAATATAGGCTTTGAGCAACATGCAAGTGTTTCAAGGGCGGAGGAAGTCAATCTAAATATGATGAACTATAAAATTGTAGACGTTGCCCAAAAACTCAATATTAATTATAATAACGCCAATGGGAACCTTTCAGTAAATTCTTTTACAAATATATTTCCCTCGGCGACATTGAAAGTCAATGGAATTAAGATAATGCAATACAATCAGCCTTCTTTTGAAAAAACGCATGGAGTACCCTTAATTAACCAAATTATAGGGAAAGGCAATCTTGATTATTATCCTTCTAAATTTTATAAACGATAAAATATGAAATATAAAATACAGCCTATAATTATATTTTTGGGTGTTTTTTCACTGTGCGTTGGCATCTGGCAAATATTGCAGATAAAAACAATGATACTTCCTTCTTGGTTTTTGCTCTTGCTTCCTGTACCTTGTATCCTTCTTGTTTCTTTTGTATTGGGTACTTTGGTAAAGAAAATATTAAATTCAAAATGGCGGGCTATAACATTTGCTTCAATATTCGTAATAATATTTTGTTCTATATTTTATATAAGTAATTTTAGGTCTGTTTATACTGTTGTTATTCCAGAAGGTTATGTCGGAGAAATAAGATTGCTAGTTTCCAATGAAAATGATTTTTCAATTAATAATTATGGAATTGGATATATTGATAGGAAAACATTTGACGAAGGCTTTTATCCAAAAATAATTAAAGGAGGTAATGATATAACAAAACAAGTAAAAGAGTATAGTAAGGGAGCTTTGGCAACATCATCAGGAGATGTTTATTCTTATGAATATCTATCTTTTTCTGTTCTAGCTAAGGGCGAACATGTAGAAAATAAAGATATAGAAGAATTGATAAAGATCAAAGCAATCGACACGTCCAGGTTGTATAGGAAATAATCCCCCCGTAGGGGTATTACCGACGTTAGCTACAATTACCTTAACCTTCCCGCTACGGTAAGCGGTACGGCCAATATCTCCTACACCTACGATGCCATGGGGCGGAAGCTCAGGAAGGTATCTAGTACTACCGGCACCACCGATTATGTGGACGGGATACAGTACAAAAATGATGGCACGATCGATTTCATCCAGACGGGCGATGGCGTTGCCTTCAACAGCGGCAACGGTTATATCTACCGCTACAATCTTTCCGACCACCTTGGAAATGTGCGGACTGTTTTCGATATTTACGAAGGCGTTGTGCGGATATTGCAGCGTGACGACTACTATCCCTTTGGGCTGAGGAAGTCTGGTTTGAATGGCAATGGTGCGGTGTCGTTAGACAACAAATACTTGTATAACGGCAAGGAATTGCAGGAAGAATTGGAGCAGTATGATTACGGTGCAAGGTTCTACGACCCGGTTATTGGCAGGTGGAATGTGATGGATCCGCTAGCGGAGAAATTTTACTCTCTTTCAGCCTATAGTTATGTTGCTAATAATCCTATCTTGTTCATAGATAAGTAGTTTGGGCTTGATACAACGAGAATTCAATTAAGACAGGTAAATATAACTGGTAAATATTTACGAACAGTGACTGAATCAGCTTTGTATTTTATTAGACAGACTACAATGGGTATCAATAAGATCTACAATTTGGCGAAGGGAAAATGGTTTGTTTTCTACGAAGATATCGTCGGGCCCATACCCTGGATTATGATGGTAGGATATATCTGAATCTACTTCAAAAACTTGGGCTTTTGCTTCTAGCCAGTCTGCTGAAACACCAGTTAACCTTTCATTTACAATTTCTAACGGCTCAACAAACGGGTTTTGGCGCTGCAATCTTAACAAACCGTCTTCTGCAACCAATGGAAATCTAAGGTCCAATTGTGGTGTCTCTGTATATAGAAAAAGCTGACCTCCTCTATCTTCAATGATTGTAAATGGCAGCTCTTTTCCAACTTTTGGTACAGAAAATCTGACTTCTAATCCCATCTTATTTTAATAAAAAAACTTTATCAAACATACGCATAAGCTATCTATTGGAGAAGAATTAATATAATCTGATTGAATTTGTAACATTTTTTGTGATGATAAAATGTATGTCATTTTTATTCTCTTAGATAGGTTGAAATGTCAATCCACAGCTTCTCCGGGATAGCGAACTACTCTTAAGGGGATTTTGCTTTTAAAAATCTTCGTAAAAATTGAGTTTGATAACTATCAATCTTTAAATTAACTATTTTTATAGAAAATTTAAAGATAATGCTCAAATCTCTAAAAACACTCTCAACAATTCTAATTTTTTGTCTCTATTCCTTTCCTGTAAGAAGGAATCAACTTTTTCAAAGGATATCAACTTGAAATTTCGAATATCGTGGTGATAATCGGTTGATTAGAGATGCTGTCGGTCAACTATCACTTCGTTATGATACCTTAGATTTTAGTATGATTAGCGAGAAAAGTCAATTCGGCTGGGACAGTAGTATTGGTTATAGAAACATAGGATAAATATATATTAGTTCCAATTTTCATTACAGATAAGACAGTTAATTTCTTTGCAAGTCAAGTCGAGTTCTCTCCTCCTCTTGGTAGCCCGATTGAAGTAGAACACATGTTACAGCGGTTTTTCGGAACTGAGATCGTTTAAATCCAAATCCGCGATTCGACGTGCGTCAGCAAGGAAATGGTTCGAGAAACGTACGCTTAAGCCCTTTTAACCTGTTGATTTTAAAACTACTTAATTTAACTTTTAGGCTGTTGGCTTTTATATAATTGTAGTTGCAATTGATCTCTTTTTTTATTAAATTTATTCTAAAATAAACGGATATTATTTTAAACCATCGTACAATAGAAAAAACTGTTTGACATGGGTTGTGATGCTTTGACCTCTTTGAATTTATGCCCTATTCTGCTACCTAATATTTAGTTTAAAGGTAAGTTATTGATAAATAGATATTTGTGTTGTTGGTGCGCTTTGCTGCCACCCCGACTTATAAAATTATCGGAAAGTATATCTCTAGTAGGGATAAATTTTCCGATTTTTTTGCAATATTATGGCTCTCTCCGAGCTAGTTCAGATCAACCTTTCTTCCAACATCGCTTTCCAAATAACAAAGCCCTTGTCCAAATCAGCATAATCATGCATAATCCTGCTAAAATTCTTTGGTGGGTTTGTGATAAACACCTGTCGTCCCTTGTCTTTAATAATCTGTAGCTCTTCGTTGATGCAGTTCATATTCTGCATCAACGTAGCTTTGCTTTTATCGATGTACCATATATAGGTTGCCTCTTCGGTATCCAACGTTTCAAGTACGATGTGGTAAAGGTTTTCGCCAGCCAATAGAAAGACAAAGGAAAACGGATTGACCACAAAACGAAGCTTCATAACTTGGCTCTGGTGAAGGTCAGCCAAAAAACGAACCTGTCTGGAATGTCTGTAATCCTTGTTGCCGAGTATGGCATCCAGTATTTCTTCGGCAGGTTGAAATTTTGGGTGTCAATAAAGCAACTGTTTCCCTGCTCAACACAGTGTTTAAACAATGGAAGGGCAATGAGGTTGCCAAATCCCTTGCCGGAGAGAAAGTCCTGGTTGGGGAACAATCTATCGAAACTTGAACCCTTGTCAAACTTTGAGAATGCCCCAGCTTCCTCCAATATGGAGATGAACAATTTCCTGCTTCTTACTGCCAGTTAGGGCTGGCTAAAGAAAATCCATACGTGGCCACCGTTACCCGATCAGGAGCGCTCAAGATAGGCCGGAATTCCTTTTTGTCTACAAGCATCAATAAACTTCAGCGCATCGCTTTTCCAGTTGGTCTCATCAAAATCGGCAGCCAAAAACCAAGATGTATTATCGGTTAATAAGGGATAAACGCCGATATGCTGTTGACCATCCAGATGTTTTATAATCTCCCCATCGGAAAGCGGCAGGTGGCTTTTGTCGGTGTAATTCTGGAATTTACCGCCAGCCATGCGGTGTCTTTTATAGTAATATGGATCGTAGCTGTAGACGGGCGAATAGCCACTTTTGTTTTCCTTTTCCCACCTAATTGCAAACACATCATCACGACCTTTGAACAGTGAACGGAATAGTTCTATTTCCATCATACTCAGTTTTAATCAGAAAACCTGAATGCGCCCTGCATCATTTCCTGCTCTGCCCTTGATATGCCCAATTGGTTGGCTATTTTTCTCCAATTGTTTACGCTTGCCAGGACTTCTTTGATAATAATATCCATTTCTTTTTCAGTTAAACGGAAGAAAACCCCCACACTTTTGGCCAGTTCCAGATCAAGGGCATTATTGTCCATATCGATATTCAAAGCCAAACCATTTTTGTCTGTAGATGGGTTGATGTCGTAAGCGGGAGAAAGTACCCAACCGTTATTGGTCAACAAAAAACCATGGTTGCGCAGGTGGTCGTCTGTATTGGAAATGGCAATATTGAAAACAATCCTTCTCCACAGCAGGCACAAGTTTCTCTCTACGGCAGTACCGTTGTTCTGGATGAACTCGGCAATGTCCAGGTAGCTGGCAGGACTATCTCTGATGGTATCTTCATTATTGCCCGTCATGGTCATGGCAGACGCAAAATGGATACGTTCTCCCGCATGCCTGTCGAACCTTTTTGTGAAGAAAGTATGGTATCTGCCAGCTGTTTTTTCCATCCTGCATGAAGCCATTTCTATACCTGCATCAATGGCAAGTTGGTAGGCAAGAAATTCCCATGCCGCTTTGTCCATGGTATCGTTTTTTGATGGAAATTTGGCTATCCATAACGATTTTTCTTCGTCCAATATGTTGGCCTTAGGTCTAGCTCCGCCCAGCGAAGATCCCGGTGCCATCAGAATGGCCAGCCATTTTTTGATATCTTCATTTTCACTATCGCCCTCCACCAGATCGGCAGCATGCTGCAATTCCCTAACAGACGACCACGGTGGGGTTGGCATTTCAGTGCTATTATCTAAAAAAGGACCATCTAAAGCTGTCTTAAAACGTAGTGCGCCCATCCGGCTTTCGTCATAAACACCAAGCAGGTAGTCGATGTCATAAAGCGTTGGCGCTTTTTCTCCTAGTTCACGGGCCTGCTGGGCAGCCCGGCGTTTCATCAATGTACGTCCCCAAGTATCGGGCATGCTATCCAGAAAAATGCCGAAGTTTTCTTTGCGGTTTGGGAACTGTGCGCCAGAATAGAACTGGATATCGGGATCTATCTGCAGTTGCTGTTCAGATTTTATCCAGCTTTTATCGTATTCAAAGCTAAAGGCCTTTTTCCCCTTGGCATGGTGAGCGGACAAAATGCCCATCAGCTTAGGCTCTGGCATTCCTTTCCAATGCGCAAATACGTAGATATCAGATTTCTGCTGTGCCATTTTATTTCAATAGTTCAAGGTCCTGTAGTTTTCTGCCCAGTTCATCGTCGGCACCGAGTTTGAGGATATCATCCTGTAGCCCTAAAACCCGTAGAACGTTAAAATATCCACCGAAAGCCACGCTTGGATCGCCTTTTTCTATCAGGTACAAGGTTGACCGGGCAATATCCGCCCTTTCTGCCACCTGTATGGTGGTCAGCTTGCGGCGTTTTCTAGCCAGTTTGATGTTTTCGCCCATCTGTTCCAATAACTGGTTATGTTTTGGTAGGATGATTTGTTTTCGGATACTCATTTTTTGATTGCTATTTCATTCAAAAATATATAAAATGTTTTAAATAACAAACATAATTCTTATGTGAATTGCCCTACTAGAGAAGATAGTTATTCTTTGTTCCCTAGTAGAGATGTAAAAATGAAGCTCTTTTATCCATTTGCCAACTTCTTCAAATCCTGCAAAAAATATTTCGAAAATTGTTCTGTGAGGACGACTTATTAGATATCAAATTCTAGCAAAAAACCTCTAAATATTAGTTTTTAGAGGGTTTTTCTTTTTTGGTAAGATCAGTTGAGGGCAGACTCGGGGATCATGTACAAAAGTTGTGGACTCGGGAATAAATTTTAGATCTTCGTGGGTTAAGATATAATTTCAATGTACGAATCTTCCAAAGCAGTACTTCCCGTGGTCATATCCAAAGGTGTATCTGATTACTTTGCACTTTCTGGCCATAAGAAGCGCACCCTGGTATCCATATCTACCTTGAAGAGCTGAGCTTGGTTGCATCTGAATTCTTCGATGAAGTGATACTGCTGGATTTCTCGATTCCTTTACAATAGGCTTCCCTGTACCTTGTTTGACGTTATTAGTATAAGTTAATTTAGTGTTAATAATGCATTAACAGTTATCTGCGTTAATGTTCATCAGAAAATTATTGCTACATTAGTCAGCTAATCAAACAATGGTATAAGCGCAAGAAAAGGATATGATGTCGTCAGCGGAAGTAACCGAAGATCGTTTATTATTTTCTAAAATTAAAAGTGGAGATGAACAAGCCTTTAAACAGGTTTATTACCGCTATCATGCTAAAATCTTTCATTTTGCTAATTCTTTTCTGAAAGACAAAGATCAAAGTGAGGAGATTTTACAGGAAACTTTTTTGACCTTTTGGGTAAAACGTGAAAAATTTGTTATAGATACTACTTTTGAACCTATATTATACACCATCTGTAGAAGGTTAATTATAGATGCTTTCCGTAAATCATCCATAGCGCAGCGTTATCAACAAAACTTAAAATTAATGATGACCGAGGTCGGCAACCAAACTGAAGATCATGTAATATTCTCTGACTTGCTACGCATCACAGAAAATGTGGTAGCAGAGCTTCCGGAGCAACAACAGCATGTATTTAGGCTAAGTAAATACGACGGTTTATCTTATGAAGAGATTGCTCAAAAATTGAATATTTCTAAGAATACTGTACGAAACCATTTATTCGTAGCGCTAAAAACGTTGAAATCGAGGTTAGGCAAAGATGGGATACTCTATTGCCTTTTCATTATCCTGTTTGATACTTTATAGTTCAACCGGTTTAAGTAATATCTCTAAAATTTATTTATTTGATTATCAGTGTTTTTAAATTAAATGTTAAAAAAAACTATCCTTAACTAGTACAAAATGTTTTGACGTTCGTTTCCCATATATAACCAATATCAACATTAATGTATTTATCTTCTGAACGAGTTGAGTATCTATTACATGCTTACATTCACAATGTAGCAGATGAGCGTGAATTAGAAGAAATTACTGAGCTAATTAAACACCCTGAAGGTATAGCCGAACTAAAAAAGTTCATGGATCATTATTGGCCAAACCAAACGGTCGAACGATATCCCGAGGTTGATGCCGGCCGAGTTTTAGAACAAATTATTTCACATCAGGATTTTAAAGCTGGCAAGAGAGGTAAAATATTTAAACTGTTACCCAACCTTTTGCGCTATGCAGCGATATTATTTGTTTTAGCTGGTTTGTCATTTTGGATTTATAGTTTAAACAATAAAATTACCAGTGTAGATGGAGTAAAGCTGGCTCAAAATAGTCATACAAACATTCAATCGGCTACTCAAAAAGCTATTCTTACTTTATCAGATGGTTCTAAGATAGACCTTAACGAAAAAGCGGTCGGCACCATTGCAACTGAAGGTCAGTTGCCGGTACAGCAGCGTAGCGGTCAGTTAATTTATCAAGGTAGTATTTCTGAACAAAGCCATTTTGTAGTGAACACTTTAACTACACCTAAAGGTGGCTATTATCAACTTATGCTTAATGATGGCACTAAAATCTGGTTAAACGCGGCTTCCAGCATCAGCTATCCCGTAGCCTTTTCTGGAGGAGATAGACGCGTGAAAATTTCGGGAGAAGCGTATTTAGAAGTTGCTAAAAATCCTAAACAGCCATTTTATGTTGAGACTGATGGTTGCCAAATTAGAGTTTTGGGCACCTCTTTTAATGTAAGCGCTTATAACGATGATATACTGGTAACCACTACTTTGGTAGAAGGGGCAGTTAATGTAAAAAGTGGCAATAGTTCCGGTGTTTTAAAACCTAATCAACAATCGATAGTAAACAAGTCCTCAAATGAATTAGTCGTTAAAACGGTTGATACAGAAAAAGCCCTTGCATGGAAAAATGGCTACTTTATGTTTGATAATGAAGATATAAGATCGGTAATGAAGTCTATAGAAAGATGGTACGACATTGAGGTTAGTTACAGCGGAAATTTAACAGGTAAAACCTTTGGTGGTACAATTTCTAGAAGCGACGACGTAAGGAACTTGCTAAAAAACATAGAACTCACAGAAACCGTTCATTTTAAAATTGAGGGAAGGAGGGTAACGGTAATGCCTTAAAGCATAACGAAACCTAATTAACCAGGAGCGTTCCAGCGCCCCTGGAGAAATAGCAAAGCTATTAGGTTGTTAAATAATCGCAGATAACAATTACATATAAACCAAACCAAATGTATAAAAAAATTACTGCATTTTTTTGCGGTGGGCAGGATTCTCTATTTTCACAATTTTTTCGGATAATGAAGCTATCGGTTATACTGCTCCTAATCAGTTTTTTTCAGGTAAATGCATCAGCTTATGCGCAAAAGATAAATCTGAAAAAGAACGAGGAGTCTTTGGAAAATGTCTTCAAAGAAATCAGAAAGCAAAGTGGTTACAATATTTTTTACGATGCCAAGGCCGTAAAAGAGGTTGGCCGTGTCTCTGTAAACCTATCCAACGCTAACGTGGATGTAGCCATGCAGAAATGCTTGGAGGGCACTAACTTGAACTATAAGATTGTAGACAGAAATATCATTATTTCAAAAAAACCGCTCAAAGCTCAAGACGTTGAAGTAAAGGGGAAGGTTACTGACGTTGATAATAAACCCATTCCTGGGGTGAACATACGTCTAAAATTAGGCTCAAAATCTACCGTAACAGATGAACAAGGGAATTACAAGATGGTAGTTAACGGAGATAACCCTATCTTAACTTTCTCTTTTTTAGGCTTTGTTACCGAAGAACGAAAGGTTACTGCTGGCAAAACCATTAACGTAATTTTAAAAGAAAAAGACAATGACTTAAATGAAGTTGTGGTAACGGCTTTGAATATCAAAAGAGAAGAAAAAGCACTAGGTTATGCCGTAACTGCGCTAAAGCAAGAGTCTATAACCGATGCAGTATCCAATAACTGGACAGATGCACTATCTGGTAAAGTGGCTGGCTTAAATTTATTAAGGTCTAATGGCGGTCCAGCAGGATCAAATCGAATTATTTTAAGGGGAGAAAACTCCCTTTCTGGAAACAGTGAAGCGTTAGTAGTAATTGATGGGGTAGTGATCAGTAGCTCTAGCGGTAGAGCAACAGGAAATGGTACTGCTTACATGGGAGATGATTCGCCTACCGACTACGGTACAAGCATCAACGATATTAATCCGAACGATATTGAAAGTGTAACAGTTTTAAAAGGGCCTGGAGCTACAGCTTTGTACGGCGCCAGGGGTGCAGGAGGAGCAATTATTATTACTACCAAACTGGCCAATCCGAAGGTTAAGGGCATAGGAGTGTCTATAAGTTCTAATACTTCTATTGAGAGTGCTTCCCGGTGGCCAGATTATCAATATCAATATGGACAGGGCGATGTAGGTTTAGAGTACTACTCTTATGGTAGAACCGAAGATGGTATAAATACTGGTGCAACCAGCAACGCTTTCGGACCAAAATTTGATGGACAAATGTTTTATCAATTTGATCCCAATACCTTAACCACAGGTTCGCAACGTACACCTTGGATTGCATATCCAAACAATAGAAAAGATTTTTTTGAAACAGGACAAACCTATACCAACAGTGTTACCATAGAGGGCGGAACAAAGGTAAACTCTATCCGTTTCGGTTACACCAACCTGAATAATAGCTGGATAATTCCAAATACAGGTTATCAGCGTAATACATTTTCGCTAGCGTTAAATCAAAAGATAACCAACAAACTACAGTTATCGGGTAGGGCATATTACACCAACAGAAGTAGTGATAATTTACCATCTGTTGGATATAATGCGCAAACCATTATGTACGCTATGATACGTATGGTTCCCAACGCAGATCTAAACATGTTTAAAACACTGTGGTATCCGGGAGAAGAAGGCATAAGACAAAATAAACCTTTAAGTCAGGCTGGTGATAACCCCTATGTAATTGCCTATGAGATGCTGAACAAATCTAATAGAAATACCGTAACTGGTTACATGCAAGCTAATTATAGTTTTACAGAAGATTTGAATCTGATGTTGAAAGGCTCTATAGATTTGTCTTATGATTCGCGTTCGCAACAACGACCAAAAGATACCAGAAAATACCTTAATGGCATGTATCGCACGCAAAATATATATAATCAGGAAATTAACTTAGATTTTTTGCTGAAATACAAGAAAGCATTATCTAGAAAATTAGATGCTGATTTATCACTAGGCGGCAGTATACTTAGAAATAGGTATGAGAAAGAAGAAACGAGGGCAGAACGTCTTTTTGCACCCAACATCTTCAATTTCGCAAACAGTATGGATGTGCCACTATCTTATCCTTTTAGAAGCCAGTTTGGCGTAAGTAGCTTATATGGTATGGCTTCTTTTGGTTACGATAAATTTATTTATTTAGACCTTACTGGCAGACAGGATTGGTCTAGTACGCTTTTTACACCAAATGGCGAGCCAAAAGGCTTTTTCTATCCCTCTGCCAATGTGAGCTTGGTATTGAATGATAAATTATCGCTGCCTTCTTATTTTTCATTGTTAAAATTTCGTGGTTCTTACGCCATGGTGGGCAGCGGGGGTACCACACCTTATCTAACAACCTACAATTATGCTACAGAAACCAATTTCCCATCGGGAATAACCAATCCGTTAAGTGTAGCCAATGCTAATTTAAAGCCAGAGAGTACCCGTAGTGTAGAGTTTGGCGCAGATGTACGACTATTTAATGGCAGGCTTGGTCTTGATGTGGCTTGGTATCAAAATAATACTACAGATCAAATCCTCAACGTACCTGTAGATAGGGCTTCTGGATACAATTATGCAGTGCTCAATTCTGGAGAGGTACAGAATAGAGGGTTAGAAATAACTGTGAATGGCAGTCCAATCAAGAATGCCAAAAAGTTCTCTTGGAACATGTTTGGAACTTTTACTGCTAATAGAAACAAAGTTTTATCATTGGCAGATAGCGTAGAAGTTTTGCAGTTACAAAGTGGTCCAGGGGGGAGGGGTTCATTAGAGGCCAGGGTTGGCGGCACTATGGGCGATTTATATGGATTAGGATACGAACGTTCGCCAGATGGGCAAATCATTTATGCCAATGGTTATCCGGTAAAATCTCAAACTGTAAAATGGTTGGCAAACGTGTATCCAAAATGGAAAGCAAGCTTCAATAATGAATTTAGGTATAAACAGTTTAGGTTAAATGTGTTATTTGATGCACAGTTTGGAGGTAAAGCCTACTCACATACCCATGCAAATAATGCAATGACCGGCCAACTTACTAGCACCTTGCCCGGTAGGTATAACGGTTTGGTGGGCGATGGTGTAATCCAAAATCCAGACGGAACTTTTAGAAAAAACGACGTGCCTGCCACCGAGATTTGGACTTACTATCTAGAGCATTTTATTCCCGATAATGTAGAAGGAAATCTATTCAGTACTGATTTTATCAAATTTAGAGAAGCAAGGCTAGATTATGTATTTACGACGAAGTTTCTGAAAAAAATCAGCCTCCAAAAAGCCTCCATAGGGATTTATGGAAGAGATTTACTGATCATTAGTAATTGGCCTTCTTTCGACCCAGAGTTTGGTACCATTAATAACGGTTTAATACAGTCTGGATTTGAAATTGGGCAGTTTCCTGCTACAAGGACGTTCGGCTTTAACCTTAATGTTAGTTTTTAATGATAGGCAATATGAAAATAAAATCATACATACATATTTTAATAGTTTGCATCTTACTGATATGCGCTTGTAAAAAAAGCTATCAAGAATTAAACCGAAACCCTAATGCCGTAGCCGTTGCCTCACCAGAAAGGTTGCTTAACCCAGCATTATATAGCGTAGTTCAAAATAATATTACCAGAAGCTTTCAGATCAATAACCAGCTTGCTCAGGTGTTCGTACCTTTAAACGAACAGATCGAAATTCACAGATATGTTGTTAGACCTAATCAATCTGATCCCATTTGGAACGCTTGGTACCTGGAAAAAACCAATTTTCTAGATATTTATCAACTTGCGGCAGCAAATAGAAATGCTACAAGTGGGCAATCGGAACCTTACATGGCCATTGGTAACATATTAGATGCGTGGACAACTTCATTAATTACAGACACTTGGGGAGATGTACCTTATTCGCAGGCTAATAAAGGCAAAGACTATACATTTACACCTTCTTTTGATCAACAGGAAAATATTTATAAAGATATTTTCAGAAAATTAGAGGAGGCAAACACTTTGCTTTCTGGATTGCTTACCGCACAGCTTTTTACCGAAAACCAAAAGCAGTTAGATGCGCTTTACGGAAGTTCGGCAACGAGTTCGATAGAGCTTGATAGATGGAGGAAATTTGGCAACTCGCTTTACCTTAGGTTGCTAATGCGTGTTTCTGCAAAAGTGGAGCCTATAGCTAATGGTAAAACAGCCGTTCAACAAATTGCTGATATGGTTGCTTCTCCAATAACGTATCCCATTTTTACAAGTAATGCAGAGTCTGCCATATTGCGTTTAACTGGAGAAAACTTTCCGTTAAGGTCGCCATTTGCTGGCTACAGAGATGTAGATTTTAGTGGAACAGGATCGCTAAGTGAATTTTTTGTAAATACTTTAGCCGAGGCAGGCGATCCGCGTTTAGCTATTTGGGCTACTAAAATAGATAACGAGTATAAAGGTATTCAAAGCGGTTATGCCGATGGTAATATTCCGGCGAGAGGTTCAAGTTATGTTACCGCTTTGAAGTTAGAGCCACTATTGGGCAACATCATGAACTATGCCGAGCTTCAATTTATTTTAGCAGAGGCCGCTTTAAAGGGCTATATAGATGGTAATCCAAAAACCTATTACGATTTGGGTGTTAAAGCCGCTGTAGAACATTGGGGTTTAACCATGCCCGCTAGCTTCTTAACTACCAACACCGAGGTAGCTTGGTTGGATGCGGCAACCTTAGACGAGAAGATGGAGAAAATAATGGTACAAAAGTATTTTACCTTATTCTTTACCGATTTCCAACAATGGTTCGAGTACAGAAGAACTAAAAAACCAACATTGCCAATTGGTCCTGGTGTAAAAAATGGAGGAGAGATGCCTTCTAGACTATACTATCCTGTAACGGTGCAATCCTTAAATAAAAGTAGCTATTTAGAAGCGGTAGCTCGTATGGGCGCCGATAACCTGAGCACAAACGTATGGTGGCAAAAATAACAGATCCCCAAATGCAAAATAGAAGAACATCTGCTTTAAAGAGCATTAAAAATGTTGAAAAAATGAAACCTATAAGACCTAAGTTATTTCAGAAGCGTTTCGGATTTGCGATACTATTATATGGCATTTTAACAATCACATCGTGTATCAAACAAGATATTTTTCCAGCTTCGGGTACGCCAAATCAATTCATATCTATTTTAGATATACGCAAATTACATAAAGGCGCTGATGTGGTTTTGACCAAGGAAAATATGGATGGTGCCGATAAAATTACGGGTGTTATTGTTTCAGACGCAAGCGCTGGGAACATTCCTGCAGGAGTTTTTGCTATGCAACAAACCTCTAGAACCTTAACTAGGGGTATAGAGATTGTTGTAGGTAACCAGCCTGTATCTTTTAATGTAGGTGACTCGGTAGTGGTACGGGTGGATGGCGCTAACCTGATCAGAAATAATGGAACTTTACAGGTCAAACTATCTTCTTTAGATCAAGTTAGCAGAATAGCAACCAACCGGGCGTTTGAGCCTATGTTGGTTGATTTAAACACGCTGAATTTGAAATTTGCCGATTATGAAGGCACTTTAGTTAAAATTGCGCATGTAAATGCCGAGGCAGGCGGTACACTTGCGGGTGATGTGGTAGTTTCTGAAAATAATAACAACACCGGAATTATACACACAGAAGCTTCCGCTAATTTCGCTACCAAGGCGGTAGCGCTTAACGCTTCTTATACCGCTATTGCCAGATGGAATAATAATGCTAATGGCGAAAATAAAAAGCAACTGTGGCTGGTAAATTCACAAAGTGTAGAAGCAGAGAGCGGTAGGATTTACGAAAATTTTCCAGAGAAATTTGAAACTGGAGATGCCAGTTTATTTGCCGATGGCTATTCTACCAAAACAGGGAATTTAGCCACTGGAAGTTATACCTTGCAAAATATCTATCTAGGAAATACGGGCAACGATTTGCCAATTTCGGGAAGTTATGCACTTCGTTTAGTAGGTGCTTCGGCTACCAGCTCATGGTGTACCATGAACTACGATTTGCCCAACGGTGCAACTAAAATAACACTATGGGCAGGTTCTTATGGAGCTTCTGCAGATTTAGGCTCTACCTGGAGAGTAGAATATTCGCAAAATCAAGGTGTAACCTGGACACAAGTTGGCGAGGATATTTTAACTGTTAGTAAAGTTAAAAAGCAATTTACCTTTTTAATGGATATACGAGGCCAGGTTCGTTTCAGGATTGGCAAAGTGGGCATAGGCGAATCAACTACCAATAACCAAAATGGGAGGTTTAGTATGGACGATTTTGCGGTATATAAAAACCCTGAAGATGGAGGACCAATCACTAATCCAATTCCAGAATATGAAAATATAGTTGCGTGGCAGTTTGGTACCCCAGCCGCTGCAGGTAACGAAGTAAGCAAAATAGCAACTTCATCAAATAGTGGGATTTCCGGCGCTATTTTAACAAGGGGTATTGGTTTAAATGCTTCTACTTTATCAAGAGCTTTTGCATCTAATGCAGCTGGTGCACAAGTTACCGCTACAAAAGCCTTGGCGGTAAATCAAGATGTTTACTACCAAGCAAGATTTGTTGTTGAGCCGGGTCATACGCTTTCTTTAACGGCCATTAACACGAGATTAAGAAGAAGTGGTGCTGGTGCAAAAAACCATAAATGGTACTACAGTTTAGATGGAATTAATTTTAAAGAAACCATTGGTACTGGCGATATGAACTATGAAGGAACGGATGGGGAAGGCGTAGAGATGCCTACTTACTATTTGTATCAAACTTCTGAATTACAGAACATACCTGCTGGAGCTACCGTAACCTTGAGGATGTACTGTTGGGGCTTTACTAATATTGGGTCTGGTTCATTTTCAATAGGTCGTACAGCAGCTTCAACAACAAATGAAGTATTAACTATAGGAGGTAAACTAACGCAATAACGTAGGCTTACTATTTTCAAAAAAATATAAAAACTTAAAAAACTATGTTATGAGAAAATTTTACAAAAAAAACATTGCTTTAACAGCACTCATTTTGGTGTTGTTTAGTAGTACTATTTATGCGCAAATTGCCACTTGGCATACTATTGGTATTAATGACACTTCAACGCCGTTGTTAGTTGCTGGTACAGATTTTAATCTAGATGCCACGTCAGTAGGTATAGGAGATGGACTAATAAGAACAACTTTAGCGAATGCTTTTTCAACATCTCCAAAAGTAGCAACTACTAACGATGATTCTGGCGAACAAACGGCAATTGCGAATGGAGATTATTTTGAATTTAGTGTTAATGGAAAAAACAACTACACTTTATCGATAGAGGATATTATATTCAAGGCACGTGTTAGCAACACGAGCAGATGGTTTTTATTAAGATATAAAATAGGTGCAGGGGCGTTTCAAGACGCTGGAACTCGTATCGCATATAGTGGCGCTGCTGCGGGTAATGGAGCCTTGCAAACTATCGACGTATCTGGCATAGCAGCGTTACAAAATGTGCCTGCCGGTACTGTTATTACTTTTAGGATATATCATGGAGGTGCAGGCAATACATCTAGTACTACGGCTATAGGTAGATCATTAACTAATTTAGAGGCAGCATTATCAGTAAATGGAAATGTTAAACCAGCTACGGCCCCAACCAGTATATTAGCTTGGCAGTTATTTGATCCCTTAAGTGCTGGTAACGAAACTTCAATTGAGGCAAATGTTAAAAATGCAGGTTTAGAAACTTCTTCTTTAGTGCGTGGTGCTGGTTTGCGTAATAAGAACAGTTCAAACGTGGATATCACTTATCCTGGAGCATTTGTGGCTGGGGCTACAGTTGCTACCGCAGTTGCTGCTACTACCGATATTGCAGATGCCATCGCAAATAACCTTTACTTTGGTTTTGAAGTTAAACCTTCTGCCAATTACAAGGCTTCGTTAGCTACCTTACGATCTAAAATTAGAGCCAGTGGCGGTGGTGCAAAAACATGGTTGTGGAGATATAGCACAGATGGAACAAACTTTACTGATTTAGGTGCCGTTTATTATAATGCAGGTACGGCCACGGCAGGCGTAAATATGCCTGATGTTGATTTGTCTGGAATAGCAGGCTTACAAAACTTAACTCCTAGCACTACCGTTTATTTCCGATTGTATGTACAAGGTTCTAACGGAACCACGGGTTCAACAGGGCTTGGAATTTCTACTGATGAAAATACTTATGTAATATCTTTAAATGGTACAGTAGAAAGTACGCTTCCTGTTAAGCTAATCTCTTTTGTGGGTAAAAACAATGGTAGAAATGTACTTTTAAATTGGGCTACAGCCTCAGAAAGACAAAATGCTTATTTCGAAGTGCTTCGCATTCAAACAGACAACTCTGCTGTAAGTTTAGGGAAGGTCACTGGTAGTGGAAATTCTGACCAGACCCAAACCTATAGCTTTACTGATTATATGCCACAAAACGGCATAAATTACTATCAACTTCGTCAAGTAGATCAAAATGGAGATTTCGAGTTATCGCAGATCATCCCTGTTAAGGTATCATTAAGCAACTCAGACTGGGTAGCGTACTTTAGAAATGAGATGTTGAATTTGAATTTTGAGGTTGCCACTGCAGGAAATGTAAACGTCAGCTTAGTTGATATTTCTGGTCGTACAATTTACAAAGGAACTGTTCGTGCACAAGTTGGGAAAAATGAACTACAAGTGCCAATAACATTAAATAATGGAATTTATGTGATCTCACTCAACGGAGATCAAATTACTGCAAGTAAAAAACTAATTAAATAAGAGCGATTTATGAGAGCTGCAAAAATTTTATTGGCCGTTGCGCTAATGCTAAGCTTAGCTGTTAAAGCGAAAGCACAAAAAGGGGAGATCTACCCAGATTTTCCTGAGAGTTTCGAGAACAAAGGCGAACAAGATAACTATAAAAAGAAAAGTGTGTCGCTTAAAACTGGTGTGTGGACCATGTTCGGCGCAAAAATAGACAATTTTGAAAATGATAAGCCAGTTACTGGAACTTGCGCCATCAGGATGTTGGGCGCTAATAAAATGGATTATTATTTACGCACCGATTTTGATTTGGAAGAGGGGGCTTCGAAAGTGACTTTCTGGTACAGCTCGTATGCGGCAAAGACCGATAAACCTTGCAAATTCAAACTAGAATATTCTGTAAATGGTGGCAAAAAATGGAAAATTGCTGGCGATATAATTGAAGCAAAAAGCAAAACGAAGGAAAAGGCCGAGTATGATCTTGATCTTGAAGGAAAAGTACGTTTTAGGATTGTGAAACTAGGTTTGGGAGATGATAAAGAAGATCCTTCAATTAACAACGGTAGGTTAAGCATAGATGACTTTGCTGTATACAAAAAATAAGCATTGCGAAGTCTTATCGCTTAGTGCTAATGATAACATAAACCATCTTGATTTTTATTTGAACAAAGTCAAGATGGTTGTTCGTCACTAAAATCAAATACAAATCTGATGAAATTTAGGGTATTGGTAATCTTGCTTTGCTGGTTGGCCAGCAGCAAGGTTAATGGACAAGAACTGTCTATTGCTAGCTATAATCTTCGTGGAAATACTTTAGACGATGGCGATAATTCGTGGGATGATAGAAAGCAATTAGTAGTCAACTTAATCGAGAAATACAAGTTCGATGTGGTTGGTCTACAAGAGACCGAAGCCGATATGGTAGGTTATCTTGTAGGAGCAATGCCAAGGTTTGATAGTGTTGGAGTATTTCATAAAATCCCGACAGGAATTATGTACAACGCCAACAGGCTTTCCTTACAAGGACAGGGGCATTTCTGGTTATCGGCTACACCCAATGTAGAAAGTAAGGGTTGGGATGCTAAATTTGAACGCATTTGTATTTGGGCTCATCTTAAAGACAACTTATCAGGACTAAATTTCTACGTTTTTTCTACACATTTTGATCATGTAGGTACAGAAGCTCGTACCAATAGCGTAGCGCTGGTAAAACAGAAAATTACGGAGATAGCAGGAAATACAGCGGCTATTTTTCTAGGTGATTTAAATTTCGATCAGTTTAATGTAAATTATCTCTCACTAAACAATGCCGGAACTTTAAAAGATAGTTACAACTTGGCTGCTGTTAACCACGAAAAAGAACGAGGTACTGGCAATGGCTTTGTAATTGATTATAGAAAAACGAGAATAGATCATATTTTTTTAACGAATAATTTACGAGCCAGCAGTTACGATGTTTTGTTAGACACCTATAACGGTAAAATCCCCTCAGATCATTATCCTGTAATGACTAAGGTGTTTTCAAAATATAACGAATTAGGAGATCTATACCGACAGTTTCCAGAGGATTTTGAAGAAGCCAATCCTCTAAAATCTACCTATGCCGCTGCAAATGTAACTTTTAGAACAGGTTCTTGGTTGTTGAGCAACGCCATAGTGGGCGGTAGTTATAATAGCGATAGGCAAACTAGTGGTCTGTATTCAGTGCGCATGGCGCAAAACAATACCAGTTCTGCTTATTTGCAAATGAATTTTGATGTTGCAGAAGGTGCTTCGAAAGTAACAGTACAACATAGTAGTTATGCTACAGATAGTGTGTCTAGGTGGCAGTTAGAATACTCAAAAAATCAAGGCGTTAGTTGGCAAGCCATTGGGCCAGTTTTTACCACCCATCAAGGTGTAAAACAACAAGCTACCATTGCAATGGATTTATCGGGAAATGTGCGTTTTCGTATCAACAAGTTTGCATTAATCTCAGGAAATAACGGCCGTTTAAGTATAGATGATATTGCTATATACAAACGTAAAAATACGAGAACAGAAAGAGCTAACGCTGTATTGCTAGCTTGGCAGTTTGCCACTCCATCGTATAATGGCGCAGAAATAAGTGCAGCTTCAAGCTACAACCATCAACAAGTAAATACTTCTATATTAACCAGAGGAAGCGGTTTAACTACACAAAATGCAAATGGCAATGTAAATATCACTCGTGGCTTTGCGGCCGCGGCTAGCGTGGCAACACCAGATGGTTCTGCCGATACCACTAGCGCTGTGGCTAATCACCTATTTTATCAGTTTTCTATTAACCCCAAAACGGCACAACAGCTGTCTTTAACAGGAATAGATATTCGTCTATTATCTGCTACTGATGGTGGGCAAGTTTGGTACTGGAAATATAGTTTAGATGGTGTTAACTATAAGTTTTTAGCCAAACCATTTCGTTTCAATAATGCTAGCACTACATCGCTTTCCACCATTGATTTAGCTAATATTGCAGATCTGCAAAAAATATCGTCAGATAAAACCGTCTATTTTAGGTTATACGTAAACGGTGCAAGTACGGGCAAGTTTGGTATTGGCACTTCATTGGCATCTACCACAAATGATTACGCACTTTCGGTATCAGGGTTTGTAGAAAGTGCGGCTACAATAAACAAGTTGGCTGCTTGGCAATTCGCTTCGCCACAAAGTGTAGGTAACGAGAGTACAAGTACCGCGGCTATCGCTAACAATGCCGTTACGGTTACAGATTTACATCGTGGCAGCGGATTAAAACTAGTAAACAATAGTTACACTACACCAGTAACCTTAACTAGAACTTTTGTTGCCGTTGCAGATGTGGCAACTTCTAGTAATGTGAGCGATACCACTTCGGCCATTGCGAACCACATGTATTTTGGCTTTGCTATTAGTGTTAAACCAAGTTATTCGCTCTCGCTAAGCAGCATTAACTACAAAATTAGAATTTCTGGAGGCGGGGCAAAGGTTTGGTATTGGAAATACAGTTTAGATGGAACCAATTTTGTGAAATTAGCCAATCCAGTAGTTTTAACTGCAGCAACCGATGTAGAAGGAGAATTGCAGCCGCAAATAGATCTTTCAGCTGTACAGGCTTTGCAAAATTTGTTGCCAGGGCAGAGCATCTATTTTAGGTTATACACCAACGGCTCTAACATCAGCTCTGGTACTACAGCAATTGGTCGTTCTACAGCAAACAATGCCAACGACTATGCACTTGTAGTTAACGGAACAGTCAAAGATTTTGTAGTAGCTCCAAAAATACTGGCTTGGCAATTTGCCACACCACAAGCCAATGGGAACGAAACCTCAATAGCTTCAACCTTGGTAGATAACGCTTTGACGAGTAGTCCACTTCAACGTGGTTCGGGAATTAAAAATACAGAAAATGCAACCGGCGATCCACTTTTGCTTTCTAGAGCATTTGCTTCGGTAACCAATATTGATACAGAAGCTGTAGTAGCAGATACCCTAAAAGCTGTAGCCTCAGACATGTATTTCAAGTTTGCACTTACCGTTAAACCAACTAAAAAACTATCCTTAACTAAGTTAAATTATAAAATAAGAATTTCGAGTGGGGGCGCAAAAGTTTGGTACTGGAAATACAGTTTAGATGGTGTTAATTTTGAACGTATTGCCCTGCCGGTTGTGCTTAGTCAGGCTACAGCTACCGAGGGCGATGTGCAACCTTCGCTAAATCTTTCTAATGTTTCAGATTTACAGCAACTATCGCCAGGTACAACGGTATATTTTAGGCTTTATACAAATGGTTCAAATACATCTACAGGCACAAGTTCCCTAGGTCGCTCGGCTGTAGCAAGCGCTACGGATTATGCACTTTCTTTAGAAGGCGTTACCGAAGATGAAAATGTGCTACAGGCGCTCCCTGTTCAATTGGTGTATTTTAGGGGCAGCCCATCCGGTAACCAAGTGCGGTTAAGCTGGCAAACTGCATCAGAAAGCGATAATTCACATTTTGAGATCACGCGTTTAACAGCTAGCCAAAAGCCAGAAATTTTGGGAAGTGTAAAAGGCACAGATAATAGCAAAGCGGTAAACAATTACAGTTTTACAGATCCGAAACCTCTTGCTGGAACGAGCTATTACCAGCTTCGCCAAATAGATTACAATGCTAAAGCCGAGTTGCTGGCAACGGTAAGCATCAAAAGAGCATTAATCGAAAATGGATTTGAAGGTTATGCTAAAAACAACAAGCTAAGTTTAACCATCAATAGCGATGAACAAACGCAGTCGCAAATTATTGTAAATGATATGTCTGGTAAGATATTAATTAAGCTATCGCATTTACTACTGCAAGGAAACAATAGTATAGAGATACCTTTTAATTATCCAAATGGAATTTACATTGTCACTCTTCAGAAAAAAAATGGCGAAATATCAACTCAAAAAATAATGCAATAAAAGCGAATAATTAATACACCTAAACACCGAATGATGAAAAAGTACTTTGTTTTATGTACACTAACCTTATGCTCTTTAGTCAGTTTTGCACAATCGTTTAAATTGGCAACCTATAATCTTCGTTACAACAACCCCAAGGATACCGGCAATCTTTGGGTAGATAGAAAGGAAATTATGGCTGATTTAATTAAAAAACACGACTTTGATATTTTTAGCACGCAAGAAGGAAAACCTAAACAGTTGCGAGATTTGATAGAAAAAATGCCAAATTATAGTTGGTCTGGTATAGATAAGGAAGGAAATGGTACCGACGAGTTTTGTGCAATTTTTTATAAAAAAAATCGGTTTGAGCTAATTGATAATGGACATTTTTGGCTGTCGGAAACTCCAGAGGTGCCTACTAAAGGCTGGGATGCCAAATACAAAAGAGTGTGTAGTTGGGTGTTCTTAAAAGACCAGAAAACACAGCAACAGTTTTATGTTTTTGATACACATTTTGACCATAAAGGCATGTTGGCACAAACCAATAGTGCAAAGTTGATAATAAGTAAAATAGCAGCATTGCAACAAAAACATCCAGTTATTTTATGCGGCGATTTTAATTTCGATAGAACCAATAGCAACTACAAGGTGTTGGCAAAATCTATCGTTTTAAAAGATGCATTTAAAATTGCAAAAAGGGTAAAATCTAGGGCGGGGTCTTACAATGGTTTTGATATCAATTCTAATCCTGAGAGCCCTATCGATCATATTTTTGTTTCAGGGCCAATAGAGGTATTGAAATACGCCATTATCAAAGATAACTATAGTGGTAAATTACCATCAGATCACTATCCTGTACTTGCGGAAATGAACTTAAGCAACGACAAGGCCGCCAAAACAAAAAATAATTAAATATATATCATTAACTAATGTTAAATAAATTATTCAGCTTTTATCGTCCATCATCTGCAATTGCAGAGACTCAACTAAATGAAGAGGAAAGAAACAAATACCTAAAGCGTTTGCGTTGGAGCGTATTTTTATCCGCTACCTTTGGTTATGGCCTTTACTATGTTTGTCGGCTTTGTTTAAACGTGATTAAAAACCCATTGGTAAAATCTGGAGTACTCACAGAGTCTGAACTAGGTATTATTGGATCCGCTTTGTTTTTCAGCTATGCCATAGGAAAATTTGTGAATGGTTTTTTAGCCGATAGAGTTAATATCAGAAGATTTATGGCTACCGGATTATTTATCTCTGCTTTATCTTGTATTGCGTTAGGGTTTACAACATCTTTTGTAGTATTTACCGTTTTATGGGGCGTTAATGGCTGGGCACAAAGTATGGGTGCTCCGCCTAGCGTAATTGCACTAACGCGTTGGTATAGTCCGCAAAAAAGAGGTACTTTTTATGGTTTTTGGAGTGCCAGTCATAACATTGGCGAATCTATTACGTTCATCGTGATATCGCTTATTGTAGCAAGTTTAGGATGGCAATGGGGTTTTTGGGGGGCAAGTATCTTTGGTATGATTGGCGTAATTGTCATTTATTCTTTCCTGCACGAACATCCAGAAGCAAAGGGTTTGTATCTCGCCGAGCATCAGCAGGTAAAAAAGGATGAGAGTTCGGTATCATCACAACAATTGCAAGTTTTAAAAAATCCATACATATGGATACTGGCATTGGCTAGTTCATTTATGTATGTAAGTAGGTACGCAATAAATAGTTGGGGCGTATTTTTTTTAGAAACAGGAAAAGGTTATAATACGGTCGAAGCCAGCTCTATCATTTCTGTAAGTTCTGTATGCGGTATATTAGGTACTATTTCTTCTGGCTTCATTTCCGATAGTTTTTTTAAAGGAAGTCGTAACCTGCCAGCTTTAATATTTGGGATGTTAAATGCCGCCTCAATAGCAGTTTTTCTTTATGTGCCTAAAGGAAATCTTTGGGTAGATATTGCTTGTATGGTATTATTCGGGCTTTCCATAGGCGTATTGGTTTGTTATCTAGGCGGATTAATGGCCGTAGATATTGCCTCCAAAAAGGCTTCTGGCGCAGCTTTAGGCGTTGTGGGTGTGGCTAGTTACATCGGCGCAGGCCTACAAGATATCATCAGTGGCCACCTTATTGAAAAAGGTAAATACGTAGTAGGTGGAAAAGTGAATTACAATTTCGAAACGGTTAACGCCTTTTGGATAGGCGCTGCGGTAATTTCCTTTTTATTGGCTGCATTAGTATGGAATGCAAGTAAAAAAAAGCCCGCCAACTAGTAAAATTTTAACAATTTAAACTTATATAAAATGAAAAAGTATATTATTCTGACTGCAATTTTTGCAACTAGTTTTACGATCACAAAAGCTCAATCGCAAGAAGACTGGGCTAGATTTGGAAAATATGAACAAGCCAATAAAACGGCACCCAAAGGAAGAGTTGTGTTTATGGGCAATTCGATAACCGAAGGCTGGAACAGAACCCATCCCGAATTTTTTGAGAAAAACAATTATATATGCAGAGGCATTGGCGGGCAAACCTCGATGCAAATGTTAGTTAGGTTTAGAAGAGATGTCATAGATCTTAAGCCAAAAGTAGTGGTTATACTGGCAGGAACCAATGATGTTGCGCAAAATGCGGGTTATATTGCTCCAGAAAATACCTTGGGCAACATTATTTCTATGGCCGAGTTAGCAAAGGCAAATGGTATTAAAGTTGTCTTATCTTCGATTTTACCAGCCTACGAATTTAGATGGAGAAAAATTGCTGATGTAGCTGCCAAAATTATTTCTCTTAACAAGATGATCAAGGAATATGCAGATCAAAATAAAATACCCTATGTAGATTATCATACTGTATTAAAAGATGAACGTAACGGACTTCCGGAAAAGTATGCGAAGGATGGCGTACACCCGCTATCAGAAGGGTACGACGTAATGGAAGGTATGTTACAGCCCTTATTAGTGAAGTCTCTTAGATAAGGTAGCGGTATTTATAAAAGTATTGATTAAGAATATACAGAAAAAAGATGTCTTAACAAAGGCCTTTTACATAGGTTGCTCGGTCTTGATTATTGGGGTGCTGTAGCAGAAATTTGGCAGCATACAAAAATGCCAAATATCCATCTAATGAAAATGATATTGGAAGCGTACCAGGTAATTTTGATAGGTAATTTAGGGCCGCACTGTCCATAATTTTGAAAAATAGACCTTAATAAGTTCCTTTTTTTAAACTTAAGCAAGCTACAGCTATTAATAGCTGGTCAAATGCATCTAAATTAGTTCTATTATGTAATAGAAAAGCGGCCGAAGCACTAGTTATTAAATTACTGTGCTTCGGCCGCTTAAAATCATCTAAGAATAAATTCAAAATTTTGTGCATGCCATTTTAGCAATATTATAGAAAAAATACATTTTTGTAGTATGTGTTTATATTATCGTGCCGTAATTCATTGGTCTTTACTTAGTAGGAGATGTACCTTATCTTTCACAAGGGATATGCCGTATCGCTTTTAGTTTCCGAAAGCACGAAAAAGCTTTGCACCGTGGTAATGTTGGGCAGCAAAGAGAGTTTGTTCCTGTAGAAATCGTGGTAAGTGTCCATATCACTAGTCGCTATCCGTAAAATAAAATCGAAGGTGCCTGTCATCTGAAAACATTCCATTACTTCAGGGAACTTTGCCACCTCACGTTCAAAGTTGCCGAGTGTCTCGTGGGTGTGATCGCTCAATAATACTTGGCTAAAGGCAATCAAGTTCCTATTGATTAGCTTGCGATCAAGAATAGCAACCGTTCGCTTGATGTATCCCGTCTCTTTTAGGCGTTTTACCCTTTCGTGTATGGTAGCCACCGCTTTATGTACTTTAAGTGCGAGCTCGCGATGGCTTATATCCGCATTTTTTTGAAGAAGCTGCAGTATTGCAATGTCTGTTTGGTCTAATTCTTTCCCTGTCATAAAATGGTTCGCTGAAAAAAAGTAGGCTGCATGTCACTATCTACTATTTATTTCCGTAAAAATAATTGATATTTTTTGTTTTATCCGAAAAAAAAATGGTTTTTAACTTGTGTATTGTAATAATTGCTGATTAAGTGGAGTTTTACCAAAAAAATATTTTAATCTAATGGTTGAAACATTAGCCCCCGGCATACACGAAAAATTGATTGACCTCTGGCATTTGGTAGGCAATACACCGATGCTTAAACTTCATTATACCTATAAGGGTAAACCAGATAGCATTTATGTGAAATGCGAACATTACAATCTCACTGGAAGCGTGAAAGATAGAATGGCGCTTTACATTTTAACGCAAGCTTACAAAAACGCACAAATTGATCCAAAAGATATAATTATTGAGGCTACAAGTGGAAATACAGGGATCGCCTTTGCTTCGTTAGGCCGTGCGCTTGGCCATTCGGTTAAGATCATTATGCCTAACTGGTTAAGTAAAGAGCGTATGGATATCATTTCTAGTTTGGGCGCCGAAACCATTTTGGTCTCTAAAGAAGAGGGGGGCTTCTTGGGCAGTATTTCATTAAGTCAGCAAATGGCTGCTCAGGGAGGTGTGTTTCTTCCCAAGCAGTTTGAGAATGTTTGGAATGCCGAGGCTCACGAAAAAACAACTGGCCCTGAAATTTATCATCAGCTAGCTGCCGTTGGCCTAAAAGCCGATGCGTTTGTTGCGGGCGTGGGAACAGGCGGAACGGTAATGGGCGTAGGAAATTATTTAAAACTACGAAATCCAAATGTTAAGATACATCCTTTGGAACCTGCGGAGTCGCCAACGCTTTCTACAGGATATAAAGTGGGAAGCCATCGCATACAAGGTATTTCTGATGAGTTTATTCCAAGTATAGTTAACCTACAAGGATTGGATAGTATTATACAAGCAAATGATGGGGATGCCATTATAGTGGCACAAAAACTGGCCAGTCAATTAGGTCTTGCCGTAGGGATATCCTCAGGTGCAAACGTAATTGGGGCAATCAAGCTCAAAGCTCAAATGGGAGCCAATGCGGTAGTGGTTACCTTACTGTCAGACAGTAACAAAAAATACCTCAGCACTGATCTGGTAAATCAGGAGCCAATGAAAGAAGGGTACATTGCTGCATCACTAGATTTTACCAACTATAGTCCAATGGCAAGGCTAGCCGACCATAGCCAGCAGTTATTGGAAGAAAACTGAAACAAAACCAAACAACATATATGAAACCATTATTGATTACCTTATTAGCGCTGGTCTTAGGTATTGGCGCTGCAAACGCACAGTTGGAGCAACCCGTTACTTGGAGCTATGCCGCAAAAAAAGTGAGTGCAACAGAAGCTGTGATTTACATTAAAGCTACCATTGATGAGGGGTGGCATCTTTATTCGCAAAACATTAAGCCAGGTGGGCCAGTAGCAAGCCAGTTTACTTTTAAACCTGCTGCTGCTTACACCCTAATCGGTAAGGTAAAAGAACCTAAACCCATCGTTAAAAATGAAAAAGTATTTAACATGGATGTAGCTTATTTCGAAGATAGTGCAGTTTTTCAACAGAAAATAAAGCTAAAAGGCAAAAAACCTTTTCAAGTTAAAGGTAGTGTAGAGTTTATGGTATGTAATGATACCCAATGCTTACCACCTACCGAGGTAGTATTTAATATTCCCGTAAAATGATGATCCGAAAACTTCCATTTCTATTACTACTCATCTTTTTATTGGGATACGTAACGGTTGCGAGTGCCCAGGAGGTGCCAGATACCAGTGGACTAGTATTTACCACCATTGATGAAGACGCTGCGATAGATACCATTGTGGCTCCAGAAATTGGGGCTCCGAGTAAGGCTGTGGCTGCTAAAGCAGAGGTGGTAGCACACCCCAAATCCTTAGTTTCTATTTTTATATTGGGCTTTTTGGGTGGCTTGGCCGCTTTAATTATGCCTTGTATTTTCCCTATGTTGCCTATGACGGTAAGTTTTTTTACCAAAGGTGCAGAGAAGGGGAAAGGAGTGGGCAAAGCCTTGTTGTACGGAGCCAGTATCATTGTGATTTACGTTGTGCTTGGTCTTTTGGTAACCATCATATTTGGTTCTGATGCGCTAAACGACCTATCTACCAATGGAGTTTTCAACTTTCTTTTTTTTCTTTTATTGGTCGTTTTTGCTGCCTCGTTTTTAGGTGCTTTTGAGTTAACGTTACCATCATCGTGGGTTAACAAAATGGACCAGAAATCTGATAAAGGAGGGTTGTTGGGCATCTTTTTTATGGCAGCTACTTTGGCCTTGGTATCTTTTAGCTGTACAGGTCCAATTATTGGCACTTTACTGGTAGAAGCCGCCACTACGGGTGCATTGTTAGGCCCGGCCGTTGGCATGTTTGCCTTTGCTTTTGCATTGGCTATACCTTTTGCCCTATTTGCAATGTTCCCAAGCTGGATGTCGGCACTGCCAAAATCTGGCGGCTGGCTCAATAGTGTTAAGGTTGTACTAGGGCTTTTAGAGCTAGCTTTTGCACTCAAGTTTTTAAGCAATGTAGACTTAGCCTATCATTGGAATTTGTTTGATAGGGAAATCTTTTTAGTGTTATGGATCGCCATTTTTGGGCTGATGTCTTTATATCTTATTGGAAAAGTTAGGTTCAGCCACGATAGCGAGCTTACCCATCTGTCGGTTCCACGTACCATGCTCGCTATTATTGCCATTGCTTTTACCATTTATCTTATCCCGGGTTTATGGGGTGCGCCGTTGAGATCGGTATCTGCATTTTTGCCTCCTATGTCAACGCAAGATTTTGATCTTACTGCTGGGATCTCGTCAACAAGCCATGCTTCAAGTGCAAGAAAATACGGTGAACTTTTTGAAAAGCCTAAAGGTTTTGATCCATTTTTTGATTACGATGAAGGTATGGCCTACGCAAAAAAGGTAGGTAAGCCAGTAATGATAGATTTTACAGGCCACGCCTGCGTAAATTGTAGAAAGATGGAGGCCAACGTGTGGACCAATGCAGCAGTTGGAAAAGTGATTAATGAAGATTATGTATTGATACAACTCTACGTTGATGATAAAACAGATCTTGATCCAAAAGAAGTATTTGTTACACCCAAAGGGAAGCAAATAACCACCATTGGTAAAAAATGGAGCTATTTGCAAACCACTAAGTTTATGGCCAATTCTCAGCCTTACTACGTGCTTTTAGATCCCGCTACCGAAACGCCGATTGTTGCCCCAAGGGGAGCCGATTATGATATTGCAAGTTACTTAGATTATCTAAAAAGTGGTCTTGTCGAAAAATAAATCCTAGAAGTTCTTTATGCGTTAGTTAATAATAATTAAGGTATTCCAAACATTATGCTGGGTATTTGTTTGGTGCGTAAATAATGCGGTTACGGCCGCATTATTTTTTACTTTAAACTACAATTGATCTAATTTAGTAGTTTTTGGAAATGAGCAGTACTGTTAAGGGCACATGTTTAGTCTCTTTTAAAAGAACCAAAACCGTTTAGTTTGCTAGTTTTAGTAGACTGTATGATGAATTAACGGCGCTTACCTACTGATAGATATAATTTCAGTCTTACTGTTAGAATGCCCAAAGTAGAAAAAGGGCTGTGATTGGTCTTACTTAGTTGATTACTGCATTAATTTTCGCCCAAAGTTCATTATCAAAACCTGATACCGCAAAATTTGGATTTGCGGGGTTCGCAGCATTACCCATCCTAATTATTACCATTTTCTTACTCGGAATTACGTATATCCTTTGGTCATTTGCTCCCATGGCGGCATACATATCTATAGGTGCATTTGGAACTAAATAACCTTGGTAAACCGTTTGCTCACCTGGTATCATGAAATTTGTTTTTCCGTTTAACCACCATAAATATCCGTAAGAAGGATTGATATTTTGAGATGTTGAAATACTTTCGTTAAAAAAGGCTTCATTTATAATTTGTTCGTTATTCCATTTTCCTTTATTCAATGCCATAAGACCAAACCTAGCCATACTTCTGGTGGTGCTATGGTAAATGGTAAAGATGGCTCCAAAATTCCAAAACCCATCCATTCCAATTTTATTTTTTACTTTTTCATTAAAGTAACTTTCAAAGGTTTTATTGCTGGCACTTGCAATCACATCGGTTAATTTTTGAAAAATATTACTGTAGGCCCACCGAGTTCCCGCATCTGCAACATAGGTTAGGTTTGATTTAACAACATATTGTTTTGTATCATCGTTACCTGTTGTCATTGTTAGCAAATGCTTTACAGAAATTAGGTTTTCTTTTGCCAAGGGCATACTCGTCCATTGCGTTCCCAGATAGTCGGCTGCTTTGTTGTTGATATTTAACAATCCTTCTTGTTGTGCAATTCCTGTTGTTGTAGCAACCAAGGTTTTACCTGCACTATTCCATTCCCAAGAAGTGTTTGCAGTATGTCCATTAAAATATTCTTCCATTACAATCTTTCCATTTACAAGGATCATAAGAGATTTACTATTTTTCTGAATAAGAAAATCTTTCAAGGCCTGTATGGCATTCTGGTTCCAACCCAAACTCGAAGGCGCTATAGTTTCCCAAGTAGAATTTGCATGAGATGGAAAATACATAGAATCGGATGATACTGATGGAGTACCATCATCTTTTTTGCTACAACTCGATACGGATAGTGAAAGCAATGCGAAAAAGATGAAAGATTTCATAGTTTTTGATTTTAGGGTTTACACAAGTGTTAGATATTTTTTTTAAAAAAGGTTTAACGTTTTTTAAATTATTGTGCTCTTAGGCAGAAGTGGATGGATAACAAACCCTTAAAGATTTAATATTAAAAGTAAATGATGTCGGGCCCAATAATTTATATAAAAAACACGAGCTTGGCGGTAATGCTAAGCTCGTGTATAAAATTCTATTAGGTTGCTGTCGATTCTTGACACTATTTTATTTTGCCATAATGCTACATATTCCTCCTGTACTGCCCGCCTACTTCATATAAAGCGTTACTGATTTGCCCTAGGGAACAAACTTTACAAACCTCCATTAGTTTTTCGAAGATGTTGTTACCTGCTATGGCCGCCTTTTGAAGCTCTTTTAGCTTTTGATGGGCCACATCTTCGTTTCTTTTTTGAAAAGCTGTTAGACTGGCAATTTGAAATTGCTTTTCTTCTTCGGTAGCTCTAATTACTTCGCCAGGGATAATGGTAGGCGAGCCATTTTTGTTAAGAAAAGTGTTTACACCTACAATTGGAAATTCTCCGGTATGTTTTAAGGTTTCGTAGTATAAACTCTCTTCCTGTATCTTGCCACGCTGATACATGGTTTCCATAGCACCCAGCACACCACCTCTATCGTTAATTCGTTTAAATTCGGCGAGTACGGCTTCTTCTACCAAATCGGTAAGCTCTTCGATAATAAATGCGCCTTGCAATGGATTTTCATTTTTTGCCAACCCTAATTCTCTGTTGATAATCAATTGTATGGCCATTGCCCTGCGTACCGATTCTTCGGTAGGGGTGGTAATGGCTTCATCGTAGGCATTGGTGTGTAGGGAGTTGCAATTATCGTAGATGGCATAAAGCGCTTGCAAGGTAGTTCTGATGTCGTTAAAATCGATCTCCTGCGCATGCAACGAGCGTCCCGAAGTTTGAATGTGGTATTTCAGTTTCTGTGAACGATCGTTGCCTTTATACTTGTTTTTGATGGCTTTTGCCCAAATCCGTCTGGCCACACGACCAATTACTGCATACTCGGGATCGATGCCATTGCTAAAGAAAAAAGATAAGTTAGGAGCAAAATCATCGATGTGCATACCTCTACTTAAATAATACTCTACAAAGGTAAAGCCGTTACTTAAGGTAAAAGCCAACTGCGAAATTGGATTTGCGCCAGCTTCGGCAATATGATAGCCAGAAATAGAAACCGAATAAAAATTCCTTACTTTCTCGGTAATGAAATATTGCTGGATATCTCCCATCATCCTCAAGGCAAACTCGGTAGAAAAAATGCAAGTGTTTTGCGCTTGATCTTCTTTTAAAATATCTGCCTGTACCGTGCCTCTAACCGCACTAATGGCTTTAGCTTTAATTTGCTGATAGATGGCTGCCGGTAACACCTGATCTCCGGTTACACCCAATAACAGTAGTCCTAAACCGTTATTTCCTTCTGGAAGTTGACCGCTGTACCTTGGTCTTTCTATCCCTTTTGCCTCATATAGTTGCTTAATTTTAGCAGCTACCTCTTCTTGCAGCCCATTTTCAAGAATGTATTTTTCGCATTGCTGATCTATGGCTGCGTTCATAAAGAACCCCAACAACATGGGTGCAGGACCATTAATGGTCATTGATACCGAAGTACTGGCAGCGCAAAGATCAAAACCCGAATATAGTTTCTTTGCATCATCTAAAGTGGCAATACTTACGCCCGAGTTGCCTATTTTGCCATAAATGTCTGGTCGCTCGTGCGGATCTTCACCGTAAAGGGTTACCGAATCAAAAGCAGTAGACAACCTATGCGCTGGCTGACCTAAGGAAACATAGTGAAACCTTTTGTTGGTGCGTTCAGGTCCGCCTTCGCCTGCAAACATACGGGTAGGGTCTTCGCCATCTCGCTTTAGCGGAAAAACACCAGCCGCGTAAGGAAATTCCCCAGGTAAATTTTCGGTAAGCAACCATTTCAATATATCGCCCCAATCTTCGTAACGAGGTAAAGCAACCTTAGGTATTTTTAATTTAGAAAGTGATTCATAAAAAAGCGGTTGCTTAATTTCCTTGTCTCTAACCTTGTAGATAAAGTTTTCTTGTTGGTATTGGTGTTTGGTATTGGGCCATTCACGTAGTAATCTCCGGCATTCGCCATCCAGTTGCTCTTCGTAAAAGGCATACACTCCGCCTAAATCTTCGCCCGAAGGGAGGGCTTTTTGAGCTTGTTGTAATTTATTGTCTTCTAGTAAGTGAATGACACCATTAAGATGATACATTTTACGGGCAATAGCCACCTGTTTTTCTACCCATTCGTTGTATTGTTCGCTGGCTTCGGCAATTTCAGATAGATATCTGGTTCTTTCTGGCGGTATAATGTAAATCTTTTCCGACTGGCTTGCCGTCATTTCCATTTTGGCAGCAAAATCAATATTGGTTTTTTCTTTGATTTTTTGGACTAAGGCTACAAATAAGTTGTTCATGCCAGGGTCGTTAAACTGCGAGGCCATGGTGCCATAAACCGGAATTTCTTCATCTTTCGCATCGAAGATGTTATGATTGCGTTTGTACTGTTTACGTACATCTCTTAAGGCATCTAAAGCCCCTCGCTTGTCAAATTTATTGATGGCTACTAGATCTGCGAAATCTAGCATGTCTATTTTTTCCAGTTGTGTTGCGGCACCAAATTCTGGCGTCATCACATACAATGAAACATCGCAATGTTCGGTAATTTCGGTATCTGATTGTCCAATGCCAGAGGTTTCTACAATAATGAGATCAAAACCTGCTACTTTGCAAATATCTATACTCTCCTGAACATTTTTTGATAGAGCTAAGTTGGCCTGACGGGTGGCCAACGAGCGCATGTAAACTCTAGGGTTGTTGATGGCGTTCATCCTAATCCTATCGCCGAGTAGGGCACCCCCAGTTTTCCTTTTCGAAGGATCTACCGAGATAATGGCAATGCTCTTATCTTCTACTTCAATTAAAAATCTTCTTACCAGTTCATCTACCAAAGATGATTTGCCGGCACCCCCTGTTCCAGTGATGCCTAAAATGACCGTCTCGCCGAGATTGGTCAAAGGAGAGGAGATGCTTGCAAATGCCTTATGGAAAGTTTCTAAATTGTTTTCGGCAATAGAGATTGCACTTGCGATGGCTTTGATCTCTTTAGCAGGGATTTTTTCTAACTCATCTGTAATGGTGTCTTTGGTTACAAAATCAGTTTTTTGCAACATATCATTGATCATGCCTTGCAATCCCATTTTACGGCCGTCATCTGGCGAATAAATTTTGGTTATGCCGTAAGCTTCAAGTTCTTTAATCTCATTTGGCAAAATTACACCACCGCCACCGGCAAAAATTTTGATATGGCTTGCACCGCGTTCCTGCAACAAATCGTACATGTACTTAAAGTACTCGATGTGCCCACCTTGGTACGAGGTCATGGCAATGCCTTGCACATCTTCTTGTATGGCGCAGTTCACTACCTCATCTACAGAGCGGTTATGGCCTAAATGTATGACTTCGGCACCACTAGATTGCAAAATTCTACGCATGATATTGATGGTCGCATCGTGCCCATCAAACAAAGCAGCAGCGGTAACAAAACGTATTTTATGGGTGGGTTTATAGCTTTCGATTTTATCCATGATAGCAGATTTCCAATTGGAAATGAATAGTAATAGGTTACAAATTTTGGTTAGAAATTATGGATCAAAGTTAATGTTTTGCCAGCTCAAATGGCAAAATTGAAAAGTAAAAATAGCGTGGGGTTTTTGATAAACTGATATTTTAAAAGGCTTTTAAATGAAAAATCCTCAATTCTTTAGATCGAAATGAGGATTAGATTATGAGTTTTGAACTGATGGTTACTTGATGAGTTCGGTAATTACCTTGCCTATGGCACCGCTGGGTTGTTGTATGTGCAATAAAGCCGATACGGTAGGAGCAATATCGGTCATGTAATATTCTTTATTGGTTTTACCCGGTTTAACGCCCCAGCCCATAAATACGTTGGGGATGTGACTGTCGTAAGGGTTCCAGGCTGCGTGGCCAGTTCCCGGACTTAAAGTTGGGTACCAACCGGCATCTAAGATGATATAAACATCTCCACTACGGCGAGCATTGTAACCATTCATGATTTTCATTCTTAAATCTTGAGGTAAACTCACGTTGCCTAGGTTTTTTACATCTACTGCATTTAATACGCCTTCCTGTTTCACTAAATATTCAATGCTAAATTGCTTGATCTTGCTATAATCGGCATTTGCTGCTTTAATTGCCTCGGTATCAAAAATCAGTTGGTTGTTTATTAAGGTAAAAATGGCATCTTTTACTTTAAATTCTTTTAAAATTAAGCTGTCTAGCTCTGTTTTATATTTTTTAGGTGCTAAACCACCAGCTGGTAATTTATTCTCTTTAGAAAAGCCTGGTACATGGGTAACCCCGTGGTCGGCAGTTAAGAAAAACAAGTAGTTGCCTTTGCCTATGGTTTTGTCAAGGTAATTGAAAAAGTCTTCTAAATCTTTGTCTAAACGCAGATAAGTATCTTCCAGTTCTATAGAGTTTGGTCCAAATTGATGCCCAACATAATCTGTAGACGATAAACTAACAGCTAAGAAATCTGTATTTCCCGTTTGGCCTAGCTTTTCGGCATTAAGGGCCGTTTTAGCAAATTCGAGTGTGAAAGTATTACCCTGAGGCATGCTGGTCATTAACGAATAGTTCTTGTTGGCGTACTGTTTAAATAGGTGAGGGAAAGTTGCTGCTTTTTCGTCTTTAAATAAACGCTCGTAAGGTTTGTCATCAGCTGTGCTTTCTGTGTAAGTGGCAATAGGATAGAGGGTATTCCAATCTTCTGCAAAATATTTATTGGGTAGTTTTTTAGCATTAAAATCACTTACCCAATTAGGTAATTGCTGCATGTAATGTGTACTGGTAATGAAATTTCCAGTAGCGCCATCGTACCAATACGAACCGTTGGAGGTATGCCCGCCTGGTAAAATTGCACCTCTATCTTTAAGTGAAATACTAATTACCTTGCTTCTAAAATTGGTGGCCATGCGCAGCTCATCAGTTACTGTAGTTACCAAAAGGTTTTTTGGCGACATTAATCCGGCTTTACTCTTACTGCCTACGGTGCTTACGCTCTTGTCTTCTACACAATACACGTCTCTGCCCAATTGCGGATCGAACCAGTTGTTGCCAATAATACCATTGATAGCCGGTACCGAACCTGTATAAATAGAAGAGTGGCCACAAGCGGTTAGCGTAGGTGTGTACGGGATCAACGTGTTTTCGGCAGAGAAGCCATCGTGCAATAAACGCTTGAAACCTCCTTGTCCATATCTGCTATAAAAGCGATACAGGTAGTCCCAACGCATTTGATCTACCACCATACCCACTACCAATTTGGGGCGGGCAACAGTTTGGGGATAGGTTGTTGCAGTAACTGTATTCTTTTTTGCTTTTTGGGCATTTACATGAAGTGTAAATAAAACAACTAAGGAAAGACATAAAAGTTTAATATTCATTATGGTATTGTGTGTTTTTTGTAAAGGTATTAAATGGTAGCTAAGAACGTGAGCTAGTATTGTAAATATTTTATAGGATTTCGGCCACTACAAAGGTACTACCACCTACAAAAATGAGATCATTAGAACTGGCATTCGTTTTTGCAGCTGCTAATGCCTCGGCTACAGAATTAAAAGTTTTTCCTTTGAGCTGATGACTGGTGGCTTGTTCTGCCAACTCTTTTGCTGGCAAAGCCCTTTCTAGCTGTGGTTGGCAAAAATAGTAGGTGGCATCTTTTGGAAGCAATGCCAAAACTGCACTAATGTCTTTGTCTTTTACCATGCCTATAACTAGGTGTAGGTTTTCGTGCGGAGTTTGGTTGATATTTTGAACTACTTCTGTAATACCCGCTTTGTTGTGTCCCGTATCGCAAATGACTAATGGATTTTTAGCGAGCGTTTGCCATCTACCTTGCAAACCAGTTAATTTTTTTACGTTTTCTAATGCCTGATAAATGGCTTCGTCTGCAATGTGATAGCCTATTTTACGTAACTCCTGTACAGCCTCTATTACGGTAACAATATTCTTGAGCTGATAAGTTCCTGTTAAATCTAAATGTAATGTTTCTAATAAGGGGGTGTTTTGCTGAATGATGTCTAATTTTAAGGTAGTTGATTGCTTTGAGACGTTTGCTACTTTCAAATTATCTTCGGCAAATAGCAAAGCCGCATTTTGTTCTTTCGCTTTTTTGATGAAAACTGAATCGGTTTCTGGATGGCGTTCCCCAATTACAGCAGGTATGTTCGGTTTAATAATTCCAGCTTTTTCGAAGGCTATTTCTCCAAAAGTATTACCTAGCATATTGGTGTGGTCTAGGCTGATATTGGTAATTACCGAAAGATCTGGATTGATAATATTGGTAGAATCTAATCTGCCACCTAAACCCACTTCAATTACAGCCACTTCTACTTGCTCTTGCTCAAAATAGGAGAAAGCCATGCCAACGGTGACTTCAAAAAAAGAGGGTTCTATTTGGTTGATGAGTTGTTTTTGTTGCTTTACGAAATTGGTCACAAAACTTTTGGTTACCATTTTGCCATTTACACGGATACGTTCCCTAAAATCTTTGAGGTGCGGAGAGGTATATAGGCCTGTTTTATAACCGGCTTTTTGTAAAATGGCAGCCAACATGTGCGAGGTAGAACCTTTGCCGTTCGTGCCTCCAATATGAATGGTTTTGTATTTGGTTTGAGGGTTGTCTAGCGCATTGCATAGCGCTACCGTATTATCTAAATCTTTTTTGAAAGCAGAAGCGCCAACTCTTGTAAACATTGGCAAACGACTGTAAAGATAAGCTACCGTTTGGCTGTAATTCATAACTAAAGCCAAAGATAGGAGATTGTATTTCTTAGCGCAATCTGAAAATCACATTTATCTAATAGATAGATAAAATATGATTTTATTTTAGAAACTGTTTAAATTTCTGCTGACTAATCTAAAGTTGTCATGTAGAGCTTGTCGAAACATTTTTCACAAGTAGTCTCTGTCTATTTGTTACGATTTATCTGAAGGCTAAGACTGACAAGTAAAAAGTTTAATGAAAAATTTAAACAGTTTCTTAATTTAGTAAAATATCTAAATACGCATTCATGAAGAAAATATACAGCTCCCTTTTATTGCTTCTAATCTCGGCCGTTGCCGCATTTGCCCAGCAATTAACAGCAAAAGAGAAAATTGCTTTCGATGAAATTGCCTACCATCGTTTTAGAACAGGCGAGTATGAGAAAATACACAAGTGGGTAGTGCCTATAAGGTACAAGGTTATTGGAAATGACAGCAGATATATCTTAGATGAAATAGATACCACCTTTCGTCAGTTGGCAAAACTAACCAATTTAGATATCCAAAAATCACAAGACGACGATGAGGTAAACTTCATTATAGCCTTAAGTGCAGATGCGGAAGTACTCTCGCAGTTGTCTGACAATGTAAAGAAATATACCAACAGTTTTGGCGGTTTTGCTTTTAGGGCCAACAAGAAAAGTGAGATTTATAGGTTAGAACGCCTATTTGTAATATCTAAATATCCTAGTAAAGCCGATGTACGTTATGTGGTTAAAAGAGGTATTGTTACGGGCTTTGGTTTTTTTAAGAAAAGCGAAACCGCCCCTAAGAGTATGTTTTATAGCGCAAACAATGGTAAGCTTAAAATTGACGATTTTGATGCAGCCATCATTAAAGCTTTTTATAACGAAAACATCAAGCCCGGAATGACAAAAGAGGAAGTTGACCCGCTTTTACAATAGGTTCAACTTCCTCTTTTTATTCCCTATTTCGGGAACTTACGCTGTTCGACATTTGCAATGTCGAACTTCCTATCCAAGGATTTTTAATCCTATTTACCATTTGATTTTTGGATCAAAGATCCTACGATATGGCTTCGGAATTATAAATTCCGAAGAGTGGGGCTTCGATTTTTTTAAGTTTATTTTACGATAAATTTAAAAGGAACGTAGAAGATACGAATATCTGGTCCTTTACTGATAGCGTTTAAAGATGCGTTGAGCATCGCTCTTTCGCATTTGTCTTCTAGCGCATTATTTTTGAAGGTACTTCCTCTAGCTCCAGCAGTTGCTCTCACAATTCTACCAGATTTATTCACTTCAATTTTAACCATAATGGTTCCACGTTCTTGTCCATCGTCTTCTGGTATTACCAAATTTTTGAAATTACTCAAGGGCAGTGGCTTGTTGCCAAAGCCAGAACCACCATCACCGTAAAAAGGAGTTAACGGATCCCCATCAACATCGCCTTGGTTGCCAGGCGTTGAGCCTGTGCCATCGCCACCACCAGTGGCATTGTTCTTTTTGCCTTTGTAAAGTGCGTTGGGATTAATTGCTGGCTGTTCTACTTTATTATCCTTAGTAGCGCTAGGGTTTGCATTGCTTTTAACCGCTTTAGTATTTACACTCACTGCATCTTCGTTATCCTGTGTGGTCAAGTTTTGATCACTCAGTTGCGATTGGGTGCTTTTTGTGGTAGGGTCTGGCGTAATTTGGTCAGGTTTTTTCCCATTGGCACTTGGATCCATTGATGGTTCTTCCATACTGGTGTAATCTGTGCCCATTCCTTCTACCGATGTGCCGTAGTTTACCACCATGCCGCCCATGCCCAACTCTTCGTTAGGTTCGAATTTGCCAATTATCCATAAAAAGCTAAGGGCAATAAAAGCCCCCATTAGCCCTGTAGAAATGGCCAAAGCTTTTGGATAATTATTTTCTTCTTTATGGTTATGTGCCATGCTTATTTCTTTTGCTCTACTGCAAGAACAACTTTCAATTTCAATTTGTTAGCCACATCAAATACTTTCATGGTATTTTCTATAGATACGCCTCTAGCAACGTACAATACAATGGTTAAGTCGGTATCTTGTTGTATCTGACTTTGTATTTGTGCCTCCATTGCATCTAACGATACCGGTTTCTTATCAACGAAATAATTCAGGTTTTCATCTATACTTACCGTAATAGATTTTTGATTGTTAGCCTGCTGGCCAGAAGAGGAGCGGGGCAGCAACAACTTTACCACCTGCGGGTTTACCACAGCAGAGGCCAATAGAAAAAACAGCATCAAGAAAAACATGATGTCGTTTAAGGCAGCTGTGTGCACCTCTACGTGACCTTTTTTTCTGTTCTTTAAATTCATTATTTGCCTGGTTCTTCTAAAAGATCGATAAACTCAATTGCTTCGGTTTCCATTTTAAGGATGATTTTCTCCACCATCATGTTTAGGATGTGGTAAAGTACGTAGGCCATGATACCGATAATTAGCCCTGTAGCAGAGGTGATCATTTTGGTATAAAGACCATCAGAAATGGTACCAATTTCAATAGCACCTTCGGCAGCTACACGTTGGAAAATGGTAATTACCCCAATAATGGTACCTACGAAACCCAACATGGGTGCAATACCAGCAATAATACCTAAAATGCCAATGTTCTTTTCCAATTTGGCTACTTCCAGTTTTCCGGTGTTTTCTATGGCGCCTTCAATATCCTTAATAGGGCGGCCAATACGTTTTAAGCCTTTCTCTAACATACGAGCCAAAGGAGAAGGTGTATTTTTACACAAAGCGATGGCATTTTCCAATCGGCCATCTTTAATGTTCTGTCTAATTTGGAACAATAAATTGCTATCGTCTTTAGAAGCTTTACGTACGGTTAAATACCTTTCGATAAAAATAACCAAGCCTAAAAACGCCAATAATGCCAGTGGGATCATTACCCAGCCACCTCTAAAAAGTAGGTCTATAAAATGAATTTGCTCTTGTGTTTTAACGGCTGCAGTAGTTACAGTTTGTGCTGTATCTGCTAAATTTTGCACGGTGTCTTGTAAATTGGCCTGTAATAGTATCATTGTGTGTTATTTGTTTTTAATGGGTTGGGCATAGATATCTTTGTTATTAAATTGCTTGCGAAACTTGGCAACGTATTTTTGTGCCGAGTCTATATGGTTATAGGTTGCAATGCTAATATTTTTTCGCTTACCGTGCATCGTAGATATTTTTGCATCAAAGCCTTTGCTTTTCATACGGGAAATATAAGCTTGCGCTTTAGCATCGCTAGCAAAAGAAGCAATAATTACATCGTAGGTATAGGTAGTAGGCACCTCTGTTTTTGAAGCGGTAACCTTTAACGTGTCTTTTGCTTTTTCTACTTCCAGTCCTACTTTATCGGCATTTTTCATGATGCTATCTGCGAAAGAAAGCGAATCTTTTTGAGTTTTTAAATTACTTCTTTCAATAGGTACTGCTATCTTGTCGTTCGGATTGGTGTTGTCTTTTTTAAAGCTCTCAAAAACAGTTGGTCGCACAAAGTAAAGAATAACCAAAGCTATAGCAACAATGAGTAGACCTAGGAGAAGCTTCTGATAAAAAGGCATTTTAGTTTGCTCTACCGGAGCTTGTTCTTCTATTTCTTCTCTATCAAAATCTTCGATAAGTACATTTTCTTCCTGTTTGGTTTTACTGTCAATGGTATCGAAGCTCCACTCTTGTGTGGTAGAATTTAATTTAAAATCTTTGGGTTTTTCTTCCTCTGTAAAAGTAATCTGGGTATCAGCTTCTTTTTCTGTAAATATTTCTTCAGTATTAAGGTCTTCTTCAGAAATTACATTATCCTTTTCAAAATTCCAAGTGTCTTGGTCTTCTTCGTGCTCTACTTCATTGTTGGTGTCAACCGACGTAACTTCTTCAAAAGTTTCGGGTGCTGGGGGTTCTTGCTCGGTTACGGATATAGGAGCTGCCTCTTGGTTGTCTGAGCCAAGGTTTTCAACTTCTTCAGTTGCTTGTTTCTGTTCGTTAGTGTGTTCAACAGGTTCTTCTTCGGTTAAATCTTCTTCAGTGTTGGCGCTTTCTTCTTCTGTAGTAGCCGCAGTTTCTGTAAACCCAAGCTTATTTATTTCTTGCTCAAACTCTGGAACCTGCACTTGTTCTATTTGAGAATGCTCTGCCACGGTATCAGGTTTCGAAAGTGCTTCGGTTTCTTCAATGCTTGCCTGAGGTATGGTAGCAGTTACTGGGGGCAAAGCAAAAAAGTCGAAACCTGTATTGATGTCTTGGCTCGGCGTGAAAGCCAATTGGTCATCAACTTTTTGCAGTGTTCCTAAATTGGCTAGTTCATAAGTTCCGTTTGTTAACGATTGTTGTACTTCTGTAACAAACTGATTGATGAAATATTGAGCAGAATCTGCCGAGATACCTCGTTTATTTTGGATATATTCAGAAAGTGCTGTGTTTTCTAATTGTTCGGTAGTAAACTCTAAGGCATAGCTAGGCGGCAAAAACGAATGGCTTTCCGCATCGTACCTTCCTGGCGTTTTCTTTTTGTAAAAAGTACCTAAGCCTTCAACTCCTATTTGTTTACGAGTTTTTAAAAGTGCTATAAGGTATTGTAATATATCCATTTGGGTAAAATAAGTATAAATTAACCTTTAAAAAGAATAGGTTAAGCCGCCAAAGATATTGATTCCATTTAAACGGTAGTATAAAAATCTGCTGTAGTTATTGTTTAACAAGTTGTTTGTTTTAACAAATGCCGAAAATTTGTTGTTGATTTTATAGTTGGCTCCCAAACCTAAATCAACAAAGCCTTTAACGGTTACTATGCTTTCGTTATTAAAATCTGGTACTGGCGGATAAGTTCCATCAGGATTTAACGGATTTGCCGTGAAAACTTTGGCTCTACTATCGTCTTGCATCATAACGGCGGCATCAAAAGTCAGTTTCTTGTTGTACACAAACGTAAAGTTTGATGATAAACGTAATTGCGGTTTAAAGTAGCTTTCTTTTTCGGCACCAGCTTTATAATCTTCCATGTTTAGTTTACCGATCCATTTTAAGTTATCACTAACCTGAACAGATAATTCCCCTTCTAAGCCCAATATTTTTGTTTTGCCGAAATCGTAAATCACATCAAATTTATTAAATGTATCAAAGTTATTTACAAACAAAGGCATATCGGTAATTTCTCTACTGTAAACCTTGGCTTTGTAACCAAAACCTGGCCCTCCAGTACCCTTAATACCAGCACTAAAACTTAGTTTTTCTATGCTGTTTTTAATCAAAATATTTTGATTTAAGAATGGGTTTTCGTCTGTTAAGTCTTTTAAGGTGTTACGGTTTACATCTCCCTTAACTTCTCCAAATAACTGTAAGAAATCTGGGATCAAGGTAAAGTCGGCGGTTATTGCCGGGAAAACCCTAGTGGCAGATTTTGTGCCAAATTCTTGTGTAATGTTTGCTCCCGCAACAATCTTAACGCCCCCAGCTTGCAGCTTTATGTACGGATTAACACGTAGCAGGTTGTTAGATACATCGGTGGTCAAGTCTTTGGTTTTTCCTAATTCTGCAGATGCTGCCAAACCTAAATTGAAACTACTGATGCGTTTATTCAAATAACCGTTTAGCGTAAAAGAGTTTTCTTTGGCACTAAATCTGTCGTTAAACATATAGGCGTTTACCTTTGCGGCATAACTAAAAGCGTCAGGGTCTTGGGTAAACTTACTAATTGCTTCGCCCTCTAATTCGAAGAAGTTGAAGACCTGCCTTTCTGGATTTGGGTTTAGGCTAAGGTCAGTATCGTTAACTCCATAAAAATATAGCCCATGTCTCTGGTAATTTAGCTTTCCGTTTAGTGTTGCGCTTTCTCCAATGCTACGAGCAAATGCACTCAATTGTTGGCGGTTTTCGTCTTGTTTGTTCAGTTTTCCTGATTGACCAAAATGCCTAAAAAAGACACCCGTTTGCAAAGCTGGATCTTTACCCATGCCTACGTAAGCCTCAGCTAAAAAAGTACCTAAATTGCCTAATCCTCCCTTTACATAATTGTTAAACAATTCTGCTTGGCGTTCATCCGCTACCTTTTGAGCTTGTAGTTTCTGGATATCGCTATTCAGCGCTAATTTCCTATCCGTTAATTGGTAATTGAATTTAGCTCTATAAGTTTTAATATTGTCCAAATCTGGACTTCTTCTCAACTTTACCGCTTCGGCCAATACCGGTTTGTAGGGCCTAATGATTTCGATTTCCTCGCTAACCGTTTTCTCGCTCTTCTCAGGTGGTTTCACATCTTGCGCATGCAAACCAGCTGCTCCGAAAATTAAGGCAAGCGTTAAATATGTTGTTTTATTAAAGTTCATTGTGTGTTTTTCTAGTTGATTTTAGCCAATTTTTCTTTTGCAGTAGGTACAATATCATCTTTACCTTCGTAGTTGTCGATGATACTTAACAAGGTGCTTTTTGCTTGCATTTTATCTTTTAGCGCTAAGTAATTATCGGCTAAGAGGATAAAAGATTTAGCTACCCAATAATCGTAAGACGGCATATTGTTAATTAAATCAAAGCAAGTTTTTTGCGACGTTTTATAGTCGCCTTTGGCATACTGTAAAAAGGCTAGGTTATATTTGGCTTCTGCTGCGGCCAAGGTTTTGGTTTTGGCCACTACATTGTTAAATGCTTTAACCGCCGATGTGGTATCTGCTTTTAGTAAGAAGGCCTTGCCGGCATACAGATCAGAACTGTTTTTCTCTTCTTCGGATGCCTTGTCTGATGTTTTGATGATTTCGGCATATTTCAGCATATCATCAGGCATGTTTAATTCGTTGTAGGCTTTTATTAAATTATTGATGGCGTAACTGTGATGCGCCTTGTAATCTGCCGTGGTTTCTAATCTTTTTAAATACACGATGGCTTCGTTGTATTTTTTCTCTTCCATTAACACTTTAGAAACACTCATTAACGAACGTTCGGTGTAATCACTTGTCCAGTCGTTTAAGATATAGTCGTAATCTTGTATAGCTTCGGCAGAGCGCCCTAATTTAACTAAAGATTCGGCCCTAATAAATTTAGCTTCTTTGTCGTGTATCGGTTTTGGAAATTTATCTAGGTAGCCGTTTATTGCTTCGTAGGCCGCCTTGGCATCGCCACGTAAGTAAATGTTATTGGCAGATTGGAACATGATATTGTCTTGCTCGCTCGTAGAATAATTGCCTAATGGTGTAGTAGCCGCATAAGCAATAAAACCGGTAGCATCGCCACGATCTACGTAAATGTTTTTGATAGATTCTAGTGCTTGTTTGGCATCGGGTGCACTCGGATAGTCTCTAATTACTTTTTTGAAAGATTCCAAAGCCATATCGTCTTGGTCTTGGTTGTATTGCACCAATCCTATCGTCAGTAAAGCTCTTGGAATATAGCTGCTTCTCGGGTACTTTTCTATCAGACCTACCAAATCAGTTTTCGATTTTTCTAATTCTCCTTTGTTAAAATAGGTGTAGGCCGTTTCAAAACCAGCATCGTCAGAGTAATTAGAATTAGGAAATTGTTTGAGCAGACTCTGCATAGTAGCAATTTTGGCATCTTCTTGCTTTTGTAAGCCTTGGATCATACCTCGTTGAAAAAGGGCATAATCTTCTCCTGTCTTTCTTTCTGCAATAATGCGGTTGTAGTGAGTTAAGGCCTCTCCATAATTCTTGTTAACGAAATATGAATCTGCCAAACGTAAGGTGGCATCGGTTACAGTGTTGGCGTCTTTATCCGCACCTCTTAAAAAGCGTTCAAAATAATTGGCGGCTTTAGTATATTTTTCATCTTCAAAAGCAGCATATCCTAGTGCATAATTGGCAAAATTATAAACGTCCGTTTGCTTAGCTTCTTCCATTGCCAAAAACTTTTCAAAAGTGCTTACTGCTTCTCCGTATTTGCGTAGCTCGTAAGCCGTTTCGGCTCTCCAGTAAATACTTAAAGCAAGAATTTCTTTGTCTTCGGCAAAATTCGCTGATCGCAAAAACATTGATAATGCATTAGGGAAAGCTCTTTCGTTGTAAAACTCTAATCCGCGGAAGTAAGTTACTTTCTGGTAAGCAGCTTTAGCTTCTGGCGTTTTGTTGGGTATAGGTTCTAAAATATCAATGGCCGCTTGATAGTTTTTGCTAGTTAACAAGATTTCGCCCAATAAAGTCTTTGCTTCGTTTATTTTTTTAGAGTTGGGAAAAGTTTTAAGAAAGTTTTGTGTAGCTTCTAGGGCTTGCTGGTTAAATTCTAGCTCGTAGCTCAATTTAGCGTAATTGATCCAGGCTTCTTCCTGCATGTTCTTGTCGAAATCCAGACGTGACGCTCTGAAAAATGCATTTCTAGCTTTTTCTTTAGCATTTAGCTTTAAAGCTGATTTAGCTAAGGTAAACATACCATTTTGAAGGTAAACATCGTCGGTATTTAGTTTTTCTAGTACGTTAACCGACTCTTTGTATTTGCCATTTTGAAATAACGCATAGCCATATTGGTAAACAAACAGGTTGTTTTTAACCTGATTATTATCTTTTGCATAGTAAGCAGCAAAGTACTTTTCTGCACTTTTAAATTCCGATTTGGCAAAATAAGAAGCGGCTACCAAACTCAACATTTCTGCTTCGTACTTCTGTTTGGTTTTTTCCATTATCGGGACGGCATAATCAATTACGTCATCGTAACGCTCATCTAAGTAATACATTGAAGTAATGTAATACGGATAACTGGCTTCGTAAGTAGCAGAGCCTTTTAGTTTTTCAAAATTAGCTAGGGCCGTTTTGTATTCTTTATTTAGATAATTGATATAGGCAAAGTAATAAGTCGCACTTTCTTTAAATTGTGATTCTTCTTTTTTTACGGCTTCAAACAGTGGTTCTGCTTTTTCTATGTTACCGGTTTCAAAGTAAGCGTAGCCTTGTTTAAACTGATATTCTAAACGTTGCTTACCCGAAAGCGAACTTGGGTCTGCTTGGTTAAACCATTCCAAAGCTTTTTCATAATTTTTTTGCCCAAAATAAGCTTTACCCATATAAAAGTAGGCTAGCTTGGTATTGGGGTTTAGCGGATATTCCCTGATAAATTCTCGGAAAAGTGATTCCGAGTCATCGTTACCTAGTTCTATGGCGCAAACTGCAGCATAAAACTTGGCATTTTCTTTAATGGTAGTGAGTTCTGCATTGCTTTGTGGTTGTGTGCTAGGCTTGTTTCTAGACTGTTCAACCATTTTAAATTGTTGTGCAGCAGCAACGTATTTTTCATTTTGAAGCAGCTCTAGGCCACTTTGGTAGTTTTGGTTCAGCTTTACCAATGGACTAATTTGTGCGTAGCCAAATCCGTATCCGCTGGCGATAAATAGGGGAACCAATAAATATCTTTTCTTCATTTTTTGTGTGCGCTTTATTAGCTTTTGCAACTTTTTTCTTAAAATCCTACTCATTAACACAATGCTTTGCATTGGTTTTAAGTTGGGTTGGTACTAAAATAGAATTTATGTAAATAGCTATCAACATAAGAAATTAACATCTGTTGATAACAGGTATTTAACGAAATGGATATGAGCTTGGTATAAGGTGGATAAAAGTTTTGAGCAAAGCGTGCAAATACTGTAGTGTTGCTTAAAGTGAGGAAGGTTTTTACTAGCTCAGTTTTTCAATTACCTTAACATGAGTTTTGGTTCTTGATTCGTCATTTCGACCGCAGCGAAGCGAGTGGAGAACTGAAAGAAAGCAAAGCTAAATCTTTAGAGGGGTCATTTTTGATAAATGACCAAAGATTTCTCGACTACGCTCGAAATGATTTAGTTAGCCTGAACAGGAAAAAGTTGATTTCTCCTACGCCCCTGAACTGTGATCTGAATGCCTTGATTTTAACGTTGAACCCATGCTGGCCTACGCGTGCCGTATATGAAAAGAAATAAATAAAGTAAAAACCAATGAGCCGCAAATACAAATTCCATAACCATAACGGCAATACTTCATCAGTTTTGCGTTAGTGAAATGGGTAGAAGTATTTACCTGGCCATTGTATAGCGAAATTTTGCTAGAAGGCTAGAACTATTGTAAGGATAATCTGGGCATGTAATTATTTTGCGATCGGTTATTGTGAACGAGCCGCACGAGTAGAGTTACAATAATGCTATAGATTAAAGCAGGGGAAAGGGATTGATGGCAATAGCGTATTTATGATAAGCATAGGAGAAAAATATGGGAAGGTTAATGGTTTTGCACATGCGGCACGCCTGCGCCAGCATGGGGACTTGATTAGACGTTGATACTCATTATATCATCCTATCACTATTCCATACCCTCATTTAATGGCTTACCAAGGGATATGGAATGGTTTAGTCTTCTGTTTGCTGCTTGTACTTCTATCCTGTACCTATAAAAGGTACTGCGTGCACTTTACCACCTGTAGTTCTTCTGTACAGACAGTGCAAATATTATTAGGAAGAGTGGTACTCCGCAAGGCTCAGCCCTCCAAAAAACATACGCCTTCGCTTTGCTTAGTCATGGTTTTTCTTTAGGTCTTCGGTTGCTTCATGAGCATTCCCTTATCTCTATCTAGGATTTGCTGCGCTTCATCCTGGATAGAGCTAATCATGCTCCACTTTTCAGCTCACCTGCGCAATCGTCCATGCTGCGCTACGCTTGTGTAGAACATAGTCAAAGTCGTTGCCTTGCAACTTTTACCTTTGACACACGGACTCTGTTCGCAGGCGGTGAGCATACTGTCAGTTGCAAATAATAAACGGTTATGCTATCTTCATCGTCATTAACACTCTAAGTACAAATGGATTTACTTATACCTGAGTTCGACTTTGCCATAATCTTTCATTCTTTTGTTATAGCCCAGTTGTTTGGTTTCGCTTGTTGGAACGTCCTCATGCTGTTCATAAGAAAGACTTTATTCTTAGCAAGACTTGATAACGTGATTATGGTTTTAACCATGTCTATAGGTGTATTGTCGCTGTTACTAGATGTTTATACGCTTGCTAGAGACTATTTTTCTTCGTCTGAGTACAACCAGTACAGTATAACCAGCGTGATGTTGAGCTACTGGCATTACCTATTATGGAAGACGATAGTTGTAGTTTTAGCAAGCCAGTCTCTGTGGTTTAGATATGTCCGTAACTCTACTTGGCTGAGGCTAATTGCATCACTCTTAATATTCTTCTTTCTGTTCTTCGAGAAGGTTGTTATATTGGTTACAAGCCTACATAGGGACTATTTGCCGTTTGGATGGGAAACAACTCAATCCTTATTGAGTAGCTATCTCCAGTTATTCATTAGCTTTGTTTCATTGACTGCTATTGGTTACCTTTTACGATTATATAAAATAATAGATAACAATGAGTATACTAAACCTATTTAAACGCAGCTCGAATAAGTCATTCAGCGATTCGCCTGACACAGCTGTATTTACGACCAAGTTTGTACTTGATGAAAATAGGGTTATCACATATGTAACCCATGATGCTGAGGATGGAGCATGGCAGTTCTTCAGTGATGATGAATTTGAAAGCTTTGAAGAAGTGGTAAGAATCGTTTCGCTTAGACAGATAATAGATAGAGATGAAACACTTTTGGAACTGTCAGACATGCCAGTAGGTTGTGTGGCAACTAGAAATGATAGAACCGAAAAATGGAAGGTAAGAAACAATGAGTAAGCTTGTTAACCCATGAAAGAACTCAATGGTGTTGTAGTGGGCTGCATTACAATCTTTTCAGGCTTCTGTGCCTCTTTCTTTTACATGGGCTCTATGGAAGGGTTGGATAAAATAAAGGCGGAGTACTATACCTCGTTTCCACTAAGGTTTATTGCATTTACCCTGTTTGGGCTGATGTGGTTTACTCCTTTAGTTGTCTTAAACTTCCTTGTTAATAGGTTCTTTAGACAGAAGACACCTATACTTAACTTGATTAAATTAGGAGTTGTAATAATTGCAATAGGCAGCTTAGTGGGCACTAGTGTATTCTACTTTAATTTGTTTAGTAGGTAAGCGTGTGTAGTATAAACAGTTTGTAGTTGTTGCACAATTTCTGTTATGTAGGTACATATTAACACCAGTGAAAATAAAATGTGCGCACTGACCTATTCTTACAAGCTGAACTATACACATACTAAGCGTCTAATATGGTATATTCTTTGGTCAATTTTGGGAATGTGGTATCAAACCTCCTGCCGTTAAAGTTTATGTTCTGCATATAGCATCTACCATCTTCGTCTTTAAATTTCATATCCACTATACCTATATAGGCTTTGGTACTCCCGATATCCTTATTACTGCTAAGTCGAAGATATAATTTATTGCCCACTTCCCATTCTTCTCTAAATGATATATCAGGGTTGGCGATGTAATCAGTCGTTGTTGAGTATGTTATCTCAACACTTTGTGCAGGAGCATTCTCTAACGCTATGTGGACCTCGTAAAGGTCAGCATATGGCATAAGCTTTTCTGACTCTATTTTAAAGTAAGGTCGGATTTCTCTTCTGTCCTTTTCCATCGCCAGCCTATTAAGTTCAGTTTGCTGTTTGTTTATCTTTCCTTGTTCATCGAAACTTAGTACGATATATAATGTCCCTATAGCCGTTACAAGCACAATGATCCAGTCTGATACTGTACCCCAAATGTCTGCTCTAAATGGGACTTCAGCCATCTGTACACCTAAGAGGTTTCCAGCTAGCATCAATGATGTAAAAATCAGAGTACAGTAGATAATGGGTTTTTTGTAGCGTTTAAGTTGAGATAGTAATGAAACCATAGCGTTGAGAATAAAGAACAAACATAGAAAGATTAATGTATAATTAATACATTACTCAAATTTAAGCTGTTCTGTCCAACACGCTTAAAGAAGTTCCGCCATAAACCCACAACTCCAACCGCACAGTCCATTTATTGCGTTGCCTCTTTGCTTAGTTGGTTAGAAAGCTTGCTC
>VFQP010000781.1_pt1 | contig 52298 bp, 91 predicted proteins | sample 3512351 | NCBI WGS metagenome assembly VFQP01 (sample SAMN10412372, study PRJNA504923) | tailings metagenome | isolation source: Relicate 1 Philex TSF1 revegetated site | place: Philippines: Tuba, Benguet | collected 2017-08-29 | reverse complement strand
GGAGTAGTTGTGATTTTGGGGGGGAGGAGTGGGTGGGTGTGATTGGGGGAAGGAGAGGGTGTGTGATTTGGGGGAAGGAGTAGTTGTGATTTTGGGGGGGAGGAGTGGGTGGGTGTGATTGGGGGAAGGAGTGGGTGTGAGAGCGGGAGAGGGAGTGTGCATGATGTTGTTCTTCGCGCTTGCACCTCAACACCTACACCCCCCTACATCATACACCTACACCCCCCACATCATACACCTACACCACCATACATCATACACCACATACATACCTTGACCACTTTCCACTGTCGGTCAAACAAAAACTGTTTGGCAATGAACCGTTCTATTCGCTGGTCATACTGCTCACGTACCCCTTGCAGCGCCTCTGGGTCACGTTGCCTCAGAGGGGTGTCCCATTCCCACCAGCACAGCTCATCGTGTTCCGGGAGACCACTGAGGACATCAAACACAGCACTGTCTTCAATCCACGCATTGTCCGCTCTGTGGGATGTGGGATGGGATGTGTTTTTGTGAGAGGGGTGATGTGTTTTTGTAAGAGGGATGATGTGTAGGAGGGATGATGTGTAGGAGGGATGATGTGTAGGAGGGATGATGTGTAGGAGGGATGATGTGTAAGAGGGATGATGTATTTGTGTAAGAGGAGTATGTACACACCAATGTACGCCCCACCACCCCACACCACACACAGGCCCACACACCACACACCGAAATTGGGTCATCTGCTCTTTCAGGTATTTGAATTTGGGCTCCTGCAACAACCGATCAGCAGCCTTGGTGAGCAGAGGCTCTTTTATTTTTGCCACTGCAACAAAATCCACCTCATCAACAGGCATCTTGGCTGGTTTGTCCGACTCATCAAGTAATCCCTCAGACACGAGCTCGTCAATGGCAATCAATAGTGTGTTGCCACACAACGCATCTGTGTGTGGTGTGAGAGTACATGTGCTTGTTTGTTTGAAACCACCACCACCCCTTGCATACACACCTGTGGATGAGTATGGGGATCCATACTTGTCGGGCGGCACCAGCGGCAATACTTGCCAGATACCACAGCCTGCCTCCTCAAGCCAGTTGATAAAGTTGATGGCCTGCTGCCCAAGCTCACCAATGCCATAGTCGCCAGGCAACGAGGTGGGGTGCAAGATGACGCCTGAACGACGCCCCTTGGAAGGGCGATCAAATGGATCTGCATAGCTGGATGGGAGATCGCTGCCCAATGCTATAGATCCGTTGCTGGCAGCACCGTTGCCTACAGCAGCTCGAGGTGCCAGGATGGTACTACTTTGGCGGTGCATCGTTGGCATGCGTGCTGGTCGTGGACAACACAGGCGACGGGATGGTAAGAATGAATTTGTGGTGATGTGGCGCGCTGCACTGCGCTGCATCATGAATGTGGACGCAGTATTCGTGGATGTTGACCTAGGGTGTGGGCATCAAGTGGATGTGCTATTATTGTTGTTGTTGTGTGGGGTGATTGGTGTTTTGATTAATGTGTTAATGATGTCCAAGTGTTGTTGTTTGTTAGGAAATGTGACTTGGACTGACACATATCAGAGTGTCAAAATGCGCCACTCCACAATGGTGGAGAGCGGGGCTTTGGCACACTGTGTGATGGTCACAGTGTGTGGTCACAGGGGTCATGGGCATAGGGGCTGTGCATGATGCAGCGGGTAGTGCCATGGCAACGTGCAATTTGATGGAGATCAACATGACGCAACCGTGATGGCAAGGAGGCTCGTCCACCATTCTCTTTCCTCACCACAGTTTTCCCAATGTATTCTCACAATCACACCTGTGATCATCACATATCATGATGAAGCGTTTGTTGTTGCTGCTGCTGCTGGCAGTGGTGTGTGTATTGGCAAAGAAGGACAAGGATGTCACCTCGTTGCAGATTGGCGTCAAACATCGCCCCAAGGAATGCAATAGGCGTGCCAAAGTTGGCGACACACTCAAGGTGAGCTATTGATGTGTGGATGGCCACGATACAAACCGATGCTGCTTGAACACGGCTGATCACACATCACCCCCTCAGATCCACTACACTGGCAAGCTCACTGATGGATCTGGTACTTTGGGTGATATTCTGGGTATTGTGCAGCATCCTATGTATTCCATACACATCGTCCCATCGCACAGTGTTTGATTCTTCGGTGGAACGAGGCACACCATTCAGCTTCAAATTGGGTGCAGGCCAGGTCATCAAGGGCTGGGATCAGGGCCTGCTCAACATGTGCATCGGTGAAAAGCGCAAGCTCAAGATCCCAGCATCCATGGGCTATGGTGCGTTGCAATGTGATGGTTGTGTGAACCATCAGCGATGTACATGTATCAATACCTTCCAACCACCGCAGGTGAGCATGGCAGCCCCCCCAAGATCCCTGGTGGTGCAACCCTCATCTTTGGTACGTCGTTTATTTGCTGTCCGTACACACATCACAAAGTGACATACACACATCCCGTCATGACACACACACACACATTATCATCACCACCACCAACAACAATCCCCCACAGAAACGGAGCTGATGGACATTGAGGATGGCAGTGGTGGTGGTGCACCATCGTATGACATTGCGGATGCAGCCGATGATTACTACTAGACATGCAATGCGCAACATGTGTGTGTCATTTTTCTGTGTGGTGATCACGCAACTGCTGCTACTGTTGTTTTTTGGGCTCTGAGTGGGTTTTGGTAACACCAAAGGAGGAGTTGTAGGTCGTTGTGTTGTGTGTGCTGTGTTACACAATTCAGGTCAGCATGTTTGTTTATTGAGGGGGTGCTCATACGTAGCATCCCTCTTTCTCAACCACTCACATGTACGCCCCCGGCATACATGTATCGATCACGATCACAACACAGCCAACAACACACGGGGCCACCACAACTCCTTTCTCGTGTTGTCAACACCCCAACAACACATGCTGCCGTGACAATGCAAAAGCAGCACGGAAATCACGTGCAACTACCACAAAAAGGGGAGGAAAAAAACAATGGGCACCAATTCGAGGCGCCAATACGAAATGACAGGGGAGCAAGCATCAAACAACAGCGGCACCAATAACACTGGTTCATCAGTATGCACAGTTGCAGCTGTGTAATAACAACATATATAATCTTGGTGCACTAACAGTGGGACACATACATCACCCACTCTGTTGGTGCACACCAACACACCTATGGCCTTCCAACCATTCAGTCATAGCCCATCCACGTCATCATTACTGTCATCGTGAACCCCCCAAACCCATGCATCATGGTGGTACTGCATCATCCCTCATCATCATACCACCGCCACCATCATCACCACCACCATCACTATGCACTCTCCTGTTCCTATATATTCCTGCCCCTTTCCTTATGTTCCTATATGTTCCGATATATTCCCGCCCTTTCCTTATGCCTCTTACGCCTGCTGCTGTGCCGCCACGCTGTTGTATAACCGAACCCCCTCTGACGCATTCGACGCCACCACCCGCAGCGGCGGCTGCTTGAGAAGATGCAACACCCTCCGGGACACGCTCTCTGGAAACTTCCGCGCAAACATGGGGCAATAGGGATGCAGGCGGGCAGGTTCCGAGGCAGCTGCCACGCGTCGATCCGGGTGCTCGAGCGCACTTGCCAACGCAGCAGGGGACTCGTATGCATCCAGCCATATAAAGTACAGGGGGTCTATTGGTGGTGGGGAGTGGATCAGGTGGCGACAGTTGTGGGCGTCAGAGTACCAGCCTGCTCTCATCTTGGAAATGTTCTCTACTGTGAGTTCATCGCCTTCCCATAAAACTGGGTGTATTTCTGTGGTGTTTGGTAGGAGGTTGTGAGTGTTGTGTGAAAGGAGGTTGTTCGTGGTGTTTGTGTGTACGTGTGTTGTTCGAATGGAGGTTGTGTGTGTGTTGTTTGAATGGAGGTTTTTTGTGTGTTGCATGGGTGTATTCTTCACCCACATACTACACCCACAACATACAACACCCACAACAACGCACCTCCCTCGCGCCACTCTGTAAAGTGCAAATGCCCATAACAGTCAGTCTCCTTATCCCTCCCCTCCACTGCCAGCGCCACTGCTGGGAAGTGTTCATCCAGTATACAAAACTTTTCAGCACCAGTGCCATCGAGATTGTTCAATGGGCAGTTTTCCAACATATAGTGCCATAGCTGGTTGTGTTCACTGGCGACAATCTCTGCGTGATGGCGCAACAATCCAAACCATTGTTCGGATTTTCGCCACTTTTCGCGTGGGAGAATTGTTTCATTGGTGAGGCCATACCAATCCATCCTGATATGAGGAGTGTGTTGTTGAGGTGCGTGTGTTGAGGTGTGAATGATGAGGTAAGCATCATGTGCAAGATGTACACCGTTCAAAACCACCATCAATGCTACCCATGAACATACCTATGCCAGCTGTCATATTGCTCCTGCAATGCAAATGGATTGTAAAACAAGGGACATGCATTAATAGCACTCACTTCACGAACCAGCAATTGCTGATAGACAACCAATGGCGGGTACAATGGTATGCTGGTGTCACTCATCATTGTGAAAAACGTATTCAACGGATCCTTGAGTGCTGTCTGCAACAATCTCCGTTCTGCCTCCACAAGTGTGATGGATCCCCACTGTGTGTGTATCCGATGCTTCAGCTGATGCTCGCCATCCGCTTCCACACGACCTGCATCTGGACTGTTGTGCAGGTAGAGGGAAAACAGCATCTGCTGTCTGTGTGGCTGTGTATAGTGACGCCCTACGGTTCGACATGCAGTAACAACTCTATGGAAATGCGTGCTATTGACGTCCAGGTGCGGATACAGCAACGCAGACGGGACCTGTGTGGATGTTGTGAAGCGTATGGTACCAGCACACCAACCTGTGCCTCAACCACCATCATCCTGGTTGTGTGGCCTACCACGCGCACAGCCTGCTTGAGCCACGACCGCCAGACTGGCTTTTGTTGAATGTCCTGGTGGGCGAGAAACAGCAGGGCTACTTTGGGTATCTGCAATGCCCGTGTGCATTCGTCATATGCTTTGTCATTTGATGGGCGAATGTGCTTTTTCTGGACGTGCGGGGGGGGCGCCTGCGGTGTTTCACGGCACAACAGCCATACTAACCCAACAAATGCCGCTGCACTCGCGACGCTGTACAGGACTTTTTTGCTGCTCATTGTTTACATCTAGGATGTGATTACGATGTAGTGGTGGAGTACACGCATTTTTATTGTGTATGCCGTGTGAAAAAAAGGTGTGTGAAATCAACAACACCTGAGAGAACCCTCAGTTCGAGGGAGACCTCTGAACAACTGCATTTACTGTGCTACATGCATTTACTGTGCTGGTGGCTCCCCCTGTCCTGGTGCAGCAGGCAATGCAAACCGCTCCACCGTGCCACCCTTGAGCAGGGCCACCACGCCACCGCCATTGGACACATCCCCAGATGGCAGGAACAAATCATGCCGCTGCTGGCTGTACGCCTGCCACACATCACTCTTTCCAAGCCCATCCCGCACCTGTCCCGCCGTGTGCACCCCTGCCACATCATCATTGGACAGCAAATGCAACACATCCACCGCCAGTACCCGCTCTACGGCGGCATCCCGTCCATCCCCCTCGCTCGACTCGCCACCCTGCTGCTGCCACTGCAACACCCCAAGCAACACATCCACCCACCCTGCCGTCACCACCGACCCCGCCACCAGCACCGACCCCGGGTCACCACTCTCCAGCAGGCGCTTGAGTGTTTCCAACGACAACACCCGGCCCCCCATGCCCCATCCCCGTGCAGCCAACAATGCCGTTGCCGTCATCGTGGCCAGTCGCCCCGCGGCGCTCGCCACCACAGGCGATGCTGCAAGTTGGTGCAGCAGACGTAGGGTGGCACCTCCCAGGTTGTCGACGGGGACGGGGGGGTGGGCGTCTGTGGGTGGGGTGCGTGCTGCCAGAAGTTTTATGAGTTTGTCTACATAACCTAGGGACACTGCATGATGGGCAAGTAGCGGGTGCACCTGTTGATGTTGTTGGGGGTGGGTTGTTTTTGTTGATGCTACACCACCATCCCACACCCACATACACACCCACCCGCCCACACCAACACCCACACCCCCACCCCCACCCATACCCACACACCTTGCACAAAGCAGTCGCAGCAGAACCCACCAGCAGCACCGCCTCTGTGTCTTGCACACCCCCACCCGCCACACCCCCTTCCTTCCCCCCCCCCGCTGCAAGAAACATCTGCAGCAGCCCCTCCATAAACGCCTTGGGGTCCCGCAGCGGATATTGCGGCTCACGTAGATAAAGCTGTACATACACTCCCCCCACACAGAGCAGTGCCTGTCCAGCAGTGCCAAATTGGTAGGGCATCACAAACCCCTCTGGGGGGCTCCATTCATAATCTAGACTACTGCTGTCCCTTGAAGTAAGGTCCTCCCCTGCTTTTTGTGGTGGTGTCCCCGGTACTTTATTCGGTGTTGATACACTACCACCACCACCACCACGTTGATGGTCACATGCAGCCCATGCAAGCGCATCAATCTCCACAGCAGCCGTCGCAGCCATATCACGCGTCCACAGTCGCTCTGGTGTTTCTGCAGATTCCCGGAATGCACTCACGGAAGCTTCCGCGGGACCATCCGCCAGGGACGCCACGAGTCCCTCTGGTAACAGCCGCTGCAGCAGCAGGCGGACCCGGGGCCCATGAAGGGGCTGTGCGATGAGCCGGCCGAGCAACGACGCACATGCCACCCGCACCGTGTGTTGCGCATCGTTATCATCTGTGGCAGCAGCAATGGTGGGATCCACTGGGAGGAGTTGGGTAAGGAGGTAGATTGCACCTGCATGGCACCCAGCGGCCCATGCCGCAGCAGCAGTGGGGGCAAGGGCGTGTAATAGCCGCAGGGCAAGCACCAGGCATGCATGGGAAGGTGGCCGATGGACGATCCACAGTGCCAGCATGATGTTGCGGGGGACAGACGCCATTGCTTCCACACATGCGGCGAGTTGTGTGCATCGTACGAGCGCGGCGAGGGCACCGGTGGCTACTTGGGCTTCGTACACAGCAATGGGCATTGTTTGCAAGTTGTTGTTGTTGTTGTGTGGTTGGGATGGTGTCGTGGAGGACGTTGAGGTGGTCATTGAGGTGCTTTTTTGCTGTGGGGTCCCACCAGCAATACCGCCACCACCTTGAGCGTCCCCACCACGTGCTCCCTGCTGCTGGGACCGTGCAATAGCAGGTTCTAGACAATTAAACAAAGGAGCCAATGTAGCAGGGGTGGTCAGCAACCGCGACACCTTGGGCACTGCCTCGAGCAGCTTGCTCAGCGCGCGCAGCGTGCACAGCAGGTGTTCCCGCTGCAGGACCCACGCAGGCTTGCCTGCGGTGGTTGGGGTAGGCAGGCCAGTGCTGTTGTCGGTGTCGGTGGGGGATGTAGGGAGCCAGCAGGTGGGGCTTGTGTTGGTGTCAGGGGCCCGCACAGTGTTGTGGAGGTAGGTGACGAGGCCCCTGCACAACGCAGCGGGGTTGGAGACTGGGAAGGATGGCTGCTCATCGTACACACGTACAAAGACGCCAGCAATGACCAGCTCACCAGCCAGCGCTTTGTACCTGGTGTGGGTGTGGTGTGGGTGTGGGTGTGTGTATGGTGAGTTGTGTGTATGATGATTTCTGTGTGTAATTATGAGTTGTGTATGTGGTTGCATGTACACCCATCTTCTCTGCATGGTACATACCACACACACACCCCAATACAATTCCCCTTCCCATACCGAAACTGGGGAGTAGAATCCAATCCAACCTCCCCCGTCTGCTGTGCCTCCATAGCCGATAGCAACTCGGCACGCATACTCCCATTCCACACTGCTTGAGGGGTCGCCACACTGCTATTCAAATCCACCAGCAATGGTCGGGGGTCGACCTCACCCAGCCGGGGCAGCAGGGGCTCCGTCAACAGGGCCCCCAGTGCGGTGCGCACATCCTCACACACGGGCGTCTCTAGGGGGCCTGCAAGCAGGCCTCCCAGCCGCCCGAGCACACGCGCTGCGAGCAGCGCGTGGCGGTTTCGAGCGTCTTGTTGGTTGTGCCGCTCGATGCCGACGAGTAAAAACCCAGGGCCCCGTGTTGTGTGGTGTTCCAGCACTTGGAGGTCGTCGTCGGTGCTGTGTGTCATGTCGTATGCGAAAAGCAAGGGGATGACAAAGGGGAGGGCCCCCTGGTGGAGGAGCATGTGCTGCAGGTCGCTGCTGGCCGCCATGTTGATGATGCAAGCAAGGGCAGCGTCCACAGCAGCGGGGGCGCGTATGTATCGACAGCAACGAATGATGTCAGCCACCAGCGATTGGCTGTTTTTTTTTTGGGGGGGGGTTATGTATGTGGGGGTATATTTAGGAGAAACATGATGATGACACATGTGCCCACTGCAGCATACACCACACCATACACCACACCATACACCACACCCACACCCACCATACACGACGTACCGTTGCAACAGCTCCCCCCGCCCCAATGGAAACGCCGCCATGCCGGCCAATGCCCCCAAGCAATGAGTAATCAACAGGGCCTCTGGCAGATGCTGCCCCACATCCGCGGCTGTTACTGCAACACACCGCTGCAACAGGCCCCCCAGTGTTTCCACACCCCCCGAGCGTGTGAGCTCCTCCCCATTGAGGGCACTTGAGACACATGTGAGGGAACACAGTTGAACGGATGCAGTGAGTTGGGGGGCCTCTGCAGGGCCCAGGAAATGGCGCGCCTGCTGCGTCGAGGGGCCCTGCGCCGAGGGGAGGGTGCCACCGGTGGTGGTGGTGGGGGTCCCGGTGGATGGGGGGGGGTCATCAGCGAGTGTGGTGGTGATGGCAGTGAGAAGGAGTGGGTAGCCGGCATATTTGAACGGGGCGAGGACGTCTGGGTAGCGTCTATACAGTATACATTGCGTCTGTGTGTGGGTGGGGGTGTGTGGGTGTGGGTGGGGGTGTGGGGGGGTGACTAAAAGTGCACGCGTGTGTGTGGTCCAGATGGATACATGGGGGTACTGATGTGTACATGTGCGTGTCTTCATGTGCATATGTGTGTCGTATTCCTACCCTATAGAAAACCCTACCCTACACCAAAACCCCCCCCAAACCCCCACGCACCTTCAGGAGTAGCAAAATACGCCACGTCTGGGGCCCCTGCCCCCCCGCCGCCCCCGCCTGCAACCGCTCATATGCCTTTTGAATGGCCATAAATGTGTCCCTCCCTGCTGGGTTTTTGTCTGGGTGGTATTTACGTGCCAGCTGTCTGTACGCCGACTTGAGGGTGTCCTCCGTGACGATGCCATCGGTGTTGGGTGTAATTTGTAACAAAGCACATGCTTCGCTTTCGGTCATTGCTAATGGCTTGCGTGCGAGTTCGGCTGTGGGTGGAATGAGGTGTGGTGTAGTAGGGTGTCGTGTGGGTGAGTTGAAGGAGGGTGTGTTGTATAGGAGGGTGTGCAATGAGGTGTGCATATAGAAAATGGAAAAAGACAGAAATGCAAGGGGAACACTATGCTGACAACTGTTGATGATGGTCCACATCGTAGCACACCATTCTCCACACACACCATCCTACACACACACCGTCCCACACACACACCGTCCTACACAACCTCCTCCCCGCAACACCCCCACCTCCACTGCACAACCACTGTCCTACACAACCCTCCCCCCACACACACCCTACACCCCCCCCACACCTCTCCACGCCTCCAGCAGTGCCTGCAGCAACGGCACATGATCCACAATGGGCCATTCCGGAAAGCGTTCCTCATCACACAGGTTGCGTAGGTAGTATCGGTGACACCACAGTTCGTGCTTGAGTTGGGGGTATTCCAGGGGTGGGCATGGTGTGTAGGAATAGACTGCGTGGCAGTGTTGGCGGAGCTTTGCTGGGAAATCACCGAGGTGCCTCAACATCTGTGTTTTTGTAGGTGTGAGTGATTCGTGTAGGTGTGAGTGATTCGTGTGATCACCTACTTATTCACCATGTGTGTGTGTGGGTGTGGTGAGTGTGTGTAATAAGAACATGTGCATGCATGGTATTGCGTAGATGTGTGTACGATCCAAATATCACCCACCACACACAAACACAGAAAGAGAGAAAGAGACATGTACACACAACCATATACACCACACTCCTCTCAACCCCCCCTCCCCTCCCTCCACCCACCCTCCTCTCCCTCACCTGTGTCACCAGCTGCCCCCTCATTTCATGCGTCCACACCAGCTCAGGTGTGTCACTGTCAGCCACCAGTGTTGCAGCAAATGCAGCAGCACCATGTGTTTCTAGAACATACAACAGGGATTCAGGGAGTATCGTGCCTAGGATGGAACGTTGGGCGAGTGAGAGGCCTGCAGAGGTTGGCTGGGGGCCCTGCGAGGGGAGGGGATGTGTGTGTGTGATAACCTACTTATTCACCATATGTGTGTGTGAGAGAGAGTGTGTGTACGTGTGTGCGAGAGAGAGAGATGAGAGAGACACATTCCCCCCCGCACACACACACACACTCTCTCTCTCCTTTCCCTCCATACACCCTTTCCCTCCCCATCTTCCCCCCTCTCTCCCCATCTCCCTCTTACAATATTCAAATCACAGCCTCATAGTATCACAGCATCATACTATTCATATTATCATTGTATTCATCTCCCCATCTCATACCTGCCAGTGTTGCAGCAAGTGTGTGACCTTGAACAACTCAGCCACCTCTGTCAAGTTTGACCCGCAGTATGCCAAGGCGAAAAAATACACCCCTGTTGCATACAGACGAGGCAACACAGCACCATTGTGATCCGTGGCTGTACAGAGGAGGCGACATGCTGCTGATACTACTGCTGGTTCATTTGTGAGGAGGGCCTGTGTGTGTGTTTTGGGTGTTTTGGGGGAGTTTGTTGTGTTGTTTGTGGGTGGTTGGAGGTATGTTTGTGATTCGAGTGAGTGTACTATGAAGACACCGAATTGACGAGGAAGATCAAGTTGTGTGTACAATAATGATGTGTGTACAATCAGAGGTATCCTTCGGCATACCCTCACACACCACCACGTACACACACACACACACACCAACCCAATCAAACCTGTGCTATGTGTGGCAAACACACCGGCGCAGTCATGGTCCTATGTGCTCTTGGTAGTGGCTGCAACACCTCCCCATTGACATCAACAGCACCCTGCATATCCGCCAGTGCCTGGAGCATGTGAAGGGCCTTGAATGCTGGTTGAAAGCCTGGGAGGGTGCCTGATGTGAAGGGGATGTGGTGTGTGTGTGAAGAGGGTGTGTATAGGGTGTATGTAGGGTGTGAAAAGGGTGTGAAAAGGGTATGAAAAGGGTATGAAAAGGGTGTATATATGTGCACATGCCATTATGATGCACAGAGTATACTCACCACCATCCCTTCCCCCCCCACCATCCCCCACCCACCCATCATCCTTGCTCCCCCCCCACCATCACCCACCCACCCACCCTCCCACACCCAATACTCCCTCCCCCCCACAATACCCCACACCTCGTGACGACACCATCCACCTCAATTCTCTCAAACTCCCAAATGGTTGGGGCTCCACCATGGGCTCGGCCCACACCAGGGTGCCGAAATCAACCAACCCCCTATAGTAGAGCTGTCGTAGCTCTGCTCGACTGATGGGCCCCCGCTTGGTGTCCCCCTGTGCTCGTACCCGTGTGCCTGTAATAGGGCAGGTGGGGGGGGGGGAGGTGTGGGGGAGAGGGTGAGTAGGGGGAGGTGTGTAGGAGTGTATATGTTGTGGGATGGGGTGACCAGAGAGAGGATGACACTCACATGCATGTATGTGATGGATGTTTCTACATGGGCGAATGCATAAGGATATGTATGCACAGTCATGCACAGAAAACACACACACACACACACACACACACACACACACACACACACACACACCAACACGCGCAGAAACCACTACACATACACACACTAACAACACACGCACCACCAACACACGCACCAAAAACACACACACCATCAACACACACCTTTATCAGCATCCGCTGCTTCTTCCCGTTGCTGCTGCACATCACCACTTGTTCCCCCCTCCCTCCCCCCCTCCTTCCCTTCTCCTTTTCCTGTTTCATACCAAAACCACTCGGAAGGTTCCGCAGCAGCTGCACTCGCAGCAAGGAGGTTGTTCCCCAGTGGAGAGACCAGGGCGGTTCTCTCGGCAGCTTCATGAGAGAGGGCTACCAGGTCTACTAGCAGTGAAACACCACCTGCCTCTACAAACGCCTGAGAAGGTGAGGGTGCGTGAGTGAGAGTGTGTGAATGAGGGTGTATGCATACATCATCATCGTCGTCAACAATAACACACACCATCATCAACACACACCTCCCCAATAATAATAACAATAATAATAATAATAACAACTAGAACACACCTGTCCATTTGCCCTTGCCGCTCGTTGTGCAGGAGGGTGGTGTGCTGCTGCTGCTGGCATCAACAGGCGCTCAAGCAACAAGAGCATAGCATGACGCATAGCACCACTGCTGCTCAGGTCCATGAGGCGAGCAATGTGTGTAATACCCTCAAATGAACCTGTTTTTGTTTGTATTTGTGTGTGTGTGTGTGAGTGTATGTGTATGACACAGAGAACGAGACAAAGATGACATTGTGGGCATCATTTTTGTGCCGGCTTGTACTACATCCCACATCCACCCCCACATTCCACATCCACCCCCATCCACCCCACATGCACATACCCACCCCCACATGCACATACCCCCCCCACATACCCCCCCAGTGTACACATACCAATCACAGCAGCATGCACTGAATACACCTCAGCCATTGCTCTGGCACACAGCTGCCTATCAGTGTCCGGATCATTCTCCACATACACAGACAGAGAGGAAGCTTCCGGAGCACCTGCTCGGGCACCTGCTGGTAGGGATTGTTGCAGGGCATTGTCTGCCAGGCATAGGAAGCGATGATAACAGCTGTGGAAGAACTCACGAGGGGCCGCCAAGCATTCTATTGCACCCTGTGTGTGTTGATTGTGTGGGTATTTGTATTCGTGTTTGTGTATTTGTGGGTATGTGTGTGTATTTGTGTGCATATACATTGATGTACTTGTGTACATCAACAATGTTATTAAGCTTACACACAAAATCATCACTACAATGTACCCCCCCCCCCCCAACTCTCACCTGCCCTGCACCCTCCAGCAGCAGCCGCAAATACACCCCACCCACACACAATGTACGCGCAAGGCTGGGATACACCACCACAAACTCCCAGTGATTCCAGGAGGGGCGCCCCCCACTGCCATCCGCCACTTTGATCCGACCCAATCGCAACGCCTGTTCCTCTGCATGCAACGCGTCACGGAGCTCCTGGCGTGTCCGTTCGTTCCAGAGTAGACCTGGACTGACATGGTCGGTCATGCATGCTTCCCAAAAGGCTGTCCAGTTGCCCTTGAGACCCACCCCGGCTGCGGGGGTGGGGGTGGGGGTGGGTGGCACTGTGGTTGTGGTTTGTGAGGTGCGGGGGAGGGGAGGGGGTGCCACTGGTGAGAGGGGTCCCTCTGCTGGTCTTGACAGGGGCAACGGTGGCTCTGATGCTGCTGGTGTTGGTGTTGTGGTGGTCGTCCCTGGTTGGTGTGTGGGTGTGGCAGTACTTGAGGGTACACCACCATCACCTGCTGTTGCTGCTGACTGTGCGCTTTTTGCTGCTGCTGCTGTTGCTGTACCACTCGGAGCACCACCACCGCCACCACCACCACCTGTTGTGACCGCACCACCACCCCCAGCACCACCACCACCCCCAGCACCACCACCACCAGCCCCTCCGCCCCCCCCAGCACCACGAGGAGTCACCACAGGGCGTTGGTTGAGACAGCGTATGAGCCCCACTGGGAATATTCTTCGAAGTAGGTTAAGTGCAGGTCCATACTCATCGGCCCACATGGAAACGAGCTCTCTTGACAGCACTGCCTTGGGACCCTGTGTGTATGTGTGTGTATGTGAATGTGTGTGTGAGAGAGAGAGGATGTGTGTGTGTAGAGCGCGTAGAGATGTGTGTTTTGTAGGAATGCATGTCCATGTGTGTTCTTCCCACACATCTATTCATGTACACAACCAGTAACCCCCACTACACAAGCAGCACACCACACAAGCAGCACAACCCACCCCCACAACCCCCACACCACACATACCGAGCCAGACAGGGCCCCCAGCAGGTGGTGCAGGAGGGCCCCCTCTGACAGGGCCCCCTCACGCATGGGGGCAGCAGCTGCAGCACCATCTTCTGCTATACAACGCATAAGCAGGGCTGCTGTTTCAGTCACAGATGCTGTGTGTGTGTGTGTGAGTGTGTGTGTGGTGGTGGGGTATATGTGTGGTGGTGGTGGGGTATATGTGTGGTGGTGGTGGGGTATATACATGGGTGTTCGAGGTGTATTGTGCGTGGTTAACTTCGTCACAACACACCCCACGTCATACAACTACACACCCCACATCACACCAACCATCACGAACCCCCCCCACATCCTACCACCACCACCCCCACACCTGCTGGGTGTGAAAACATGCCAAACAAGGGCCTCCCCAGGGCAGCAATGGCCCCCAACAGTGTTTGCCGTGCTAGTGGTGTGGTGGTACGGCTACATGGTTCACAGCAACAACACGCAACGGCTTCGATGACCGCCATACTCAACAAGGGGGGGGTGGGGCGGGTTGTACGGAGTGTGTCTACCAATGCTCTTGACCTGTGTGGGGGGAGTTCATGGGGGTGGTATGGGAGGGGGGTAGGTTGTGATGAGGGTGGTGTGTGATGATAAGTCCACACCATAATTCCACATACATACACCCCCAGCCCCATCCTACCCACCATATCCATCATACCCCCTAACCCAATCATACCTAGCTGATTGTGAAAGGGCCATTGCCTTGGCTGCTCGAACCAGACTTGTCTCTTCAGCGGTCAACAGGTTTTGGGGGTCCTCTTCTGTCAGTGCGAGACCACGCAATGCATGCCAAGGGGCAATACCTGGGGGTGTTTTGATTGGGTGTGTGTGTATTGTATTTTGTGTGTGTTTTGTGTGTATTTTTTGTGTTTTGTATGCACACCACTCACACCACCCACACCACCCACACAACTCACCACCCACTCACCACACACCCAAACCTCTCACCACACCCCCAAACCCCTCACCTGTACGAGGCATAGTAGGTGCCCACATCCTAGTCAGCAGCCTGGAAGCTTCCATAGCAACTGGGTCACTACCACTCTGTAAGGCAGCAGTGAGGGTGGCCGCCCAGCCCGGGGTGGCAAGCAGGGCAGCGGTGATGTGGGGAGAGGAGACGAGACGTTGGAGACATTGGAGGAGTGTGACGTGGTTGCATACTTCTTCTGTGGTGGTGGTGGAGGGGATGGGTGGTGGCGGTGGGAAGGTATGGTTGTTGATGGTGGTGCTATGGTATATGGTGGTGGGTGTGATGCCTGGTTGATGTATGATGTATGGTGGTGTATGTACCAACCCTACGCATACACACCTCCTCAATACCCCTACCAATACCTCAATACCCCTACCAATACCTCAATACCCCTACTACACGACCCCCCCCCCCCCTTACCCCTTCCGACAACACCACATCATACCAATAGACAGCTGTTTGCTTGCGTTGTGTGCAATAGGTAACAAGGACAGCAGTGCTCTCACATGCTCATCCTCCATGAGCGCAGTTGCTGACACACCACCATAGGCTACGCATGCGTTGAGTTGACGAGCACGTTCCAACACACCCTGCATTGCCAACTGTGTGTGGGTGTGTTGTGTGGTTGTGATATGAGTGATGTGTGTGATTTGTACAAGTGTTATATGAGTGCTGCATGTGGTTTGCGTTGGTTTGTCTTGGGTATTTGACATACAATGGCATGATACACACAACATATAGTATACACATACAGCACCCAGCATGCAGACTCATCTCTACTGCACACAAACACAAAGAATCTCATACAATACGCAACGCAAATAACCTCACTTGCACAGACAAACACAATATCAACAAACACAACACACACACACCTCACGCATGGGCCCACTTGTTGCCCCCCCACCTCCTCCCCCCCTTTTCGCTGGAGAGCCACCACCATCTACTTGACCACTACGAAGTTTGACCATGGCACGGTTGACCGCCGCCTGCATGACATTGGGGGGTGTGGGGGCTGCTGTGGGGGGGTCACTGGTCGCTGACTGTGAACGACCTGAACCTGTATCGTAGTGTGTTTTGTTGTGTGATTTGTAGCGTATTGTCGTGTTTGTTGTGTGTTGTTGTGTGTTGTTGTGTGTTGTATGTATCCTCCAATGTGAGGCAAGAGTATTTGTGTGATATGCAACAAGAATAACATAACACAACAATGACATACACAACAATGACATACACAACAATGACATACACAACAATGACATACACAACAACGACATACACAACAAAAGCTAAAACAGACACAAATACCTTCCAAACTACCACTCCCCTGCTGTTGCTCCACACCCCCTGTGGATGATGCTGTTGACAGTTGACCAGTCAAACCACCAGTGAACCCACCGGTCAAACCACCAATCAAACCACCAGCACCACTACTTGCTACTGGTGCTGTTGTTGTTGTTGTTGTTGTGGTGGTGGTCGTGGTGCCAGTTGTTGGTGGGGCGACAACCCCCTCTTCCACAGTAGTCATCATGGCACCCCCTTCGGCTACGAGTTGAGGGAGATCGAGTTGTGAACCTGTGTGTGTATTTGGTGTAGTACAAGGTTGCATGCATGTGTGTGGGGATGTGTGTGTGTGCAAACACTGCGGATGTGTTTATGATTGCCCACAACCCCACAACCCCACAACCCCACAACCCCTCAACCCCTCAACCCCCCACACAACACACATGCAGCCGCCATATGATGCAAACACATGCGCTCCAGCTCAACGTCGAGTTGCACAGGGCAGGCAAAACATGGTGTTGCAATGTTTCCCATAGTAACATCCCCCGGTTGTGTGGGGGTGGGGAGGACAGGGACCAACCGGTGTGCACATTGCTGCGTGTGTGTTGAGGTGCGTATATTTGGTGTGTATAGCTGATTGTACCCCCACAAACACTCCCACAAACACCCCCACAAACACCCCCCCACACCTGTGTAGCATCCAGCACTGCAGCCAACAGCGCCTCCCTTGCAGGTGTCACGTACATCGATGCAGCACTCCCATCAGCCCATTCTACACCCAGCCACTCTGGCTCATCCACAAATCGGATCAACGCGGACACCTGTCCCAACTGCCTTCGTTCAGCAACCTCATACGTCGATGGTCGACGCTCCAAGAGGGCCCCACGGGTCAGCACCAGGCGCCGGCGGCGGGATTGGGAGAGAATGGCGGCTGTGCTTTGTCGATCGGCGCCACGTGCAGACAGGAGACCCTAGTAGTGTGGGTGGTCTGGTGGGTGTACTATGGAAGCATGCGGTGGTGCATTGTACATTTGATACATTTGATGCATTCCACTTCTTTCCTCCTTTTCTCTCTTCACCCTCCCACCCTCATGCTTTTCCATTCTCATTTCCTCCTCATCCCCCTCCTCTTGCTCATCCCCCTCTTGCTCATCCCCCCTCCTCCTCCTCCACTTTCTCAACATCACCCTCCTCTTCCTCCCAACACCCCTCTTCCTCCCAACCCCTCACCCCCCTCTCAACCCCCCTCCCATTCCTCCCAACCCCCCTCCCACTTCCCCCCCAACACCTTACCTGATATGGCAGCAAGGTGTCCAGTGAGGGCATCACCCTCAGCACCTCCCACTCAGCCAATGGGGCATATTCAGGGGTAGCTGCTATCTCACGTTCTGCATTACTCATGGACTCTAGGAGTTGAGGTCCAGTGGCTTGACTGTGTGAGTCAGCTGTGTGTGGTGATGGTGATATGTATATGAGTAGTGATGATTGACTGTGTGAGTCAGCTGTGTGGGGGGGTAGTGGGGGTAATGATATGAGTGTAGTGATGATGATGATGATGATGATGACGATGACGAGTGGTGATGAGTGGTGGTGAGTAATGATGAATAGTGATGATGATGATGATGATGATGATGATGATGATGATGATGATGATGAGTGATAATTATGAGGGGTGGCGATGTTCCCAAGATACTGCTTTTACTGTTGTAAGAGAGCATGCATACATTTACACACACCCTACACACATACCCTACACAAACTCTACAACCACACACCTACACACACCCTACAAACACACTACAAACACACTACACTACCCCCCCCCCTCCACACCACACACTCACCAGCCAGTGTGATGCCCAGTGTGGACAGCGCCACAGCCTGCACCCTCTGTACCAACTTGTGTCGCTCCCTCACAGCATACACCCTCGGGGCCCTTCCCCCCTTGCAAAACACAGCAAATGCCTGCCCAGGCTCTTCTGCATTGGATGTGGGCAGGAGGCGGAATGCTGGGGCAGCCATGATGCGATACTCTGCCCTCCACTTGATCTTGCCTAAGGGTGTTTTGGGGTGGAGGTGGATGGGGGTGATGGTGGTGGTCTGAATGGATGTGTGCATGTAGGGGTGTGTGCATGTGGGGGTGTGTGCATGTAGGGGTGTGTCAATACATGTATGTGTGTGTATACATGTGTATTTGCGTCGAATACAACTAACACATGTGTTTTTTCCATAACACACAACACACACAAACACACCCTCACAAACACACATACCAGTGGCAGTATCAAGACGCTCCAAGGCCCATGGGGTCACCCGTAATACCACAGGGACCCACACGCCCCTCTTGAGCTTGTGTGCAGCATACTCAGTGGGGGAACCACTGTTATTGTGTGTGTGTGTGTATATGTATGTATGTGCTTGTGTGTGTAAGTGTGTATATACGTGTGTGTATGTGTACATATACGTGTATGTATGTGTGTACATACGTGTGTATTAGGTGTGTACATACATGTGTATTAGGTGGGTATCAGGTGTGTATTAGGTGTGTAAAAAATGTGTGTATATGATCTACTCATTATTGTGTGTGCATTAGATGTGTGTACCCTCCCCCCCCATCATACCCTAGTATGCGGTTGGCAGTGGGTGCAATGTTGCGTTGTGCTGCATGACTTAGTAGCTGATAAAAGAGTGATAGGAACACAGAACGATGCTTACAGGTGAGCTTGGCTGGCTTGAACTTGCTCTGTGTGAAACATTGTGGTACAGCAGGTGGATTGTGTGTGTGTGTGTGGGTGGGTGGGTGTTAGTGTGTGGGTGTGTTAGTGTGTGGGTGTGTGTGTTTTCACACATGTGTCCTCTGATGTGTTTCATGACGATATCATGCGTATCATAGCAATTGTGCCTCCGTACAGCCTCTCAACCCCCCCCTCGTAAAAAAAACACCAAAAAAAAAACAATCCACCCCCCAACCCATCCACCTTTTTATCGTTGCGGCAACTCAACACAAGCTCATGCTCCCCCGTCCCCTCTGCTTCAGGTCCCACCACCACCCCATCTATGTCTGGGTCATCCACAAACGACCACACGTTGGTCACTTGGAGGTTTTCGGGGTGCTGGGTGAACAACGAAGTGGGGGTGATGCAGAGGACACGACGGTACTTGCCGCGCCACGAGTGCTTGGTGACCATAAAGCGTGCCAAGCAGTCGGTGGGTGCGATGGATCCATCGATAGCAGAGCGCCGTGTCGCTGCATGGAGCAGGTTGTCCACTGCAATGCCAGCCATTGGGGCGGGTGATGTTTACTGATGTTTACTGATGGTCGATGGTCAGATGTTGTATCGTTGAGGATTTTGTGGGTTGCCTACTGCCATCTGATGCTTACATGGTATGTATGGGATGCATAGTGTGTGTGTATATATACTGAGTGTATGCGAGGTGCTTGAGGTGCTTGTGTCACGAGTGATTGATCATGTGCCTAGGTCTACTTGCCTAGGTGATGCATGTGTGGTTTGTGTCGTCGACACGCTGATGATGGCACAATGCTCGCTCTTGTATGTTGTTGTGTCGCAGAAGTTTCAACGACAGATGATGGGTGGAACAGAGTTGTAATGAAGTTTATTTGTATGGACAGCTATAATTCATCACATTAGACACATTCATAGTAGGCACATTCATAGCCAACCACACGCAGCCATCAACCACAGCACCATTATTATACACCATCAGCTGTGTAGATCTACTCAACCCTCGTCAGATACCTACCCCAAGTACCCAATCCATTGTATTACACCCCCACCCATCCAACAACATGGGATCAAACGCTGGGGGCTTTAGCTTTGAGCTGTGCAAGCGAAATGCCATGCTTGAGGCCAAAGGCGTGTCTGCACCCAAGCTGCTCAAGACAGGTACCACCATTGCAGGCGTCGTGTTCAAGGTATGGAATCTGCTTTTTGTGGAGGAATGTTGTTGATGCAATCCGATGATCATCATCATCATCATCATTACTACCACCAACACAGGATGGTGTGGTGCTGGGTGCAGACACACGCTCCACTGCAGGCAGTGTGGTAGCAGACAAAAACTGTGAGAAAATACACTACATTGCACCCAACATCTATTGCTGCGGTGCCGGCACTGCAGCAGACACCGAAAACGTGACTGGTACGGGATGATGGTGTATCTGATGTGTATCTGATGTATTGCACATGCATTTGCACTTGGTAATAATACCACACAGGGATGATTTCTTCTGCGTTGGAGTTGCACCGATATGCAACTGGACGACAAACACGGGTAGTGACAGCCATGACCATGCTCAAGTCGCATCTGTTTAGGTCCGTGATGGAGGAATTTCTGAGGCTTATGTGTGTTTAAATGTACATCATCGTGATCATGTGTTTTGAGAGGGATATCTCCACTGCCAAAAATCGCTACACAGGTATCAGGGACATGTGAGTGCTGCATTGGTGTTAGGGGGTGTAGATGTCACAGGACCACACTTGTTTACGGTATGGATGTTTGGGCATTCAACAGATGGTACAACACTTTTGTTTGACACATCATAATACACCCAGTATATGCACATTTTCCCCCAGCCTACACACACATCCCATGACCCACATTCCACACCACATGATTTACCCACACAGGTGTACCCACATGGGTCGACAGATTCCCTTCCCTTTTGCACAATGGGATCTGGAAGTTTGAATGCCATGGCAGTGTTTGAAGCAGGATACAAGTACGGGAAGATGATGTGCTGCTATGGTGTGATTCAAGCCAGATGTACTTCAGCAAATCAAAAAATTACCTCAATGTCATACACCATTCCTCCCATTGTCATACCACACACCACCCATTATCATCCACCCCAGGGATGACATGACACGACAGGAGGCCATTGATCTTGTTGCAGCGGCAATCCGGTCGGGTGTGTACAACGATCTGGGTAGTGGCTCCAATGTGGATATTACCATCATCACCAAGGAGGGTGTCGACTACTTGCGCAACTACCAATACCTGATGGGACGCACCTACACGATGAAGTTTCCACCCAAGTACCCCCGGGGCAGTGCAGGTGTGTTTTGGTGGTGTGTGTGTGTGCTGGCTGTTGTCACACCCGCGGAAACGTGTCAATATATATGCACTCCACAGGCGTGGTCAAGGAGCGTGTGTTGACACTCAAGGATGTACAGGTGGTGGAGGGAGAAGCAATGGAAACTGAGTGATACGACACGCTGAAAACACTGTAATAATTCTACCCCAAACAATATTCTCGCCATACTTTGCACCCCAACGTTGTGATTGACTTGTTTTGTGACATACACAGCGCGACACACCGTCGTTCAGCACACGACGGTGTGATACCAGCACATTCTCAGCACCATCATCCCACCCCAATCCCGTGACCAGTGGTGACCAGGGTGGGACGGCTTTTTCCACTGATAATGCTTTGCTAGCGTGTTGCAAACGAGCGAGTGAGTTTTGCTGTTGTGTTGCACAACCTATCATCTGACCTGTGAAGAGAGAGCACCTGGTGGATACCGCACCAATTTTTGCACGCATGGACGAGTCAAAGAGTGTGCAACACCTGATGGAGAGCGTGCGGGAGTTGACGCTGGATAAGGAGGTAAAAGCTGGCATGGGATACTCACATGGGGTTGTAGCACGTTTGGTAGTATGCGTTGCTCCTTTCACACAACTCTCACACATTGCTGCTACTCTCGCTGCTACTCTCAGGAGGAGGAGCACCTGTTGGTGAAAGGTGGGTGTGATGAGGATGAAGAGGGTCAGCAGGTTTGCCCCATTTGCCTCGACATACCAGACCTCGCAGAAGCAGCTGCAGTGCATGGCTGTGGACACACCTACTGCGGTATGGTTTTGTTCTCCCATGTGTTTCTCGCGTGTTGACCAGCCTTAACAATGGTGGCACCATATTCCCCATCATATTCCCCATCAGTGACGTGCATCCTGCGATGGGCTTCCTGCAAAGACAAGGGCGCAACGTGCCCACAATGCAAGTCGTCATTCACCCACATCGTCACCCATCGCAAGCCCAATGGCACGTTGCAGGATTTCGCCAGCAATGTGTCGGTTGCAGAGTTGCTCGATTCCTGTTGGTTTGCCTACCACAAAAGGGTACATGGAGTTGGTGCATGGTGTATGAACAGAAAGATTTGGAGAGCAGTAAATAATCATCATTCAAAACATCATCAGCACACGACTTTCATCCCATCATCCCAGCAAATGGACAAGGGCAAGGCGCCTGTGACACCACACCAGCACGACTATGACCACCTGTATGACGAGTATGACTACGATTATGACGAGGACCAAGAGGTGGAAGATTTCTACATGTCTGCTGCTGCTGGTCGTGCTCGCATCGTGCTTGGCAACCGACGGTTTGGTGATGGTGGCTATGTCAGCTCTGGTCGACGCAATGCACGTCCTGTTCAACAAAATAAGGTATAGGTGTTGGTGTATGGAGATGCGTGGATTGCATCACATGCATTACATCCACACAAGCATCACATCCACATCCACAAAACCACAGTCGAGCGGCAAAAAAAGCAAGGCAGTGCCTTGTCCTGGCTCCCAAATGCTCCAGGGTAGCCACAAGCACGTGCAAGGGGGGAGCCCTGCAGGAAGCTCTGCAGGGTGCACCCCAAGCCCAGCATCCAGCAGCAGCGGTCGTCGTGCGCGTCGCAATGCACGCCGCCGGGCCATGGATGAGCTCCACGATGTGTGTTGAGGCGGGATGCATCTTCATGCATTGCCGTGTGTACCATATACTTTCATGCAAGTGTGTGTTTTGAGAGTGCTTCCGCCACAATGTACCTCAGGTTTTTTCTGTGTGTCGTTTGTTGACCATCGTTGTGTATACGTACCTGTGCACTGATTTCGTGCGCTGATGAGCGCCACTATATCTTTCTGGCGTTGAACCCACACACAAGAAACCACTTCAATGTGTGTGGACAACGCCTTGAAAAAACATAAATTTCTTTTGTTGAAAACTTCAACACCAGTGTACACCAGGTTCTGTGGTAACCACAAACACCATTCCCTGTTTGATACACCCAAACAACAAAACCACACATCGCCATGCAGCACCTTGCAACCACGTAGGCGTCTCCAACCCCCTCGCTCCACATCATCACCCATCCAGCAATAAGATCCAACAACAGCATCCCATAAAAAATGGTTGTGCTAGCAGCATCATTGGTGACAAAATCGGGCAAAGGTATGCATACACGCCATGCACTCCAAACGCACATAGATCCATGCAATATCGACCATCCACAATTCACGATCAACATCCCACAGCCCTAGTGTCACGTCAGTTTGTAGAAATGAGCCGCATCAGGATCGAGGGTCTGCTTGCTGCCTTTCCCAAGCTCGTAGGCATTGGAAAACAGCACACTTATGTGGAGACAGAAAATGTTCGATACGTGTATCAGCCAATGGAGGTTGGTACATGGTGACTGGGGCTGCAGCGGCCTGCACGCGCCCTGCGCGTTCCGTCTGCACTGATCCAACAGCACCACCCCCCACCACACAGGGCTTGTACCTGGTGCTCGTCACAAACAAATCCAGCAACATCTTGGAGGATCTGGAAACCCTCCGTCTCCTCTCCAAGACGGTCCCCGAGTATATACATTCTCTGGATGAGGACAGCGTCACCCGTGGTGCCTTTGAACTCATCTTTGCCTTTGATGAAGTCATCTCCATGGGGCACAAGGAAAACATCACGGTGCAGCAAATCAGGCAAAACACAGACATGGAGAGTCACGAGGAAAAACTGCACAAGATGATCATCCAGAGCAAGATCAACGACACTAAGGTCAGGGGGGTGAACTTGTATGTGGGTTGTACGAGACACAAGTGCAACAAAACCACCCCCTCACCACAGGATGTGATGAAGCGCAAGGCAATGGAGATCGACAAGCACAAGCTCGAGCAGCGTGCACGCGAGGTCAAGGCGGGCTTTTCGTCCATGCCCAAAACCATTTCTGGCATGGGTGGTGGCTCTATTGGCTCCGACATGGACCTGGGCCCCACCCTTATGCGACAAGATCCCACCCCCGCATCCCGCGCACCCGCCGCATCATCACGCCCAATGGGTGGCAAGGGCATGCAGCTGGGCAAGGGAAAAAAGACCAACACACTCATCGATTCCCTCAAAGCAGAAGGGGAGGTCATCGAGGCGGACCCCGTGGTGCCCATGGCCACATCCAAGGCCATGCCCGCGGCCCCCCCCCCCACCGACCCCATCACCATCACCGTCGAAGAAAAGCTTGTGGTGCTCCTCAACAAGGATGGTGGGTTGGAAAATATGGAGGTGCAGGGTACCATGTCGTTGCAGGTCTTGACGGAAGACGATGCCTACTTGCATGTGGCATTGGACACGGGCGATGTCGAGCGATTTCAATTCAAAACCCATCCCAATATTGACAAGCAGCTGTATGCCAATGAACAAGTACTGGGGCTGCGTGATCCAGAAAGACCATTCCCAACGGGGAGTGCATTGGGGATACTGAAATGGCGTTTTAATACAACAGACGAATCCCTGGTGCCATTGCTCATCAATTGCTGGCCATCGGTGTCGGGTGGGGAGAGCTATGTCAATATTGAATATGAATCGCAGGCTGCATTTGACTTGCAGAATGTGGAAATTGCTATTCCTCTGCCCCCCATGTCCCATGCACCACAAGTCAACCAGGTGTGTTGATGATGGGATGATAGTTGATGAACGTAGTATGATGATTGTTGTGGTTGAACAATGTATGTCTCTAGTACATTATCTCTACCACCAATCTTTCTCCTCATGGCATACATACACACAATGTCTTTGCAAATCAGGTTGATGGTCAATGGCGATATGAACCCCGCCGCAGCGCCCTGCTGTGGACCATTGACCTCATTGACAAAACCAACGCCAGTGGCAGCATGGAATTTGTGGTACCAGCATGTGATCCTGCAACATTCTTCCCAGTGGAGGTGGCGTTCACTGCCAACAAGACGCTGTGTGATGTGCGTGTGGGATCCGTGACCAACCTCACCAACAGTGCACCTGCCAAGTTTGCTGGGCGGACAATACTGGCCACAGAAGAGTATCAAGTGGCATAGGGAGGGTGTAGGTGTATGTTGGGGGTTTATGGTACCCAAACAATAGCATGGGTATGCGGATGTGTTGTAGGTACACATGTGTTGTTTTATTGTGATGGGGCGGATGCATTTTTTTGTGATGTGGGAATCTGGTGGTGGTACAGTGTAACTCAAGCACAGCGTGTGTTACATTGGTTTGGTTTATAAGAAAAGGGTTTTGCTGAGGGGGGTTTTGCTGTGGGGTTTGTTGATAAACGTGTAGTATAAAAAAAGAATGAAACCATCAATGCTGATAAGGAGGGGTTGGTGCATGAACTGAAACATGCATGCAGATAACAATACACACCATCACACAACAACATCACACATGCAGGGCCCACCACCACAACAAAATCATCATACTACTACTCACAACTACAACAAACACCACAAACACTACTATCATGACCGCCCCGCACCGACCACCAGCCCATCATCCCACAGCACATCCATCCCCCCCTTGCCAAACAACCCAGCCAGGTATTGAAAATCCGCTGCGTAATACGATTCCACCATGGCACGAGATGCATTGCTGTAAAATGACTGCCAATGCACCTTGTGCTTGCCCAGGGCCCGATTGAGTCGTGGGATGGTGCCATACACGGTGTGTTGGTTAGATTCCATCACCTTGAGCAATTGCTGCGCAAGGTTGTGCGTGGTGAGGTAGTGATGGTATGAGATGTGATTGAGCCCACACCACTGGACTTGTGGCACAAAGTGGCGGTCGACAGTGAGGGGGGATTGCGATGTGACGCATTCTGTAAACTCATCAAAGGTGATGTTGCGATCACTGCTGAAATTGCACACCAGCCGCACATGGTCGAGCACATAGTCAAAGTCCTTGGGCTCTACAATCTTGTTGTGGTAGGCAGAGGCAATGCGTTCATAGGGGTTGCGCAGGACTGCGATGCGAACCACGCTGCGGTCGGTGGACAACAAGTCATAGGCCTCGTCAATGGGCAGGGAATCCACCCAGCTGAAGTGGGAATTGTCGTATGGGTTGGTGGGGGTGACTGCTTGGGGGTGGGCTAGCTGGTAAAACACCGATCGTGTGGTGGTGATGCCGTTTTTGGACGGGGTGCAGGCTATGACAGTGGTGCCTACGCCAGGGCGATGCATGAGCAACTTGGGTTGCTCATCTGTGGCGTTGAGGTAGGTTGATAAGAATTCTTTGGTGAGTCTGAATCGTGGCTGCTTGTGTGGAAGCGATGAGCTGCTGGAGCTGCGTTTTATGCAGGCTATTGGAGTGGTCAGCAAGATGGCTAGTACAATGAATGCGACGTTGTTTTGTCTTGTGCTTGGATGATGCATGGATGATGATGTGTGATGGTACTGGTGGTTTTGGTGGGTCTTGTGGCTCGGCGATTGTGACGCTGTATTTGTGGACATGCGTGTGCAATAAACGTCGAGGTAAAAATGGTGTTTTTGTGACAACATATCACACACGTTGTACATAGTCCTAGTGACACCCTGCGTCACGTTGGGATCACCAGCTGGGCTCGCTTTTGTACACCAATGCTACATGCAACTGCTACTAGTGCTACATACCACCTTCCCAACCACTAGCTAGCTACTGTACGCCAATGCAACACACCAAAACGCCATTGCAATGATATAGGGTCTTGATGCAGCACAATGCATGCAGGGGTTGGGCCGGGGCAGGGGCAGTGCCGGTGATCACCACCGTCCTTTTGCTCATCTGTGTTGTCACTGCACAGCAGCAGACGAGGTAGGCTGGCGACCACAGGATAGCATAAACATGTACATACCTTACTCACACATGCCCTCATAGCACTCACAGCACTGCCACGGTGGTCTCGAGGCATGATGCAAACAATCCCCCACACACAAAAGAGCCGTTGCTTGTAAGCTTGCTCAATGGCAATGTCGTTGCACTTGATCGGCAATCAGGACAGCAGTTATGGACATTGCCAACAGGACCTGGGTTGGTTTCAAGTTGGACTGCCCCACCAAACCATCATAGACAGCCATCTGAACTGCAATGCACTGCGGATGCACAGCCATCTGATCATGGGGATGCTGCTGCTGCTGCACAGGATGCACACTGCGATGCATCACTGGCCGCAGAATATGAAACCATGGGTGTGCAAGTGTTTCCTGGGCTTGATGGGAGTTTGTTTGTGTCCACACATGGTTCCGAAAACGATGGGATGCAGGGCACTGTACAGGTGTGTGTTGGGGCATATGCATGTACAAACATATGTACTTGTTGCACGCCAGCATATACACCACAATGCATGTCACAATGTCATTGTTGCAACACACACCATCATGTGTACCACCCCCATCCGCACATCCTCCCATCCTCAACACTCGCACACACTCACACAGCGTTTGCCACTGAGTGTGCAGCAGCTCGTGCAGCAATCACCCAGCTTGACACAAAGCAATGGCCTGTTGCTCGGTCGCCGTGCCACCAGTGTGTTTGTGGTGGATGCTGCTTCTGGTCGTGTGATCAAGTCATACTGGGATCACACACCTGATGGTAATGTGCATGGTGATGTGTTGTCGGGGATGGACGATGCGCATGATGGGGATGCCTCCCCAGGTGTGTGATGGTGGGTGTGTGGTGGCTGGTGGGTGTGTGGGGGGAATATAATCACCAGTGCATATAATCACCCTGATCATGTGTGTATTGCCCAGTTGCACCTGCCACAATATAAACCTGCGATATACACCCACATCCATACCTCCACACATTTAATCTCCCAATTTAACCCAATTTAAAACCCAAACCACCAGGAAACACCAAAAAGACAACACCACGCACCCTTGTCCTCAGCCGACACGACTATCACCTGCAATCCCTAGACCACAACACTGGAGAGGTGTACTGGAACCTGAGCTTTGCAACCCTCACACGCCTTGGGGGGGCCGGGGGAGGGGCCCTCGGGCAAGGGGGACCGATGGGGGAGGGGGTGCTTGTGGAGGAGCAGCATGAGGTGGGACATGATCAAGGGGTCCATGTGGATGTGGGGGGGACTCGTATTGCAGCTGTGGATGATGGGACACAAGAGCACATGTGGGTGGTCGACATGGCGGCCCCTGTTGCTGCGGTGCTGCCTGGTGCAACAGAGGGGCCCCCAACGGGGGCCCCCCCTGTTGCGCTGCCCGCAGCAGGGCCCGCGTCTGCTGCCCTGGCTGTGATGCAGTACAATGGCAACACATTTGTGCGTCGAGTAGCGCGTGCAGCGCTGTCGGGCGGGGGACTGTCAGGTGGGGGCCCTGCAACATCGGGTGCGTTGGGAAAGAGTACCGCCCTTGCGCTGATGGAGGATGGGGTGTTGGTGGGTGCAGAAAATGGAGAGGAATTTTCAGAAAGTATGCAGTGCCCCAGTGCAGCAGCGTTGGATGCCATTCCTGGATTTCTACCACTGCCAGCGCCAACACAACCCTCTGTGAATGTGGTTGTAATGGACGATAACAACACACCATGGTTGTGGTTGTCAGGGCATGTGGCACGTGTGGAAGTGCTGTTGGGAGGGCTCATACTTGGGGGTGGGCTGGTGGTGGTGATTGTGGTAGTGGTAATGTGGAGGAGTGGGGCAACGCGTGGGGCAATCAAACAGTCAACGCAGTCAACGGTCAACGGTGCGGTCAACGGTGTGGTCAAGGGGAGTGTGCCAGGTAGTGAAAAGAAGAAAAAGCGCAACAAGAAAAAGATGGTTGTACAGGAGGTGAAAGAGGTATTTGGGGGGGGTGATGTAGATCATGATGGGTGGTGGTGGTGTATAATGGTGTATGAAGTACGGTGTAGTACTAGTGCATGATGCACCCACTACTATTGTATGCTTCACCCTATACAACATTACAACAGGCAACCTCTGCCACCACCACCATGCCAGACTCCCACCCACACCCACCAACTGCCGATGGTATTCCACCACCATCATCACCATCATCCACTGTCAGACAACCGCAAACCTCATCCCCTGTGCAAGAACAACAACAAGAAAAACAAAAACAAAAACAAGAGCAACAAGAAAATCAACAGGTCGCACAGCAACAGCCTGTGCTCACATCATCAGTGCAGGCGCGACAAACACTTGCTGGGGGTGGTGTGCGTGTGGGGCAGGTGGTTGTCAAGGAGCACGTGCTTGGTTTTGGGAGTGGAGGGACTGTTGTGTATGAAGGAACATACAATGGTGTGTGAGAAAAGGGGTGGGGGGGTGTCACCCTCAATACACTGCAGTATATTGCGTCGTGTTTGTTTGTTTGTATGTATGTGTATGTGTGCATGGTGGTGTGTCTGGTGTTATTACACATGATATATACAGAAGATACAACCATCATCAGCACGCCACCACCCCAGCATGCATCCCAACACAGCCCCACCCACCTCTCCCCACACTACACACCATGCCACACACCAAACCCACCAGGTCGCCCCGTTGCTGTCAAGCGCCTGCTTCGTCACCTCTACCACCTAGCACACAAGGAGCTCAACACCCTTATCCTGTCAGATGAACACCCCAACATCGTCCGGTGCTTTGCAGCAGAAGAGGATCATGAGTTTTTGTACCTGGCATTGGAACGGTGTTGTGGATCACTGGCTGCTATTGGCACAGATGCTGCATTTGCTGCACGATTTACTGTGGAGCCAAATGAAGAGGAGGAGGAAAAGGGTGGTACAGAGGAAATGGGTGGAAATGAAGGGGGGAAAGAGGGGAGAGAAAAGGGGAAAGAAGAGGGAACAACCAAGGGAATGAAAGCAAGACAAGGTGGTGTGTGTATGCCATCAGCGTATGCAATGCAGGTGGCGAGAGATGTGTGTGAGGGACTCGCGGCCTTGCACAAGAGGGGGATTGTACATCGGTGTGTCTAGTGTGGTGCTAGTGTGTGGTGGTGTGTTGCTGGTGTGTGGTATTGTATTGAGGGTGGTGTTGGTGTGTATGTTGAGTCATTGTATATGATGTGCTTGTGTACAGGATGCATACATGTGCCTTGAATACACCCACACCCAACACACCCAGCACACCCACACCCAACACACCCACTTCTAACATATCCAACACACCCAACACACACACACACCCCACCACACGCCTCACACAGTGACCTCAAACCACACAATGTACTGCTCACTGCCACCGGACGAGCCAAATTGTCAGACATGGGCCTTTCGCGACGACTGGGTGCTGGTGAGTCATCATTTGAGACCATGGGCACCCCGGGAGGGTCCTCTGGTTGGCAGGCCCCGGAACAGCTGGTGGGGCACCAGGGAGAACAGGTGAAACAGAGCAAGGCCATGGACGTGTTTAGTTGTGGTATATTGTTGTTTTATGTCTTGACAGGTAGGTGGAGTGGGGGTGGGGGGTGGGGGGTGGGGGGTCGGAGGGGGATGGTGGTGGTGAGGAGCACGTGTCTGGGCAGGTGGGGGGGTATGTGTGCGTGTGTGTCACGTGTTGACATGCCACACATATGTATCAACACACATATATCCCACACACATGTGTATCCCATACACACATGTATCCCACACAACCCATATCCCCCAAACCCACACACCCAGGTGGCAGTCACCCCTTTGGTGCAACATTTGAACGTGACTACAACATACTCAGTGGTCAACCCAACCTCTCAGCCCTCTCCCATTGGCCAGAGGCGGTCAACCTTGTAGCTGCCATGATTGACCAAGACCCTAAAAAACGGCCTCCCATCACAGCTGTCATGGGGCACCCCATGTGGTGGGGGCCACAACAGGGGTTGCAGTTTTTGATACAGGTGTGTGTGGGTTGTGATTTGTGTGGTGGGTGGGTGTGTGACTAGTGCTTTGTGGGGGTGGGTATGAAATGAATGCGTACATTGGATGTTGTACATTGGATTTGTTGATGAATGTGTACATTGGATGTACATTGAGTGTGTATTTGACGTATGCACACCCTCTCCTCCTGTACGTTTCCCCCGTCTCCACAGCCCCACATCCCTCACCACACCCACCCCTCCCCTCCACTTCACCCTCCCCTCTCTGTACCCCCCCCCTACACCACCAGGTGAGTGACCGCACGGAATACAAGGATTGGGAGGAAGACAAAACACTCCCGACAGCCATGGAGACCTATGCACCTGCTGCTCTATCCAAGGGGGGCCTGGGTACCGACACCCTCCCCAGCTGGGCCCCCCTCCTGGACCCACAGCTATTGGAGAGCCTTGGGCGGTACAGGCGCTATAATACATGTAGCTTACGTGATTTGCTACGGGTTATTCGTAATAAACATAATCATTATCGGGAGCTTCCGGGACATGTGCAGAAGGTGTTGGGGAAGCTTCCGGATGGATATTTGAGGTAGTAGTAGTATTTGGAGGGGTGGTGGTGGTGCTGGGTGGGTGTGCTGGGTAGTGTATATGCTGTATATGGTGTATATGGTGTGTGTATGTTGTATATGGTGTGTATTGTATATGGTGTGTGTATTGTATACGGTGCGTATATGCTGTATACGGTGTGCACTCGTTGTGTTTGACACCACCGACTATCACATCCCCACACTCACATCCCCCATTATCACACCCCCCATTATCACGCCACCCAACATCACGCCACCCGCAATCACCCCCCCACACTCACACAACCCAACATCCCACCCCACACCCCCACACCCGCACCAGGTATTTCTCCTCCCGTTTCCCTCAACTCCTCATGGCAGTCGTTGCCTTTGTCTCCACCCACTGCCCTGACGACCCCCTCTTTCAACACTACCTCCCCCCCACACTCCTCGCCTACCCCTTTTTCACACGATTCATGTCCAACCAGCCCCATGAACTTCCCCCTCTGCAGGAGGATGGGGTGGGGCTGGTGGGGGGGGTACAGCCGGCGCCCCCACCCACACTGGCTATGCAGCAGTGGGTGCAGGCTGCACAGCAGCACATGGGGGAGGGGGCGCATGTGGTGCAGCAGCTGGGGGCGGTGTTGCCACCAGTGTTTGCAGGTGTGTTTTGGGGGGAAGAGATGTTTTGTGTTTATAATGATGCGTGTATAATGTGTGTTAATGATGTGTACATGGTGCCATGCAGATGTGAAAATGTGGATGTATTGCTATATTAACACACGTGGAAGGAGGCCTTTCACACTGGGTGTATCGTACATCACCATCTGCATATACCGTACATCCCCCCTCTCACAAACACACAGCCAACCCCACCCTGCAACCCATTCTCCCATCCCAACTGCTCGACATGGTGGGGCCCTCCTCCACCGCACACATGTACCTGGTGGGGCCTCGTGCGGCGTCCTCATGCCCCCCCCTCGTGGCAGGTCAGCACCCCATACTCGGCAATTTCGTGTTGCCCATCTTCCCACAACGACCAGGGTCCGCCCCCCCCTGCGATTTCTTTATGAAAACGGGCCACTGTAAATTTGGCATGCAGTGTCATTATCACCATCCGGAACATTGTATGGTGCCGCTGAGCATGCAGCGGCTGCTGCCGTTGCGCCCTGGGCAGATGGTGTGCAGCTACTACACAAGGCATGGGGTGTGCAAGTTTGGGCCGACGTGTCGGTTTCATCACCCACCCGAGGTGGGGGGGTTGGGGGTGGCCGAGGACGTGCGTATGTTGGATGATCCGTGGTCGGTTTCGTGATGTTTTGTTGTGGTTTGTGGTCGAGGTTGTGAGGAGGAGGTGTTGTATGTGCACAACACAATCTGTGTGCAAGTGGATAGATAGATATCTAGTGTATTTCATTATTCCAATATCACGTGGTCATCATAATTGACTAAAGACACAATTTTGTAACGTCTATTGTTTGTTGTACAAATAGTCTACCCATCAGGTCCCGCCATCCCCCCCCTCTGTATCCTCCTCCCCCAGCAACTCCAAATCCCCTTTGGTGCTTCGTCGCTTGATGTTGCTGTCTTCTTTCCTGTGACCACCCGTGGGCAGTGGCCGTGTTGGCAGTGTGAGCACCGACCACTGGGGATGCAATGGGAATTCCTTTTCCACACTCTTTTCCTCTGTGGTGGTTTGTGGGCGGTGGCATCCAACGTATCACTGCATATATACCCCCCCCCACACACAATACCTGTTGCCGCCCATTTGAGCAGCAAAAGCTGTGCACGAGTCTTGGAGCCCTCTGCTGGCACTTGCTTTCGTTCCCATTTGCGTACTCTGCCAAAGAATACACGCTGATCCTGCGCCCTACCAATACCTCTTCGTGTAGACATTGTTTGGAGGGAATAGGGCGTAGTTCTGAGGTGGTGTTTTGCGTTTTGCAAGGATCTGTGTTGTGCAATGCTGCTGTCGTGCTGCTGTGGTGTCACAAAAGGGGTTGCAATTACAAAGGAGTTTATATGCGCAGTAAAAACATATATTCAGAGGACAAAATACACTACAAAAACCGATATCACATTTTTTTTTGTCACCATCATGCATCACCCATCATCCCCTCCATGTCTCGGTGTGTTGTGAGCAGATTTTCCAACACATCCGTAATCATACTGAGATGTGCCAGCGCCTCGAGCACCAAATTATCACTCTGCCGGCTCCACAACATCTGCTGCAACTGATTCTTGGCCTCTGGGCGTGCCTGTGTGTATCCACACCGTGCGTGCAACACCCACCCACACGTCCACCACATACACAACCCCACACACACGTACCGAAAGGTAGCCCAGCAAGTGTTGTAGGGGAATGATGCGCACACGCACCACCGATTTGGCCCGCACTGTTGCACTTCGCACAGGGGGTGCCGAAAACAGACTCATGATGCCCACAAACTCCCCCGGTCCCCTGGTGGACACCACAAATTCCCGTTTGCCTACTTTACGCTTGCTGATAAAGTCTTGTGCCTTGAGTGCTGCCTCTACAATGGTAGATGGGAGTTCCGCAACGGGGGTTTCATCTTTATCATCCTTGCCACTGCTGCCACCCAAGTTGCGCAATTTGATAATCACGTCCACCTGTCCCTCTACTATGTAATACATAGATGTACCTGTGTGAACGCGTGTGTGTGTTTTGAAGGTTTGTGGGGGGGGTCACACACTCTCAACCCATCCCCCCACCCCCCACACTCAGTGGGTGGGGTCACACACTCTCAACCATCCCCCATCCACACTCTCCACCCCCCACCCACATACCGACATCGCCTTGCTTGATCAACACCTGCCCAGCAGACAGCACCTTTTCCTCCACAGATGCAGCCACTGGTGTCAAGTAATCCTCCTCTGGCATGTCCACCACATTCGCAGTCGCCATGAAATCCAGCGACAGCAGCCGTTCATGCCCCCCCCCCATGTTTGTCAGGTCGAGGCTGTGTCGGGGTCCCATATCCACTGTGGGAAGGAAATCCAGCATGTCCTCATCACCCACCATGCCGTCGGCTTTGTTGCGCATTTGTCGGATGGTGCGGCATGGCCATGCGCCGTCCATGGTGACCCATGGGTGGGCCATGACTGAACGTAGGTTGATGCGCTTGTCGGGGTTTTTTTCCAACATGGATGAGAGGAGGTCGTAGAGGTGCTCTGAGACCTGTGATGTTGTGTATTGGTATATGGTGCTATGTGTTATTATGTATTGGTATATGGTATTTTATGTTGTTATATGGTGTTATATGGTTTTTTATGGTGTTATATGGTGTTGTATGTTGGTTTTTTATGGTGTTATTATGCTATGAGAAGGAGGGGGGGGTGAGGAAAGGGGGGGGTGAGGGGGGGTTGAGTGGATATGAAGGGGTATTGTGTGTGTGATGGCAAGGATACACAATGACAAGGAAAAACAATCATTCATGTATGACAATGGCAAATCAGCAACACCACACACACCCCAAGAACATCATCATCATCACCAACAACAACATCATCATCATCACCACCAACAACATCATCATCATCATCATCATCACCATCACCAACATCATCATCATCATCATCATCACCAGCAGGCATACCGGCATGTTTTCTGGGAAGGTGAGGGGTTGTGTTTGTACCACTTGAAACAACTTGACCACAGATGGTGCATTAAAGGGGATGCGGCCAAATATAAAGGTGTAGAGACAGGCACCAAGTGCATAGATGTCAGCAGGGCGACCCCTATGTGTGTGTGGGTAGGTGTGGGGTGTATGACGGTGGGTGGGGGGACACATATCTATAGAGAGCACACTGTACGGCATGTATGCAACAGTGCATGTACTTCTGTACTCAACATGTACTTCTGTACTCAACACATCTGTACTCAACACATACCTGTATTTTGACTTGGGCCGCATCATCTCAGGTGCCAAGAATGCAGGGGTACCATTGCACCTATCCAGTGTGTCATCCCCACCCGATATCAATTTACTACACCCAAAGTCAGACAGAGCAACGTTGCCTTTGCTGCTCATGAGTACATTCTCAGGTTTCAAGTCACCTGTGGTTTTGTGAGGGTGTGTTTTTGAGTGGGGGAATAGGACATTGGTATGTTTTTGAGTGGGGTAATAGGACATTGGTGTGTTTTTGAGGGGGGGAGAACATAGGTCATCAACAACAACACACTCCCCAACACCACCAACAACAACACACTCCCCAACACCACTAACACACCCACCATGCACAATTTTATTCATATGCAAGTAATCCAATGCCTTGAGCATATCCCGGAAATAATGCCGAGCCACTGCTTCCGGAATACGGTGCCCCTTATCCAGCGCCTCCCTCGTCATCACAGGCCCCCCTTCCATGTAGTCCATCACTAGCAGCAGCTTGTTACTCTCGGGATCGTCCACCACCTCACGCAGGGTCACGATGTTGCGGTGTTTGAGGGTACGCATGACAGAAATCTCCGCGAGCAGGTCCTCAAGGATGGTCTTTCGGCGTTGCTTTGTTTTGCTATCGGGGGCATCGGGGCGGGCTGCGAGTTGTGCTTCGAGGATACCCTTGCGGACAATCTGAGGGTGGGTGTGTGGGAGGGGTGAGTTGTGGAGGGGGAGTGTTGGCGGTGTGGTGTGTGTACACAGGGACAGACATGGGGATGAAGCATGTATGTAGTGAAGGTACACTTGGTATAGGTTTGTGCATGCCCTCCACTGTTTCTTGCACATTATATATGCTAAACATCATGACGCTTTTGTAGTGCAGCATATCCACCAACAACCTTGACTGCAAAGAGCTTGTTGCTGTTTATATCCATGCAGAGAAACACTCGGCCAGAGGCACCCCTGCCCAGGTACTTGATGACCACATACTGATTGACAAACGTACAACCCCGCAACTTGCTCAGACGCAAGCTGGCAGTCTCCTTGAGAGGAGATTCCTGTTTCTTTCCGTTACGCAGGGTGTTTGTGCCGATTTCATAGCCACCATCGGGGCGCATAGGGGTGTTTGGGGCTGCAATTGGGGGACGATGGGGTGTGAATGGGGTGTGATTGGGGTGTGATTGACGTGTGGTTGCCCGGTACCCAGCAACCCATACCTTGTGGTGATTGTTGCAACAGGGATTGAGTTTGCTGTACCAAGTAGTCGTCCCAATCGCTGTCCGAGTCGTGGTCGGTCTCAAAGTCAGAGTCTTGCTCATCCTCATCGTTCATTGCTGTGGTGCAACAAAAGCGACAACGTATTGCACCTCTGTATACAACCATTATAAACCCCAACATAGAAACCCACTACCTGGTGAGGTGCTATTTTGAGGCAGTGGTAGCTTGGCTTGTGCATTGGTTCCTCCATCAGCAGCGATGGTTTCCGTGTTCCTGTGCATTCAAGTGTACATCAGCGTGGTGCAAACGTTGTTGCGTTGATGTATCGCACAATCCTATGCAGAATCCACCCCACAACCCTACCTGTTGGCTTTGTGATTGCCATTTGATGGTGCTACAGCTTGTTTTGCCCCGTGGGCTGAATTTGACACTGGCAAATTGTGCGAATGCGCCTGCGTTTCTTTGGACGACACGCAGCCCATTGTGTTGTGTGCAATGTGTCAACTATGCTAACATGCGAACCCGCGCCAATAGATCCAGAGTCTTTAGGCCTCCACGTTGCGCGTGCATGACTTGATCTGCATCAATGTACAGCACTTGACGACTGTGCGATGAAAGTAAACAGCCAATAATTATTGGCGGTGTTGTTATGTGAGCATTTCCTGTTTTTTTACAGTCAGTCCCTCGGCTTGTCATACAGTATCCCACTGCTCTGCAACAGCTTTTCCAATCCATTCAACGTGGCCATGTCCTCATTGTCGTCCGTGATGGGTGCACGCTCCCCCCGCCCCAGCAGCCCACCCAGCCACCCGCCCTTGGTTGCTGCAGGCTCGTCGTCGTACAAGAAAGAAAATGCATTGCGGAGATCCTGTGGCCCTGCACGTACTGGTGCTGCATAGTGTGCAGGGATGATGCGACGAAAGTTCCACGATCCACAAATGTCATCCACCCACCGACGGGCCTTTGTGTGTTTGGGGGGTGTGGGTGTGGAGAGGCGGTAGAAACACGCCATACATGCATGTGGCTGTAAACATCCAGGAGCACATGCACTCCAGGAGCACACGCACCACACATACATAACAGGAAGACACCACACTCACAACTTGTCCCATCACCCACTCCATCCCCACCCCCCCACAACAACAACACTTACCGCATCTTTGCCATTGGTAAACACAAGCTTTTGAATCACAGGCGACACAATCAGCTTGTTGACAATATTTCGAAACGACCGTGTTGGGTCTGCCAGGTTGGCTGGGCGGAAAAACAACACCAGCAGAGACATGCGCTGCCAACCGAGCCGCCTTGCCTCCGTGGGGTTGGTTTTGGGTAGGTCACGCATTTCCTGTGTGACACTGCCGAGCACTTGAAGAATGAAATTGGCACCCCCTGACTCCAGGAGGGCCTCTTCCGGAACCACCTGTGTATGGGTTGGGGTGGGGGGGGGCGGTGTGAGGATGTGGGGGGGGGGGGGGTGAGGGAGGTGGGATGGTGGGATGATGGTGTCGCAGTTGTGTATCTACATGTATATGAGCATTTCAACGAATGCATACAGGCATACACATACAAACACAATTTGTGCAATGCACATATACATCACTATCCTCCCCTCCCCCTCCACACACACACCCATCCCCCTCAATACACAGCAGACGCACCGGTGGGGGATTCTCAGGCACACACACCACTGCATCAGTCACCAACAACGTCTTGGATCGCTTGTCAAAAAACGCCACCTCCACATAGGGACCAATACCCACAGTGCTCTGCAACACTTTTTGCTCAAGCTCATCCCCCCATGGTGTGTTGGTGTCGTTGTGGACAAGCTCGCCAGTGGGGAAGATGCCAAAGAGTTGTGGTGGGAGGTTGATGGGCCAACTCCATTGGCTGCGGGGTGTGGGGTGTGTGGGGGGAGGTGGGGGGGGAGGGGAGATGGGGATTAGAGGGTGTGGATTGGGGCATACATTTGTATACACTTGCATGTATTTGATGTACTCCCATTTGTGTGTGTGTGTGTGTGTTGTGTTTTTGTATATGTGTATTGTTGCTTATAGTTGCATGTGAATGCCCTGCTGTTACAGCAATCACCACCTACCACACATCACTCACCACACTCACCCACACCATACCGTGGTGCCACCCACACTTTGGCAGCAGGGTATCGCCTTGAAAAAGGCCCAACAAAAATCTTGTGCTCATATGCAAACGTAGGCAACACAATATGCTCTACAGGTGCACCTAGCTCATTCAATAGGGCCACACACTCCCTATGTGTGGTGGTTGAGATGCTTTATGATGGTGGTTGAGATGCTTTGTGATGGTTGTTGTTGATGGTTGTGATGCCACTGCAATATGATACCCTTAAGTGATGGCGCTACCACAAAACAACAGTAGTTGTCAGCACAGTATGCACAGTATTCATCATACACACAAACACCCCCACCCACCCCCACGTACGCAGTGGGTGCGACAGGTGCATGAACCCACAAACCCCCGTCTTTGAGCTTGATCACTGTCATACGCACACTGGTGGACACACTGGTAAAGCCAAGGGACTGCCGTTGCTCAAATGTCCAGATGCGTCCGGGATCCACCTCATAGCGATAGGTCTTGCGCTGGGTAATGGGACCGAGGGGAAAAGGAAACCCTGTAATGTTGATGTAGCCATCCTTTCCAGAACTGGAGCCCGTCACACCACCATCACGGCTGCTCACGGTGCGACGCTGCTGTGGTCGGGGCCCGCCACGTACGGTTTGGCCCTTGTTGCTTCGTACTGTTTGACGTGCCTTGTCTGTACGTGGGGCTGCAACGCGGCAGTCAATGGTTGTGCTGTGTGCGAGGAGGGGGGTTGGGTGGCAGCAGAGTGTGATAGGCTGGTGGATTGCATCCTGCTGGCCAAGATGGGGTATTATTTCGCACCGTTGACGTTTAGGTGGATGCGCAACATGCTGCGTTTTCAGTTGTTGGTGCCGTGGTTTGATGGATTGCCCCGCAAATTCACTTGCAAGCTGCGTCATTGCAACAGTCAAACAAAGATCGTGTCCAGTTTGCGCGTGTTACGATGCCCTAAGAAACAGCTATGGGAAACTGTGCAGTGCAACAACACAACAACACATTTGGCACACATTTGCCACTTAAAAAATATGTCTTGAATGGTGCACCTCTCCCTCAACCTGGTGCTCCTTGCTGCACACCCACAGCAGACGACATTTGCACCAGTGCCTTGAGCCTAATCAATACGTCACGAAACGATGGGCGCCTGTTTGGATTGGTGTAGGGTTTGTGTAAACCTGACCCTCCACAGCAGGACCTCAACACAGGAACCTACCCCTCACTGCGGACCCCCCCCCACACACGACATACTTGTCTGGGTCGACAACAGTGCACGCCTGCACCAATTCATTGAGCCCCTGCAACAGCTCCCCACCTGCTTGCACTAGGGATGGATGTGGCGTGAGGTCTGGAAGCTTCATACTGTCTGCATCGTAAATCCAATTCCACTGGATCTGATGCTCATTCATGTAGTGCTCTCTGCAAAATCGATTGCGGCGCTCAACAGACTCCCACATGGTCACACCAAATGAATACACCTGGAAAGGGTGGTGAGGTATTCGTGTGTGCATGTTGTTCCTGTTTCTATGTACACATCATATGCACGGTGTAACCATGGCTGTACACTGTACAATGTCATATAAACATGGCTGTCGGGTTGATATTTGAATAGGATACCCCCCCCCCCAAACCCCTCTCCTTTCCAACGTACATCTGCCTTGAGGGCCCGTTTAATGCACAATTCAGCAGACTGGTCAGCATGAGAAGGCGTATGTGCCGTCAGCAGCTCCGGTGCACAATAGGCATGCGTACCAACCACGTTGGTCGTGAGGGTGCGTTCCAATACACATGCTGCTCCTTCAACACCTGACAATACACGACTCATCCCAAAGTCTCCCACCTTGGCTGTCAGTCCTCGACCTGGGGGGTGTTATTGGTGGTGTGCGTGGTGTGATTGGTGGTGTGATTGGTGGGTGATGTGTCCTGCGTACTTGCTACCTACATCCAATCCTAGGTAGGGTGAATGACAAGGAATTAAGGCACCCACACCCACAGCCACCCAACCCCCACATACACACACAACCCCCACATCCACCCAACCCACGCATACTGATGAATATGTTGCTGGGCTTGATATCCCGATGCAGAATAGGGGGCGACCGTGTATGCAAGTGATACACACCCCGGGCAACATGACGCAACAGCGGCAGCAGTCGCACCAACTGACCCCGGTCACATGGCCCCGGGCCGTACGTTTCCTTGAGGTAATGATCGAGGGTGCCCTTTTGACAGTATTCCATCACGAGCATTGTGGTGGCGCCATCTTGTACCACACCACGCATGCCCACGATGTTGTCGTGCAACCCAGCCCGCATGTGCACGTCCACCTTGGTGATTGGTTATTGGTAGGTTTCATGGGGTTGGGGCTTGCATGTGCATTTGAACACTACCAATTGTCAATGATAAACACTCTCACGCACAAATACAAACTCCATAGCATCATACAAAGGTCCATCCACCCGCTCCACACCAACATACCTCTTGTGCAGTGGTGGTTTTCACAGCCACAGGTGTATCATGCAGTAGACACAAATACACCTCCGATTGCCCCCCACCCCCCAATCGCTGCCCCACTGCCAGGTCCTTGTACGGCAGCACCTCGACAGGCACCGACTGGCCCCCACGACTGCGTCTGGTCGACCCCTCCTCAGAGGATCCCTCCTCCCCTGCCACCCCGGGCAGGTGCATTGCGCTGCTGGTGCTGCTGAGGTTTTGACTAGGATATGGGCCGCTCAACATGCTGTTTTCCCGCTGCATGGGGAACAACGACACCAAACTCGCCTGGCGCCCCGTCCAGGACCCCAGTGTGGTAAACGAGAGCCCGTTGGGGAGGGACCCCTCTTCGCTGCGCTCGACACCCTCTCGCAATAGGGCCCCCTCGACTGAGGCAGACCCCACCACGGTCCCTCCTGTGGTGTGTGCGCTCATGGGGACCCCATAGGACAGCTGTCTCCGGTGGAGTGAGGGGGTGGCTTGCATGGTGTGGTCACCATGGACCAGGCGGATGGGTGTGTGTGCCAGACTGTCCACCCGTGTGGGGGATTGTATGGGGCTGTATGCAGAGTCCCCAGGGGAGGTGGGTAGGTCGATGTGGGTGGAGGAGGAGGTGGTGGTCATGGATGGGCGTTGGAGGTGCATCCGGTTGTTGGACACACTGCGGCGTACCATCCGGATTGATGTTTCCGTGATTGAATTCTGGGTTATGGGTTGAGGGGCAGGTTGGTGGATCCTGCATCATGTCTTCTTGCATATCATCATGGAATAAAACATAGAATGACACATGTATCACAACACCTATCACACAGACCCCCAAACACCTCAACCCACACCCACCACCACCACTCTTCACACCTGGTGAAACAAGGCAGACCCATGTGCACTTGCACTACGAGGTGGTACTGGTGGCAATGCACTGTGTACCAGGCTCATGTCGAGCTCAGGGGGTGACATGCGCTCCCCCGACACACCCCTGCCCCCCCCTCGCAGTAAAGACACATCAAGGGACCTGCGTATACTACTAGCAAACAGGGACCGCTGCACACGTGCAGGGCTGGGTGCTGCTGGCTTACTGCGGTGGTCGAGAAACAGCACCCCAGCAGGGCCCGAGGAGGCATCGAGGCCCCCCCTTGCGTCGTGGGGGCCACGGTGAAGCATGCCTGTGGGCGCAGTGGTGGCCGCATGGGGTGCATGGGGCGTGTGGTTGCTGCTGATGTTGGTAAAGGGGGAGATGAGGGAATCTGAGGGGAAGCGGTGCAACTGGGATGTGGGCTGGTCGGTGGTGGGGCCCTCCTGGTGGGGAGAGGGTTGCTGCGCTGCTGCTGCTTGGGTGAGGTCTTCACGGCTGGCAGAGGGAATGACTGCTTTCTGTTTTGGACAAGGGGATTGGGTGGATGCACAAGTGTGTGTGTGGCAGTATGGATATATATATGTGTGTGTGTATGCACATGCCAACAACAAGAGTAATAGGGGGGAATACTGTGATACTGATATGAACTACAGAATAACAAATACTAATGAAACAAAATGATAACGCATATGCAGCAATGCCCAACAACGCCTTGTACACCTCCTCATAATACGTACAATGGTGTGGTTGTCCCCATCATCAACAGAGCCAGTGGGTTGCAGGGCAGGTGGCTTGGAAGGTTCCTTGACAGTTGCTTGATCTGAGGTGGATATAACAGTGCACGTGTACAATGTGCTTTGTATTGTCACCCCCCCACCCACCCCCACCTACCTGTCCCAACAAGCACGTCTTCACTCCCCAATTCCACACTCACACGCAGCTGCTCATACCCACCAGCAGCAAGACTCAACAATGCCTGCAGCCCATTCTGCCATGCCATACAAGACGTGTGATCAGCAAAGTGCAGTTGCAGCACCATTCCACCCCGGGCACTGATGTGCACCTCGGGTCGAAGGGGATGGTACCATGCCTTGTCAATGTGTGTCAGTTGCAGGCATGTGAGTGGTGACCATTCAAGCTGGAGTGCGTTTGTAGATAGACGGAGGAGCTGGTTGCTGTCCATGGTGCATATAGATACAGGCTGTTGTGTTTTAGGTGTGTGTGTGTGTGTTGGTGTGTGTGTACTATGTATGTGCGTGTATATGCAACTCCTCCTCCTCCTTAACAGGGAATGAATCCATGCACTCTGTATGACACAGTAATAATCACTGACCCAGTCATATTCACCAACAATGCAACATGAGTACCAACATACTGTGAAGTTGACGAGTGTGGCAGCTGCTGCCTGGGCTGCTGGAACCGCTGCGACATCCATCTGCATGGGCACAATGGGCACCATATCCACTGATTCCTGTGCATGTAAGTGCAATGCAGCGTGCAATGCCACATCCACAGCAGCCATGAGTCCCAGCCATGTCCATATGCCAGCCTACCTTGTGGGTATTGCTCTTGGCCATGCCGTAGCGTCGGTACCACATTGCTGTTGTTGCTGATGCAAGAAATGCAACCAGCCAATACCCCATCGTGGCCTCGAGCCATTCATGCATCTGTGGGTGATGGAAACTGGTGTCACCACCAAAACTCACCAGCAAGATGGACGATGACACAGTCAACGCGCACCTGGTAGGTGTACAGCATCGCTGATATCAGTACTGACGATACCAGGGACATCAATGCACCCACAGTTGCAATAGATCGTGGAAAAAGGGCATTTCGTGTGCCACCACTGGCGAGCATGGTGGCATCGACCCTTGCTTGTGTGCCCATCCGTGCTTCTGTTTCACTTGTGATCGTCAATAATGATCAATAGCTAGGTATAGGATGTTGTTGAATGTGCGGGACGGAATCATGTGTGAAGGCATCGACGTGCTCCCATCGCTGTTCGATGCTGCACGTTTTTACTCTGATGCGTTTGCAACGACTGTGCTGGTGCTTAATGTTGATTGATATCTAGCCAATCAGCAGCTGTCGTGTGATGGAAGCGTGACCCCGTTGTTCATCGCGCATGCCACGACCACCGCTACTCAATTCAAGCTGACACGGTAGTTTTCTAGTGTTGCCTAGTGTTGCCTATAGTACGCACTATCCTAATACAATCGGATTGCTCATAAATGATCATGTCGACAAATAAAATACAGCAGAAGAACAGCACGGTCCCGGACCACCCCGGGTTGTCTATTCACACACACACCCTCTAGTATGTATCCCGCGCCTCATCCCTGCTCCCAGACGCAGCGTATCGCATCCCCGCCCTCCGTGTGCTATAGTATGACTCTGCGTGGGACGTGTATTTCTGCACACCATTGGCAAAGATGCTCTCGGTGGTTTCCACTGGGCGTAGGAATGCCACCACCACGGCCACATTGTCCTCACCACCCCTTGCAAGTGCCTCCATTGCCAGGCGCTGTGCACACATGGTGGGTTGCTTAACTGTGTCATGGATGAGGTCCACAGCCTCCTGATTGGAGAGTTTGTCCCACAGGCCATCACTCGCGAGCACCACAAATTCATCGCTGGGGGTGAGCAGATGGTGGGTTACTTCCGGGTGGGCAATGACACCACACGCTTTCAGGTCCCCATCACCAAGTGATCTTTGTGTATGGTGGATGTGAAAGGAGGGTGTGAGGGGTGGTGATTGTTGAGCATCATGGTTGTTCATCTTCCCAGGCATAGTGTCACATGCAACAGACATATTGTGTCACATGCAACACACGCCGCATATCCTACCTTGTGACTTGCATCCCAGCAGCACCCACACGCCACCCATCTACCACCCACTGAACACGTGCCCCTGCCTTTTCAACACGTTGCTTCTCATCATCCAATGCCGCAGTGTGATCACGACTCAGTGCCAGTGCCTGCATGTTGGTCATTGGTAAAAAATAATAATAATTGGTGTTCATATCTTGTTATGACAGTGTTTCTTATTATGACAGTGTTTTGATTATGTTTTGGTATGTTTAATGTGCATTGTGGATTTGTGTATACACCCCCCCCCACCCCCCCCACACACACACGTGCGCGCAGTTGCAAGGTGTCCTACACACAGCACACTGTTGTCCAATAATACAATACAATGATACAATACCGCTGCCAATGCACCCCCAAAAAACACACCAAACAGCACAAGCATACCTTGCCATCACGGCACAGCACAGCACGGCAATCACCAGCATTGGCACACCAGAGCGCATCACCCAACACCAACACCACCAAGGCAGTTGCACCAGGCCATGCGCGGGGCCCTGTGGCACCCCCTGTGCATGCTACATGCTGCGCCCACTGTGCCTCCTGTAGTGTGTGTGTGTGAGGGGGTATATGAATGATATGGTATTTACCTACATGTATGGTGTACATTGTGTGTACACATGGGGAATGCCTGCACGTAGTGCCCACCTGTCACCATGCACTCGCTCATCACCACATCCTCACCCCTCATCATCAACCCCCATCATCAACCCCCATCATCAACCCCATACTCTCACCCACCTGATCAGCACGAAATCCAACATCCATCTCCACAAAGGCCCGCTCCAATGCCCTCTGAGGGTCCAACCCCACCCCCGCACCCTCACACACCACCTCCTGCACGTGATCCTGTGCATATCGTGCAGCCTGGTCACCCCGGTGCCCATCAAATACAGCCAGTAGGTGTATATGTGGCACTTCTGCAGCAAGTGGACTGGCAACAACCACTGTGTCTTCCATTTTATCTGCACCCCGACGTCCTGCTGTGAGGTAGCGACCAGCTGCAATGTGTGGGGTGTAGCCACTGGGTGGGGGGGGGCAGACAGTGCCAAGGGACTGTGGGGAGGATGCTTCTGGGTGGTCGTGGTGGTGGGGGGTGACATGTCCATTGCTGTGGGGTTGATTGAGGTGCTGCTGAGGTGTGTCTGTTTTTGTGTTTGTTTTTGGTGGTGATGATACACGGGGTGGGGATGATACACCAGGCGCATTTGGGGTGGGTGCTGCCAAGGGTGTTTCATCCTCACCACAATCATCTCCAAGTGCTGTATGCAAGGCACGCAGGGCAGCAAGCACGTCTGATGCACTGGGGCGGGCTGTGGGCTGTTCGTGCCAGCACGCATCCAGCAGCTGTAGCAGTGGTGGTGGGGTGTCGTCTCGTGTGAGGGGGCGCAGCTTTTCGGTGCACACTGCTGCAGCAAGCTCCTGCCTGTGGTGTGTAGTGGTGTGTGGTGGTGTATGGTGGTGTGGTGGTGTATGGTGGTGTATGGTGATGCAAGTGTGTGTGTATGTGTGTGCGAGTCAAAAGCGTAACCCACACCATCTCAACACCTCAACCACCATCTCAACCACCATCTCAACAACACCTCAACCACCATACCTTCCATACCCCATCTCCAGTATAGTGTGTGCCTTGGGGTTGTCCCTTGTGCAATCTGAAAATGGCACCACCCCTGTTGCCAGCTCATTAACAGTCGTTGCCAGTGCATACACATCACTGTGTTGGGAGTGGGGTCGTTTTTGGAGCACCTCAGGTGCCATGTACTCCAGCGTGCCCACCTGTGGGGATACAGAGGGATACAGAGGGATACAGAGGGATACAGAGGGATACAGAGGGATATTGAAAGAGGGATACAGAGGGTGGCGCATGTGTTGGGTGTATGTGGCAGGCTGACATACATGGTTGTCAGATGGCTGTGTTGTGTTGTGTACAGGAATTGCACACATCCGCCAACATTTCCGATCAACATGCACCTGTACTATTCCCACTCCACACATACCCACCACATCTGGAACGGAAGCACATACCATCTGCGCCTTGTGAAACCCACCCGATGGTTTTCTGGTCACATGTGCCGTGGCTCGTGTGTCCAGGTCACTATCCAGTTCATGTCCATATGCAGCAATACCAAAATCAATCAATACACAGTGTTGGGTGTCATCTGTGAGCAGCACATTGCCTGTCTTGATGTCACTGTGGTGATGGTGTGGTTGTGGTCGTGGGAGTGTGTGGGAGTGTGTGGGAGTGGGAGTGTGTGGGAGTGTGAGGAAATGCCATGGGGGGCCCTCAGATGTGGCAGTGGGTCCCCTTACACGTAGCAGTGACAACGGTGTACAACATTGATAATTTCAATGGGGAGATGCTCACGAGGGGGTGAGGGGAGGGTTGCAAAGCAACATGGGGTCACGCTCGATTGTGTTTTCTACCACCTTCAGCAAAACCGCACAAACCCATACAAAGCCATATAAAAACACAAAAAAAGGACATACCGATGCACAATATCATGCTGGTGTACATGCTCCAATGCAGAAGCCAATTGTATGGCCAGTGTCACAACACGATGCCATGATGGGCGCCACCCATGGTGATGCAATTGCTCACTCGCCACCTTGGGGTACCATGGCAGCACAAGAGCGTAATCTGTAGGGTACATGATTGGGAGTGGTTGGGGGGAATTGTGCAGTGTTTGGGAATTGTGCATAGTGAATAATGTGCATTATGGATAATGTGCATTGTGGCTGCATGCATGTCATGGGTCAATCGATCGTGGCCTATATGTGTACAATACACTCATAATACAACCACCCACCTGGCGGCATGGCTTTGGCTGCCAATAATTCTATAATGTGGGGATGGGTAAGGCGTGCAAGCACACATAGCTCCCTGCGAAAGCGCTCGAGGTCGGCAGCTGTGGTGATACGGGGTCGCTTGACAGCAACAGAGGTGCCATGGTAGGTGGCATGATAAACAGAGCTCTCTGCACCAGTGCTGATCAATGCACCGAGCTGCAACTGCTGGGCGGTGACTGCAAGGGGCACATGGGCGCTGTTGGCGATGCTGGTTGCCTGATGGTGGATGTGCGTTGATAATGGATGTGTTGATGGTGGATGTGTTGATGCGTTGCTTAATACATGTATGTACCTTGGCAAAGTCTCCACTGCGAACAGCTGCTGCTATTGCTTGTACCACGTCTGCCACCTCCATAGTGGTCATCATCCAGCAGCCACCTTTATGACCAAGTGTCAGCTGTGAATTACAAGTATCTGATCAGCTCACAATTGCAGCGATGTCAATGCCCACAGGAACAATTGCATCGTTGCAAAATCAATCAATGAAAACACTTGCCTCATCGCATATCTATCGTGCAATAAACACGTGCCATACTTGACAAACATAACGTTGTACACATTGCATAAACAAATTCTACAGTCCTAGGTTGTATCGTAGCGCGCAGACCATACAACGCCATGCAGCTGCTATTGACCCCGTGTTCTCTTCACAACCAGGCCACTAAACACGCAGGTATGTACTGTGATGTGTTACCAAAGAGCACACCATGTCACAACGATACCCATCATTGCAACAATTTGTGCTGCATCTCCACAGTGGCATGTCCAGGGCAACCTATCTTGACAATACCACGTCGGCACACCCGTGTGGCTGCCTCTGCACAAAACAGCGAGTATGGGGCTTGGCATGATGGTGCATTTACACTGACATGGCATTGTGTGTGCACCCTGTGCGCAACACACCATCCGTTGCATCGTTGAACGCCATCATCCCCCTACCCTATCCACAGCTTTGGTGAATCCATAGCACGCATGGCACGTCAGGTACAAGGCGCACTCCCCATAGTGGGCCTACTGTCCCGCATCATGACACCCACAGGCGGCGTCGGTAACGATGAGCTGGTATGCATGTCTTGCCACACACATGCTTGTGTCTTTGTGTTTTCTGCAGTGGGATTGTCATGTATTAATGCACATACTGTGTCAGCAGCATGAGCATTCCATTGACGTCACATGCACCATCACGATCTGTAGTACATCCCATCCCGGTACACGTCATCCCCCCCCCCCCCAAAAAAAAACAGTCATATCCAGACTTTTGCCGCTCTTTGTATGAGGAGGGTATTGAGCCACTCAACATTGCCACATCAGAATTGGAAAAGGCATATGGCAAGGTATGCGGGGGTGTTGCATGTGTGTGTATATGGTGATGCACCTGCCATTCACAAAACTGATGTACGCACCACCCATGGTGGTGTGTGCTGCTTGTGTACACATCCTGCATGTCAACTCAATGTACTTATACACGCACACAGGCTACATGCAACATGCGCAACGTGTTGTTTTGCCTGTGGACATGTCGCGATGTGGGGATTGTACCAGCAATCTCCATCATGGCAGGGGTGCGGCGTCTGCGGATCACGTACGTTGCTGTGTTATGGTATTTTGCAGAGGGAGACATATGGGACAACCAACATGCATCGCTTGCCCCCACATTCAATCCCCAACACAATCCCAAACATAACCTTGCATCCCACATCTTCAGGCAAGATATGGAGGTTGAGTGTGATCGCTTTGAAGCAGCAAAGCAGGAAACCATGAGCAAGTACAACTTTCTAGACCTACCCCGGGGCACCTTGCAGCAACAAGCCGACTTGTGTGTGGACACACTGGCATGCTTGATAGGTACTGGGGATGCACATGGGACGGGGAAGAACACACGCTGTTGTGCATGTTGTTGTTGTTGATGGCCCACATTTATTAGCTGGGGCTGCTTGTCGCACCACCTCCACACACCACTATACACCACCAGCGCCTCATGCAACCCCAACCCCTCGTCAACCCCTCTATACAACAAAATAAACACAACAAAAACACAACACATCTAGGTATCAAGGATGGGCAGCCAGTGGATGAGCAGGCAGCACCAATTGTGCAGGACATTGTGGTGCATGGGTTGTTTTTCGACCAGACCAAGGTCCCGGTAGAAGACCGTGTGGTGTTGGTCAAGCAGTCGTTTGCCACACGTGCAGAGCGAGAAAAGGTGTATTTGATGCTGTAGCTTGATGCTGATATTGATGTATGCCAGGATATTATAGTGGTAAACAACACGTGTGTTTTCCAACCAACATGCCCCCCCCCCCCTCGAATGAGCGAGTAGCACAAGTGTGAGCAGTCGAGGAGTAAAATACGCACACAACGGAACCCCACAACGATTCACAATTATTACACCACGTCTGACAATAGCTGCATACTCGTTGCGGCTATCACACGTGGCTGAGAACAAGACGGCTGGGATGAGCATGCAGGTGTGCAGAGGCAGTGGTGTGCACAGTGGATCGTGCGACAGCCTGTTTTCATGCATAGACAACCCGCAACCACATACAACAAAAACTGCAAGCAACGAGCTCACCAAATACAGCCTGAGCACTGTGCATCCCCCATACGGTCAAACATGGCCACCAACCCCACAACACAGGCCGGTTGCTTGTCTTCATCCGCACACTTGCGTGGCACGGCACTTCGTGTGCGTGCTCCACGTGTAGTACGCGCCTCGGTGCAGACCCAGGTGCTTGCACAGCAATTTGAAGAGCGCTTTCGTTTGGACAACCTTGCCCCAGAGCCAGGAGCTCGCCGAAAGAAGCAGCGTGTTGGCCGTGGTTATGGTGCTGGGCAGGTATATTTTGAGGGTGGAAATGAGTGGGGGGTGGCTGTTGTACACCATCGTCAGCACACATCCATCCACATCACAGGGTGGCACATGCGGTGATGGTATGCGTGGACAAAAGGCACGATCAGGTGGTGGCATCCGCCCTGGCTTTGAGGGTGGTCAGATGCCCTTGTACAGGCGATTGCCCAAGCTCCGCGGCATTGCTGGCGGTATGGTGATGATGATTGGGGGATGCTGCGTCGCACAATACCCTCACATAAACCCACCCACCCTCAACATAGGTATGAGCGCGGGTGTGCCCAAATATGTAGTTGTAAACCTCAAGCAGCTCAACGAAAAGTTTGCCGATGGGGAAGAGGTGACTGTACAGACCGTCCAGGACAAGGGTCTGTTCAAGTTGACAGGTCGCGAGTCCCGCTTGCCCCTCAAGGTGCTGGGCGATGGTGACCTCACCGTCAAGGTCAAGGTGAGCGCAGTGAGCTTTAGCGGCAGTGCTGCAGAGAAGATTCAGGCTGCTGGGGGGACCGTAAACCAGTTGCCTGGCAAGGTCAAGTGGACCAAGGCATTGGGCAAGGAGCGTGCAGAGGCTGCTGCGAAGAATCCAGTGAAGAAGCAGAGCCGCAAGCAGAAAAAGGCAGCTGCCAAGTCCGAGTAGGAGGGGTGTATTTGGTGTTGTGTATTTGTTTATGCAGCTCCAGGGTAACAGTATATATTGTTTGAGATAATATTGGCACAGCTTTTGTTTCATAAAACAATGTTGCAGCAGGATCCTGATGGTGCCTAAATAGTTGTACGCAAAGCAATCCGATGGCTCAGTGGCTGAAAAACGCAAATTTGACCAAGCTAGCCGATCAAGCTCGTGCATCTGCCAACACATTTGCACAGCAGGCGACGCAAGGCATTAATCAGCTGCAACAACGTGCCAATGCTCCAAGTAATGTGTTGCCATCATAATAGAGGATGTTCTCAGCCAGTGCAAGTGCTTGATGTATATCTCACTGGTACATTATCACTGATTACGACATGCATGTGTACACAGGGCTGGATGGTGGCGATAGTCTTCAGCACGATGCAAGCACCCTGGCAGAGGAAAACGCACAGCTGAAACAACAGCTCGAGCAGCTCAAGCAGCAACTTGCACATCGTGAGGTAGGTGGTGATAAACTATGCGGTGTAAGTAGTGTATGTGAAGGGTTGATACATGGGCACGGTTGATACACACACACACACACACACACACACACACACACACACACACACACACACACACA
>VFQP010000780.1_pt1 | contig 52302 bp, 45 predicted proteins | sample 3512351 | NCBI WGS metagenome assembly VFQP01 (sample SAMN10412372, study PRJNA504923) | tailings metagenome | isolation source: Relicate 1 Philex TSF1 revegetated site | place: Philippines: Tuba, Benguet | collected 2017-08-29 | reverse complement strand
GCGTGGTCGTTCATGGCGGTGGATCGCCTTGTGGTGCGGCGCGCGTGGGCCAGGTGCGCAGGTAATCGCCGATCACGTCGGCCAGCATCGCCCCGCTGTGGCGCGACTTGACCAGCCGGCGCAGCACGATGCCACTGTCGGCAGTGGACGTCGTCCCGTCGGCGTCGAGCGCCGAAAAAATGATGACCAGCGTCGGCGGACTGGCCGCCGCGAGTTCGGCGAGCAGCTCGCTGCCGTCGCCGTCGGGCAGCATGAGGTCGAGGATGACCAGATCGTGGTGGCGCTGGGCCAGGGCGGCGCGCGCCTCGGCCAGTGTACCGGCCGCATGCAGTGCCAGCGGCTCGGGTGCGAGCAGGGTGGCGACCAGCGTGCGCAGATCGGCGTCGTCTTCGACATGCAGCACCTGGGCAGGCGCGTCGGCGTCGCGCAGACACGTGCGTACCGCGTCGAGGATGCGGTCGGACGACAGCGGCTTGGCCAGCCAGTCGACCACGCCCACCGCGCCGCCGGTCACCGCCTCGCGCTCCGGCGACGGCGGTTCCACCCCGAGTGCGAGGATCGGCAGGTGGCGGTAGGCGTCCTGGCTGCGCAGCGCATGCACGAACGCGAGCCCGTCCTCGTCGGGCAGGGCGAGATTGATCGTCAGCGCGTGCACCGGCGTGGACGCGAGCACGCGCCGCGCGGTCGCCGCCGAATCGGCCAGCACCGTCGCGTAGCCATGCGGCTCGAGCATGCCCGCCACCTGGTTGGCGGCGGTGGCGTCGCCGTCGAGCACCAGCACGCAGGGTCGATCGCCCGGACGCACCGCCGACGCCGCGACGCGCCGGGTGGCCTGCGGCAGGCGCACGTGGAAGCGCGTGCCGTGGTCGATTTCGGTGTCGAACCCGATCTCGCCGCCCAGCTGCTCGACCAGCGAGCGGGTGATCGCCAGACCCAGGCCGGTGCCGCCGCGCGTGCGCACATCGGAGGAATCGGCCTGGGCGAAGCGCTCGAACACCCGCGCGCGGAACGCCTCGGGGATGCCGGGGCCGCGGTCGGCCACTCCAACCTCCATCGTGGTCGCGCGCGGCGCGACCTCGACCACGACCTCGCCGCCGGGCGGCGAATGCTTGATCGCGTTCGACAGCAGATTCGCCATGATCTGGGCGAAGCGGTCGGTGTCGATCTCCACCTCGCCGTCGTCACCGGGCGCGAGGCGCACGCGCACCTCGTACTCGTCCGCGTAGCCGGCGATGTGCTCGATCGCCTGGGCCACCACCGGGCGCAGCGCCACGGTCTGCAGATGCATGACCAGGCGTCCGCTCTCGAGTTTCTCGACGTCGAGGATGTCGTTGATCAGCCGCACCAGCCGCTCGCTGTTCTTGTAGGCGATGTCGAGCAGCGGGCGCTGCGCCGGCGGCACCTCGCCGGCCAGTCCTCCGGTCAGCATCGACAGGCCACCGCGGATCGCGGTGAGCGGCGTGCGCAACTCGTGGCTGACGGTCGAAATGAACTCCGATTTCATGCGCTCGACCTGGCGGCGCGCCGAGACGTCCACCGCCACCGCCAGCACCAGACGCTGCCCGTCCGAAAGCGCCATCGGCCGCTTCAGCAGCTGGAACCAGCGTTCGCGCCCGCGCGCATCGGTGACCGGAATCTGCGCGCGGCGCAACTCCGGCAACTCGCGCAGCAGCGCGGTGTCGCCGTCGAGCAGCGGTGCGAGCAGATCGCCGCCCGGCAGGTCCTGCACGCGCTGGCCCTCGATCCGCGCCGGCGCGACGCCGAGCAGGGCGGCGAAGGCCTCGTTGCACAACAGCACCCGGCCGGCCGCATCGCGCACGAAGATGAGGTTCTCGTCGGCATCGACCACGCTGCGCAGGAACGCCTGCTGATCGCGCAGGCGCCGCCGCGCGCGCGCAGCGTCGGTCACGTCGCGCACGATGGCGAGGCGCTCGCCGCCCTCGGCCCGGACCACGCGCACCTCGTGCTCGTGCCCGTGCGCATCGCTCCAGTCGAAGACCAGCAGGGTCTGCCCGGGCTGGCGCGCCACCTGCTCGGCGAACACCGCGCACAGCTCGGGCGGCGGTGGACCCCGGCGTCCGCTCGACTGCGACAGCACGGTCACGCGGCCGTCGGCGTGGAGTTCGTAGAGATCGTCCGGGACCGCCTGCAGCAGCGCGACCTGACGTGCTTCGCCGGTGCGCGCGCTCTCGGCCAGGCGCGCCTGCCGGCGCAGGTTGCGGTTCATCGCCAGCAGGAACCAGATCATCAGCAGCGCGATCACCACGCTGCCGGCCACCACCTGCAGGCGACCGCGCTCCAGCACCTCGGCCGCGAACGCGGACTCGGCCGCCAGCCGCACGCGTTCCTCGGCCTCGAACGCGTCGAGCTGCACGCGCAGGCGATCCATCGCTTCCTTGCCGCCCGCCTTGGCCATCGCATCGGCCGCGCGCGCCAGGCCCAGGCGGTCGCGCCGTTCGATGTTGGCCTCGGCGATGGCGACGCGCCGCTCGATGTCGGCATCGAGGGCCTCGAGCCACTGCGTATCACCGCGTGCGCGGACCCGCTCACCGAGGGCCGCACGCAGCGCGACCAGATGGGTGCGCCCGCTGCGGTACGGCGCCAGATACTCGGCATCGGCGGTGAGCACGTAACCGCGTGATCCGGTTTCCACATCCTGGAGCGCGGAGAACATGCCCTGGACCACGGTGATCAGCTCGAGGCTGTCGGCGATCGAGGCGTTGGCCTCCAGCAATACGTCCTGCGTGCGCTTGCCCTGCCAGGCCAGCAGGCTCAGCAGCGCGAGCGCAGCGGCGAAGCCCAGGTTGTGCAGGGTCGTGCCGGAGAGAAAACGCAAGACGGAATCCCGTGGGTGTCGGTACGCCGAGCCTATCGGCGCCGGGCCAAAATAACGTGAGCGCTGCGCAGGCGCGACCATTGGCGGCCTCCGCGCACGACCGCACGGGCCCGGGCGGGCCTGCGGCGCGACCTGCATCACACATCGACATGCGCACCGATGCCGCGCGCACCGTGCGCGCGGTCGCGCCCGGGCGTCACAGCCACGGTGTTGCCATCACGCGAACGCCGATAGACTTCACGCAACCGGCCCCGCCGCAGCGCACCACCATGGACACCGACAGTCGACCGCCCCACACCTCTTGCACCCAGCGCGCCCACGGCCGCGCGGGGGAGACGACGGCCGCCTGAGGTCCGGTCGTTCTCCGCCGCGGCCGCCGGCGAAGGATGACCCATGATCGAACTCCGCAATCCGCTTCTCGGGCCGCGCCTGGCCCCCACCGACGGCCCGTTCGACCCCGCCCGCGCCGCGCGCGAGATCGAACGCTGCCTCGAACGCGACGACTGCCGCCGGCTGGAAACCTGGCTGGCCGAGGCGCTGGCCGCCGACGTGGCCGAGGCGCTGAGCCATCTCGACGCCGCGCTCGCCGCGCGTGCGCTGCCGCTGCTGGCGCCGGCCGGACGCGCCGAAGTGTTCGGCTACCTGCCGCTGGACATGCAGTCCGCCCTGGTCGCCGTGCTGCCGCGCGCGCCGCTGACCGAACTGCTGGAACACATGTCGGCCGACGAACGCGCCGACCTGTTCAACGCGCTGCCGCCTGCGCTGCGCGAGCAGGTGCTGCCGGCACTGGCCCAGGCCGAGCGCGAGGACATCCGCCGGCTCAGCGCCTACGGCCGCGACACGGCCGGCGCGATCATGACCTCGGACTATGCGGCGCTCGCGCCCGGCCTCACCGCACGCGAGGCCCTGGACGAGCTGCGCCGTGTGGCCCCCGATGCCGAGACCATCTACACCGCCTACGTCATCGACGCCGGACGCCGGTTGATCGGCGTGACCTCGCTGCGCAGCCTGATCACCGCGACGCCCGATACGCGCGTGTCCGAGTTGATGGAGCGCAATCCCATCGTCGCCCGCGTGGGCGACGACCAGGAGGTGGTGGCCGAGCGCATCCGCCGCTACGACTTCATCGCGCTGCCGATTCTCGACGACGAGGGGCGCCTGGTGGGCATCGTCACCGCCGACGACGCGATGGACGTGGCCCAGGCCGAGGCCACCGAGGACGCTCTGCTGGCCGGCGGCACCGCCGGTCGACTGGCGGGCACGGTGCGCGGCGCCTCGATCCGCCAGCTCTACCGGCTGCGCGTGTTCTGGCTGGTGCTGCTGGTGTTCGGCAACATCTTCTCGGGCGCGGGCATCGCGCATTTCGAGGACACCATCGCCTCGCATCTGGCGCTGCTGTTCTTCCTGCCGCTGCTGATCGCCAGCGCCGGCAATGCCGGTTCGCAGTCGGCCACGCTGATGGTGCGCGCGCTGGCCACCGGCGACGTGCGCGCCCAGGACTGGAGCCGCATGCTGGGCCGCGAGATTCTGGTGGCGGGCCTGCTGGGCGCGACGATGGCGGTGGCGATCTCGGCGATCGGCGTGTGGCGCGGCGGGCCGGACATCGCCGTGGTGGTGGCGATCACGATGCTCGTGGTCGTACTGATCGGCAGCCTGATCGGCATGTCGCTGCCGTTCGCCCTGTCGAAGTTCCGGCTGGACCCGGCCACCGCCAGCGGCCCGCTGGTGACCTCGATCGCCGACGTGGCCGGCGTGCTGGTGTATTTCGGCATCGCGAGCGTGGTGCTGGGGCCGTGATGCAGTGACGCCGGCTCGACGCCGGCATCGCCGGCCGCGTGTCGGATCCGGTGCGGTGATCCATCGCCGCGCCTGCGACGTAAGCGGAGCAGGCCATTCGAAGGAGCGCCCCGCGATGCACGTGTCGAACCGGATCCTGCTGGCGTTGATGGCATGGGCGGCGCTGACCGGCTGCGCCACCGGCTTTCCGCGCGCGGGCGCGCCCTACGAGGCGTCCGACGGGCTGGACGGCGCCGCAGTGCTCGCGCGCGGCGTGGCCGCACATGGCGGCGACCTGCGCACGCGCGCGGGCGATCTGAACTATGCGAGTGACGGCCGCTGGGCGACGCTGATCCAGCGGATCCAGCCGGTGGTCACCGATGCCGGCTACCGGGTGACGGCGGAGACCCGCTATTCGCCGTCGACCGGCGTGCACGCGATCCGCTACCGCGGCCCGAAGGGTGTGAAACAGGTGGTGCGTACGCCGGGCGCGATCGAGGTGCACTACGACGGCGTGCGCGCGACCGATCCCGAAACACTCCAGGCCGCGGCGATGACCACCGATGCGTTCGAGCTGTTCCATTTCGGGCCGTCGTTTCTCGCCGCGCGCGCCACCGCCGTGACGCGCATGGCCGATGCCGAGGCCTCCGGCCGACAGTACCGGCGCGTGCGCGTGGTGATCGCGCCGGGCTTCGGCCAGGCCGAGAGCGACACCGTGATCGCCTGGTTCGATGCGCAGACGCAGTTGCTGCACCGCGTGCACCTGACCCTGAACGGGTTTCCGACCACCCAGGGCGCGCACGTCGACACCACGATGACCGACTACCGGAGCGTGGACGGCGTGATGCTGCCCACCCGGTTCCACGAGCGCGTACGCGGACCGCTGCGCATCGATGCGCACACCTGGTGGGTGACCGGCCTCGATACGGACCGCGGTTGGCTGGCGCGTGACCTGCGCGATGGTGCGTTCGCCGGTGCGGCCACGCGCGGCGCCGACGCCCTGCCCTGATCGACACCGCGCGGCCGGCGAAGACAGCGCCCGTTCGCGAGCAGCGCGCCGGGTGCAGACCGGCGCGCTCGCACGCCGCGCGGTTCAGTCCGGCAGCGGCGCCTCGGGATGCACGAGCTTCGCGTCGCGCAGGTCACGCCAGAACGCGGCCGGCACCGTCTCCTCGAGCGCGGCGCGGTCTTCGGCGATACGGCTCGGTCGGCTGGCACCGGGAATCACCGCCGCCACCGCCGGATTGGCCAGCGAGAACTGCAGACCGGCGGCCTTCATGCTGACGCCGTGGCGATCGGCGATGGCCTTGATGCGCGCCACCTTGTCGAGGATTGCCTGGGGCGCCGGCGCGTATTCGAAGTTCGGCCCGCCGACCAGCGCACCCGAACTGTAGGGCCCGCCGACGACGATGCCCACGCCCTGCTCGGCCGCCTGCGGCATCAGCCGCTGCAGCGCGCGGTCGTGATCGAGCAGCGTGTAGCGGCCGGCGAGCAGGCAGCCGTTCGGCTTCGGCTCGTCGAGGTCGAGCAGCAGCTCGATCGCCTCGACCCGGTTCACGCCCAGGCCCCAGCCCTTGATCGTGCCCTCGTCGCGCAGGCGGTCGAGCGCGCGGAAGGCGCCGGTGCGCGCGCTCTCGAACTTCTCCAGCCAGCTGTCACCGTAGAAATCCTGGGCGACGTCGTGCACCCAGGCGATGTCGATCCGGTCGGTCTTCAGGCGCTCGAGGCTGTCTTCGATCGAGCGCAGCGTGGCGTCGTAGCTGTAGTCGTTGACCACGCGGTTGTCGCGGCCATGCGCGAACAGCCCCCCCTTCTCGCCCTGGTCGCGCGCGCTGACGTCCTCCTTCTCGTCGAGGATCAGCCGGCCGACCTTGGTGCTGATGACGTAGTCGGCGCGCGGGCGTTCGGCCAGCGCCTCGCCGAGGCGCAGTTCGGCCAGACCGGCGCCGTAGAGGGGTGCGGTGTCGAAGTAACGGATGCCGTCGTCCCACGCCGCCTCGACGGTGGCGCGGGCCTCGTCGTCGGGGATGTCGCGGAACATGTTGCCCAGCGGGGCGGTGCCGAAGCCGAGCGTGCCGGGCAGGATGTCGGTGAGTGCCATGGAATCTCCTTCAAATCGTCATCGCGGGCGGGCCGCGTCGACCGGACACGATGCCGGTCTCGACCTTCAGGGAGCGTGGTGAAGGCGTTCGGGCACGCCCGGACGGCGCGCGGATGTGCAGGGCGCGGCGCCGACCGGGGCCGCACGCGACACGCGGACCACGCGGACGCTACGCGATGGCACGACACACCCCGATGCCGGACCGCGCTCGGCCTCGCCATTGACGCGCGCTGCGGCGCGAGCCCGGCTCAGCGGTACGGTCCCGGTCCACGCCAGACAACTTCGCCGCGGCGGTAGACGCGGTGGAAGCCGATGACCTCGCGCGAATCGCGGATGTTGGCCATCTCCGGATCTTCCGGCGCGAGCATCCGGCAGTCGCTGGACTCGCGGCGCAGTGCGGTTTCCAGCGGACAGACCATGTAGTCGCGTGTGCCCGGCAGCGGGATGAAGAGTTCGGTGACACCCTCGTCGCGCCATTGGCGCAGCCGCGATTCGCTGGTGGTGTCGTAGACCACCTGGTAGCCGCCGACCTCGAGACTGGGCTGGTTGGATGACGAATCCCGCCCGCGGCCCTGGCCGATGCGCGCGGTGCGTTCGCGACCCGCGTTCACCGGCGCCGTGGCCTCGGGCAGCATGCCCGGCGGCTGTCCCCAGACCCGCGTGCGACGCTGGGCATCCGGCGGGCTGGCCGCCGCGCGCGACGGCTCGGGCTGCGGCGGCGTGGGCACGGCGGGCGGCGCCGGCTGCGGCGGCGCCTGCTCGGCCAGGGTGTCCGCGGGCGGGGTCTCGTCGGGCGGCAGCGGCTCGGCCGGCGTCTCGACGCGCGTGGTGACGACGCGCGACGGCGCGGGCGCGGCCGGGGCGGGCCGCCGCGTCGGCGGTGGGCTCGGCACCGGAGCGGTCACCGGCTGCGGCGGCGTCACCCCGACGAAGTCCACGACCATCGGACTGCCGGCCGACGCCCCCTGCGGCGGCGTGACCACCATCGGCTGGTGGGTCAGCAACAGCCAGGCCAGCAGCCCGTGCAGCAACACACTCGCGGCACCGGCGATCCAGCGCTGCAGACGTTCGATACGGGGTTCGGGCCGGTCAGCCGCCGGATGCGGTGCCGTGCTCATGCCACCGACGAGGCGTCGGGGGTGTGGACCTTCATGCGGAATCCGGCGGTGCGGCGTGGGGATCTGCATCCTAGCGCGCGGGCGCCGGCCTGCACGCGTGGCGCGGGCGTCTGTTCACCGGATCGTCCGGGCGGGGCCGACGCCGGCCGACGGGCGACGCTTCATGGACCCGCCATCTGCGCGGGAGCGGCATCCACCTCGATATGCGCGCCGCGCCCGCACTCGCGGCGTGCCGACCCGAGGACGCCGCGCCGCGATCCCGGGGCACCGCCGGGCGCGAGGCGCGTCCGCGCTGGACCGCGGCGTCAGTCCTTGAGCGCGTCGGGCACCCGGCCCCCGTTCTCGGCCAGCTTGCGCATCACCGCCTTGTGCAGGGCGATGTTCTGCTCGGCGCTGCCGTGGGCGCCGGCGTTGACGCCGAGTTCGGCGGCGAGTTCCTTGCGCGCATCGAGGCTGGAGTCGAGATCGAGCAGCTTCAGCAGATCGACGATCGAATGGCGCCAGTCGCTCGGCCCGCCTTTGTCCGCGGCCAGGCCGGTGAGCACGGCTTCGACGTCGACCGGTTCGGCCGGCGCCGCGGGCGGGGGTGCAGTCGCCGGAGTGCGCGCGGGCGGCGAGACCTTGGGATCGTGCTCGCTGCCGGTGAAGATCACGGCGGCGGGTGTGGCCGGCGCGGCAGGGGCGGACGCCGGCTTGCGGCCGAAGATGCGATCGGAAATCTTCGAGAACAGGCCCATGCGGCTCACTCCGATGAAGGGAGCGGCGAGTGTGTGCGGGTGTTCGCAAAGGGCGCATGAAAGAATCGTGCGGTCGCGATGCCGCTTCGCAGCAGACGTTAGGCTGTGGTCCGGGCTTGCGTCTGGCTCCGGGTCGCGCAGCCACACATCCATTGATCGAGAGGACATGCAAATGGCGTTGGTGCAATGCAGGGAATGCGGACGCGAGATCAGCGAGAGGGCGATCGCATGCCCGCAATGTGGCGACCCCAAGCGCACGGCGTCGTCCTCCAGGGGCATCCGGATTCTGCTGGGCGTCCTCGTGCTCGCCCTGGCCGTGTTGTTGTTCGCGTCCGGCCTCCTCGTCACGTGGCTCGCGCCGAACGCGTCGTCTCCGATCGAGATAGAGCTGCCGCAGCGGAGCGTCCCATCGACCTCGTTGCAGGCGGACTGCATCCCGCGCGACGCATGCGTATCGACGCAGCTCGCATCCCGCTAAGCCTCCGGACACTCACATAAAAGCAGCGTCCGCCCGGTGCCGTCGGCAGGACCTCACGCACCGTGCGCCGTACGCGATGCACGGCGACACGCCGAACGGGCACCATGACGCATGAGTGCACCGACGACGCGCCGAGGCGCCCCTGCATGACTGCCGCGAGCGCCTCGCCGAAGGGCCGCACCCGCACCCTGCTGTTGATGGCGCTGGCGCTGGTGCTGGCGATGTCGCCGTGGTTTTCCGCCAGCGCGGTGCTGGGCTCCCTGCGCACGACCTGGGGATTCGGAGATTCCTTCGGGGCGTGGCTGACGATCGCGGTGCAGCTGGGCTTCGTGGCCGGAGCGCTGGGGTCGGCGGCCTCGGGTCTGGCCGACCGGCTGCCGGCGCGGCGGCTGATCGTCGTCGCGGCGCTGGGCGCGGCGCTCGCCAATGCCTGCGTGCTCGCCGCGCAGTCGCCGGTGCATCTGCTGCTGGCGCGCATGGCCACCGGGGCCTGCCTGGCCCTGGTGTATCCGCCGGCGATGAAGCTGATCGCCACCTGGTTCGTACGCGGACGCGGGTTGGCGCTGGGCGTGCTGATCGGGGCGATCTCGGTGGGCTCGGCGCTGCCGCATCTGGTCAACGCCCTGGGCGGTGCGCGCTGGCAGGGCGTGATCGTGTGGACCTCGGCGGCGACGCTGGCCGGTGCGCTGGTGATCGCGCTGGGCGTGCGCGAGGGGCCGTATCCGTTTCCGCGTGCGCCGTTCCGGCTGCGCGACATCGCCGCGATCGTGCGCAACCGCGGTGTGGTGCTGGCCTCGCTGGGCTACTTCGGTCACATGTGGGAGCTGTACGCGATGTGGGCCTGGTTCGCGACGTTCGCGATGACCGCGGCGGCCGTCGACGGCGACGCCGCGCGCGCGGCGTGGCTGGCGTTCGCGACCGTCGCGGCCGGGCTGGTGGGCTGCGTGCTGGCCGGCGGCCTGGCCGACCGCTTCGGCCGCGCACGTACGGCGATGGCGGCGCTGCTGATCTCGGGCGCGTGTTGCGTGGCTGCGGGCTGGGCGCATCTGGCGCCGCTGTGGCTGCTGCTCACGCTGGGCCTGGTCTGGGGCGCCAGCGTGATCGCCGATTCGGCGCAGTTCTCGGCCCTGGTCACCGAGCACGGCGATCCGCACACCGTGGGCACCGCGCTGACGCTGCAGATGGGCCTGGGCTTCCTGCTGACGGTGGCGACAATCTGGATCGTGCCGCTGCTGGCCGGCGCCCTGGGCAGCTGGCGCTGGGTGTTCCTGGTGCTACTGCCCGGCCCGGCGCTGGGAATCGCGGCGATGTGGGCGCTGCAGCGCGCGGCGCGCCGCGCTGACGGGTCGCCGCGGCCCGGCGCAGTGGCCGGCTCTCAACGCACGGCATAGACCGCGCAGTCGGCGGAGGCCGGCTGCGGCGCGCCGATGAGTGCCAGCGCCGACGCATAGGTCGCACCGGTCATCGCCGACAGCATCTGCTGTCGGGTGACGTGGACGAGTGCCGTCACGGCCGACAGGAACAGCACGGCGCCGACGAGGGCGGAGACCCTGGGCGAACGGAACACGGCCTCCGCGCACCGTGCCGAGGGGTCGTTGCCGGGCGCCGGATGATGCCGGCGCTCACCGGTGGCTCGGGGGATCTTCATGGCGGTACCTCGCGCGGTGACGGAATCCACCGGCGGCCGCGTGGACGACGCGGCGCCGGGTGGGACCAGTGTTCCCGGCTTGATCGGGGCCGATAAGCCCGCTAGAACGGAATGCCCTGTACGGTCGTTCGTACAATCGCGCTGCAAGGAGCCGCACTGTGCGCCAACCCAATCTCGGCGATGTGGCCCTGTTCGCCGCGGTCGTCGAGGCGGGGGGATTCCGGGGTGCCGCCCAGCAACGCGGTCTGTCCGCCTCCTCGCTCAGCGATTCGATCCGTCGCCTGGAGCGCGACCTCGGTGTCCGCCTGCTCCACCGCACCACCCGGAGCGTGACCCCGACCGAAGCGGGCGCGCGGCTGCTGACGCGCCTGCGCCCGGCGCTCGCGGAGATCGACGCGGCGGTCAACGATCTCGACGACGGTGCCCGGCCGCTGGGCACGCTGCGCCTCAACGTGCCGGTGCCCACGGCCCGCTTCGTGCTGCCGCAGCTGATTCCCGCGTTTCTCGCGCGCCATCCCGGCATCAACGTCGAAGTGACGATGGACAACACCTTCGTCGACATCCTCGCCGCCGGTTACGACGCCGGCGTGCGCTACGGGGAGGACCTGGCCCGGGACATGATCGCCGTGCCGATCGGCCCGCGCCGGCAGCGCTTCGTCGCCGCGGCCGCGCCCGCCTATCTGGACGCGCACGGCGTGCCCACCCATCCGCGTGACCTGCTGGCCCATCGCCTGATCGGCCATCGCTTCGAGAGCGGCAAGGTCGGGGTGTGGGAATTCGAACGCGACGGCGTCACCGTCCGGGTGCCACCCCAGGGCCCGCTGCTGTCGTCCTCGCACGATCTCGAGGTCGGCGCCGCGGTGCAGGGCGTGGGCGTCATCTACACGTTCGAGGAGCATCTGCGCCCCGCGCTCGACCGGGGCGAGCTGCAGCCGGTGCTGGCGGACTGGTGGCAGCGCTTCGACGGCCCGTTCCTGTACTACCACGACCGCCGCCTGGTGCCGGCGCCGCTGCGGGCCTTCGTCGAGTTCCTGAAGGCGCAGAGCGCCGACCACGGGTGAGTCGGCACCCGCATGGGCGGCCTGCGCCCGCCGGCAGATGGCCTCAGCCGGCCGCGTGCCGGCGCTGCAGCGGCAGACGGATGTCGACACCGAAGCCGCGGCCGTCGATGCCCGCACCGCAGCACAGCTGGCCGCCGTGTGCCGTGACCACGCGCTCCACCAGCGACAGGCCCATGCCGACGCCCTCGGTGCGAGGCGCGTGACGCTCGCCGCCGCGATAGAACCGTTCGAACACGCGGGTCTGCTCGCCCTCGGCAATGCCCGCGCCGTCGTCCTCGACCCGCATCACGGCCACGCGCGCCGCGCCGTCGCCTTCGACGCCGGTCCGGATGCGTACGCGTGTGCCGGGCCCGCCGTGGCGCAAGGCGTTGTCGAGCAGGTTGCGCACCAGGATGCCGAGATCGTCGATGTCGCCGTGCACCGGCGCCGGACCGCCGTCGACCTCGATCGACTGGCCGCCGCGCAGCGCGACGAGTTCGAACTCGTCGGCGACCATGTTGGCGATCATCGCCAGATCGACATCCATCGCCCGCGCGGCACTGCCACCGGCGTCCACCCGTGCGGCGTCCAGCAGCTGCTGGGCCAGGCGCGACGTGCGCTCGATGCCGGCCACCAGCCGGTCGAGCGCCTCGCGTGCCTCGTCGCCGTCACCCGCATGCTGGAGCACCTGGGCCTGGGCCAGCAGCGCGGCCAGTGGCGTGCGCAGCTCGTGCGCGGCTTCCCCGAGAAATTCGCGCTCGTGCTGCAGCGCCGAGTCCAGCCGTTCGAGCACGCGGTTGAACGACGTGACCAGCGGTCTGATCTCGTCCGGCAGGCCACGCGCGGGCAATGGCGTGAGATCCAGCGACGTGCGCTCGGCCAGCGCGTCGCTCAACCGCACCACCGGGCGCAGCGACCAGTGGACGACCAGCCAGATCGCGATACCGATACCGACCATCAGCAGCAGCGCGGCGAGCAGCGTGGGGCCGCCGAGCCAGCGCAGCATTTCCGCGCGCATCGCCGACTGCGGCAGGCCGACCTGCACCTGCACCCGGCGTTCGGCATCGCTGAGCGCGAACACGCGCCAGGGCACGCCGGCGACCTCGACATCGGAAAAGCCGTCGTCGAACGCCGGCGCCATCGCATGGGCCGGCGCCGGACGCGAGGACATCAGACGCCGTGCATTGCCGATCTCCCAGACCTGGAAACCGAGCGCGCCGAACTTGCCTTCCGACGGCAGGGTTTCGATGTCGAGTACGAAGCGGTCCTGACGCCCCGCGGTGGCGATATCCGCCGGCAGGGCCTGCAGCAGCTGCTCGGCGACGCTGCGCAGCATGGTGTCCACCTCGCCGCCCTGGCGTTCGAGCACGTCCAGATAGACCACCACGAAGCTGCTGCCCCAGGTGGCCAGCAGCACCGCAGCCAGCGCGGCGAGCAGGCGCGTCCGCAGCGCGCCCATCAGGCGTCGTCTCCGGCGCGATAGCCGAAGCCGTGCTCGGTGAGCACGATGCCGTCCCCGAGCTTGCGTCGCAGCTGATGCACGTAGACCGCGACGGTGTTGCTGCCGATCTCGCTTTCATCGCCGTAGAGACGGTCCTGCAGCTGGTCGCGACTGAGCACGCGGCCGCGCGCCTCGAACAGCGCCACCAGAATGCGGAACGCGCTGCCGCTGAGGCTGACGCGCGTGCCGCCGCGAGTCACCGAGCCGGCGCCCGGATCGATCTCCACATCGCGCCAGCGCAGCAGCGGCGTCACGCCGCCCCGGCTGCGGCGCAGCACCGCACGCAGGCGCGCCAGCATTTCGTCGCGCTGGAACGGCTTGACGATGTAGTCGTCGGCGCCCGCATCGAGGCCGCGCACGCGATCACTCAGCTGGTCGCGCGCGGTGATGATCACGACGGGCGTCGCGTCGTAGCGGCCGCGCATCGTCTCCAGCACATCCAGCCCCGAGCCGTGCGGCAGACCGAGATCGAGCAGCACCGCGGAAAACCCGTGATCGACCAGGGCCGCGCGCGCGGTCGCCACGTCCCGGCAGTGCACCACGCGCCAGCCCTCCTGACCGAGCGCCGACGTCAGGGCCTGGCCGAGCATATGGTCGTCTTCGACGAGAAGGATGGAATCCATGGCGGTCGGGCGTGAGGCGGGGTGCGAGCGTGCGCCGCCGAGGTTAATAACCGATTAAATCGCAGACGCACAGGGGCGGATGGCGACGCGGGCATCGAAGCCGCGATGCCGGCGGGACCGGGTGACCCCGGCGGTTCCGCCGCGCGAGCGCAGCTTCGAAACGGCGCGCGTAGACTCCCGCGAAACCGGTTGCACGACCGGCATCGGAGCCCCCCATGCAGATCACGTGCCCTGCCGAGACGGCGTGCGGCGACGACTGGAACCAGAGCCCGCCGCTGCCCGGCGTCGTCGAACTCGACAGCGCCGGGCTCGGCTGGCGCGACGTGCAGGTGCTGCGCGTGCGCGATCCCTGCCTCTGCGACTGCGTGGACATCGTGGCCCCGGGGCACCAGAGCATCGTGCTGATCAAGGCGGCCGCCGAGCCCATCGGCGCGGCCAACATCGAGCGGCGCCGCGGCAGTGGCTGGCTGGGCGCACGCTACCGCGCCGGCGACCTCGGATTCACCGCACCCGGCGAGGGCGCGGCCCTGCGCTGGCGCAACCGGACCGAGCACACCAGTGTCCAGGTCCGGCTCCGCGCGCGCCTGATCGAGGACGCCGCCGAGGCCATGGGCCTGAGCGTACCGGCCGCCCGGCTCAACCGTCTGTCGCACCGGGATCCCACGCTCGGTGCGCTGGTGCTCGCTCTGGAGCGTGCTGCCGAACAGCAGGCATCAACGTTCTACGCCGACGCGGCGGCGCATTTCCTGGCGGCCCATCTGGTCGGCATGCCCGATGCCCCGCAGCCGGAACGCGCACGCGGGCGCTCCCTCGCCCTGGAGCGCATGGACGCGTTTCTGCGCGCGCGGCTGGCCGACGACGTCACGCTGGCCGAACTCGCCGACCATGTCGGCACGAGTCCGTTCCGGCTGATCCGGCTCTGCAGTGCGCACCACGGCGAGACGCCGTTCCGTCGCCTGCAGCGGTTCCGCATCGAGCACGCGCGGCGCCTGCTGCAGGCGCGGGGCCTGAGCATCACCGAGATCGCCCTGGAATGCGGATACGCGAGCCCGAGCGCGTTCGGCAGTGCATTCCTGCGCGCGACCGGGCTGTCGCCGAGCGCCTATCGCGCGCTCTGATCCGTCGCGTCCACGCGCACGCCGCAACGACGCGAGCGTGGGCTGCAATCACGCGAGAGCACGCCCGCCGGCCGGCGTTTACAACAGGGGCCGTCGATCCAGGAGGACGCCCCCATGTCCCAACACGAAGAGACCGACGGGCCGCCGTCGCTCCGGGTCAGCCGGCGCGAGGTGCTCGCCGGCGGCGTGGCGACGGCCGCGCTGGCCTGGCTGCCCGCAGGCCTAGGCCAGGCCCGGCCCACGGCCGTCGCCGGCACACCGGCCGGCGGCGCGCCGGCCGGGCCGTTGACGAGCCCGCTCGCGACGGTCGTCAACGGTGCCCGGCTCGACGTGGACATCGACAACCGCACCTCGCTGCTCGACCTGCTGCGCGAGGGACAAGGGCTGTTCGGCACGAAGAAAGGCTGCGATCACGGCCAGTGCGGCGCCTGCACCGTGCACGTCGACGGCCGTCGCGTGCTGGCCTGCCTGACGCCTGCGGTGCAGGTCGAGGGCCGCGAGGTCACCACGATCGAAGGCATCGCGGGCGACGGCGCACTGCATCCCATGCAGGCGGCCTTCATCGAGCACGATGCATTGCAGTGCGGCTACTGCACGCCCGGCCAGATCATGGCGGCCATCGCCTGCGTCCACGAAGGACATGCCGGCTCCGCCGACCAGGTCCGCGACGCCATGAGCGGCAATCTCTGCCGCTGCGGCGCCTATGCCGGCATCGTCGACGCGGTGCTCGCGGCCGCACCGAAGATGGGGCGCGGCTGATGCGTCCGTTCGCACACGTCCGCGCCACGTCGCTGGAACAGGCGGTCGCGGCCGCCCGGGGCGACGGCGCACGGCTCCTCGCCGGCGGCACCACCCTGTTCGATCTGATGAAGTTGAACGTCGAGGCGCCTGCGACCCTCGTCGACATCAGCGCGTTGCCGGAGCTGCAGGACATCGCGGTGTCGCGGCGCGGCCTCACGGTCGGGGCGCTGGCGAAGATGGCCGACGTCGCCGATCACCGCGACGTCAGGGCGCGGTATCCCGCGCTGTCGGAATCGCTGACCAAGGCCGCGTCGCAGCAGCTGCGCAACATGGCGACGGTGGGCGGCAACCTGCTGCAGCGCACGCGCTGCGGTTATTTCCGCGGCGGCGCGCCCTATCCCTGCAACAAACGCGCGCCCGGCAGTGGCTGCGCCGCGATCGACGGCGCGGATCGCAACCTGGCGCTGCTGGGCACCAGCGACGCCTGCATCGCCAACTATCCGGGCGACTGGGCGGTCGCCCTGGTGGCGTTCGACGCCGAGATCGACATTCTCGGCTCGGGCGGCCTGCGTCGCATCGCGGTGGAAGCCCTGCATCGCGATCCCGGTTCGACTCCGCACATCGAAACCGTGCTCGAACCCGGCGACGTGATCACCCGGATCCATGTGCCGGCCTCGCGCGCGCTGCGTGCCTCGACCTATCACAAGGTCCGCGACCGCGCGTCGTACGCCTTCGCGCTGGTGTCGGCGGCCGTCGGCATCGATGTGGCCGGTGGCCGCATCCGTGACGCACGCATCGCGCTCGGCGGCGTCGGCGCCCGGCCCCTGCGCGTGCGCGAGGCCGAAGCCGTGCTGCAGGGACAGCGCTACACCCGCGCGTTGGCGATCGAGGCCGGCGAAGCGGCGCTGCGCGGCGCGCGGACCAGCACCCACAACGCGTTCCGTGTGCCGCTGGGCGTACAGACGGTGGCCGATGCGATCGGCATCGCAATGGAGAGGGCCTGAGGCATGCAGACGCATTATCCGCCGACGCGCCGCGTCGATGCCGAAGACAAGGTGCGGGGACGTCCGCTGTACGCGGCCGACCGCCTGCCCGATGGCCTGCTGCACGCCGTGACCGTCGGCGCCACCATCGGCCGTGGACGGCTGGCGGCGCTGCACATCGATGACGCCGCGGCGATGCCCGGGGTGAGGCACGTGCTGACCCACGCCGACATGGCGCACGTGCAGCCGCCCGGCTTCGTCATGGGCGGCGGCTACGCGGTGCAGAGCCTGCAGCCGATGCTGGGCACGCGCATCGCCTATCGCGGCCAGCCGATCGCGCTCGTGGTGGCCGAGACACTCGAAGCCGCCTCGGCCGCGGCGCATGCCGTGCGCGCCGAGTACGCGCCCGATGCGTTCCGCGTGCAGATCGACGGGGCCCCGGAGTCCGACATCGTGGCCCAGCAGGGCTCGCCGCTGCCGCAGGCGATGTTCGCCGACCGCGTGGCCGGCGATGCCGATGCGGCCTATGCCGCGGCCGAGGTGCGGATCGACAGCCGCTTCACCGCGCCCGCCCAGCACCAGAATCCGATGGAACTGCTCGCCACGGTCGCCGAATGGCGCGGCGATCGTCTGGTCATTCACGAGGGCACGCAGAACAGCGGCGCCATCCGCCACGGCATCGCCCGCCAGCTCGGCATTCCGCCGGAGCGCGTGGAGGTGGTGTCGCCCCAGGTGGGCGGCGGCTTCGGGCAGAAGAACTCCCTGCAGGGGCAGACCGTGCTGGCGGCGGTCGCGGCACGCATCAGCGGTCGTCCGGTGAAGCTCGTGATCACGCGCGCCCAGACCTTCCACCAGGCGAGCTTCCGCCCCGCGTCACGGCACCGGGTTCGCCTGGGCGCGACATCCGACGGCCGGATCACCGCGGCGATCCACGAGGTCGACCAGCAGACCTCGCGCCACGATCTGTTTCCAGCGGTGTACGCCGACGTGACCTCGCGCTTCTACGGCGTGGCCAACTTCCGTGGCCGCGAACGGCTGGTGCGCACCGACGTGCAGACCCCCGGCTACATGCGCGCGCCCTACGAGCACACCGGCAGCTTCGCCTACGAAAGCGCGGTCGACGAGCTCGCCGTGCAGCTCGGGCTCGACCCGGTGCAGCTCCGGCTGGCCAACGACACCGCGACGGACCCGATTACGGGCAAACCGTTCTCGTCGCGTCATGTGCGCCAGACCCTGGAAGAAGGCGCGCGCCGCTTCGGTTGGGACCGGCGGTCGCCCACGCCCGGCTCGATGCGCACGCCGGCCGGCGACCTGCTGGGCATGGGCGTCGCCATCGGCCTGTACAAGGGCGCGACCGCCGCCGCGGGCGCGGTCCTCGAGGTCACCGCGGACGGCGCGGCGACGATCGCGGTGTCCGGGCACGAAATGGGCCAGGGCCTGCGGTCGACGATCGCCAACTACCTGGCCGACCGGCTCGCGCTGACACCCGGGCGGATCCGCATTTCCGTCGGCGAGCCCGGCCAGGTGGCCCAGCATCTGACCGCAGGCTCGTGGGGCACGGCCACCGCGTTGCGTGCCGCGGGCGAGGCAGTGGACACCCTGGCCGCGCAGCTGGGCGTGGTTGCGGCCGAGGTGGTGCGCGAACTGCACCGACAGGGCCGCGCCAGCGCCCGGGTCGATGTGCGCAGCCGCGCGCCCGGCCAGCCGGAACAGGTGCTGGAACGCCTCGAGACCGGTCAGGTGGCCACGGTCGGCCCGGAGTATCCGGACTTCGTGACCATGAGCTCGATCGCGCATTTCGTCGAGGTGCACATCGCGCCGGGCACCCGCCGCATCCGCGTCGCACGGGTGGTCAGCATTGCCGACTGCGGCGCGACGGTGAGCCCGGTGACCGCCGCGAGCCAGGTGCGGGGCGGGGTCGTCTGGGGCATCGGCGGCACCCTGCACGAGATCAGCGAGTCCGACCCGCGCTTCGGCGGGTTTCTCAACGCCAGCCTCGAGGAATACGTCACCGCCGTGAACGCCGACATCGGGTCGATCGAGGTCGGCTTCGTGGGCATTCCCGATGCGCGCATCAACGGTGCGGGTGCGAAAGGTCTGGGTGAGGTGGTGATGGCCGGCGTCGCGCCCGCGATCGCCAATGCCGTCTTCCACGCGACGGGACGGCGCTACCGCGATCTGCCGATCCGCCTCGACCGGATGTTCGGGACCGCGTGAGTGCACGTGCGTCACGGCCGACACCACGCACCGGCGACAGCAGCGCGCTGCAGAGCGACAGCGCAGCGCCACGCCGCGCGCCGTTCGCGCATGTCCGGATGAGCTTCCGTGGTCGGCAGCGTCGCCCGTCGCAGACGCACAGGCGCACGGTCGGCGCATAACCGGATGCCCGACAGCCGGCACCACGGCAGTGCGCAGGTCGAAATGCGACATCGCACATCGCCGCGTCGGGCGGGGCCACAGCACCGCACGCCGGCGCCGCCGTGAGGCGGTGGCGAGGCACCAACCCCGATCGTTCGATGTCCATCCATGAAGGACCCATGCCCCCCACGCAACCGACCGCACCCGACCGCTCGACCCGCACCGGACCCCGCCTGCTCGTCCCCTCCCTCGCGGGCCTCTACACGCGCGCGGAACCGATCGCCTACGCGCTGCTGCGCGTGGCGTTCGGCGTGTCGATCCTGACCCACGGCATTCCCAAGCTGTTCGGTCTGCCGCATGGTTCGATGGCCGACCCGATGGCGGGCACGACCCATCTGATCGGCAACGTCCTCAGCCTGCCGTTCGCACCGCAACTCGCGCTCTTCGTGGCCCTGCTCGAAACCTTCGGCGCGATCGCCCTTGCGATCGGACTGGGCACGCGGCTTCTCGGACTGGTCTTCACGGTGCAGATGATCGTCATCTGTTTTGCCATCGGGCCGACCTATCCCTGGATCGATCGCGGCATCGAGTACCCGATCATGCTGGGCTTCGTCGCCCTGCTCATCGCCATTCGCGGCGGCGGCCGGTACTCGCTCGACAGACGCCTGCGGGCCGAGCTCTAAGGAAGTGTTGAAAAACTGCTGTCACCCCCGCGAACGCGGGGATCCAGCGACTTCAAGTCTGTGGAGACGCAAGACGCTGGATTCCCGCGTTCGCGGGAATGACGGCCAAGGACGGACTTGTTCAGACCTTCCCTCTCGCAGCCGGGTTCGCGTTGCAGTGACGCGTACGCACGCGTGACTGCCGGATCACCGGACACCGCCACCGTATTGCGGCGACGGTGGAGACCCCGGAGGTGCGGGTCATGGCGGCACCAGCAAAAAAACTGATGTGCGCCGACGCGCGCGTGCTGGTACTCGCGTCGACGTGGCGGAGCGCGCCGCCGACCCGCTGGGGCAGACACTGGAACCACGGCGGACCGGTCGGGCGCCGACGGTCGACCCGGGTATCCGGATGTCGCGACCCCCGGGGTCAGGCGTGCGACCACGCGAGTCGCGTGCCGACCTGGCGTGTCGGCGCGCGCGATGGCCCACGACGCATGCAGGGATGACGCGCATCGGATGCCGGCGCGTGCCCGCGCCCCACATCGGCGACGCCTTAAACATCGATTAACCCCGCTGTCGCAAGTTGGCATCGACCCCACCACCGACGCGCCGATTCCATCGCGTCGAATTCTCCGAAGGGCAGCGACCATGCACACCTCGACGACCGCCGTGTTTCCCCGACGCCAGCGCACCACGCTGATCGCCGTCGCGTCCCATCCCGCCGCACGCCCGGTGACCCTGGCCTGGACGGCCTGTCTGGCCATCGCGTCGATGTTCACACCGGTGACATCCACGGCGAGTGCCACCCCCGCGCAGGTGCCCCCCAAGCGCGACTGGGCACTGGCCGACATTCCGCCGCAACACGGACGCATCGTGCTCGTGACCGGCGGCACCAGTGGCATCGGCTTCGAGAGCGCCAAGGCGCTCGCGGCCGCCGGCGCCAGCGTCGTGATCGCCGCGCGCGACTCCCGACGTGGCGCGGATGCGATCGCCGAGATCCGACGCGCCACACCGGGCGCCGACGTGCGGTTCGAAGTCCTGGACCTCGGCGATCTCGCCTCCGTGCGCGGCTTCGGCCAGCGCCTCCAGCGCACGCTGCCGCGTCTCGACGTGCTGATCAACAATGCCGGCCTGATGGAACCGCCGACGCGCGGCGTCTCCGTCGATGGATTCGAGATCCAGTTCGCGGTCAATTATCTCGGGCACGTCGCGCTGACGTCGGCGGTGCTGCCTCTGCTGCGCAACGCCGATGCGCCCCGCGTCGTTACCCTGTCGAGCATCGCGGCGCGCGGCGGCGCGCTGCACTTCAACGATCTCCAGTTCGAAACCGGCTACGACGCCAGCGAGGCCTACAGCCAGTCGAAACTCGCGTGTCTGATGTTCGCGCTCGAACTGCAGCGTCGCAGCGATGCCGAGGGCTGGGGCATCACGAGCATCGCGTCGCACCCGGGCGTGTCGCGTACCGACCTGCTCGTCCACCATGCAGGTGCCAGCGGCTTCATCCGCCGGCGCCTCGCCTTCCTGTTCCAGCCCTCGGCCCAAGGTGCATTGCCGACGCTGTATGCCGCCACCGCGGCGACGGCCCGGGGCGGCGCGTACTACGGTCCGACGCGGCTGATGGAAACGCGCGGTCCGGTCGGCATCGCACGCGTGCCCGACGCCGCACGCAATACCGGCAACGCGGCCCACCTGTGGACGGTCAGCGAGTCGCTCCTCGGCGCACCGTTCGCGGCCGCGACACCCTGACCACCGGTCGATCACCGCCGGCCGCGCCCGCGGTCGGCGTGTCCGAAGTACGCCTTCTGTTCTGTGGACACCCGTGTCCGCGATCGTCCCCTTGCGAGTCGACCATGCCCACGCCCCTGCGCATCCCCCGCCCGTTGCAGACCCTGTTCAACCTCCGCCGCGAGGAAGTGCGGCCGGTGTTGATCGCCGCTGCGTTCTTCTTCTTCGTGCTGACCGCGCTGATGCTGCTGCGCCCTGCGCGTGACGCGCTGGGCATGGAGCGCGGCATCGAGAGCATCCGCTGGCTCTTCATCGGCACGGCCGTGGTGACGCTGGCGGTGAACCCGGTCTTCGGCTGGCTGGTCAGCCGCCTGCCGCGGATGCAGTTCATCAATGCGACCTACGGGTTCTTCGTGCTGAGCCTCACCGGCTTCTGGGCGCTGCTGACATTCGCGCCCTCGGCGATCGGGCAGGCCAGCGGCCAGGTGTTCTACGTCTGGTTCAGCGTCTTCAATCTGTTCGTCACGATGGTGTTCTGGGCACTGCTGGCGGATCGCTTCAGCAGCGAGCAGAGCCTGCGCGTGTTCGGGCTGATCTCGGTCGGCGGCACGCTCGGCGCGATCTTCGGGCCCTGGCTCACGATGCAACTGGCCGAGCCCCTCGGCACGCCGAGCCTGCTGTTGGTTTCAGGTGGATTCCTGGTGCTCGCACTGGTCATGGCCTGGCGCCTGTCGCGCTTGCCGCTGCAGTCCGGCACGCGCGCGGCGCCGGCCGACCGCGACACCGGACGCATCGGCGGCAGCGCATGGGCCGGCCTGCGCGCGGTGATGCGCTCGCGCTATCTCGGCGGAATCGCCGGCTACATCCTGCTGATGACCGTGCTCGCGACGGTGATCTATTTCACGCGTCTGCAGATGGTGGCCGGCGTGGCCGACGATCTCGACGCGCGCGCCGCGCTGATGGGCAGCATCGACATGTGGACCCAGATCGTGGTGCTGATCCTGCAGCTCACGCTCACCGGCAAGCTCATCCAGCGCTTCGGACTCGGTGTCGCCCTAGCGATCCTGCCGGTGGCCACGGCGCTGGGGTTCATCGGCCTGGCGATCTACGGCTCGTTCGTCGTGCTGATCGTGCTCGAGGCCACCAACCGGGCGGTGCAGCGCGGCATCACCCGGCCCGCGCGCGAAGCCCTGTTCACCGTGGTCAGCCGCGAGGACAAATACAAGGCGAAGGCCGTCCTCGATACGTTCATGTACCGCGCGGGTGATGTCGTCGGGGCGCAGGCCGAAGGTGCGCTCGGTCGCCTGGGCATGGCCATGGGCGGACTGGTCAGCGTGGTCGTGCCGCTGGCCCTGGTCTGGGCCGCGCTGGGCCTGTGGCTGGGACGCATGCATGCGCGCGCCGCGCGCGCCGACGCCGCGCCGGGTGTCCCGGACCACGACCCACCCGAGCCCCGCCGACGCCGCGCCCGGTCATCTGCTCGGGCGCACGCCCGCACGCACGCCGGCCACCGTGCCCCGTTTCTGCCTTGAACCGTCTGGAGATCCCCATGACCCGTATAGCCCTCACCTGCGCCGCGCTGGCGTGTCTCGCGCTCCCCGCCGCCGCCTTCGCGCAGTCGTCGCCCGTCCGCGAGCAGTGGACGCTCGGCATCGGCGCGGCTGCGATCGACAGCCCCTACGCCGGTGAAGGCAGCCGTGTGCGGCCCTTTCCGCTGATCGGCTACGAAGGCGAACGCGCATTTCTGCGCGGCCTCACCGGCGGCGTCCACGTCTACCGCTCCGGTGGATTCAGCGTGGATGCGATCGCCTCGGCCCGCCTGTACGGCTTCGACATCGCGGATCTCGGGGCCGCGGAGCTGCAGGCCAACGGCGTCGACCCGGCCCTCCTGCGCAATCGCCACGACGGCCTGGATGCCGGAGCGCGGCTGAGCTACGGCGGCACCTGGGGCGCGATCACGTTCGATGCGGTGCACGACGTCAGCGGCACCAGCGAAGGCTACGAACTCGCGCTCGACTACCGCTACACCTGGCTGCTGCGGCGCGGCGCGCTGACCGCGAACGTGGGCACGAGCTGGATGTCCGACGATCTCGCCGGCTACTACTTCGGCACCCTCGATACCGAAACCGCGCGCGGCGTGACCGCCTACGCGCCCGGCTCGGCGACCGTGCCGCGTGTCGGGCTGACCGCCACGGTGCCGCTCGGCACCACGAAGTGGCAGCTGCTCGGATCGGTCGAGGTGCAGTTCCTGCCCGATGCGCTGCGCGACAGCCCGCTGCTCGACGCCGACAGCGAGCGCTCGGGGCGATTCGTGCTCGGCCTGAGCCGACGCCTCTGACCGCCGGCGGCCCGCCCGCCACGCCCTTTCCACGCACCCGCGGACGCCCCCATGCATGAGTTCCACGCCGCGCAGGCCTGTGCAGACCGTGCCCACGGCTATCACCGGCATCTCAATCCCGGCGAATTACGCCTGGCCGCGCTCGCCGCCGGCTACGCGTCGGCACATGACGACGACGACTTCCGCTATCTCGAACTCGGCTTCGGCCCGGGCGTGTCGGTCGGTTTCCACGCCGCCGCCACGGCGGGCACCTATTGGGGCACCGACTCGAATCCCGGACATGCCGAACGTGCGCGGTCGCTGGCCGCCGCATCCGGCGCCCAAACCCACCTGTCCGATGACGCGTTCTGGGAATTCGCGATGCGCCGCGACCTGCCGGACTTCGACTACATCGCGCTGCATGGCGTGTGGAGCTGGATCACCGACGAGAGCCGGGAGGTGATCGTCGATCTGATCCGCCGCAAGCTCAAGCCCGGCGGCATCGCCTACGTCAGCTACAACACCGCACCCGGCTGGGCGCCCTACGTGCCGGTGCGCCAGCTGATGGCGTTGTTCGCAGCGCGTGCGGACACGGCTTCCGCGGCCTCCGGGGCGTTGCGGTTCGGCGCCGAAGTGATCAGTGCCGGCGCCGACGACGGACACGCCGTGCCCGATCTGGCCCGGCATCTCGACGCCGTGGAAGCAGCCGGTCATGGCGAGCGCATTGACGCCTATCTGTCCGGCGACTGGACGCTGTCGACGTTCTCCGAGACGGCCGCGCATCTCGCCGGCGCGCGTCTGACCTTCGCCGGCTCGACCCGACTGCTCGACAGCGTCGAGGCCTTCGGCTTCACGCCCCGCAGCCGGCAGCTGCTGGACCGCATCGACGATCCCCTGCTGCGCGAGACCACGAAGGACGTGCTGACGAACGCACGCGTGCGCAGCGACGTCTACATCAAGGGCGGGCGACCGATGAGCGACGAGGCGCTGAGCGCGCAGTGGGCGTCACAGCTGTTCGTGCTGACCACGCATGCCAGCGAGATGCCCGCGCACGTCCTGCTGCCGCCGGGCGTGATCAGTCTCCGCGATCGCGTGCCCGGCCACGTCATCGCGGCCCTGGCCGAAGACGACTACGCACCGAAGACGATCGCCCAGCTGTGTGCGCATCCACGCCTGGCCCGCGCGAGCGCCTACGACGTCATCGCCGCGATGCTGCTGCTGGCGGGCACCGGCCATGCACGCGCCGCGCAGCATCCGAGCGCGGCGATCGTGGACCGTTGCCACACCCTCAACCGTCACGTGCGTGCACGCGCCCGGATGGGCGATCCGGTCGAGTACCTGGCATCGCCGGTGACCGGCGGTGCGATCGACGTGTCGCGGGTCGTGCTGCTGTTCCTCGACGCGGTCGAGCAGGGTCGCGACACGGTGCAGAGCCTGGCCCGGTATCTGCGCCGCTATCTGGACGCCGGCGATGCGGCCGCGCGCCCGGATGCGGCCCCGCACGTTCCCCGTGTCGAAGACGGCGATGTGGTCGAGTCGATGGCCGAACATTTCCTCACCGCGACGCTGCCGATGCTTCGCGCATTGCGTGCGGTCTGAGCGCGCCGACGCCACGTGGCGCGTCCGTGTCCGTATCCGATTCAGCCCCTTCCCCCCCACGCGGTGCCACGGCACCGCCGCACACCCCCACCCCAGAGGACATCCCCATGCTCGACCCGATCCGCTCCACCCGCGCCGTCCAGCCGGCTCCGTCCCTGTTGGCGACCGACGGCGGCCGGCCCGTCCGGCGCGACGTCAGCCCCTTCCGCCACGCGCAGCAACATCGCCTGGCGGCGGTCGGCCTGCTGCTCGGCGGTGTGCTCGCGGCCAGCAGCGCCTTCGCGCAGACCGCGCCGGATCCGGACTGGACCACGGCCGACATGCCGTCCCAGGCCGGGCGCATCTTCGTGGTGACCGGCGGCACCAGCGGCATGGGCTACGAGGACGCCCGTGCGCTGGCGGCCGCCGGCGCCGAGGTGGTGATCGCCGCGCGCAATCCGCAGCGCGGCGACGAGGCCATCGGGCGTATCCGCGCCGAAGTGCCCGATGCCCGCGTGCGCTTCGAGGCGGTCGACCTGGCGGACCTGAGCTCGGTGCGCGCCTTCGGCCAGCGCCTCGGCGCCACCCTGCCGCGGGTCGACGGCCTCATCAACAATGCCGCGATCATGGCGCCGCCCGAGCGCGGCACCTCCGTCGACGGATTCGAACTGCAGTTCGCCACGAACTACGCCGGGCATTTCGTGCTGACCGCCGAACTGCTGCCGCTGCTGCGCAGAAGCGAGGCCCCGCGCGTGGTCACGCTGTCGAGCGTCGCGATCCATCGCGGCGGCATCAACTTCGACGATCTGCAATCCACGGTGTCCTACCAGCCGATGATCGCTTACGCGCAATCGAAGACCGCCTGCCTGATGTTCGCGCTCGAACTGCAGCGCCGCAGCGATGCGAACGGCTGGGGCATCCAGAGCATGGCCGCGCATCCGGGCGTCGCGGTGACCGAGCTGGTGGCCCGTGGGCCGGGCCTGGAGAGCGAGCAGGGCCGGCAGTGGTCGGCCATGCGCGAGCACCTGCAGACCGCGGCGCAGGGCGCGGTGCCCACGCTGTACGCGGCCACCGCGCCCGAGGCCCGCGGCGGCCAGTACTACGGACCGACGGGGCCCAACGAGGTCAGCGGGCCGCTCGGCCTGGCCACGGTGCCGGCCGGCGCCAGCGATCCGGCGGCGGCGGCCCGGCTGTGGACGCTGACCGAAGACCTGACCGGCACGCGGTTCCGCTGAGCCGGCCTTCGCCCCCACCCGCCGGGCGTCCCACGGACGCCCGGCGCCCGGAGACGCGTGCGATGAAGATGTCGGACACCACCATCCTGATCACCGGCGGCACGTCCGGGATCGGCCGCGAACTCGCCCGGCAGCTGCGGGCGATGGGCAATACCGTGATCGTGACCGGACGCGATCCGGAGCGGCTGCACGCGGCCCGCACCGTCGACGGCCTGCATGCGTTCTACGCCGATGTCGGCGATCCCGAGTCGCTGCGCATCCTGCACCGCCGCGTGGCCCGCGACTTTCCGGACCTCGCCATCCTGATCAATGCGGCCGGCCTGATGCGGACGCTCGATCTGCGCCGCGACGGGCCCTCGCTCGAGGACCTCACGCGCGAAATCCAGGTCGACCTCAACGGGACGATCTGGATGAACGCCCTGTTCCTCCCCCACCTCATGCGCCGCGAACGCGCCGCGATCCTCAATGTCTCGTCGGCACACGCCTTCGTGCCCCTGCCGATCGCGCCGATCTACAGCGCCGCGAAGGCGGGCCTCCACGCCTATACGCGCTCGCTGCGGCTGCAGTTGAGCGGCACCGGCGTCGCGGTGTTCGAACTGGCGCCGCCCGCCACCGATACCCCGCTGTATCGCGCCGTGCACGGTCCGGCCCACGACCGCGTCACACGGCCGATGCCGGTCGAGGCGCTGGCCACCGAGGCCATCGAAGCCATGCAGGGCGACCGGCTGGAGATCCGTCCGGGCCTGGCCGACGTGCTCAAGCTGATGGGCCGATGGGCACCGGAGCTGGCGATGCGCCGGATGCGCGGCGCCGTGCGTCGGATGCAGACGCCGCCCGCGCCCGACACCGGGCATGCGAGACACGACGAGGCGGCCGGCACCGGTGCGGTGCGGCGCGCACCGGGCACTCAGGCGTAGAGCACGCTCCGTGCGTCGTCCTCGACGATGGCGTGCGGCACGAAGCGCGCGGTGTCGCGGGTGATCGGCGAATCGTCCTCGCGGATGCCGATGCCGCAGGCGGCGTCGCCGACGATCCAGCTGCCGACCATCGGGAAGTGGCCGTCGAACGCCGGCAGCGGATGCAGCGCCTGGCGGATGCACGGGCCGGCGTACGGACCGGCGTTTTCGATCCAGCGGCCGTCGTCCATGTGCATCGCGACATTGGCGCCCTCGCGCGAATGCAGCGGCTTGCGCACCCAACCGGGCGGCAGTGCGCTGCCGTCGTCGAACGCGGCGGCCAGCAGGTTGGGATGGCCGCGATGCCGCTCCCACAGCAGCGGCAGCAGGCCCTTGTTGCTGAGCAGCGCTTTCCACGGCGGCTCGAGCAGACGCAGGCCGGAGCCCGGCAGCGCGCGGCCGAAGTCGTCCTCGAACAGGTCTTCGAGCGGATACAGCTTGAACAGCGTGCCGATGACGCAGTCGTCGGGATCGGTGAAGCGCCCGTCGTCCGACAGGCCGATGTCCTCCAGCGCGACCGCGGCGCCGTGCAGATGCGCCTGCGCCGCGCAGTCGCGCAGGTATTCCACCGTGCCCTGGTCTTCCTCGGAACCGCGCATCGCCGCGAACACCAGCGGCGGCGGCAACTGCGCCGACAGCGCGCCGAAGCGGTCCACCAGCTGCTCGTGGATCGAATTGAACTGGTCGGCCGTCGCCGGCAGGCGACCGGATTCGCGCTGGTCCTCGAGCCACTGCCACTGGAAGAACGCGGCTTCGAACAGCGAGGTCGGCGTGTCGTAATTGAGTTCGTAGAGCTTGGCCGGGCCGGTGCCGTCGTAGGCGAAATCCAGGCGTCCGTAGAGATGGCCCTCGCGGCGGCGCCAGCTCTCGGCGATCCAGTCGCGAACGGCTTCGGGAATGGCGAGCCGCTGCATCAGCGCCTCGCTGGCGGCGATCTCGTCGACCAGCGCCAGCGCCATCTGGTGCAGCTCGGCGCTGGGATCCTCGAGATCGTGTTCGATCTGCTGCAGGGTGAACGCGTAGTAGGCGCGCTCGTCCCAGTAACGCTGACCGTCGATGGTGTGGAAACGAAAGCCGCTGTCGGCCGCGCGCGCGCGCCAGTCGCCGCGCTCGACGATCGGAACGCGGCGCATCAGCCGCCGGCGCTGCTGCGGTTGCGGCCCGAGGCGCCGAAGCCGCCGCGGTTCACCGTCGTCGCGCGGTCGGGCGTCGCGGTCACCGGGGTCAGGCCGGCGCGGCCCGCGGCCGGGGCGCCGGTCGAACGCAGCCAGCCGTTGCTGTTGTCGCGGAACGCCGGCGCGGCCTGCGCCTGCGGCGCCATGCCCGGGCGGTTGCGGCCCATCATTTGCGAGAGAAAGAACCCGGTCATCAGCGGGCCGATGAAGGAATGGCCGGTCGAGGTGCGCTGCTCGGCGCATTGCTCGGCCGGGTAATCGCGTTCGCATTCGGCGCGGCTCGCATAACGCGGCGCGGCGTCGGCCGCCTGCCGTTGCGCGTGTTCGGAGGCGGCGCGGCAGGTGGCGGCATCGCCGGTGGCCTCGGCGCAGCGCTCGACCGAGGTGTAGAGGCCTTCCTGGACCGCGTCCGGCTGTCCGGTCGGCGGACCCGGCTCGCAGGCGGTGAACAGCAGCGGCGCGGCGCCCATCAGCAGCAGGGCGGTGGTCTTGGAACGCTTCATGCGTGGAGTTCCGGTCGGGTCCAGCCGGACATGATGCCCGGCGCGCGCAGCGCGGGCAAAACACGGGACGCATCGGCCGGGCGCGCACGCCGGCGCTGCCGCCGCGGGGCGCGATGCGCCACGAAAAAGGCGGCCCACGAGGGGCCGCCTCCGGAACGCACGCGGTCGGACGAGGACACCACGTGCGGCCCCGTGCCCGGAGGCGCCGCACGCGGCGCCTCGCGCGCTGCACTTACGGCATCAGCACCGTATCGATCACGTGGATCACGCCGTTGCTCTGGCGCAGATCGGCGGCGGTCACGGTCGAGGTGCCGCCCTTGGCGTCGGTCAGCACGACGTTGCCGCCGTCGACGCGCGCGGTCAGCGTGCCGCCCTGCACGGTCGTCAGCGTGGCGCTGCCGCCGCCGGCTTCGATCTGCCGGGTCAGCTCGGCCGCGTCGACGTTGCCGGCGACCACGTGATAGGTCAGCACCGAGGTCAGCTGGTCCTTCGCGGCCGGCTCGAGCAGGCCGTCGACGGTGCCTGCCGGCAGCTTGTCGAACGCGGCGTTGGTCGGCGCGAACACGGTGAACGGGCCGGTGCCCTTCAGCGTGTCGACGAGGCCGGCGGCCTGGACCGCGGCCACGAGCGTGGTGTGGTCGGGCGAGGCGATCGCGCCGTCGACGACGTCACCACCGGCGGCGGCCGGTGCGTCGGCCACGGCGTCCGGGGCGGCCATGGTGTCGGCGGGCGCCGCCGTGTCGGTGGCGGCCGGGGCCGGCTCGGTCGTCGCGGTATCGGCCGCGGTGTCCTGCTGGCAGGCGGTGAGCGCGAGCGACGCCAGCAGGCCGGCGGTGAGCAGATGCAGTTTCATGGGAAGCTCCTTGTGGATGGATCGAACGGGGAAAGCCACGGCAACACCGGCCGCAGCGCGGCACGTGGAGGCGTTTACGGGACGAGATGCGGAATCGGATTCATCACGGATTCGTCACGTGGCGCGGCCCCGCCGCCGTACACTTGCCCGCCGTTTCCCACAGGCGTGGCCATGGCCCCCAACGCGACGATCTACAAGGCCGAACTGCAGATCAGCGACATGGACCGGCAGTACTACGCCGAGCACAACCTCACCCTGGCCCAGCACCCGTCGGAAACGCCGGTGCGTCTGATGGCGCGGCTGATCGCCTTCGTGCTGTTCGCCGACGAGCGGCTGGAGTTCGGGCGCGGCCTCAGCAACGAGGACGAGGCCGACCTGTGCCGGCGGGATTACACCGGCGACATCGAACACTGGATCGATCTCGGCCAGCCCACCGACACGCGCATCCGCAAGGCCGCGGCGCGCGCTCGTGACGTGGCGGTGATCAGCTACAGCGGCGGCAGTGCGGCGATCTGGTGGGAGAAGAATGCAGCCGTGCTGTCGCGGTTGAAGAATCTCACCGTGATCGACCTCGACCCCGATGCGCTGGACGCGGCGACCGCACTGCTCGAGCGCAGCATGCGCCTGACCGCGCTGATCCAGGACGGCGAGCTGCAGCTGATGAGCGACAAGGCCAGTGTCGCGATGACGCCGCGCGTGCTGCTGGCGCCGAAATCCGCGTCCGACTGAGCGTGCCGCGCGGCTGCGCATGGCGCAGCGGAACACGGTGGGCGATGCAGCGCACGCGCGGAGATGACGGCGCCGAAGACGGCGCGGGCCTGTCGCCGGCGGCCCGCCTGTGCGATTCCATCCGCGTGGCGTTCGGCGCGGGACGCCGATCGGCGCATGGGTCGCCCGTCGTCTCAGCCGGCGGCCAGCAACCGCCACGCCAGCCACAGCGGCACGCCGGCGTAATACAGCCAGCGTGCGGCCTGCTCGAGACGCAGACGCAGGCCGCTGGCGCGCGACGGCCAGCGCGCGGCCACGAGCAGGCAGACCGGTTCGATCGTCAGACGCAGCGCCGCGGCGAACAACATCAGGCCCAGCGACCACGCCGCCCACCAGATCCCCAGCGCCGTGAACCACGCGCCGGCGCCGAAGGTCTGCCATTCGCCGAAGGCGCCGCCGAACGCGATGATCTGGTGCAGACGGAATGCCACGAGGGCCGGCAGCAGCGGAAACAGGCCGAACTTCAGCGCGGGATGGTCGAGCGTCGGACGTCGCGCGGCGCCGCGCGCGTCGGCGTAGCGCCCGAGCGCCGTGTCGTGGCCCACCGTCGCGTCCATCGCCACGCCGCCCGCCTGCAAGGCGTCGCGCAGCGCGCGCGGATGCGGCGTCGCCAGCGCGGCAGGCCAGTGGCGTCCGGAGGCCAGTTCGAGCCGCAAGCCGGCCAGCGGCCACGGCCATCGCCAGGCGCGCAACGCCGAGATCGCCGCCACCGGCACCTCGAGACGCCGGCGCCGCTGCGTCAGGTGCAGATGCGCGCCGTCGATCCTCATCCGCGCGCGGCCGTGACGCAGCACCGCGCCGGCGACCAGCAGCGGCAGCACGACGACGCACCCGAACACCTGCAGCTGCGCCAGCGCGACGACCTGCAGGCCGGTCCGCTGCAGCATGTCGAACGCCAGCCAGGCCAGGCCCGCTGCCGCGATCGCATGCAGGGCGATCAGCAGACCGCGCCGCCGCGGTGACAGCAGATACACCGTCGGCGCGGCCGGCGCGTCTCGCCCCGGGTGCAGGCGCCGCAACACCGCACGCACCGCGATCGCGCCCGCCCACACCCCCCACACCGCGAGCGCCGCGCGGCCGACCCAGTCGCCCCAGCGCACCATCAGCGTCGGCGGCGGTGCCTGCGCGTGCACGAATGCGGTCAGCACGGCCTGGTCGCCCATTGCCGTCTGCGCCTGCACGGCGCCGGTGTCGTCGATGACCGCCGACAGGCCGTTCGTGGTCACCCGCACCTGCGGCAGCCGCGTCTCGATGCTGCGAAACGCGGCCACGGCGAGGTGCAGCCGCGCGCCGAGCGGGTGGCCGGTGAACCAGGAATCGTTGGACATGCCGACAATCGCCTGCGCGCCCAGCCGTGCACCGTCGATCGCCAGCTGCGGATGCACGTCGTCGAGACAGATCAGCGGCACCACGTCGATCTCGCGCCCGTCGCGGCTGCGCAGGGGCATCACGCGTGCGCCGTGCCCCGGCTGCCAGCTGCCCGTCCACGGCAGCCACGCGCGCAGGCGCGGCCCGTCGAGCCAGCGCGGCACGTGTTCGGTGAACGGAAACGGATGGGTCTTGCGGTAGGCACCGATCAGACCGCGCCCGGGTTCGACGAACATCGCCGCGTTGTACTCCCCGTCGGCATCGCGGTCGTAGGCGCCGAACACCAGCGGCACGCCCGCGGTCTCGACGAAGGCCTGGATCTCGGCATCGAGCAGCGCGCCGTCCTCGCTGCGCGGCTGGCCGAAAGTGGTGGGATAGACGGTCTCCGACCACAGCAGCACATCGGCCTGGTGGTCGCGCAGCGCCGACCACGACAGCGCGTAGTGCGTGTCCAGCACATGGCGCACCACGCCGTAGGCCCCGATCTCACGACGCAGCCGCTCGTAGTCGGTGATGCTCGCCTGCACCATCGCCACGCGCAGCGGTGGCGCCGACGGCAAGGGCGCCGCCTGCAGCGCGCCCAGGCGCCATGCGCCATAAGCGGCCAGGGCCGCCACCAGCGCCGCGCCGGCGAGCAGCGGCGGCGCCCAGGCCCGTGCGCCGCCCTGCCGGCGCGCCAGCGCGCAGGCGATCGCGTCGTTGACCAGCAGCAGGAGCAGGGTCAGCCCCGCGGCCCCACCGAGATCCGCGCCCTGGCGCAGCAGCATCGCGCCGTGCAGGCCGTGGCCGAGTGTGTCGCCGAACAGCTTGGGCAGCGCCGCCTCGCAGGCCACCCACGCCGCCGCCGACGCCAGCGCGCGCAACGCGAATCCGTGGCGGCGCGCGACCAGACGGCGCGCGATGGCGTAGGCGATCAGCTGGGGCTGCAGCAGCGGCGCCAGTGCGAGCAGTACGGCCGTCGCCGGCACGACGCCGACGTCGATGTAGGCCGCGATGGCCGCGCCGAACCAGCCCAGCACCGCGGCGACGAAGGCCACCGACATCGCCGCGCCCGACAGCAGCGCGGCGCGCAGCCCGCGCCCGCCATCCAGCGCCCACAACCACGGCACCAGCGCGACGAAGCCCAGCGCCCAGGCCTGCGGCACGCGGGCGTAGATCGCGAACGCCGTCGCCGACAGCAGGATGCCACCCGCGTGGCGCAGGCCGGCGCGGCGGTGCGACGCGAGGTTCACCGCCTGGGAATCCGGTCGTCCGGACTCACTGCCCCGGAATGCGGACCTGGCGCAGCGGCAGCCCGGGCGGCGCGAGTTCGGCGGTCACCACCCGGTTGTCGGGCATGTCGACCGGCTGGCCATTGGCGTCGGTCAATGCGAAGTCGGGCGCGAACATCAGGATCGGCTCGATCGGCTGGCCGTCGTCGGTGGCCTGATGGTGGCGCACGTAGCCCTCGGGCAGCTCGAAATCCTCGGGCACCGCCAGGCCCTCCAGCGGCGGGCTGGTGCCGGGCGGATTGAACGCCGCGATGCCGGTGTGCACGCCGGCCTCGTTGAGCGCGGTGATCAGTTCGGCGCCGGTCGGCTCGGGATCGCCGGGATGGAAGTACGCGGCGATGTCGTTGCGGTCGTCGCCGGGCAGCGGCCGCGCCTTGCCCACCGCGGCCATCGCGGTCGCGGCATAGCCGGGGCGCGCACCGGCCTGGACGGCGGCCGGTCCACGCGGCGCGGCATCGCCCGCGACGGCCGCGGCGTCGGGTGTGCTCAGGCGCCACAGGGCGAGGCCACCGACGACTGCGACCGCGGTCGCCGCCAGCATCCAGGTCGACGTGCGCCCGCGCGCGGTATCGGTGATGTGGATGCCGTCGGCGTCCGGGCGGCTCGGGGTACGGGATGCGGTCACGGGTGTCTCCTCGGATGCGCTCACGGGGTGGCCGGGTTGTAGACCGACAGCGCCCAGCCCATGCGCTCGTGGCCGAACTGGTTCCAGATCGGGCTGCGGCCGTTGCTGAAGCTGCTGTAGCGTGCCGCGCCGGTGCCGGTGCTGCCGCCCCAGAGGCCGGCACTGACCGTGCCGCCGGTGTAGGTGGGATGCACGTCGTCGGACTGGATGTAGTCGTAGGAACTCTGCGCGCCGACGAACTTGGTGTTCGCATCGCGCAGCGTGCCGCGCAGGGTCACGGTGATGCGCTGCAGATAGCTGGCCTCGCTCTCGCCGGGCACCCAGCGCAGCGCCTCGGAATCGACGATGCCGTCGCCGTTGCTGTCGAAGTCGGCGCCCATGTACTGGGCGAAACTGTCGGCGCACTGGAAGCCCTTCTGCCGTGCGTATTCGCACATCCAGTAGTTCATCCGCGACAGCGCCGGCAGGAAGCGGTCGCGCAGGTTGACGGTCTGCCCGGTGCCCGCGTCGCGGCACGCGCTCTGCACGTTGTCGGCGGCGTAACCCGGGTAGTAGACGTTGGAGATGATCTTCAGCCGCGTGTTGGGATGCGCATTGGCGTTGATGTAGTCCATCGACTGCGCGACGTAGGTCCTGCACGCATTCACGGCCGCCTCGAGCCCGGCGTAGCTGCAGGTGCCGGTCTGCGACTTGAACGCGGTACGCGCCTGCAGGCCGTCGTTGCCGCACATCTCGAACGTCACCACACGCGTGGACGCAGCCTGCATGTACGAACGCTCGGCGACGATCTTGTTCTCGTACACGTCGCGCGCGACCGCGCCGGATTTGGTGCGGCGGATGGTCTCGATGTCGGCGTTCCAGCGCGCGGCCAGGTATTCGCCGTTGACCGTCGGCGCCGAGTAGCGCGCGGCATTGCTGACCGAGCCGTTGTAGCCGGCGTAGATCGAATCGCCATAGGCCACCAAGCGGTACTTCGCGGTCGTGCCCGGGCGGTCGATCGTCCACGAGACGTTCTGGTTGAGCGTGTTGGCCGCGGCGGGCGCGCACAGCGCCATCAGCACGGCGACGGGCAGCGCACGACACGCCGCGTTGCGGAACCGGATCTGCATCCTGTTTCCCCTTCGACTGTGTCCGCCGGAGCGGCTGCTCCCGGCGGTGACGCACATCGAACTTCAACTGCCGCGACCGGAACCGGCCGTTGGCCGGTGCCCCCCGTGTCGTCGCGCACCGGACGCTAGCGTACGGCGCAGCGGCGCGCATTCTGCGCTGCAACAGGCGCGCGGCCGGAATCGGCGCGCACACACGTGGGCCGGGGCACCAGCGCCGGCATCGCGCAGCGTGCGCACTTGATCCGGATCAATGCCTCGCCGCGCGCGGACGCGCAGGCTGAGGTCGTCCGACCCAAGGGAGTGGCGATGATGGAACGCACCATGAAAGCCGCCGTGGTCCGCGCGTTCGGCGCCCCGCTGGTGATCGAGGAGGTCGCGGTGCCACGCCCGGGACCGGGCGAGCTGCTGGTCAGAATCGAAGCCTGCGGCGTCTGCCACACGGATCTGCACGCGGCCGAAGGCGACTGGCCGGTCAAACCGGCGCCGCCCTTCATTCCCGGCCACGAAGGCGTCGGGCACGTCGTCGCCGTCGGCAGTGGCGTGCGTCACGTGCGCGAAGGCGACCGGGTCGGCGTGCCCTGGCTGTATTCGGCCTGCGGCCACTGCACACACTGTCTCGGCGGCTGGGAGACGCTGTGCGAATCCCAGCGCAACACCGGCTATTCGGTCAACGGCGGATTCGCCGAGTACGCGCTCGCCGATGCCGCGTACGTGGGCCATCTGCCCGCGTCGATCAGCCTCGTCGAGATCGCGCCGATCCTCTGCGCCGGGGTCACCGTCTACAAGGGACTCAAGGTCACGGATACCAAACCCGGCGACTGGGTGGTGATCTCCGGCATCGGGGGCCTCGGCCACCTGGCGGTGCAGTACGCGCGCGCGATGGGCCTCAACGTCGCGGCCGTGGATGTGGACGACGCCAAGCTGCAACTCGCCAAGCGCCTCGGCGCGACGGTGACGGTCAATGCGGCGACGACGGATCCGGTGGCGCAGCTGAAACAGGACATCGGCGGCGCGCACGGCGCGCTGGTCACCGCGGTGTCGCCCAGGGCCTTCGAGCAGGCGGTCGGCATGGTGCGGCGCGGGGGCACGGTGTCGCTCGTCGGACTGCCGCCGGGCACGTTTCCGCTCGACATCTTCGGCATGGTGCTCGGCGGGGTGACCGTGCGCGGCTCGATCGTCGGCACGCGCCTGGACCTGCAGGAGTCGCTGGCCTTCGCCGCGTCCGGCCAGGTCCGCGCCACCGTGGCCACGGAGCGGCTGGAGGCCATCAACGACGTGTTCGCGCGCATGCACGCCGGCACGATCGAGGGCCGCATCGTGCTCGACTTCGCCGCATGAGTGCGGCGCCGCGCGGGCTCACATCCGCGCGACGCGGAAACGCCGGCCCTTGATGCGGCCGCCCTGCAGGTGGCCCAGTGCGCGGCCGACCTGGCCGCGTGCGATGGCGACGTAGCTGCGCGTGGCGAAGACGTCGATCTTGCCGACCGCGTCCTTGTGCAGGCCGGCATCGCCGGTGAGTGCGCCGACGATGTCGCCTGGCCGCAGCTTGTCGGTGCGGCCGGCATCGATGCGCAGTGTGACCATCGGCGCGGCGGGCACGTCGCTGCCCTTGCCGCTGAGCGGCAGCAGCTTTTCCCAGCGCAGCGGCGCGCCGAACTGCGCCTCGACCAGCGCGGTGCGCGGCAGTTCGCGCGGCGTCACCAGGCTCAGCGCGAGGCCCGTGCGCCCGGCGCGACCGGTGCGTCCGATGCGGTGCACATAGGTGTCGGCGTCGTGCGGCAGTTCGTAGTTCACCACCGCGCCGATGTCCTCGACATCGAGCCCGCGCGCGGCGACGTCGCTGGCCACCAGCACGTTGCAGCTGCGGTTGGCGAAGCGCACCAAGACCTCGTCGCGGTCGCGCTGCTCCATGTCACCGTGCAGCGCGAGCGCGTCGAACCCGTAGTGCGCGAGCGAGCCGGCGACCTCGTTGACGTCGGCGCGGGTGTTGCAGAACACCACCGCCGAGTCCGGACGATGGCGCAGCAGCAGCGCGGCCAGCAGCGGCGCACGGCGCGCCGGCTCGACTTCGTGGAAGATCTGTTCGATCTTCGGCGCGGGCGCGCCGCCCTCGACGCCGATCTGCAGCGGCTCGCGCAGCATCGCGGTGCCGAGATCTCGGATCCCGTCGGGAAACGTGGCCGAGAACAGCAGGCCCTGGCGCGTCGGCGGCACGCGCTTGACGATGTCGCGGATCGGCTCCTCGAAGCCCATGTCGAGCATGCGGTCGGCCTCGTCGAGCACCAGCGTGCGCACGTGGCGCAGGTGCAGCGCCTTCTTCTTCGCCAGCTCCTGGATGCGCCCCGGCGTGCCGACGACGACATGCGGCGGATGGGTCAGCGACGCCAGTTGCGGGCCCAGTGGAATGCCGCCACAGAGCACCGAGACCTTGAGATTCGGAATGCCGAGCGCGAGCTTGCGCAGCTGCTTGCCGACCTGGTCGGCCAGCTCGCGCGTCGGGCACAGCACCAGCGCCTGGGTCTCGATCAGCGCCGGGTCGATCCGGTGCAGCACGCCGAGGCCGAAGGCCACGGTCTTGCCGCTGCCGGTGGGCGCCTGGGCCAGCACGTCGCGGCCGTCGAGGATGGGCGGCAGGGCCTGCGCCTGGATCGGCGTCATCGCGGTGTAGCCCAGGGCGCCGACGCCCTGCAGCAGGGCGGGCGTCAGCGCGAGGCTGGAGAATTCGGTGGAGGCGGTCATGCGTGCATGATCGCAGGTGGCGCGGCCCACCGGTCACTGGCCGCGACCGGCACCGCAGCGCGCGTTCGCGCAGGCGCGCCCATGGCGACCGCTAGACTCGGCCACGGCTGACACGGGAGATGCCGCGCATGGCCTCGCACGGACCCTTCGAACGGACACACGCGGATCGCCCCGCACGCGGCCGGTCCGCATGCGTCGGCGGATGTGTGGCGGCACTGCTGCTCGCGGTCGGCGTCGGGGAGCCGGTCCAGGCAGCCGGCCCCGGCAACCGCGCCGAAGCGATCGCGATCATCGCCGACATGCGCCGTGTCGTGACCGACCTGGGCGTGGAACGGCTGGAGACGGTCCGCATCGGCGGTATCGACCAGTGGGTGTCGATCCGCGGCCACGACCGGCGCAATCCGGTGCTGCTGATGCTGCACGGTGGCCCGGGCTGGGTGTCGATGCCCACCAGCTGGTACTTCCAGCGCGGATGGGAGGAGTACTTCACGGTCGTGCAGTGGGATCAGCGCGGCGCCGGCAAGACCTATCGGGCACACGACCCCGAAGTGATCGGCCCGACGATGACGCTGGACCGCATGGTCGCCGATACCGAGGAGATGGCGGACTGGCTGCGCCGCGAATTCGGCAAGGAACGGATCTTCGTGCTCGGCCATTCCTGGGGCAGCTATCTGGGCCTGCAACTCGCCCGCTCGCGCCCGGAGTGGCTGCACGCCTACATCGGCATCGGCCAGATGACCGACGCACCGGAAAGCGAGCGCCGGGGTTGGGCATTCGCGTTCGAGCAGGCCGAGCGCGACGGGAGCGCGTCGGCCGTGGCCGAACTGCAGGCGATCGCACCGTACGCCGAAGGCACCGAGGGTGTGACGCTGGCGGATCTGATGGTGCAACGGCGGTGGCTCAACCATTACGGCGGCATGGTCCACAACCGCACCGGCGGCAAGGCCGAGGCCGCCGCGATCGCTTTGTCGCCGGAATACACCGATGCCGACCTCGCCGCGGTCTGGACCGCCAACCGGTTCTCGATGGACCGGCTGCTGACGCAGGTGCTGACCTTGGATCTGCGCGAGATCGACCGGCTCGAGGTGCCGCTGCTGCTGTTCCTCGGGCGGCACGACCACAACGTGTCCTCGTCGGTGGCGGCGGAGTGGTTCGAGCAGGTGCAGGCCCCGTCGAAGCGGCTCGTCTGGTTCGAGCAGTCGGCGCACGAGGTCATGAACGAGGAACCCGGCAAGACGCTTGTCTCGCTGGTGCAGCACGCGCGGCCCATCGCCGAACGCGCCGGGGACGTGCCGCCACGCTGAGCGCGACGTGATCGCGCCCGGCACGGTGCTCCGGAAACGACGAGGCCCGGGCATGCCCGGGCCTCGTGCGACCGCCGGCGGTCGACCTCAGCCGGCCTTCTTCGTCGCGATCCACTGGTCCACGCGACGCTCCAGCAGGTCCAGCGGCATCGCGCCGCCGCCGAGGATCGTGTCGTGGAAGCCGCGGATGTCGAAGGCCTCGCCCAGCTCGGCCTCGGCCTTCGCGCGCAGCTGCTGGATCTTGATCATGCCGACCTTATAGGCCGTGGCCTGACCGGGCATGATCAGGTAGCGGCGCACTTCCGAGCGGATCGCGGCCTCGGGAATCGACGCGTTCTGCTGGAAGTACTCGACCGCCTGCGACTCGGTCCAGCCCTTGGCGTGCAGGCCGGTATCGACCACCAGGCGGATCGCGCGCCACATCTCCGACATCAGCCGGCCGTACTCGGAGTAGGGGTCCTCGTAGGTGCCCGGCATCTCCTTGGCCAGCCACTCGGAATACAGGCCCCAGCCTTCCGCGTAGGCGGTGCTGAAGTACTGGGTGCGGAACGTCGGCACGCCCTCGAGCTCCTGCGCGATCGAGATCTGCATGTGATGCCCGGGCAGGCCCTCGTGATAGGCGATCACCTCGAGTTCGGTCTTCGGCATCGCGCCCATGTCCGACAGGTGCGCGTAGTAGATGCCCGGACGCGCGCCGTCCGGCGTGCCCGGGAAGTAGTGCTGGGCGGCGCCGTCCTGTTCGCGGAAGGCCTCGACCCGGCGCACTTCCAGATCCGCCTTCGGCAGCAGGCCGAAGTACGCGGGCAGATGCTGCTTGATGTTGGCGATCGCCTCGCTGGCGCCGTCGATGTAGGCTTGGCGGCCGGCATCGGTATTGGGAAAGCGGAACTGCGGGTCGGTATTGATGAACGCGAAGAACGCGGCGAGATCGCCGTCGAAGCCGACCTGCTGCTTGATCGCCTCCATCTCGCCGCGCAGACGCACGACCTCGTCGAGGCCGAGCTGGTGGATCGCGTCGGCGCTCATGTCGGTGGTGGTGTTCTCGCGCAGCTGATGGGCGTAGTACGCGGCGCCGTCGGGATGCGTGGTCCCCACGCCGGCCGGATTCTCCAGTGCGTTCGGCCGCTCGCGCTCGCTCCAGGCGATGACGCGCTCGTAGGCGGGTTTGACCTGTTCCAGCAGCGCGGTGCGGGCTTCGGCCTTGAGCGCATCGGCGCGCGCGGCGTCGATCGTGCCGGCCTCGACCAGGGCCGCCGCCTTGGCCTCCAGATCCGCCCATAACGCGCTGGGCGCGCCGTCGTCGAACGGCGCGCCGGCGATCACCTTGCGCGACTGGTCGATCACGCCGTCGAACGCGAACCTGGGCGGCCGGATGCCACGGGCGGCCGACGCCTCGCCGCGCGCGATCAGCTGGTCCAGCAGCCGCGGCGCGGCGTTCAGACGGGCGATGTAGGCGGTGTAGTCCTGTTCGGTATCCACCTTGTGGAAATTGATCAGGAACGTCGGCAGCAGGCTGTGCATGCCGTTCATCTGGTCGAAGGCGTATTGGTCGGCGATGAACGCCGCGCCGTCGCGCGCACTGTCGTACTGGCGTTTCCACAGATCCCAAGACAGGCGGGTTTCGTCGTCGAGCGCATCGCGGTCGAAGGTCGATTCCATGGTCTCGACCGAGTTCTTTAGCCACGCGAGACGCCGGGCATCGGCTTCCGGCGAGGCGTCGTCGAGTTCGTCGTAACGGTCCTTGCGGCCGAGCACCGTCATCTGCAGTGGACTGAGCTGGAGCAGTTCCTCGTACTGGGCATCGAACCAGGCGTTGAGCCGCGCGGATTCACTCTCCGCCTGCTGCGTGGTGGTGGCGCCGGCGGGCGTGTCGGACGCCCCGGGGGCGCAGGCGGCCAGTGCCAGGGCGAGGGCCAGGGTGCTGCAGGCGAGAACGGGGCGCATCGACAACTCCATCGAACGGTTCGATCCGCCATTCTGCGCGGCCGCGGTGCCGCGCGCCCCTGCTGGATGTCACGGCGGGGGAGCACGCGGCGGGTGGACGCGGAATGAACGCCCGCTGCATGCCACCGGGCGACATGGTGTCTTTTTCACCGCCGTCGCACGAGGGCCGCCGTAGCGTTCGCGTCCAGACAGCAGCAGCGCTGCGGCTCCCGCCCTCCCGATCCCATGCGCCGCACTGCAGGACCTCCCCCATGTCGCCCTCCAATCGCCAGCAACAGCAGTTGAGTCCGTCGAGCCCCGGACAGCGCCCGATCGACAGCGACGAGGCGCTCGCCGCCCGGTTCCAGGACGGCCTGCTGCAGGCGCCCTACTACTCGGTGGGCCGCCTCTGGGACGACTACCTGCCGGCCTACCGGTTCGGTCAGCGCAGCCAGCGCCGGCATTCCGGCCTGCGCTTCGACGATGTCGAGCGCCAGCTCGAGCGCGAGTGGGACACCGCACGCGGTGCGTCCCGTCTGGGCTGGGTGGAGGCGCGCGGCGCGGTCGAGGACGCCTGGACCCGCTCCGAACTCGGTCAGACGTATGTGGCCTCGGACCAGCACGAGGCCGAATCGTCCGACGATCGAAGCTGAATGCACCGGCGGGCACCGCGCTACCATAGCGCTCCCCCGGCCGTGACCACTCCCATGCGCGATTCCAACGACGACACCCGCCACGGCGTGAGCCGCGCCGACGCGGAATCCGCGGTCCGGACCCTGCTGCGCTGGGCCGGCGAAGACCCCGAACGCGAGGGCCTGCTGGACACCCCGCGACGCGTCGCCGAGGCCTACGGCGAATGGTTCGGTGGCTATGCGATCGATCCCGACGCCTATCTCGCCCGCACGTTCGAGGAGGTCGAGGGCTACGACGAGATGATCGTACTGCGCGACATCGAGTACGAAAGCCATTGCGAGCACCACATGGCGCCGATCATCGGCCGGGTGCACGTCGGCTATCTGCCCGCGGGCCGCGTGGTGGGCATCAGCAAGCTCGCGCGCGTGGTCGAGGCCTATGCCAAGCGCTTCCAGGTGCAGGAGAAGATGACCGCGCAGATCGCGGGCTGCATCGAGCGCGCACTGGCGCCGCTGGGCGTCGGCGTCGTCGTCGAGGGCGCGCACGAGTGCATGACCACCCGCGGCGTGCACAAGCGCGGCGTGAGCATGGTGACCTCGCGGATGCTCGGCAGCTTCCGCGACGACGCGCGCACCCGCGCGGAGTTCCTGCGCTTCGTGGAGTCCGGCGCGCCGCGGCGCTGAGTTCAACCGGCGACGGTGTCCCAGCCCATCTTCGCGATCAGCACCACCACCAGCAGCACGAACAGCGTACGGATCACCGGTGTGCCGCCGCGCAGCGCCAGCCGCGTGCCGGCGAATGCGCCGCCGACGTTGGCGACCGCCATCGGCACCGCGAACGCCAGCAGCACGTGGCCGGAGGGCACGAAGAACGACAGCGCGGCGAGATTGGTCGCGATGTTGACGATCTTCGAGGCCGCGGTGGCGCGCAAGAAATCGAGTCCGAAGAAGCGGATGAACAGGAAGATCAGGAAGCTGCCGGTGCCGGGCCCGAACAGGCCGTCGTAGAAGCCGATCGCGGCGCCCATCGCCAGTGCCAGCGCGAGTTCGCGCCGGCCGACGGCCCGCGGCCGGTGCAGCGCGCCGAAGTCCTTCTTGACGAGCGTGTAGACCAGCATCGCGATCAGCAGCACGAGGATCAGCGGTCGCACCGCATCCCGCGGCAACAAGCTGACGGCGGTCGCGCCGACGAAGGCGAACACGAACGCCGTGGCCGCGGCGAACAGCACCGGCGCCCACGGAAAGCGCACGTTGCGGGCGTAGCGCCAGCCCGCCGCCATGGTGCCGAACACCGAGCTGAACTTGTTGGTGCCCAGCAACGCCGCCGGCGCCTGCTGCGGCAACGCGGTGAACAGGCCGGGCAGCTGGACCAGCCCACCGCCGCCCACCGCGGCATCGACCAGCCCGGCCATGAACGCGATGCAGACCAGCCAGACCAGTTCGGGAAACAACGCGTCCACGGTGGGCGCCGACGAAAGGGGGCGGCAAGCATACCGGCGGCGCGCGCGCCCGGAGCCCGCGCGGCGCCTCGCGTACAATGCGGGGCCGTGATCCGCGACACCGCCCGCCCGTGAATTCCCCGCTCCGCGACCTGATCGAATCGCTCGTCGGCCAGGCCATTGCCCGTCTCCGCGACCAGGGCACGCTGCCCGCCGACCTCGCCACGCCCGCCTTCGTCGTCGAACGCCCGAAGGACCGCAGTCATGGCGATTTTTCGACCAATGCCGCCATGCTGCTGGCCAAGCCGGCGAAGTCGAATCCGCGCGCGCTGGCCCAGGCGCTGATGGATGCGCTGCCCGCCAGCGATGCGGTGGCCCGGGTCGAGATCGCCGGTCCCGGTTTCCTGAATTTCCGCCTCTCGCCGACGGCCTGGAGCGCGCAGCTGCTCGCCGTGCACACGCAGGGCGACAGCTACGGCCGCAACGAGAGCGGCGGCGCCTATACCGCCGGCATCGAGTACGTGTCGGCCAATCCGACCGGTCCGCTGCACGTCGGCCACGGCCGCGCGGCGGTGATCGGCGACTGCATCGCCCGCGTGCTCGATGCCAACGGCTGGAACGTCAAGCGCGAGTACTACTACAACGACGCCGGGGTGCAGATCGAGAATCTCGCCCGCTCCACGCAGGCGCGCGCCAGGGGCCACGCGCCCGGCGATGCCGAGTGGCCGGCCGATGCCTACAACGGCGACTACATCGCCGAGGTCGCGCGCGCGTATCTGGACGGCGCGACGGTCGAGGTCGAGGGCCAGGTGGTCACCGGCCGCCCGGACCCCGACGATCTCGACGCGATCCGCCGCTTCGCCGTCGCCTGGCTGCGCCGCGAGCAGAACGCCGACCTCGCCGCGTTCGGCGTCGTTTTCGACGTGTACTTCCTCGAGTCCTCGCTGTACGCCGACGGCAAGGTGGAGGAGACCGTGCGCGAACTCGTCGCCCACGGCCACACCTACGAGGACGGCGGCGCGCTGTGGCTGCGCAGCACCGATTTCGGTGACGACAAGGACCGCGTGATGCGCAAGTCCGACGGCACCTACACCTACTTCGTGCCGGACGTGGCCTACCACCTGTCGAAGTGGCAGCGCGGCTACACCCGCGCGATCACCGAGCTCGGCGCCGACCATCACGGCTCGCTGGCCCGGGTGAAGGCCGGCCTGCAGGCGCTCGACGCCGGAATCCCGCAGGGCTGGCCGGAGTACGTGCTGCACCAGATGGTCACGGTGATGCGCGGCGGCGAGGAAGTGAAGCTCAGCAAGCGCGCCGGCAGCTATCTCACGCTGCGTGACCTGATCGACGAGGCCGGGCGCGATGCGACGCGCTGGTTCCTGGTGGCGCGCAAGCCCGACTCGCAGCTGGTGTTCGACATCGACCTGGCGCGCAGCCAGTCGCTCGACAATCCGGTGTACTACGTGCAGCTCTCGCACGCGCGCATCTGCGGCCTGCTGCGGCAGATGGCCGAGCGCGGCCTGACGTTCGATCTGCAGAACGGCCTGGCCCAGCCGCTGGACATGGACGACGTCGCACTGCGCGACGTGCTGATCGACCTGTCGCGCTGGCCCGAGATCGTGGCCGCGGCCGGCGCCCAGCTCGAGCCGCACCTGATCGCGACCTATCTGCTGGAACTCGCCCAGGTGTTCCAGACCTACTACAACGATCACCAGTTCCTGGTCGACGATGCGGCCGTGCGCGATGCGCGTCTGGCGCTGGCCACGGCCGTCCGCCAAGTGCTGCGCAACGGTCTGGCGCTGCTCGGCGTGCAGGCCCCGGAGGCAATGTAATGGCGGCACGACGCAGCAAGTCCCAGGCACGGCGCAACGGCGGCGGCTCCGATGGGCTGCCCGGCTGGGCGTGGATGATCATCGGCATCGTGATCGCGCTGGGCGTGGTGCTGGCGGCGCCGCGGCTGTTCAAGCCCGACGCCGAGGACGGCTTCTTCCGGCCCCGCCCCAACCCCGACGCCCAGCCCGCGGCCGCCACCTCGGACGACGCCGACCTGCCTGCGCCGAGCGCCGCGCAGCGGCCGGTCCCGGCCGGGCAGGCGCCGGCCCAGCGTTCGACCGATTACGACTTCTACACGATGCTGCCGGACCAGGAAGTGCCGATGACCGATGCCGAACTGGCCGCCAGCGCGCGCGCCGAGGCGGAACGTCAGCGGCAGGCCGAGGCCGCGCAGCAGGCGCTGCAGGCCCGTCATCCCGACGCGGCCGATCTGGCCGGCGGCCCCACGGGCCCGACGCCGCTGCCCGAGGACCGGCCGACACCGGCCCGCACGAGCGATGGCGCGGCCGCGGCGGCCACGCCCGCCCCGCAGGCCGCGGCCGCCGCCGGCGACGCGCGCTATCTGCTGCAGGCGGGTTCGTTCAGCGCCGCCGGTGATGCGGAAGCCCTGAAGGCGCGCATCGCACTGCTCGGCCTCAGCGCGCGGGTCGAATCCGGCGAAGCCGGTGGGCGCACGGTGTATCGCGTGCGCATGGGCCCCTATTCCAGCGCGACCGAGCTGGCCGACGCCAAGCAGACGCTCGGCAACGGCGGCCTGCCGGCGCTGGCGATCAAGGCGCAGTAACGCCCGCCGCAGCGCCCCGCCGGGCGCGATTGCGACGCGGCGTGGGCCTCGGCCTGGGACCGGTCGCGCACCTGCCCGATCCGTGCGGCCCGTCCCAACGCGGTCGCAGCCCGCGCGATGCCGCTGCGGACAATGGGTGGCCAAGGGAGACATGCCATGGCCATCGAAGCTGCACTCGTCAAACCCGTCGTCGACGTCCTGCTGGCGCTGTTCCAGCAGGGCAGCGAGCTCAAGCTCAAGAGCAACGCGCAGGCTGCGCTGCGTGAGGCGATCCGCGAACTGCTGCAGGCCAATCCCGACGAGAACCGGGCCGCGGCCCGGATCGCCATCGCGCGTGCGGCCGGCATCCTCTCCGAGGACGTGGTGCTGGCCGAAGACATGCTGCAGAAACACCGGGCGACCAAGGCGCGCACGCGTGGCAAATCGACCACCGGCCGACGCCGTGCACGGAGCGAGCCCGGCGAGGCCGAAGTCCCGGCGCGCAAGCCGGCACCGAAACCCCCGGCCGGCACCCCGACCTCACATTGAGCCTGCAAGGCTGGGGCTCCCTGGTTCCGGAGCCCCCCATGACCGGCGTCCTCGTGTTCGCGGCGATGAGCGCGCTGTGGTGCCTGAGCGAACTGTGGATCGGTCTGCGCCACCGGGCGGCCGATCGCAGCCGTGACGACGGCACGCTGGTGCGGCTGGTGCTCGTGGTCGGCGGCGGCATGGTCGTCGCGATGCTGGTGTCGATCTGGCTGCCGGGACGGCTGCCCCCGGCGTGGCAGCCGACGCTGCTGTGGGGCGGCTGCGCACTGATGCTCGCCGGCATGCTGCTGCGCTGGTGGTCGATCCGCGTGCTGGCCGGCTTCTTCACCGTCGACGTGACGATTGCGGCCGATCACCGGCTGATCCGCAGCGGGCCGTTCCGATGGGTGCGGCACCCGTCCTACACGGGGCTGCTGCTGACGGTCCTGGGGTTTCTCTGCGCGCTCGGCAGCTGGCTGGCACCGCTGGTCGTCGCCGTCCCGCTGTGGCGGGCCTTGCGCCGGCGCATCCTCGTCGAAGAACACGCATTGAACGCCGCGTTCCCGGTCGACTATCCGGCCTATGCGCGCGCGACGCGGCGTCTGCTTCCGGGCCTGTGGTGACATCGCGCCGAGGCGTCGTGGCCGATCGCCGCGCGCCGTGACACCGCGGCCAGGCGTTAAGCTGTTACGCCCTGCGCACCGCTCCTCGCATGACCACGCCCTCGCCCCTGACCGATGCCGAGCTCGACCGGCTCGACGTCCTGCTCGACCGCTGCACCGATCCCGAGACCGGTCTGGGCAACCTGGAGATGCTCGACGGCTTCCTGTCCGCGCTGGCGGTCGGTCCGGTCGAGGTCGAACTGTCGACGCTGTTCCCGGCGATCTGGGGCAGCGGTGAGGTCGCGCGTCGTGACGAGCGCCAGACCCGCGAAGCCCAGGCGCTGATCGCGCGCCTGGCGGCCGAGATCGAACAGCGCATCCGTCACGACCCCGCCGACGCCGGCGATCGGGACGCACTGATGCCCTTGCTGGGCCTGCCGCTCGAGTCGGAAGACGGCGCTGCGTCCTCCGATGCCGACGATGCGCTGGACGGCATTCCCGCCGATTTCCCGTTCGCGGCCGCCTGGGCGGCCGGCTTCCTGCGCGGCGCCGCGCAGTTCGAGGACGCGTGGACGACGTGGATGGACGACCACCCGGCCATCGACAACGATCTGGGCGTGATCACGCGGCTGGCGATCGTCGATGTCGCCCAGCTCGACGCGGCGGAGATGTCGGCCGAGGCGATGCTGACGCTCGACGAGCGTTTCGATCTGACCTACGACCTGCCCGACATGCTCTACGACATGTACCTGCAGCGCCTGCACGACCGCCGCCCGGCACCGGCCAGGCGGGCGGACGTGCCCGGTCGCAACGATCCCTGCGTCTGCGGCAGCGGGAAGAAGTACAAGAAGTGCTGCGCGGACACCGCGTCCGCATGAGCCGGGCGCCGGCGCGCACGACGCGCCGCGTCATTCCGCCACCCCGATCGAGCGTGCGCCGCGCCCGGCGCGCACCGCGGCCAGGAGAGCCTGCATGACCCGCACCATCCTCATCACCGGCGGCACCTCCGGCTTCGGCGCCGCCGCCGTCACGCGCTTTCTCGCCGGCGGCTGGCGCGTGATCGCCACCGGCCGCCGCGGCGAACGGCTGCAGGCGCTGGTGGACGCCCATGGCGATGCGCGCCTGCACACCTGCGCATTCGACATCCGCGACGAGGCCGCGATGCACGCCGCGCTCGACGCACTGCCGGCCGGGTTCCGCGACATCGACGTGCTGGTCAACAACGCCGGCCTCGCGCTCGGCACCGCGCCGGCGCAGCGCGCGGACCTGGCGCAGTGGCGACAGATGATCGACACCAATGTCACCGCCCTGGTCACGCTGACCCACGCACTGCTGCCCACGCTGATCGAGCGCCGCGGCGCGATCCTCAACGTGAGCTCGATCGCCGGCAGCTATCCCTATCCCGGCGGCAACACCTACGGCGGCACCAAGGCGTTCGTCACCCAGTTCTCGCTGGGCCTGCGCAGCGATCTGCACGGCACCGGCGTGCGCGTGACCTCGATCGAGCCGGGCCTGGCCGAAACCGAGTTCACCCTGGTGCGCACCCGCGGCGACCAGGCCGCCTCGGACACGCTCTACGCCGGTGCCCGGCCGATCGTCGCCGACGACATCGCCGAGACCCTGTGGTGGGTGGCCAACCTGCCGCCGCATCTCAACATCAACCGGCTCGAAGTGATGCCGGTCAGCCAGTCGTTCGCGGGGTTCCAGATCCACCGCGAACGCTGAGACGTCACCCGCCGCGTGCCGCGCGGGACGCGCACGCACGCGCGGGGATCGCGACTCCCGCAGGCGCGGGCCGTGCGCGCGCCGAATGCGCCCTACTGCAGCGGCGCCCAGACGAACGTGCCGTCGCGGCGCACGATCCGGCCCAGACCCGGATACGGGAAATGCGGCGAGGCCACGGTGACGCCGCTGTCCGCGGCGCGCGCGAGCAGGGCTTCACGACTGGCCTCGGCCAGCGGCGCGTCGCCGTCGAAGGCGATCGTCCACGCCGGGCGCTGCACCGAGATCACGAAGTGGTGGGCGGCATCGCCGATGTAGAGCAGGCGCGCGTCGCCGTCGGTGATCTCGAAGGCGCTGTGGCCCGGTGTGTGGCCGTCGACCGCGACCGCGGTGACGCCGGGAGCGACGTCGGCGCCCGGGGCGAAGGCCTCGACGCGTGGCGCGATCGCCGCGACCAGTGCGGCGTTCGCCGGTTCGGCCTGCAGCGCGTCCCATTCCGGCGCCGAAAGGTGCACGGTGGCGTTCGCGAATACGGCCTGGCCCGCGTCGCCGGTCAGCCCGCCGACGTGATCCGGATGCGCGTGGCTGATGAAGACGTCGGTCACCTGTCCGGGCTCGACACCGGCGGCGCGCAGTGCGGCCTGCAGGCGTCCGGCGTCGGCGAACTCCGCCGCACCTGCGCCGGTATCGAACAGCAGCACGCGATCGCCGCTGCGCACCAGCAGCGCCTGCACCCCGAGCTGCAGGGTGTCGGTGGGTTCGCCCGCCCGGGTCAGCAGGGCGTCGACCTCCGCCTTGGGAACGCCGACGGCGAGGGTCTTGCCATCGTTCACCACCCGGATGTCGCCGTCACGCAGCACCGCCGCGTCGAGACCGCCGATCCTGAAGCGGTACACGTCGGCGCTGACGGACGCGGTGTCGGCGGGCACCGGCGACGGCGCGGCGTCTGCCGCGGCCGGCGGCGACGCCTGTTCGGCGCAGGCCGCCAGCGCGCCCGCGAGCGCGAGAACGAGGACGGCACGAACGGGGACGAAACGGCGCATGGCGGATCTCCTGTCGTCACGGGGGCGCGGCGCGCCGCGTCGGCACCGCAGCATAGACCCGGGCCCGCATCCGATCGACGACACCGACGGCCTGCTGCATGCCACGGCAGCGCGTGGTGACGGCCTGGTGTGCGGAGCGCGCCGACACGACCCGCGGCAGCGTGATCACGCAGGCCGAAATCCGCGCCGCCGCGAGCCGGCGATTTTCTCCGTCACGGTCGCGACGGCGACGGCCTGCTGGGCAGAGCGGCGATGTGCGAGCAGCCGCTCGATGCCGGCGCGTCCCGGCTGCCGCGTCCCGCCGGGCCAGGGACATCGACGCCGCACTCGCCTGCTTCGACGTCGATGGCGACGCCCGCGTCACGCCACGAGCGTCCGGCCCGCGGAGGTCAGGCCGGTGCCGCAGGCCGGCTCGAGAGAGGCGGCCAGGTGCGCCTGCGCGCAGTGCGTCGCCTGCACGGACTCGACGCGCCATGAGCGCGCGTCACTCGAGCGGCGTGTCGTCCAGATAGGTGTAGCCGGTGAGCCCGGCTTCCAGCGCCGCCCTGAGCGGCTGCGACTCGTCCGCGTCCAGCGCGGCGGCGTCGACCAGCGCGGTGTAGCGCGCGCGCAGGTCGTCGAGGCGATAGCCCACGTAGTCGAGCATCACGTCGGTGGTGTCACCGCGGCGCTGCTGCGCCACCGCGATGCCGGCGCCTTCGATGCGCACTTCCACGGCGTCGGTGTCGCCGAAGAGGTTGTGGATGTCGCCGAGAATCTCCTGGTAGGCGCCCACCATGAAGAAGCCGAGGCGGTACTGCTCGCCGGGCCTGAGTGGATGCAGCGGCAGCGACGTGTCCAGATCCTCGTTCTCGACATAGATGTCGATCTTGCCGTCCGAGTCGCAGGTCAGGTCGGCGATCACGCCACGGCGCACGGGCGCCTCGTCGAGACGCTCGATCGGCACGATCGGAAAGACCTGGTCGATCGCCCAGACATCGGGCATCGACTCGAACACGCTGAAATTGACGAAATACTTGTCGACCAGGCGCTCGTTGAGTTCGTCGAGCAGCGGACGGTGGCTCTTCTCGTCGAAGCTCAGCCGCGCGCGCACCGCATGTGCGATCGCGTAGAACAGGTCGTCGATGCGTGCGCGGTGCACGAGGTCCATCTGGCCCAGCGCGTACAGCGCCAGACCTTCGGCATGCTGGTGCTGGGCCTCGTGGAAGAGTTCGACCGCCGGACGCGAGTTCAGCTCGGCGTGCAGGTCGCGCAGGTTCGAGACCACGGCCGGCTCGTCGTCGTGCACGTCCGGCACGCGGCCTTCCGGCGCACGTTCGACTTCGGACACGTTGGCGACCAGCACCGCGTGATGCGCGGTCATCGCGCGGCCGCATTCGGTGACGATGCGCGGCGGCGTCAGCCCGTGCTCGGCGCAGGCCTGGGCCAGCGGCTGCACGATGGAGCCGGCGTACTGGCGCACGCCGTAGTTGACCGAGTTGTAGCTGCGCGAACGCGTGCCTTCGTAGTCGACGCCGAGACCGCCGCCGACATCGACGTGGGTGATCACCGCGCCGAGCTTGGTGAGTTCGACGAAATAGCGCACCGCCTCGCGCATGCCGTTGGCGATATCGCGGACATTGGAGATCTGCGAACCCATGTGGAAATGCAGCAGCTGCAGGCAGTCGGCCATGCCGGCATCGCGCAGCTTCTTCCACAGGTCCAGAAGCTGGCGCGGGTTGAGGCCGAACTTGGCCTTGTCGCCGCCGCTGTTCTGCCACTTGCCGGCGCCGAGCGAGGCCAGGCGCATGCGCACGCCCAGGCCCGGCTTCACGCCGAGCGCCGCGGCTTCCTCCATCACCAGCGCGAGCTCGGACGGCTTCTCGACGACGATGAAGGTCTGAAGGCCCAGCTTGCGGCCGATCAGCGCGAGGCGGATGTACTCGCGGTCCTTGTAGCCGTTGCAGACGATCAGCCCGCCCGGCCGCGACAGCGCCAGCACCGCCATCAGTTCCGGCTTGCTGCCCGCCTCCAGACCGAAGCCCTCGCCGTGGTGCGCGGCCAAGGTGCCGGCAACGCCCTGGTGCTGGTTGACCTTGATCGGGTACACGGCCGTGTAGCCGCCCGGATAGTCCCATTCGGCCTGGGCCTGGGCGAAGGCGTCCTGCAGCCGGGCCAGGCGGTCGCCGAGGATGTCGGGAAAGCGCACCAGCATCGGCAGCTGTGCGCCGTTCGCGCGTGCGGCGTCGACCGCGTCGGCCAGCGCGATCGACGGCCCCTGCGCGCCGCGTGGCGAAACCACGATGCGACCGTCGTCGCCGACGTCGAAATACCCCTCGCTCCAGTGCGGAATCGAGTAGGTCTTGCGGGCGAGGTCTGTGGACCAGGCGGTCATCGGCGGCATTCCGGTCGAGCGTGAAGGCCGGCTAGTTTAGGGCCTGCCTCCTGTCGCCGAGTCAAAGCAGGCGCCCGCCTCGGCTTGCACGGCGGCGAATGCGCGATCCGGACGGCACTGTCGCCGGCCACACCGGCGCGGACGGCGCTCAGACCGCGCGACCTGCTCCCTTCCGGTAGACCGGCGCGCCGCCC
>VFQP010000779.1_pt1 | contig 52336 bp, 88 predicted proteins | sample 3512351 | NCBI WGS metagenome assembly VFQP01 (sample SAMN10412372, study PRJNA504923) | tailings metagenome | isolation source: Relicate 1 Philex TSF1 revegetated site | place: Philippines: Tuba, Benguet | collected 2017-08-29 | reverse complement strand
AGCAGTACAGCATATTGCCCAGTATGTGCAGCATAATGTTGCCCTGGGATTCAACACCACCTTCTTGTATGAGCGGGGCACCTATGTGGAGCATTTGCAAGCTGACGATGCCACAAACACGCAACTGCGCAGCGGTGATCTTAAGGTATGGGGTGGTTTGTAGGGATGGCAGCTTTTCCTTGCAGAACCAAATCTTTGCCACACAACACAGATCATAATGTGGGACCATGGATTTGGTAAAGCACCACTGTGGAAATCGCCACGAATTGAGGAGCCCAAAAGGAGGGATGTGCTTTCCTTGCTTACTATGTGCGTCAAGTCATGATCAGGCCACCATGCATTAACAGCACTGTATGAGATGACGATGCTGTGGGGCCATGGTGTAAGGTCCCATTAGGGCCTCACATGATGTTGGGGTATGGTTACACGAGCGGGTGAGTCCTACAATATATATGCATACTGTTTGCCAGCTGGCGGTTGTCTATGCTTGTTTGGATGGATATGTCTCAAGTTTGCCTTGTGGGTAACACTAACCAGAATAGCACTACTCGCATAAACGGAAAGTGTGCCACAAGAGGAGGCTGTCTTACGTTGTCCTATCCAACATGGAGGAATTTGCTATTGGCTTTGGAATGATGAGAGCTGCATGCATTGTATCAGGTGAGTTGCAAGCACCTGATGGTACATTGATGAATTGGTAATTATTACTTTTACTTTTGCTGAAGCATCTGAATTCGGGTCTGAGACTTTACTTTGTACATCATATTTACATGTTCCCGGGATGCTCAAATAAAAGTTAAGATAGAACCGAAACTCAAAACCATAAAACCATCCACTATGATGGTTGTGCTTCTCTTTGCAATGCTCGTTTGCGTCGCTGGTGGTGGACTAGAGGTTCGTTACAGTAAAGACACACGCCATCATACACGCCTGATAACAAACTACGACTTGGGACTGCAGCATATTGAGCTGCCTGGGGTCTTGCATGTGGATGGGGTGGATTCAGTAGTCACCGTGCTGACGTTTCTCAAGACAAGCCGGGCCTCCAATGGCAGCTTGGTATGTAAGTGTGCTTATGTTGCTTGTGTTGATGTGGCTAAATACCTATTACCAACATCCGCGCTCTGCATGGGCCCGGCATCAGGTGTGGCATGGGCGCGCAACTGTGTATGACCCAACACAACTTTCCCTGGACACACCGGGTTGGATTCATCATGTCAGCCCCCAAAACATATACTACAAGGCACAGCCTCGCTTCTACCTCAAGAGCAGTACACTGGCTTTTTCAGATGACGATAGCCACCAAGAATATGACTTTGTGGTGCCACAGATACATTTTACTAGTGGGTTGCCACACGAGGATTCAGGGCACCCATGGCTCTTGCACATGGTGATGGATGATCCACCAGAACCCTTGGAATTTTACTTTGGGATTAATGACTGGGAGTACACTGCTTTATTTGCAGAACCACTCATGGCACTCCCCGCATATGTACAGCCAGGCTGGGTATGTCAACAGTGTGGTTGTACAAACAAACGTAGGAGTCCCCATACCAACACCCCAACACACTATATCTCAGGCACCACTGAGCATTTACACCATTCTCACCCCATTTTTTATGCTCAATGCAGACACTGCTGTGCAGCAAATAGCCCAGTACGTGCAGCACAACGCTGAAATAGGAATGAATGCAACCATTTTGTATGAACGTGGTCCTTACCTGAGCCATCTACAAGGTGATACAGCTCTGCACAAGTTGATGCGAAGTGGTGATTTGCAGGTACGATTTGGTGCTTTTAGGTCACACAACAGTTCATGAGCGTTACCAACCACCTGTCCTTGTTGTACTCAGATCATGCTGTGGGACCATGGTTTTGGAAAGACAATGCTCTCACGCCAGCAAACCATGTTTAACAAGTTTTTGTATGTGCGGTTCGATCAAATCCAGATCTATGATCATGCACTCACTGCATTTTCTGGCATGAATGCCTACCTGTATATTGCCGACCATGATGATTTTTTGATGCTTCCCAAGCCAATGGAGGCACCTGCACTGCACAACACCATAATGCACGGTATGTGCAGCAGAGCGTGTGGGATTTATGCCAAGAATTGGAACACTCTTACTGCTATTTTCCCCCACAGGTTGCTTGCAGGGCAGCTGGTCATCAATACTGGTTGGACGCGATACATACCGATGTGCAAAGTCGCACCTGGAAGATTTGTACAAGTGTCTTCACGAATCTGAGGGGGAACCCGATCCATACTCTTCAACCAAGGTGTGGGGCATGGGCAACCAGTCTGTCACTGCTTTCCACCAAATGTTTCACTATCTCACTTGCACACCACAGGCATTGTTGTTTGTGGACGACATATATGGTGCAGGCAATCACAACCAAAAGGGGGGGTTGCACGCTGACATTGCTGACAAGACTGTCTATCCAGATAAAGGTTGCATTGTGGTTGCGCATGTCGATTTGAATAATTTGCCTGGATCATCTTGGACTCCATAGTTCTGATGTGTGTGTGTGTGTAACTCTGTGAGGGAACGCCACTGTAGGCTATTGAGTGGGATCAGAAGCTGTACAGCACCCTATGACTAGACAACACTGAGAGGGCAGTGTTGTACAAGGAAAATGTATTTAAGGGGGAGAACTGGCAAAACACTAGGGAAGCTACCAGGGCAGGTTCACAGACAACTCACAAGGGAAGTCAGCAGAGTACAACAGGGCTGTTTTGTGTTGACAGTTGCGCACGTGTTTGTGCCTTCAGTGCACTTAAATCCCCTGCATCAATCAGTGTATTGATAGAACCATAGCATGAAAACCGCTAACTGTTTCGTCTTCATTTAGCAGCATAGATCTTGTGACACTGGATGCCGGGATGCAGTTGACGAAGCCAGTTCCCTCCCATCATGGTGTTGTGTACGTTTTGCAACGATGTGGAGACATCACATTGCATGATGTTATAAAAGCATGTTTGATGCATTTGTCAGTAGTCATACTATTCTATCATACTAAACTATTAATAAGTAATTACACTATTACATTGTAATACGAGTGCCGTACAAACTCATACTACATCGTGCAACCCGCTCTGCGAACGGTCATTCTCAGCGGATGGCCTCAACGAAGCAGCAAGCGAAGGTCTATGTACATTCACTCCATCAGAACATGTCGTGCATATACTCAAAAAAGTGCAACCACATGATGCATCCCAGCAGGGTTGTGCTCCTCTTTGCCTGGCTCGTTGGCGTCACTCATGCGGGGCTTGAAGTTCGCTACAGTAAGGATACACACCACCAGACGCGTTTACTAACAAATTACGACCTGGGTCTGCAGCATATTGAGCTATCTGGCGTCTTGCATGTGGATGGTGTTGATACGGTAGTCACCGTGCTGACGTTTCTCAAAACTAGTCGTGCCCAAAACGGAAGCTTGGTATGTAAGTGTGTTTATTATGTGGCTAAATATCTATTACCAACATCCGCGCTCTGCATGGGCCCGGCATCAGGTGTGGCATGGGCGCGCAACTGTGTATGACCCAACACAACTTTCCCTGGACACACCGGGTTGGATTCATCATGTCAGCCCCCAAAACATATACTACAAGGCACAGCCTCGCTTCTACCTCAAGAGCAGTACACTGGCTTTTTCAGATGACGATAGCCACCAAGAATATGACTTTGTGGTGCCACAGATACATTTTACTAGTGGGTTGCCACACGAGGATTCAGGGCACCCATGGCTCTTGCACATGGTGATGGATGATCCACCAGAACCCTTGGAATTTTACTTTGGGATTAATGACTGGGAGTACACTGCTTTATTTGCAGAACCACTCATGGCACTCCCCGCATATGTACAGCCAGGCTGGGTATGTCAACAGTGTGGTTGTACAAACAAACGTAGGAGTCCCCATACCAACACCCCAACACACTATATCTCAGGCACCACTGAGCATTTACACCATTCTCACCCCATTTTTTATGCTCAATGCAGACACTGCTGTGCAGCAAATAGCCCAGTACGTGCAGCACAACGCTGAAATAGGAATGAATGCAACCATTTTGTATGAACGTGGTCCTTACCTGAGCCATCTACAAGGTGATACAGCTCTGCACAAGTTGATGCGAAGTGGTGATTTGCAGGTACGATTTGGTGCTTTTAGGTCACACAACAGTTCATGAGCGTTACCAACCACCTGTCCTTGTTGTACTCAGATCATGCTGTGGGACCATGGTTTTGGAAAGACAATGCTCTCACGCCAGCAAACCATGTTTAACAAGTTTTTGTATGTGCGGTTCGATCAAATCCAGATCTATGATCATGCACTCACTGCATTTTCTGGCATGAATGCCTACCTGTATATTGCCGACCATGATGATTTTTTGATGCTTCCCAAGCCAATGGAGGCACCTGCACTGCACAACACCATAATGCACGGTATGTGCAGCAGAGCGTGTGGGATTTATGCCAAGAATTGGAACACTCTTACTGCTATTTTCCCCCACAGGTTGCTTGCAGGGCAGCTGGTCATCAATACTGGTTGGACGTAACACACATCGGTGTGTGAACTCGCACCATTTGGAAGAGCTGTACAAGTGCCTCCAGGAATCCATTAAATGGGAGTCTGATCAATATAAATTGACCAAGGTACGAAGCGTGGGTCTTTGTTGCTTGCCAACAAGCATTCCTTTACACATGTTTCTACATCACAGGCATTGCTATTTGTGGACGATGTGCATAGTGCAGGGATTCACGGTCAAAAAGGAGGGGTAAGCGCCGACATCGTTCACAAGACGGTGTATCCTGATAAAAGTTGTGTTGTGGTTGCCCATGTAGACTTGAATGATTTGCCTGGAGCAGCATGGACAGAAGTGAAATAATATGCATTCAAGAGGCACATATGTGTTGTTCCTGCTTGTAAGGTCTGCTTACTGTTTCTTCCCCAGCTCAAAATTGAGTGTCAAGGAGCTGATCCGTAAGCTTGATAACTATTTGCCTGCAGCTGCTTTTATTGGTCATGGGGCAATAATGAGCATGGTGCTTGAAAAGTTCTCAGCAAAAAAGCATGTACACGGGAGCTTGTACATAATTGATTATTTGGGGCTGTCATGTCGCAGGCCATCACGTAAAACACATTTGGCCGGCAAGCATGGGTTACAAATCTATTTGTATTCACGGCAATGCGCAACATCCACCTCAGCCTCTGTGAGCTTCCCAAACACATCCAGCTGCAACGCCACACGTTGACGACCGGCTTCTCCCACCACCGACCCAGTAAACCCTCGCCAGGGTCCCTCCATCACCTCTACCGCAGTGCCGTTGACAAGGCCATCCATGTTGCTTGTCGATGGGCCACGTTTGTTGGTTGTTATCTGGTGTTGGTCATCTACTCTGGTTGCACTGTAATGATGGTCATTGTTCCCCTCCACTCGGGCATCAGGTTGCGTGTCAAACAAAGCATCCAGCCAATCGTCCTGACTTGCTGTTGGAGGCTGCGCTGGAGGCTTGTTGCCTTCCTTGCTGCTGTCTAGTTCTGTGTGGTGGTTGGGGATGGCATGAGGTTTAATGCATGTACAAACATTGTTCTAGGATGAGATATCAGCTGCTGCCATACCTGCTAAAAACCAATCCCAATCATCACTGCCTTGCATTGCCACGGAAGCCTTGCTGGTTGCAGCACCATGAGACTTGTCGTCAAACGTTGTCCTGTGCGTGTGTGCACACATGAATTATGCATGCATGCATACCACAGCAATAAATAAGCACCCCTCCTCATACTGCAATTCTGTCAACAACGCATCAACATCATCGCTGCTGCTCTGCCCAACATTGCTCGATTCCGCTGCCTCCTCTGTGTCCTCCCATGCGTGTTTCCATGAGGTATCCTCCCCCCACGAGTCCGCTAGCAAATCATCCACATCTGCCTCTTTCTGTGCTGGCTGGCTTGTTGACATGGGTCCAGCATCATACCCAGACCCAACACGGCCTTGCTGTGGTGCATGGTAAAAGTCATCCTTGATGTACTGCTTGCGCTGCTGGTCTCGTTTGTTGCGACGACGGGGTGGCTCAGAGTCCACCAGTGAAAGCGTAAAATCATCTTCTGCGCTGTCGAGACCTTGTTGATCTTGTTGTGTGGGGTCGTACCATCGGTTTGGATTGGTGAAGGTGCCCCTGTGGTAAAGGTGCATTTGTGTGGACTTGGAATGCAGCACACCATGCAGCTGCCGGTGTGTGTCACACCACCACGTCACACACCTGTAAGCATCTGATTTGTACTTGACCACTTTACGTGTTTTGTTCCCAACACTGTCCTCCACTGTGTACACCTCCACAAGGCCTTGTTGGTCTTCAATTCGTGTGCTCTGTGTGGCAAGTGCATCATAATGTGCGGCTGATTGATGCGCTTATACACACATGCCTACATACCGGGCCGGAAATAGGTCCAGGCAACCCTCCGTATCGATCCTCCAAAGCCTCTTCCTCTGTTTCATCCTCTTGTGATTGCAGCCACTGTTGTACAGTGATGGGTTTGCACAATGTGCTAGGATGAATCCAAGTACACGTCACTCCACAACACACCTTGTCAACGCTTTCCATATAGCGGTCTGTGCATGGTTTGGGCAGCGTGATGACCTGTGGACTTGCCGCTTTGCGTGCACGTCGACCCTTTGTTGTGGTACTGCCTGCTGCTGTATCAGCATTTGAAATGCTCTGCATGTCCTGGTTGACCCAGCCATGCGTAAACGTGGAAGATTCAAGCGCGGTTGCCATGTCTCGATCCATGATGGTTTTCAGCAGCAGCACACCACCTTGTTGGAATTGCAGGCGTTTGTTGCCCATCTTGCGCGTACTGTTGTGGGTGTGTGTGATGGTTGTCAAAGTTGTGTCAATTGTACTATGTGCAATCAGATAAGATATACATGACCACCAGACACACACATGTACACCCCTCATCCACCTGTGATTGTACGCCTTGATTGTTTTCTCAGGTATCCACGTCTTGATGGGTCGCTCCACCTGCTGCCCATTTTGCAGCGTTGCAGTCGACATTTTTAATCGCACAGTGTCCTCTACCCATACCGCAACACGTTTGCCATAATTTTCAGACACCTGGGAGGGTGTGAGGGGCATGTCGGGTGTATGTATGGTGCCTAGAGTTGTTATGGTGTGCGGTAGAACAGTTGGCTATTCGGTCATCATTAGACGCGCATACCTTGAGTGCATACCAACGTGGTGTGGCATCTGCGGGGTAATCATCGCCTTGAGCTGAGTCAGCACCAAGCACCCTGTTGATGTGACAACATGTTGCAGTCCATCATACAACATGGAACAACACATGACACATGCCAGCACATACCCTGTTGCTTGGCCAGACGTGGTGGGTGGTTCATCAGACGCAACATCTGGTGGAGCATTTGCAGCACCAACCTCAACACTCTTTTTGGACGTCCCAGATGCCATCATCTTTCCCCCTTTCCGCTCTACCAGGGCATGCATCTCATCCTTGAGTTGATGCTGCAGCTGTTCGATGCCATCCTCTGGCAACAACTGCAAAAACATTTCGTCTGCGTTGGTCCTCTTGATAGGGCGTGCGGCCTTGCGTGCCTTGGGTGGGGCAACATCCCCATCTGCAGCTGTCTTCCTCTGCACACGTTTCTTTTTGACTGTTGTGTCAGTGCTGGTGCCATCCCCTGTGGTTTTGGCTGCTGCGAGGATGGCAGGCTTTTGCTTGCCTGCTTGTCGTGCACGCCGTGGCCATGGTGTCGTGTGTATGGAGCGTGATAATTGGTGTGTTGTGCGTGTTGGCGTGCTGGCGGGGGCTGGCGACGTGGTTGGCATGTGATGGCTTCCTGTGCCGCTATGGTGCATTGTGTTGATTGTTGATGTCTTTGCTTTATGTTATGATGTTGTGCCGAGGTGGATCAATGTGGCGAACCAAGTTGTTCTGCAGGAACAATGACTCGAAGAAACATGCGAAAATATTTTCAAGTCTGTACCTCTCACACACGTCTGCCACCACAACTTCAGCCATACCTGTTTGCAAACCGCTTCTGGCGCTGTCTCCCAGCACTCAAAGCACAGCGGCAGTAATCCTGCGGCTGCCTCAGAGTCGACCAACTTGCACCCTGCTTGGGACAACGACCCAGTGAGATACATGCAGTCTACAAGTTGTGTTGGGTACGGTGGGATTACGGTGTTGCTCGCGCAAGCAAGTTGGTTTGGCAGTCTTCTAGTCCATCCCATGCATATCCTGCTAGTGTTTCTTGGCCTCAATGTAAGACTGCTTTCCACAGGTGTAGCATCATGACGCAGTTGTGTTATCCACGAGCAGGTATGTTTGGTAATGAGGTTATCCACTATGAGGATGTCACATGCATCGTTCCGATGCAGGTCACTCGCTGGTGCACAAAGCCCCCCTGCAAGCACGCCCACGTTGCGTCATGGTCCATGCAAGTCTGGATCAGTTTGTGCATGCTGCACAGCATGCTGTTGACAGGTACTTGGTGTTTGCCGCATCATTTGCCTGTGAAACCCACCACAACCCGCTTGCCCATGTACCACAGTATCCCAGCTGCTGTCCATGATGCCAGCACACACTTGCTCACCTTGGGTGATGTGACAGACAGTGCGACCCAAGCAGTAGCAGAGGCTGCCAAGGCTGCAGCACCAGCAGCACAGGCAAGTTGCTGCATGGTGCAGACAATCATAGGCTACAACCCACACAACAACGACCCCTCCTCCAACAGGATGATGGTTGGTTTGGATGGCTAGCAAATGGATTTGAGGCATTCCTCAAGGTGCTGGACAATGGTTTGGAGCAACTCAACGTGCCCTACAGCTATGGATTTGCGATCATCCTGCTCACCGTGCTTGTGAAAATTGCAACCTACCCGTTGAGCAAGGCCCAAGTGGAGTCGACCATTGCCATGCAAGCACTGCAGCCACGTGTACGGGACCTGCAGGCCCGTTACAAAAACGATCCTGAAAAGTTGCAGCTGGAGACGGCACGTGTGTATCGAGAGGCTGGGGTCAACCCACTTGCAGGTTGCTTGCCCACGCTCGCAACTATTCCCGTGTTTATTGGCTTGTACAAGTATGTGTGGTGGGTAGTTGGTGGTTTGCTGTCAACATTGTCAATGTGTATGTTTTTGCACCATGCACGCCATCACATACAAAACACCATCCTTGCACAACACACTCAATACAGGGCACTGTCCAATGTTGCAGATGAGGGGTTGCTGCAGGAGGGCTTTTTCTGGATCCCCTCGCTGGGTGGCCCCACCACCATGGCTATGCAGGCAGAGGTATGTGTATCTGGGTGGTGTGTAGGCCTTTGACGAAAATAAACACCAGCACCACCATATGATGGATGTGTATCATGCATTGTCCCACACACGAATGTCACCATACCATCCCACAGGGTGGTGGCTTGTCATGGTTGTTCCCATTCAAGGATGGTGCACCACCAGTTGGATGGGAGGATGCAGGTGCATACTTAATCCTCCCAGCACTGCTTGTACTGTCCCAGTGGGCAAGTCAAAAGATCATCAGCCCTCCAGTCAACAAGGATGACCCGGCACAGCAGCAGACGCAGGCCATTTTGGCGTTTTTGCCTGTGCTGATTGGTGCGTGTTTGTGGGTGGGTGGTGTTGAAGTAAAGTGCCTTGGACATGAACACCACACATGCTTTTCACACATTTTCTTGTGATATGCTTAGGTTGGTTTTCACTGAATGTGCCGTCGGGCTTGACCCTATACTGGTTGACCAACAACATCATCACCACCGGCCAGCAGGTATGCATTGTGTGCGTCACGCGTTTTACTGTGCTATGATGTGTTGTTCATTGGTCACCCGCTCCAACATAGTTGTGGTTGCGCAAACAAGCCAAGGCATCGTATGCGGGTGGTGCAGGCAGTGCCACCATCGATGTCAACCCAGCAACGAGCAGCAGCACTCGTGTGGTGGACGTGGAGGTGGAAGAAGCCAAACCATCAGGACGCGAGCTGGATTCACGAGGCAAGAAAAAGAAGGCTGCAGCAGCTGCAGAATCGGTATGCGTGTATGGAGGCGGGTTGTGTGTGCAATGTGATTGCTTTTGTGTGCACCGTGTTGCCGGTCTTTCCACAGGCGACTGCAGCACCTGCACCTGGTGGCAAGCGCCGTGGGGACAAGTTTAGGCAGGTCAAGGCTCGGGAAGCAGCTCGCAAGGCTGCACAAAAGACAGGAGCAACAGCAGTGGCAGCAGAAGACACTCGAACACACACTGCAGGGGAATCGACCACCCCCGAGAGTGTTCCAGTTGAAGCCAAAAAAGAGTAATTTGTTTTTCCAAAATGTCTGATAGCATGTTAACCATATGCGCTTATGAGTATGACCATTAATCCACCAAACCACAACTATCGTCTGCAACACACGATGCAACGATTCCTTGCGATAGTTCATTGAAAGATCCTGTAGCTGACTCCTTCGTCATGTATGTGCACCATATACAACGACTAGGCAATCTATCAGCAGTGTCCCCAAATTAGTTTTATACTCATCAGCAAGATGGCAGAAAGCCCAGCAAAGCCAGCAAAGCTGCCTGCAGCTGTAGCAAATGCTAGCCAGGAGGAGCTACAGAAGATGGTGGTGGATCTGCTGAAAAAGCTCAAAGGCAAGGACAAAAAGCTGCAAGAGATGGATAGCCAAGCCTCGGAGCAACACCGTGCCCAACAACTCGCGGCTGTGCAGGAGCAGCTGCAACGCTGTAAAGAAGATGCAGAGCAGAGACATCAGGTTGCGATGGAGAAGCATGCAGCAGAGAGCAACGCTGCACAACAACAGCTGGAGGACCAAGTGCAGCGTCTTTCCGGGGCTTTGCAAGATGCACAGCAGGATGTAGAAACGTTGCAAAAGCAGCTGAATGGGAAGGATGTGCTGTTGCAACAGTGGCAGCAAGAAATACATGCCATACAGCACGCACATGGAGAGGCAGTTGACACTCTACAGGGGCAGCTGGCAGAGTCCACTGCAGCGTTGAGGAGCTCCCAGGAGCGTGTAGGATTGCTCGAAAAAGAGTTGCAAGATGCGCTGGACAAACAGCAGCATAACGGTACACAAGAAATCCAGGACAACATGTCATTGTACGAGGTATGTTGGGTGATATCAGGGGTGTTTGCAACCCGTGACCACTTCCAACCACCGCGCAGGAGCAACTGGCTACAATGCGGTTGCAACTGGAGGAGCAAACAGCAGCAACAATTGCGCTGCAAGACAAGCTGCAATCCGCAGAGCAAACATTTGTTACTTTGCAGGACAAGCTTACAGCAACGGCCGCTGAGTTGCAAGCAGTGCAGGAGCAACATCAACAAGCCACAGCGGCACTTGAGGCATCATCAGCAGAGGTTGTGCAGTTGAAGCAAAGGGGAGAAGAACAAGCAGCTATAGATGGGCAGGGGGATGCTGCACAACAACCACACAAGGTGGTGCTTGGTGTTGTTTTCTCTCATCTTGTGCCAGTCCATCACAATGCACAACAATGCACAGGAAGCACATGTTGCAACCCTGCAAGCAGAGTTGGATGCTGCCGCTGCCACAATAGAGCGTCTGGAAGCACGCGCCTTGGCTGCAGAAAGCTCTGTGGAATCCAACGTGGACAAGTGGACACAATTGCTGCAAGAACGTGAGCAGCACATTGTAGTGCTTGAAGCTGCAGTCACAGAGGCACGACAACGAGCAGAGGAATCAGAAGGCAAAGCAAAAGAGCAAGTGGTTGCAGCAGATACCGAGGTAGCAGTGCTGCGCAAGGAACTAGAGGTGTGATGGTTTGTGGTGGCAGTGCTAGCCGGTGGTTTTGTGTGCTACATTTACCCGTATGTCACAGGCCAAAGAGGCGGCACTGCAAGAGGCGAGCAGCAGGGAAAGCAGCTTGACAGAGCAACTTGCAGGCATCACAGAGCGATCAGCACAACTGGGGGAACTGCCGGTGCTCAAGAACGCCCTGGAAACGGCCAAGTCAGACATGGCAGCACTGAAAAAAGAGCATGAAGTCGAGCGTGAAAAGGTATGTGTCTATGCTGTCTGCACAACAAATAACAGTGCTCACACATGATGTCATTCACATCAGGTGAAAAAAGCAATACAAGAAATGAAACGCAAAATGGATCGTGCCATCAAAGACAAGCAGCGTGCAGAAGCAAGCGCTGTGCAAGCACAGGGCAGTGCAGCTGCTTCGCAAGAGGCTGCCCAGGCAGAGGTGGCAACAACTCGTGAGCGGCTGGTGGCTCGTGAAGAGGCGATGAGGCGCGTGGAAGATGAGCTTAAGGAATACAAGGTAGGCGTAGTTGGGAAAACCATCATCAGCCCATTAACAAAACCACATCAAGTCACTGCACGCAGGCACGTGCAACAGCCTTGCTCAACGTCAAAGATCACGAGTTGAAGCAGGCACGTGCAGGCCACATGGAGGCCCGGACTGTAGAGATTACAGACTTGCAAAAGCGCTTGGCAGAGGCACAAAAGGCGCGTGATGATGCAGAGCAGGCACTGCAAGAGGCACAACAGACATATCAGGCGGAGGCTGCCGATGCCGCATTACAGCACGATGGGCAGCTGCGAAGCTTGCAAGATGAATTGCAGGCACAGCAAGATGCTGCAGAGACTGCTCGACGATCATTGGAGCAGTGGAAGCGCAAACATGAATCACTTGTTGCTGAGCATGCTGCCGTCAAACAGCCCATGGAGGCATTGCGTGCTGCCTGTGACAAGGCCCAACAGGAGGCTGTCACTGCTGCAGCTGCATTGGCAGCGGTCAAGGCAGAGTATGACACATTTCGTGAAACCAGTTTGCGATTGGCAGAGGCCAAGGATGCAGAGGTGTGTGGTTTGGTGGGTGCACCAATGTATGGTGTGTGCGCTGCATGCATGATGTGGACTACACAGGTTGCACGATTATTGGAACTGAATGCATTGCTGCGGAGTGATGCAGGATTGCACCGTAGCGGCTCTGTCTTTGGACTGATGGGTGAGGATGGGATACCTACAAGCCGTGTATCTGGGGCTTTTGACGGAGTGCTGGGTCATTTGGATGGGTACGGGTGTGCTGTGTTGGGTGACCGCAATAAAAAACACGAATTGTTACATACATGCATACGAACATACAGGTTGAGGTCAATGCAGCATGCAGACAGCCTTGGGGCAGCGGACGAGCAAGGTAGTGTGATGGGCCGTCGATCCGTGGGGCCGTCGATCAGTGAAGTCGGCGACTTGGAGCTTGACAGTGAAGCACGCATGCTGCGCATGGCTGAACGACAGGTAACGATGGGTTGTTGTGAGTTGGGAGTAGTTGCCTCTGATGTACACCACATGGGATCCTCCACCAACACAGGCAGCTAAGGACAAACAGCTGGCAGATGCAATGCAGCGTGTGCGTGGCCTGGAACTGGAGGTTGCAGAGCTGGAGAAGGAGTGTGAGCTGCACCAGCAACAAGAACATGCTCTGAAAGAGGCACTCCGGGACGTGGAGCGAGAGCGCAAACGTGAAGAGGTAGGGTGGTGGTGGTGTTTTGTGTCTGTTGTGCCGCACTCAATCCATCTGCCCTCAACCAACAGACGGCGCAGAGTGGTGTGGACATGGCATACTTGAAGAACGTGATGTTGAAGCTGTTTGAAACAGACCAAAAGGAGGCACTGTTGCCAGTAGTGGCCATGATCATGCAATTTAGCCCAGCAGAAGTGCAACGCTGCAGGTATGGGTGACTGGGGTAGGATTGATTGACGGTGAGTGTACATACTGCACCCAAACAAACAGGACTGTTATTGAGGCAGAAAAGGCAGCTGTAGAGCTCGCAGGGCAGAGCAGTGGGTTGTTGACAGACTCGGCGTCAGGGGATGTCACAGCGTACTTAAGCTCGTTTGCCAAGTTGCTTGGGTGAATGCTGTTGCATGATCTCCTTGTATTTCTTGTATTTTTCAATGCCATATAGACCCCCAATAGAGTCCGTGATCACATAGTAACTATGGTGCTTTCCACGATGTTGGCAACGGCAAACGCCACCACACACTCGCATGTGTCGACAGTGCCATGCCAAACCTCACAACGCCCTGTCATTCCCCATCACGCAGTACAGCACAGCCATCGTCGTGCATTGCTTCTTGGAACAGTTGGAACAGCAGCAATTGGCTGGGTATCAACGCTGCCCATACCTGCACATGCTGCCCTCCCCGCCCAAGTTGGCAACTATTTGCCTTCAGCAGGTGGATTTATGTGATCAGTGGTCACCTGCAAACCACATGTTATCCACAACACGCATTCACACAGGTGTTGAGGATTTTGTGCTGTTTGTACCAGACGCTCGCAAGACACCTGCGTTGCGTGCGGGCACTGTCGACCCCAACGACCCCTACCAGTTTGCCATGCCACCCACATGGAGGGAGGGCAAGGTTGCCAACATACAGAGTGGCTCCTACTGCCAGGTACTAGGTGTTGCTGTAGAAAATGTGCATGCAAAACACTACAAAACATCTTTCGTCAACACAGCCTCGTTGTGCCGAGCCGTGGGTGGAGTGTGTATTCGCAGACGACACGGATGGCAAAGCACAAGTTATTGTATCCCCATTGGTTCGCCTGACAAACAAGCCGTCGGCCAAGATAACAGATATTGGCACACCAGAGGGTGTGTTGGAATCGCTGGGTCCCTTTATCACGGGGACGTACCTGGACCAGGAAGATGTTGTTGCTGTGGGGTGCAAGGATGTGGACGGACGTACATACTACACATACGAGGTGTGTAAATGGCTGTTGAAGCAGCTGGTTATACAGGCTTGTGCACCTTGTACGTCTTTCCACACAGATCTATGCACCATATGGCACAAATGGGCCACACACCCTCAGTGCTGCTACAACCAAGGTGTGGTGGCTGTGGTGTATGATGTGGACAAGTGTGATATGTGTGCAAATCATCACATCCATCCTTACACAGGGGGAGCTGGCTGTGCTGCTGGTTGTGAGCGCCAACGACAAGTGCGTGTGTTGTGCAAGGAAGCAAATACATGCATACCGGCAAAGCACATCCACCTTTCCACCACAGGCAATGGGCAAAGTCGGAAAAGAAGTTGAGAAAGATGGTAGACACTTTTAGGGCTTGACACGGTAATTAGCAACATCAGGTAGTGCAATAGGGTGGTCAGCAGCAATGCCTTGCCCTGGGAACACCATGCTTGATTTATTTGTGGCATAGTGTTCGTTGGTGTAACACAGATATATGTACAAATGACAACATGACCCGCGGTCGTGTAAATCTTACTACTCGATTAAGATCATACATGCATCGGATATTTAAGCAGAGAGAGAGAGAGATACAAGCAATAAAAATGCATGCTCATGTGTCACTCAACGACAGTGAGGTGCAGAGCACAGCAGCATCTGTCCAACAGGTTTTCCAGCCATGGTAAACTGTAGTTATCCTGTATGCTCCCCGTGCGTCTTTGTCACAAGTTTTCATGGATAGCAACTATATCATCTGTTTGCGAAGACCAGTATAGTGCGGCCATCCTCGTGTATTTTTCAAGATTGTTGCACTGATGCCAACTGATCTGGACGACAGCGTGAGCTTGGGTGAGGAAGAGCACCACACACAAGAAGAACATCAATCACAATATCGTAGATTGCGACGTCAAGGAGCAGAAAAGCAGCCATCACCAGGTGCCATCCAAATCCGAGCCAGCCCACCCGGCAGTACACCACATGCATGGAATGCTGCAGAAGACCATCAAGAAGCAGACGCTAATTTTTGGGATGAGGAGGATGAATATGCAGAGCGTCTGCACAAAGCAGACCGTTGTGAGGGGAGCCCCGGTATGTGACATGGCTGGGTGGGTGGGCCTCTGGTTCGTTCAAGGAACGCTTCATGCATTCCCTTCCCCCCACCCACATACAGGAGCAGATCTCAGTGCATCCATGCAATCAGATGAACATTCAAATGCTGGGGAGCAAGAAGTGGAAGAAGACGGATACGTGGGGGGCGACATCAATGCCGACACCCAACGCCTGCTTCGTGGTATGCTAGTTCATGGGCGAGGAAGGGAGGGCAAGTGGGATGTATTTAGAGTACTTACACGAACTAATTATGGTCAATTCCCAGGACAAGCCAAGTTTGATGCATTGGGCAAGGGCCATGAACCAGTTATCAAGCCCTTGACAGGGGTGTTGTCGAAACTCAAAGTGCATGCAGAGCAAGTAAAGGCAAGGTATTGGGTTTAGAACAGCAGTGTTTACCAACGTATGACTGCCTCACCAGCTGTGTCTCTGTTTGTCTTCACAGAGCTGCACCTGTTGCTCCTCAAAACCCCGCATTTGAAGCCGTGTTGGCCAAGCGACAAGTGCTTTTGGCAGGTACGGCTGTGTTGACTCCTGCCTGGTACACACACATACTTCTACACACAAAACACAACCACTACAACAGAGGACAATGCATCTGAAGAGGAGTTGGAGCTGGTGTCGGATGAATGTGATGACCAAACATATGGTGAGGCTCCAACCACATCCAACAACCACAACAGCAGTTTTGCCAATGATTCCGACAATGAAGATAGCATACAAGCATCAGGTGACGATGATGACAACAACACTGAAATGGCAGCGTCAGGGGATACACAGCCTCCCGCAGCAAGCCAAGACGGGGATGATGACAACAGTGGGGAAATACAGCAGGTACCCTTGCGCCCCTTTTCAAGAATCGACAGCAGACGCGTAGCTCATGAGAAAGAGCCTTCCGCACCGGGCGAGGAGGAACCCAACACGACAGACACAGACGACGCAACAAATGCAGTGGATCAGCTCATGCGCAATGCAGCTGCCCGAGCCATGCGAGATGTGTCCAAAGCTGTCATGGCACGTGCCACCCGCTTTTATGAAATTGAGGTATGTATGGTGATGTGTGTTGCGGGGAGAATCTGGTTTTCACACTCTTACGTTGTCTAGGCGGAGCTGAGCGACGAAGACGGTGAGGGCGGCGCCATGGTGTCTGAGGATGAAGAGGAGGGTGATGAAGATGAGCAAGGGCGTGATTTGGTATGTATTGGGGGGAGAAACAGTGTAGGGCTTGCACCATTCACCACAACACCAACCACCATAGGCCGACTTGATAGACACAAATGCACCACAAGCCATGGACAAAGACGATGCACAGCAAAAGCAGCTGCATGCTGCTTGGGAAGCAGAACAAGAAGCGGCTGCGCTCAAGCACCTGGTGGAGGGTGTACGTACAGGGTTTCGCAGGGTTGGCGACCAATTTGGGGTATGTAAGCACATTTGCATGGAAAAACACAGTATATCCTGGTTGATCACCCTCTCTTCACCCCAGGATGATGGTGACGTGCGTTTGGCAAGGCTTCGCCGTGCTGCAGGCTATGAAGATGATGGCACATTCAACCCTGCATTGCTGGACGTTGACACCCTGCTGCACGGTGGGTTGTTGGCAGACGACACCGCTGGTCAAGAAGATGGGCTGTGGATGCGAGCATTCAAGCGACGCAAGGCTCTAGCAACAGTGGGCTGTGCAGAAGTCAACAGCGATGTGCTACCATTGGATGGGCGCTCATTGATGGTGGATGAGCTCATACATGCCGCTGGTACAAATGAAGGCATGCTTCAACGAGCTGGGTCGAATAACAGTGGTCTAGACACACGGGTATGAGTCACGGAGAAGCTTTCATTGAGCTTGTGGTGGTGCACCATGTATCCTACAGGCACTTGTACAAACACACAGGCTGGGTCACAGCCGCTTGATCGAAAGTCGTCATTTCTGGGTCGCGCAGGCGCCATAAAGTCGACTGGTGCCAGCATTGTCAACTTGGCTAATGGCAACAGTCGTTCCTATGTGTTTGGAAAAGAAGAGTTGAGCAGAGATGCAGGTGTGCAGCAGGAAAATTGCACAACAGATCCAAAACAACAGGTGTGCGGTGGTGAGGTGGCTGTTGACCTAGTGAACAGCATATGTTGTACTTACCCACCTGCTCAGGCACCAACGACTGGTCCCACAACCTTTGTGGGGCTTTGCAGTCAGATTGAAGCCATGACCACCAAGCGCAAGGGGCGCCCAGCGCTGTTGGGGGTGTTGAACGATGGGGGTCATCCACGTGTCACCGGTGGTGTCGATGTGGGTGGAGTATTGAAAGGATTTTCTGATAGCAACAAGCAATAATGTGGTTCTAAAAGTAACCATTTATACAGTTACAAAAAGTTGTACTGCATTGAACTTGACTGTTCACATTCAATATTCCAGGCATTGCCTATAAGCAGATCTGATGAAGACGCACATCGGACTTCATAGTGCGCCATTTACGACGCAAATTGCATTTGGTTTCACATATATCATCATGTACCAAATTTTCCAGTGCTGAATATCGACACGCAGTCTGATCAGCCATGCCATCATCTGCTCGTCTGGTCAATGCTGCCTTGCTTGTGGCCATTGTGGCGCACATGCTTTCCTCACCCTTCATCAAGGTACATGCATGCTGTCTAGAGTGCTGTTGGAGCCTGCAACAACTGTATCACCACAACATCCCCCCTCGTCCCAGGTTGAGGAGAGCTTCAACATTCAAGCAATACATGATATTCTCTACCATACAACAGACCTGCACGCATATGACCACCATCTGTTTCCTGGGGTCGTCCCCCGAACATTCCTTGGTACGAACTACAGGCAAAAACAGTATGCACTGCACAGACTGCATGCACCTGCCATACGCTGCTCCACAGGTGCTCTAGTAGTGGCTGCAGCAAGTGTGGTGCCGCTGCGGCTTGCGCAAGGGCTCTTGGGTGCCACCAAGCTAATGGGCTTGTACATTGCACGCCTTGCATTGGTACGGAAACAAAATGCTTTGTACAAGGTCGACGGCTGTGCAAACCCCATTGTACATAAACACATGCACTCTCTTCCTCACCAGGGCACCATGTGGTATGCATCATATCTACGCTTGCAACGTGCTGTTGGTCGCTACTTGGGCCCCGATGTTGCTGTTGCATTTGTGCTGGTCGCCGCTGTGCAGTTTCACCTGCCGTTTTATGCATCTCGCACACTTCCCAATGTGCTGGCCATGCCCCTGACCAACATGGGCTTGGCCTTGTGGTTGGAGAGCACCATGGGTGCTCTCCATGGCACTCCACAGCAGCGCAGAAAAGCACAATGGGCAGTACTGTTACTCACAGCTGCTGCAGTGGTGTTTCGCTGTGACATGGTGTTGCTGTTGGGGCTTGTTGGGCTACACATGCTGAGCACTGGTGTGTGTGCTATGGCCAGCGTGTCTATCGTGGTATGTATAGTCTCCATCACCATTTCAACCATCCGCAGGTCAACTTGGTTTCCTGGATGCGATTGCCACTGGTTGTGCAAGTGTGTTTGTAACTTTATTGCCCACAGTGGCCATTGACAGCATATTCTGGGGCATGTGGCTGTGGCCAGAGGGCTGTGTATTGTGGTTCAACACCGCAGAAAACAGGTCGGTAGGGTGCAAAGTTGTAATCTGCACTGGTTGGTGCACATTTACACATTATTTCCTTGCACCCACCAACCACAGAAGTCATGAATGGGGTATTTCTCCATGGCATTGGTATTTTACCAGTGCACTGCCGCGTGCACTATTAGCAGCAGCGGCACTCATGCCGGTTGGTGTGTTTTTGGAACGACGTGTGCGAGGTCCAGCACTGGTTGCCTTGGCCTTTGTGGCATTGTACAGCTTTTTACCACATAAAGAGGCACGTGTGATGCATGGGCTGATTGTAGGGTGACAAGCATGCAGTACATGACAAGCACCACCAAAACAGGTTCGTTTTTTGTTTCCTGCACTGCCATTGTTCAACATTGCAGCAGCATGTGGGCTCGTGCAGTTGCATCGAAGGCGCTCCAAGGGTTTTAGGTGCTTCGTTCTGGCTCTTGGTGCATATGGTGCGCGTTTCACTGCTGTACTGTGACATGTTTGCCAGTGTTTTCCCTACCTAGGTTCCACCTCCATCCCAGGCCTCATCATAGCATCTACAGCAATCACGGTGTTGTTTTCGTATGTATCTAGCCTAAATTATCCTGGTGGGGTAGCCCTCGTAAGCCTACATCAATATGCAACACCAGCATTTGTGCGGGGACCCAGTGGTTTGCTGCGTGGGCAGAAATGGAATGTATGCAGCAGCGATGAGCCATTGCGCGTGCACATAGATGTCTTGCCTGCCATGACTGGTGTCAGCCGCTTTGGGGAGCTAGAGGCGTGTTGGGTGTACAACAAGGTGCTGCTTGGAGTGGGTTTGTTGTTGCTGTGATGGATCCATGGCCACACACACCCATTGCAACCATCACCAACGTAGGACGAGTCATTAACCACCCATGACCTGCAACATCATGATTTCACCTTTGCGTTGTCAGCTGAAAGAGAAGTGCCAGGGTGCGTAGATGATATGTAAAAGTGTGTGGTTTGTAATAATCGACAACATCACATCCCTTCTATACCAGGTTTAAAATGCAACAGGGAATAAACAGCTTTGCTGCAATACGCCTGACAAGCTATGACCCAGTAGCCATTATGCAAGAATTGTTTGCGGGCACGTTACCTATATCAATTATCACAGAGCCGTTTGTATTTGTTCACTACAAGGTGTAACAACCTCAGGGAAAAGGGTCAACTACCACGCTTTATCAGAAGGAGAGCCTTGTGCAGCGTGTGCCTCAATCACAGCCGCACGTTTTGCTTCTATTGCTTGTGAACAGGCTGTAATGTTATCAGTGTTCTCGCATTCTGGCACCTGGGCGGTCGACAATGTGAGGTGATCAGTATTGCATTAGTCACATGGTCAACAATACTGTAGATACCTGATAAAATTCTGGAACTCCACATCCTCCATCGCAGGCATCATTATATGTTCGATGGGGCATCTGCATCCATCCAAATTCACGATTCAATTGTAAAGAAAATGATGACAATTCGTTGCCATAGAATGCTTGAGCCCTGTGTCATAGGTATACGCATTTACCCATGGCTTTTATTGTCAACAAACAGAACTGATCTTGCACACCGCACAGCACATCGCACCGCAATGCTAAAGCATAGTCCAAATAGGCATGGAGCTCACGGACAGGATGTTCAGCTAACATAGTGCTTCGATTAGTCCACACATCTGCACGCTGGAAACATCGGAAACCATCACACAAGGATGGTAAGGGTGCATGGCCAGAGCAAACCAATATAACAGTGTCCCTGTGTCGGAGGTGTTTTGGAATGAGTGTCTTGCATGCGCAGATGAATGGAAACAGGCATACCTTGGCAATTGTTCGTCGTGCCTCAAAAAGTCGCCTACTTGTTCATCATCTACAAAACACCTCATATAACCATGGTAGCTATTTGTGCAGTACATCACCCAATCACCTTCAGTACGCAAATGCAATGCCACAAAGTTGCGGGTACCAAATATTCTATCAATCTGTGATGGAAAATATCAAGTTGATGTGACTGATTGGCGGCTCAATCAGCATTCATAAAAGTACACCAGACAAATGTACCTCATCCATCATCAAATCAACTTCCTGGTTGATGAGCTTACTTGGACGAATTGAGCCATCCACCTGTCGAAAAGCATATGAAAGTCCTTTGTACCATGTTCACCAGATTCTCGGTGGAGACAGCACCGCATACCTGCCATTGGGCCAAGCGCTCGTTCTCTGGTACTGATGTTGGGATGCTGTCGATGAACTTATACATTATCATGCCCAAAAACGCTGTTACATCATCCATGCACACAGTTCGCGGTCGGTTTTCAGGTGCACTTTCCACAAGTGCCTGTTGTATGTGCATCGCTTCACATATCACTTCTCCATTATTGGCTCACAAATAACAACATACCCGTTGCCAAAAGTTCATTTGACGGGTAATCTGGTCGTGCACTGGTGGCCAAGGTCCATGATGCCTCGCAAGCTGTGCCATGCAGGAGAAGACAAGCTCATCATCAAGTTGTGAGGGGTGCTCAAGGAGGGTCATATTATGCCACTTAGCAGTATCCCGCAACTTGTCTACCTGTGTGATGTATGTGAGAGGGTGCTCTACTGGTGCCAGCAAACATACAGTGCGCAAACAAACATACGTCAAACAAGTATCCAAATGGAACACGGTCATCATCAGCTGTATCTGGTACCCAGTTGAGCCGGAACTGGGGCAACAGAACGGCATAGCCCAACCGGTCTGCCATAAGCATGGCATACTCTACACACCGCCGCTGGTTGTGCAAGCCTTGAAACACACCAAGATACACAACACCTCGAACAGCCACTTTCTCATACGTATTGCAATGCGTGCATGGCAAGAATAGTCCATGCAGAATAAGGAGTGCTGCTGTTGTTAGATTCCGTAGGTTCATCGGCGACATAATGTACGTGGTAGCGCACAGTATTCGAAGAGAGAGAATGAGCTCTCAATGTGGCAAGAACGGCCAACAAATTGGGAGCATCGATGCGCAATGTTGCAAAAATGATGAATTATTGGTAGTAGTTAGTAATTAGTAGTGTAATAATAAATCCTGGATGCACTCCAGAATGCGTACTCTTTCTATGAAACCAAGCTTCCCTCGTAAAGAAAATGTGGCAGTGCTCATTGGCAACACAATCATCCCACGCAGCACCGAGGCCATTCTCCTTGCCCACTTGTTGGCCCAGTTTTTCGTCAACCAGGCAATGCGCAACACAACCTCTCCAATCACAAGTGGCATGCTAGTTGACGCTGTTGCAAGTATTGGAAAGGTATCGGGTTGTCCGGTGAGGCTGTGAATGAGACCCCAACAACAAAATGTGTGTCCCCTGCACAGCCCTGCAGGGTGCCGATTCAGACAGAGAGTACTTTGGCAATGACGGAAGCAGATGCCCCCACTGTATGCCCTCTGAATTTTTATATTATCATGCACACATCTATTTTACACAAACTGTATTCATTCGAAATGAAACACCGCTTGTAACTACACAATTTATCATCACCCCGACGAAAACTTCACCTTGAGCCCAATGCGACTCTTTTTCCTGCTGCCCTCCTCCTCCCCCACCGACGCCTCTGTTGTCCACTGCCCCGCTGAGGCCTGGCTCCCCTCCACACCGCTGGGCCCTGCTTCTGCCATGTCGAGCAACTCCACAGCAATATTGGCGTCAATTTGCTCCTCCTCTGTGTCGGCATCATCCGCGATGCCCTGCATACCGCCCTCTGCTTCGCCATCCACATCAGCACCCCCCTGCAGCGCAGTGTGCTCGCTACCAGGTTGGCTGTTGACTTGGCTCGTCATTTGGCTGCTTGTTGGGCGCGCCGAGTCATCAGCCTTGACCTGGGTAGTCTTCTGCCCACCACGTTTGCGACCGGTTGACACGCGCTTGCGCTTGACCTGTTTGTGGTCGGAGGGGCATGTAAATGTTGCACAAGATGAGTTACACTATATCATGCACACAAACACACGCACCGTGCCACCCTTGATGATGAATGGCCCATCTGCAGCAGCAGGCCTGTGCACCTGACTGGGCCGTGCTGCAGTTGTCGCACGTGCTTCGAGTGCTTGTTCAGGTGTAAAGCGGATCCACTCTGGTATGGGGGCGCCCTCTTCACTGATGGGCCAGTGGTGCTCCCTGTCAATGCTCTCAAACAAATCCTGTTGGGGTGTGGGATGTGGGTGAGGATGGAGGAATCTATGGAGAGCAATGGGGTGTACAACATGTCGGGTATACCCATGCATGCACCACACATACCAGTTCTTGGGGCGTGCGGGCTAACTTGACATTCAAATCATGCCATGTTGGTGCTGTGTTGTCCTTGTGCTTGTTCTTCTCCTCATCCTGTGTGTGGTTTGTGTTGCATGTTTGCACTGTACACTCACAAGACAAAGCAATACATCATGAATAAAGACCCCCATCACAACACACCTCGAGCAGTGCTTCCAATGTCTGCTTTCGTTCATCCATACTGGTTTGCATGTCAAAGCGCCCAGCATCAATGACCTCGTTTGCCATGTCAATTTTCATTTTTTGAATGTTGTTTCGCACCAACGACTCGATGCTGTCGGCATAATGGCGGGGCCCTTTGGGGGGTTGATCTGGGGGAGGGGGCTTGTGCACAGGGCCTGTGCCACTAAAATCGCCATCAATGTCGCACACGCTCTCGAAATGAATTACACGGACCTGGGGTGTGAGCGGGAAGTCCAAAATCCTTGTGCTGGCAGGATAATGTGTGCATGCGCCATACAGCTTATGTGCGTACATGGACATATCCATACAGCAACCAAAACCCACCTCTTTTGTCTGCCCAATACGGTGTGCACGTGCAATAGCTTGCTCCTCGTTCTTGGGGTTGGCATCAGGGTCGAAAATGACGACTGTGTCAGACGTTTGCAAATTGAGACCACGCCCTGCTGCACGAATGGATAGCAAGAAGATGAACACCTATGCATGGGGGGCGCGTGTGTTGTGTGTTGCTGTTTTATCCACAAAGGTGCATACTTTATTAGATGTACGACACACACGGTTTATACCCCACAACCAACAACATACCCCTCCCTCTGGGTTGTTAAACTGCTGAATGGCAGACTCACGATCCTCGAGCGTTGTGGAGCCATCAATGCGCAAGTACTTCATCTGCCGCCCATCTGGCAGCTTTCGCCACCTGCATTGGAATAGAGCAAGTTGAGCACAGTCGTGATGCAAAGCAGTGCAAACCCACCACATGCACACCGCAAGTAGCGCTCGACAGTGTCGAGCAACTTGGTCATTGTGGAAAACAGCAGCACGCGGTGTCCTGACAAGAACAACTTGACCAACATGTTGTCCAACACCAGCATCTTTCCACACTGCTGCACCAGGTCAGCACCATCGCAAATAAGGTCGCTGTATGTCAAACACGGGTGATTGCAGACCTGCGTGTTCGTGAATGGGGCAATCACAGACGCTCATTTATATGCATCACAACCAATGACACCCCCAACAACATCCTACACAACCCACACCTTGCGCAGCTCCATGCACTTGTTTTGCAGGGGCACAAAGTCACGCTTGACCTTGGCACGCAAGGGGTTCCAGGGGTCCATGCGCAGGGTGCCAGTTGTCTTCACCCACTCGTAGGTGGCACTTTGGTAGGGCGTCATGGCACACTTGACCACCAGTGTTTTCTTTGGTGGGAGTTTGCGCTCAACATCCTCTACCTGTGTGTTTGGATGTCGCAGTGACGGTGCACATCACGGGCAAATGCGTGCAGCGGCTGTATTTGACATGGAATCCAGTGCAACAAGTAGGGTCCCAAAAGCAACACAGCATCATCATACCAACCCCAACACAAACCCAATACCTGTCGCCGAAGCATAAAGGGCTCCAATATTTGATGCAGCCGATGAATCACCACCACACGCTTTTCCTTTTCCAACCACTCGTCGCCCTCTGCGCCCCCCATCCCACCACCACCACCCAGCACATCACCAAACCACTCTGTAAACCCTTTTTTATCATCAAACACTTCGGGAAGCAGCAGATTGAGCAACGACCACAGTTCTCGTAGCTCGTTTTGCAATGGGGTTCCAGTCAACAGCAATCGCCGATGGGCAACAAATCGATCGAGGTCCTTGGCAAGCTTTGATTGTCGATCCTTCATGCGCTGTGCTTCATCAATGATGAGGTACTTCCATTCCACCTTGTTTGTTGGTGATGTGTGTGGTGTGGTGGTCGAAGGCATGGTCCACCGTGTTGCATAGTGTTCATCTGGGAAGCGGTACGGGCAAACACAATGCACATACCTTGGACAGGCGTGTTCGGTCGCGCATGATAAACTCGTATGTAGTTACCAACACATTAAACTGCAGTGACTGCACCTCTTGCTGATACTTTTTCAGGCGATCGTCCTTGGTACCCACATAATACACACACTTGACCTGTGTGTTTGGTGGTGGGTTTGATGGCTGATGGAGGTGTGGTACAAGGAGTGTGCAGAAACAACAGTAAGAACCTGCACCGCCACACATACCGATGGCAGCCATTGTGTCAGTTCTGATTTCCAGTTGACAATGACAGCGTTGGGCACGATGATCAAGTGAGGTCCATAGTTGCCCTTTGCCTCCATGAGGTAGGCAATCAATGCCATCACCTGTACTGTTTTACCCAAACCCATCTCATCCTGAAGGGTGTGCGTGGATGGGTAAGATACTGCGTGTTGCATGCTATACAACACCCACCACCTACCGCCAAAATGCCATTGAGCCTGTTGTTATACAGCGACACCATCCACTGCAAGCCCACCATCTGATATTCTCGCAGCGTAGCACCCCGTGGTGGTCGCAGCAATGCAGGCTGCCGTGTGATCGACTCTTCCACACTATGTGCAATGGTGTAGTAGCGGGATTGCGCATCTCCCATGGCAGCTGCTTGGTCATCTGCCATGCCCATTTCCTCTTCTACTTCCGCTGCTGCATCTGCTGCTGCCTGTTCTCCTGCAGCACGCACGTCTTCCTCTGACAATCCCTGTGTTGTGACGTGTGTATGATGCAGGCAGATTGTGCTGCGTGCAATGTGGTGTGCATAGCATAATACCCCAACATGTGCGCAATTGTGTCCTACACGCCCATAGCACCCCACACCCACCCCACCTGTGCCCGTGCATCTGCCACAGCACGTGCTCGTGCTTCACTGGTCTGCTGAAACAATTTGACCGACTTGACCTTGTTTGCCAGCTTGTCCAAGTATTCCTCTGTATCGTTGAGGAAAGTGGCGATTGCTTCATACCTGTATGTGGAGCAGGGAAATATGGGACGCGGTGTGTGTGTGTGTGCAGGTGGGTGGGATAGGATTTGTGATTGCTGCAACTGCCAACACCCCAAACAACACACCACCATACCGTTCACTGCTGACGTCTTTGCCCTGTTGCCGCAACATGTCCTGATACGCCTGAAAGTCATTTGCTTTGAGTGCATCCAGACGTTTGCTGCGATCATCTTTGTTGTGTCCGCGTGATTGGCGCTCATGGAAGCGAGACACCTGTGTTGTATGTTTGCACAGACATAGCACATGCTTGCACATATGTCCTTGCACACCTGCCTTCAGTACAACACCTGCATGTACACACACATTCAGGCACACACACATGCACACACCAACACAAACAACCCCATACCCATTTATTTCGTGCAACACGCCAGTCCTTGAGTTGCGCTCCACGTTCATTCACACGTGTGCGTTCCTGCTTGAGCTGCCGCTGTATTTCCAAGTTGCGCTCAATACGCTTGCGCTCGTGTTGCTGTGTGTATGGGTGGCGATTACTGCCTGGGCCAAAAACTATACGCACCGACATGCAGATGTGCACGTACATACACATTAGCACCATACCACTGCCACCACACACCCACGCACCTTGATAATGTCAAACTTGACCTTCCCAGCTTCCCGTTGTGCCTTGCGTAGCAGTTTTTCATTCATGGCCATGAGCTCTTGCTGCTCGCTTTCTACTGCCTGCTGCAGTGCCTGCTGGCGTGCCAGCAACGAAACGAGCTTGGCGTCCATTTTAATTCGACTACGAGGCAACTGTGAGGCATTGATGATGCACATACATGTATCATATGCATGTGTTATGGATATACACTCCATAATGCACTCTCTCGGGTCCCACTCACGCACCTTGCCATCGCGTGCGGTAAACCCTGCCACCAACGCCCCTTTGCTCTGCTTCTCTGCCAAGAGCTGTTTGCGGCGCACTGCATATTGTGTCAAACGCTGGTATTCTGAATGTATAAGTGCTGGCAAGTCATCATGGGGGTGTGGTAATGATGGATTGGGGGGCATAAGGTCCATTTGTAGCTCTGGTAAGTACATGTCCCCAACTGGTTTGCGATCCTTGGCACCTGTGTGTTGGTTTGTTGATGGGGATTTTGTTATAGATGCTGCTGCTGCATATCATATTGCATAGACACCTCTACCTGCTGCAAGTGTGTAGAGTGGCTCCAAAGAGAGATGACGACACGCAGGGTGCTCTGCTGCTTCAAGCTGCACCTGCTTGGTCCCTGGCCGCAGCTTGGGAACATTAATTGCCCTTGATACGTCGTGCTGATTGAGGCTGGTGAAAGATATGCCACGTATCAGTGCCTTGGCGACTGTTATTTGAGCGCGAAGGGTGTCCTCCAGCTCCCTGTGGTGTGGGGAGCATGTGTGATGTGCATGCTCTGCAGAGCTGTGTTCCTCATATTTATTGTATCCCATGTATTGTTGTAACGTATACAAACACACGTACGTTGGATCTTGGGTGGTTGCCGCGTTCTTTGGAGGTGGAGTAGCAGCATCCATGTCTGTTTTTAAGGTTGCTGTCGTTGATGGGGGTCCAAGCCCGTTTGGGGCAACCTGTATGGTGTTTTGGGATATTTCTTGTATGTTCTCCCTTATGCTGGGGTGTGCACAATGCACGAACAGGCAGCAACAATACCTGCATGCTTGTCATCCCCAATACTAGCAGCACGTATGTGCTGTTGCTCAGTATTTCATTGTATTTTATGAGTTTATACTCCCGAAATTGATACAAAAATCACACAACCTTGTTTGCATAAACTCTTGGTTGCAAAGACAAGCTCACGTATCCGACACATATTTCACACAAGGTGCTTGACCATGTATGGCCCCTCAAGATGATACCCAAGCTTGCGATAGTAATGACGCGTGCCCACACCACTAATCACTGCCAGCTTGACACTGCCATGCTCTTCCCGTGCAATACGCTCAGCTTCCTCCATCAGCAGCCGCCCATAGCCCTGGTGTGTCGAGAGGCAGTGTGCACCAATACACAGTCTCACATCACAACTGGCAGATACCTTGTCAGAACATACCTGGTGCTGCTGCTTGGATGCGTCACGGGCATGGACTGCAACTGCTGTGCCATAGACATGAAGCTCGCGCACAACAGAGCAGCGACCCATCAACTCTGGCTGTCGCGTCTTGGCAGGACCTGTGGCGGTGAAAACAAAATGGGGTATGAAGCAAAATGGCACCACCATGTGCAAAACACCACCAAAACAATTACGCCAATACACACCTGCAATCTTGCGCAGTCGCAGCAACCCCACCAGAATGTCTTGTCCCGGGTCTTCGTACGACAAAAATGTTTCCCACCCGCCATTAGCTGCATAGTCACGACGCAACAGCTCCACATTTTCAGGGCGTACCTGTGCAATGTATGTACACACACATGTACACAATGCACACGTTTCATGCAACAACCATCCCACCTACCTTGTTGTGGATTTCCTGAATACCACATTCACGTGTGCGCACATCACGACACTGCAGCCCCAAGCGTGCCATGCGTGCCAGCGCCAGCTCGCGCAGGTTGCCCTTTTCAACACCGCTGCTAACAAGTGGCATAGGAATGTCACGCTGGATGCGATACACACGCACCCAGGGTGGCACAAAGGCCAAGATGCGTGCAACAAGGTCAACCAACTGTACGAGGGGTGTATTATGATCGTTGGTGTACAGTGCAACCCAATCAGCAGCACATGCCAAGTACCTTGTCAGGGTGGTAGTTTTTGTATAGACCCTTGCGCCAGAGCTCGTATAGGCCAGTACCACGAATGACGAGTGTTGGGTAGAGTTTCAAGCCATCACTGCGAAATGCAGGGTTTTCAAAGTACTCTCGGAATGATTCAATGTCACGCTCCCAGCCCACATTTGGTAAATCCGGCATCATGTGTGCAATGACCTGGGTGAATGGGGAGGTATGATGGTACATCACAGTTTTTGTCCCAATACCATTCCATTAACAACCCCTACCTTGAAGCCAGCATCCTTTGCAAGCTGGAAGCAATGTGCAACAGCAGCGACAGTATGGCCCCTGTTCGTGTCACGTGCCACATCTTCATAAATGCTCTGCAAACCAACCTCAAGACTGTAGTGCAAGGTCGTTTTGACACGTTTCATCTATGCTTAGGCCATGTGTAGCCTACAACAACACTTGCACCCTACACATACCGTGTGCATCCATATGACAGCATTTGTGTCAGGTGTGGTGTCAAGCAGTAATCAGGTCGTGTCTCAATAGTCAGCCCAATGCACTTGGTACGACTATGCTCACTGTACTGTACTGCCTCTGCCACATTGCTGGAAGATGCACCGCTCAGCGCATCATGCAGGTTGCGAATGAAAAAATCACGATACTCTGCAGGCAGTGACATAAACGTGCCGCCCATGAGGATAAACTCCACCTTGTCCACTGTGTGCCCCAATCGGCGCAGCTGCTCCACACGACCACGGGCTTGCACATATGGGTTGTAGCGTGCACGGATCGCGCGCATGGATGTTGGCTCATAGCCTGTGTAGCTCTGGGTAGAGTATTCAAAATCCGAGTCTGGTCCACCCGGACAGTAGACGCAAATGTTGCCCGTGGTTGCAATGTGGGGACATCGGTGGGGCTTGGACATGACTGCAACCACTGCAATGCCACTCGCAGTGCGTACGGGTTTGGCACGTAGTCTATGGGCGTTGAAGGGGAGAGGGGTTGACTGATGCTTGGCACCTGTGCACATGTTTGCCCACGTACCTAGGTAACAGCACAGCTCGGTGTTCTTCAGGCACTGCAGCAATGATCTCCACCAGCTTGGGAGATGTCTTCATCTTGTAGCGACGAACAGCCTGTGGTGTGGTTGGTTGAGTGTTATTGCTCTTGTGGGATGTGGCACAGGATCAAGCTGCTGGTTACCGTCTTCTTAATCTCGTTCAAATCGACATCCTTGCCCTCCACCATGCCTCTGACAAGGTCGCTGACTATATCTGCCACGGCGTGCACACGTGCCTGTGTGTTGACCAAGGATTGTTGATGGTTTGTGTGCTCAGGCGACTTGCAAAAAAACGCAACATTGTATTGAATGATTGCAGCAATACACCACCTCTTCTTCTGTCATGCATCCCTTGCTTGATCGCCCTGAAAACCCCGCAGGTTCACATGTCTCCATTGCCATGACTGCTGTTTTGTCAGACTCGTGTACTGCCTTGTTACAGATCAAGTAAAACCAGCAATAGAATGTTTCAAAGCAAACCAATTTACAATAAACCGTTCCCAAAGGGTGGCAAAAAATAACACTGCTCAAAATCAGCCTCCTCCCTTTCATGCCGCACTCGCCCGGTGTAGTGTGGTGCTATATTGTATATGAGCGCATCATCTCTTGGAGGGCCTCGGCTGTTGCAACGTGCCTCGTCCACCTGTTGTTGATGGGTCAACCTTGTGGTGGCAACACTCTACGGCCACACAATACTCATGCCCCCTGCACATACCAAAAACTTGGCAAATGCATGTGTAACAGCAATGGCGTCGCTTGAATGGGGAATGGCCAGTTGTGGCGCCCATTCATAAGGGTTTTTCTCCGGATGAAATTGAACACCATACACAGGGTACTGTATACAAATGGATGACGCAAGTAGAGAACATTGTGTCATTTTTTCAACCACCACAAATCACACCTGCTTGGCCTCAAACATGGCAATGTACCGACGCCCTTGGCGATCTACAGCATGCCCAAGCACATCAATGAAGGATGCCAGTGCAGCATTTTCCTGCAGGCGCTGATCATCTAATCCAGACATGTGATTTTCAAATGTCAAGTGGGCCCCACTGTCCAACAATGCCCGCACATGCTGCGGCAATTGCGCCAGAAACCGACTGGTGTGTGTTGTTGAGTTGCTTGAAACATGTCCCGATACATTGCTCAACACGAGGCTATCGACAAGGCTTACTGCAGACGGCAAGTTGAGCGAATCAAAATGCCCAAGCAACGATGTGTTGTGTGCAATGGCAATGGCTAGGGCCTCAAACCCAAGGCACGTGCCCCACAGGGGCCAGTGTTCCCCAGCGTTTGCTGCATCAACAGCGTGCTGCAACAAACGTGCAGATGTGTCATAGTAAGCGTGTCCAGGGGACAGATTTTGACTTCCGCCTGGTATCAAGACGCCGTTGAGGTGCTGGACACTGCGAGGTTGTGTGGGGCAGGTGGAATGTCATGTTCAAGATGAGAAAGTTGACAACGTCCACATACAGTGTGTGCAGTGCCTCTGGAGTAATGTCAAAGGGAATGGGCACAACTCTTGCACCTCCTTGTTCAACAAACTTTACATACGATGCTGCTATATAGGAATGCCCCTTGGGTGCTGGTTCCCCAGGCTATGATATGTGTGTTATCATCAGGTTATCGTATACGGACCTATACCGACCCATAAATATCGGCCCATACCTGTGACAATATGCCGATGACTGGAAGGTTGTTGTTGCATGTGGGTTTTCCAATAACACAGAGTAATACACAACACGTGCACAGCCACAAAGCAATGTTACAGCAGCGCATGATGAACAGAAAATAAGATGAGGGGAAAAAACAACAAAATGGATGAATTCTTACACTACGGTCGATCGCAACACATCCCACTTCCAAGCCAGCCCCGTGGCAGCAGCTGCCTTGGCTGGATTGGGCGGTGGTTTAGCCTGTACTTCGGGCCGGATCACCTCAAAACGCTCCACCCAGGAACCAATGCACCCCTGCAGCGTTTGTGCATCCTCCTCGTGCCCTGTGTGGACATGCATAAGGACATGGTATGACACGCTACCCAATTTTGTCACCCCTCATGTCACACCTACCGCTGCCGATGAGCAGCTCCATAAGTTCACTACACTCCAACAGCAATGCATCCGAGGGACCCATGGCAAGCAATAGTGCATGCAGTTGCCCCTCTTCTTCCTCGCTCCCCTGTCGAATCTTGTGTTGCTTGTCCCGTTTCTTCTTTTTCTTTTTGGAATCTGCTGGTCGACCTCCCACCGTGCTGGGTGCTGCAGTGCTTGCCGCTGTTGTTGCGTGCGTCACGTTGGTGTATACACTCATCCCGCTCACCACACTGGAAGCAACCGACACAGCGTCGTCCTCCAACATTGCTGCATCATCGTCATGCTGTGCCCCTTGCCACTCCTGTGGGCGTGTTGATGCACCAGTGTAAATCCTACAACACATGCCCAACACCATCACATACCTGCATGACTAGCCGCTTGCTTCGCACGGTACGCCACCGCTCCACATACTTGTCACAGCGCAAAAGAGCGTCCCCAGCCTCATGTATCATGGCTGCAGCACGTGCCGCTGCCGCAGGATGCACTACCGTCTCAAGCAAGTCATCCCGTCCACACCGCCATGCCTGCCGCACAGCCTCACGCCATTGCTGTCCCTGGCAGAGGAGCTGCACCCCACTGTCAGAGTCGTCACAATACTCCAACAGCACTTGTGCTGCCTCCACAAACCGGTGCGTGCTTGCAAGCTCGGTGGCCAAATCTGCAGCTATGCGCACAACAGATGGTGACAGGCGCCCCGTGTTTCCGTCATGCAGACGGCATGCAATGGACAGGGCTTGCTGCCAGCACCCTGCAGCTTGATACACATGCAATGCATCTTCCAAACAACCTGCTGCGACATATGCCATGGCAGCATCTTGCAGGCGGTGTTGGGCTTGCAGCGACTCTGCATGGGCCTTGAGCACCGTTGTTCTGTGAGGGCTGTCATGTGGGCATGCCGCCAACAACTGCCTGAGCAGCTGCTTGTTTTGCGCGAGTGCTAGTGCAGCTTGGAAATTGCCGGCATCCAGCAGATGTTGTAATGCGCTTGCCCAACGCTCCAAGTACATGTCGATCATGTACTTGACTCGGTGCTGGCTGGGACCGGCATTGCGGAATTCCTGGTTGATAATTTTTGAAAATGGGTGTGATTCCTTGTTCATCCTGTGTATACACCTGCACATGCCATACTTGCAATTGCAGCAAATGCTCTGCGGGGTCTTTGCTGCTGCAGTTGACAACCAAGTAGGCCACTTCTAGCTCATACACCCCCAATGCAGCACGGTAGAGTGTTTCCGCATCCACATATGTTAGCAGGTGCCGCACACCCTGCTCTGCAAGTCCCCGTTGCTCCAATGAAGCTTTATCAAGTTCTGCAACACGTTGGACTGCGACACATTGCAGGGCAGCACCCAAATTGGCTTCCACAACATAGGTAGTCAGGATGGCCGTAAACCATTGGTGCACGTCCGCGCGTGCTTCCATGGCTGTTCGAAAAGTACTGTGGATATGTTGCAAGGTTGTTGTGACGCAGGGGAGCAAGTGGGTTGCTATGTATGTCTACTGTATACTTCACACCTGCACACTTGTGCTACTTTATTCTCCGTATTTTCCAGGTCTTCCTTGGTCTGTTGATGCATAAAATGCGGTGACTGCCATCCACCACCACCACGGCACAGAGAACAAAATTCCTACCTGCTGCAACCGAGTTGCCAACAGCCCCCAGAGCTCACGATACATGCCAGATGTTGGGTCCAATATATTGATGTATTGTAGACCTTGCAAGAGGTCGCACATGTCTGACGCTTTGCAAACACCCTCTACCACTGCTCCTGCATGCTTCAACACCAGTGGCCAACGATAATCCACCATGATATTGACGTCCACCCTGTTTTTGAGGATGCTTTTTTGTGCATGACCATGTACACACACAGACCCTACAGTGCTCCCCAACCCCAACACACCGATGTAGAACCACCAGCCGCCATGCAGTTGCGTAATCATGACATGCAAGCGCCTCGACAATGGCAGGCAAGACAAATGCACGTGGCTGCACTGTTTCCAAATTGCCACGTGGCAAGTGCATGACTAGTGTAATACGGCCTGAGAGAAGTGTAATAAACGGGGACATCGAATACAGGATACAATCAATCTACACAAATGAAATACACACACACCTGGAGGTGCAGCAAGCAGCATGCTTCCCTGCTCAACAGCTCGTTCAGACAAGGTTGACTGTACAATGGCACCAGTCGGTCGCATGGCATCTTGCATGATGGCTGGCTTGTCCCAAAGAGTTTCTTTGCCATTGCTCATATCATACACACCCTGCTGCAGAGCACAGGGTGCCCGCACAAACAGGCGCTGATCACGGGTGGTCCACAGCACCAACGGTCCCGTTGCTGCTTTTGTTTCTGTCACCAAGAATGACGTGCAATCTTGCGTAATCACACAGTCGTTGACAACCAGCTCCCCATTGGCTGTCAACCCAAGCAGTTGCCCATTCGACATGGCACGCACCACCCGTGTTGGAAATGCAGCCAGGTTTTTGCTGCTGTCATGTGTAAATTGATGTGTGGCAGCGTCATACTGCAGCACACCGATGCTTGCATCATCCATCATCATCCATGCAGACGATGTGGTGTGGGGCACAAGGTGACGCACAGGTCCTGGCAATGTGATGGTGATAACACTTTGGACTGCATTGCTACTGATCACCACTTGTGTGGTCGACAACGCTGGGTTGACTATGATGGTGACCAACTCCCAGACATTGCAGGAGACCGTGCACAGCAGCAGGGTGTTGATGTCCACAAAGCACATGTGCTGTACGGTTGTTGTGCGCATATCGACAACATGACAAGCATGGTGCACAGGCGCTTGCCAACAGCCACTGAGGGATGTGTGCGCGCGTGTACAAAAGATGACGAGATTGCATAGTTGAGCACCGACAAATGCAGCATCATCAATCCACACAATACGTACAATGTGTCTGGAGCAGGGACGCACTCATCGAAGACTTGCTCAACAGTGTCTGGCCATGACATGCCTGGTGCAGTGTGCACAATACACACAGCACCAGAACTGAGCACCACTGCCACCGCTTCCGTGCTTTTGCCATCAGATGGGCTCCACGCCAAAAGCTGCACAGGGTGGTCAAAGGTCAGGCGTGTGGCAGCCATGGGGGGTGGGATGACTGTGTCACGCATGGGAGTGATATTGAGGGCTGCACCATCGACAAGCGCCACAGTGCCCAGTGTGCTCACATCGCTATCATATGCAAAGCACGTCTGTGATAAGGTTTGGTTGAGTGTACCCCTGGGGTGTCATATCCACCTATGACACATCATACCTGATGCAACATGCTGTTGGTGCAGCAAAACAGCTGCAATGAGGATGACCCCCAGCATACTATGGGGGGCATGGTGCTACCGTCATGCTGCTCTTCCCGTAGCAAATACCAATGCCAGTTGCTGCGACGCCAGAGTTGTACACTATACCGGGCAAATTGTTGTTCACCACCTTGACGCATCAACACAAGTGCTAGGATTTCTGAATCATAACTCCACTGCATTGACACAATGCTGCTTTCATGTTGTGCTGTACTATGATCAGCCCAAAACCCACCATGAGGCAACCCATTGGTCTCAAAAATGCCCACGGCTGCCTGATTTCGTGCAGCATGAGTGGTGACGGTGGTAGTGCCCACACTTGTAGGGGCAATCTGTGCAACGCTGTTGGACTCTGGGTATGCAGCAGGGGTAATGCCTGATGCATCTGGGCCCGTTTCTCCTTGACAAGACCTATGTGTGTGCAGCATGGCACAATGGACACACGACGATGGCCTCCAGCAATATGCTCAGCAAGGACATACCTCACCCATTCAGGCATGGTGTCACTCATGTCAACATTTTGAGCAGCATATAGGTTGCGGCCATTTGGTTGCCATGCTATTGCTCCAATGTTGCAACGTATGTCGCTGCCCTGTGCAGTGATTGCAAACTCGTTGCCATCGAGGATAAGCAAAGCACCCTGTTGAGACCCTGGGTAGATGATCAACAACCACATGAATGCGACGTATGTTTACCATAAAGTCACTTGTGCATGCTCAACCTACCTGGCAAGCAATCATACGACACAGCCAAGTATTGACCATCCCCACGCCATGTAATACCACACAAGGAATGTGGCCCATGATCATGAACAGCGGGTTGCATACTGTCCTTGTGATGATCTGGCAGTTCCACGTCTGCCAAGACATCCCATGTCTGTGAAGCGTGTTTAAGCATGTGTCGGCTGAACATGAAGACCATAATACATTGCAGCATCATACCAAGCTGAGTGCAACAAGTCTCTTGTTTGCAGTCAATATGGTCAATACCTCTCCAGAGGGGTTCCATGCACCCGCCAAGACTCCTTCTGGTACACACCCAACCTCCTCAACATGCCTGTAGAGGATGATTTGCATGACTATGGCAGCACATAAACACCAAACACCCACAACACACCTGCTAGCATCCAGTGCTACAGTGAGGATATGGCCGTTGGCGAGCACAGCACACACCGCACCAAGCTCATTCACCACTGACAAATCTACGACATGCGCTTGGGTGTGTTCATATCCAAGCTGCACATGCCATACGTGCTGTGAAGGGATGACAGTGAGTACGCGCTGCAGTGTTGAACATGGTGCTGATCAGCCTCGCACCTTGCCATCAAAAAGCTGAGTGCATGTCAGCTGCCCCTCTTTTGAAACATGATACACGTGTCCCTCGTATTCATCAAGGGCAAATGAGGTTGTGCAAGGTAGTAGAGGAGTTTGTTTACTTGACAAACACTTGAGATTGCGCATGGCTGCTTGGTCTGCTTCGTGTGTGTTGTTCCTATGCCATGTGCAGCTTATTTGTGATGTAATGCAAAATGCGGGGGTTCAGTGTAAAGAATGAGATGGGCTGCTGCAGCTTGTTTTTAGCAAGTTTGACCAAGGTTATTGCACAAGCTTTTGCTGCCGTTTTTTCTTGTTGCTCTTCTTGTTTTATTCCCTTGCAGCAGCTTGCGTCAAGCAGTGCATTGTATGCAATGGACAGTAGGTGAAACCAGCATGCCGCATACACGACCATCAGCCATCCAAAAACTCCGCAAGAAGCCCAGCACAAAAAGCAAAAAGCTACCCTCCGTGAAAAACCAAATACGTAGCGTGCAGCGTTTACTCAACAAGGTTGGCTGGAAAGTGTGCTTGCATCCACAGCTGTGCATCAACCCAACCACCACCTCAACCACTACCTCAACAGGGCACCACCAATGCAAAAACACGGGCAAGTCTGCAACAACGGCTGCAGGAGCTGGAAGCAACCCTGGCAGAGCACAAGCGCATCGAGCGGGAAAAGACACTTGCACGCCGTTACCACAAGGTGCGTGGGTGACATTACAAACAGCTCACATCTTCATCCACTATCTCATCAAACCATACAGGTGCGCTTTTTTGAGCGCAGAAAGCTCACACGCGCACTGCACAAGCTGCAGGCATCAATTTGGGGTGGTCATCCGACAGCAGCACAAGCACGGCAGCTACAACAGCTGCAGGCAGATTTGCAATATGTGATGCACTTTCCACGTGGAGAAAAGTACGTGTCACTGCTCATCAAGGCAAATACACCCGAAGCAAGGGCTGTGCAGGAGCAGGAACGTACACGATTGCGGGCCCTGGTTGCCAAGCAATTGGCTGAGAAAGCTGTGCTGACTGAGGCCAATGAGGGCCAAAACATTGATAGAGGGGATGTTGCAAAAGAGCAGCCAGTGAAGAGCCTACTAGGTCCTGAGACTGAGATGATCAGTACTGATGAGCATGATGATGCTGACAGCAGTGATGCAGAGGATGGCCTACCAGAAACAGATGCTTTGCCGCTGGGTACACAGAATGCAATGCATGCAGCACGGTATGATGGGTCAAGTACCAAGGCTGGTAGGGCATCGTCTGAGGTCCATGTACCCGTGAAGACCAGGGCAGCAAGTATGCAAAACCCTGCTCATGCCGCGCATCAGTTACTTTCTGCAACCGGCCAAGGCAGTGCTGACTTTGACGATGACTTTTTCCTGGCTGACGATGCAAATCCGGGTACATCAGCGTTGCCGCCACCACTGCAGCTACCAAAGCAAATGACAGAGGGAGCAATGCCAAAGAAGCGGCAGCAGACAGTCCATGGCAACAAAGGGGTGAAGGATAACAAGCGGCGCCACACAAAGCTAGGGGTGCACCATGGCAAGGAGGAGAATGGCCACCAAGTCAACACCAAATCAACATCAACACCAAAGCAAGCGAAACAGGTTGCAAAGCAGGAGCAACCTGTGCGCTCAAGGGCAGAGGGTGGCCGCAAACGTCGCAAAAAGAAAGAATGAATGGTTTGTTAGTGGCATGCATATCATGTTGTATTGCCTCACTAATACGAAATGAACATGGTCATAAATCAAAATAACTGTTTTCGTGCTATGCCTTGTCAATTATTGCAACCATGACGACATGTGTACACCGTGTTCAGAAGAGCAAGGGAGCTCAGTACGGAACGACTGTTGTGTTGCATCTTGTTGTGTTGCTTATGCTGCATGGAACTGCCGCAGATAATCTGCCATGGGTAGCCAACGAGGTATGCAGTGTGCATATACGAAAAGACATACACCCCAACATCCAACCTCCGCATACCTTCACAGCTGCGGGTGGTGTTTGATCATCATACACCGACCGATCAGCAGTCGTATTATGTGTGGAAAATCACACCTTGCCACATTGAAACACGACCTCATGATCGATTAGGCAACCAAATAACATCAGTGCGTGGTTGCATTGGGGGGATGCATTCCAAACTACATCAGTGCACCATCCACGACCCCACCGCACACAGCTGTTTGCTGCTGTGCACACTGCAGCACGCCTGCACACCCCAGTAAACGTGACACACACATTGGGTCGTGTTGAGGTCAAATGGGATATCCCATGGATGATGGGCTTGTTTGGGGAGAACGACAGTCTGGCTTTGTGGGACTTACGCAAGCATCCAGAACAAGGTGGTGTGGTGTTTATGGGTACATGCTTTTGTACAGCGTGACACACACCTATTCATACAACAGAATGGCAGCATGGAAAGCATTGCTATGGAGCATTTCCTGTCAACGCATGGGGCTGCTGTGAAGGTTACCTGCCGATGCCAGTGCCGACAACACACTCGCTGCGTGAAGTAGTACAGCAGCATGTTGGCCCCATTGTGCAGGTGAGATGCAGAGCTATAAAAAAAGTGTATGCTCTTGCTATGTAGTGACCTCTCAAACCACACAGACGCAGGTACAAAAGGTTGCCCCTCCCGATCCTGACGCGCTGGTAATCTACCTACGTGCTGGAGACATTTTTGATGCGTCTGTGGACAAGGTCAACTTTGACTATGTCCAAGCACCGTGTGCATACTTGCGACGTGTCATTCGCGATAGTGGGTTGTTCAAGGTAGTGTTTGCCTTCTGATGTGTACACTGAAGTGCACACACACGCAACACTACCCTTCCTCATCACACAGATCAACATAGTGACCGACCCCACTACACCACACAACATGAGGCACCCTTGCCTGCCAGATCTCACGTCCATGCACGCACCATACAATGTGACCATGCATGGCAGTTCTGTTCTAGAAGACTTTGGCTTTGTTATGCAAGCCCATACATTGGTGCTGACAGGGGTGAGCAGTTTTGCAGACTGCGCTGTGTTGCTTTCAAGGTATGAAATGCAAGGTGTTTAATGCACACTGCATCATATACACTTGAACAAACACCCCACCTTACAGCAAGCTACGGGTGCTCTATGCATTCTCATGGCAGTTGGGTGAGCATCGTATAAATGATCGCGCAGATTGGCACACTGCAGGCAGTTTTGTGAGCTACCATGACTTGCATGGGGTGGATGTGCGGCGATATGTTGCACCCAATTATGTCAAGTACTGGACCGTCAAAGATGGCCTGAGAAACATGACTAGCTACCGAGAGGTTGATGGTGTATTGGATTTGTTTCTCTCAGCGTGATTCCCTGTTATCACAACCATTTCAACTTTCCCACCACAGGAGTGGCTGGAGCGTGTTGGGCGGTATGAAAACATACCCTCACAACACATCAGCAGTCAACATGGCGTCCTCATGTTTGCCCCCAGTCATTCCCTCACTGTTGTCGTGCATGCATGCGATGGGTTTACTTCTGCGGTAAGCTGCCTTATTGCCTTATTTGACAACTATTTGTTTGCCCTGATCATCCTTCCCCACCCCTCCACAACAGGACATGCTGTTGGAAATGTTGCGCATGTTGGAAACAGACCGCTATGGCCAACGCATCCCCATCATTGTGCTTGCAGAGGATGTGCATGCAGCACATGCACTGCAACAACGACTTGGAATAGCAGCACACCCGCATCAAGCATCCACACCAAGCTTTGCAATGCGCAATGAAAAGCTGCAGGTAGTGCAGCCAGAGTTGCACAAGCACCGCCATGCGCAAGGCGACAACATGACAACCTCTTATTTCCAGTATAATCGAATGTATGGCCTGGCCATTGTGGCACCCAAGGGTGGCAGAAATTCGACAGGCGTTCGGCAAACGTGTGGGGCACCTTCTGTGGGGGTGACCCGTGCAGCAATCGCCGTCTCCCACGCCACCTACAACACCTCGCATCTGCTGTTTGTGCAACCCAGCAACTGGCCAGAGTTTGCACATGGATTGTTTCCCGGGCTCCAACACACACATGGCCATCAGGATGTGCTTCGTGCATTTGTGCATGCACCCCTGCCCTTGTGTCCTCATACTGAAGACAATTATACGCAGCAGAGGGCGCTCTTTGTTTCAGGGTGCTCTGATGTGTATGGATTTCTGGTGTCTGCAAGGGGGGGGCATGTGCTGCGAGGTTTTGGAAATGATACGAGGCTGGACGCTGTTTGTTGGAAGACCATGGCCGAGGGAGAATGCATGTACAATTTTGCAGTCACGCACTAATCCTTTTTCGCATTCACCATTCTTCTTGCATTGCTATCATTATCATTTCATTACTGTGCATTGCTGTAACGCTCTTGATTGCACACTTGTGATCGCCCAACAGGATCCGTTTGAAAAAAGGGTGGTTCAACCACGTTTGATCGTGCCAGCTAGCAAAGCTCAACCAGAAGCATCCATCAGCAACGCAAAACACCACGTTGCCTCAAAATTGTTTTAGGTTTGCAGGCGTCTGCACCCCGAGCCGTGCAACACCGTGCCGCTCCCCAGTGTTACACAGCCCCCTGCAAGCAGCATCCATGGCACCTAAAGCAGCCAGCACAAAGGCCCCATCTCGTAAGCGCAAAGCTGCAGGTAGGAAATAAGTGTGTCGTTCAAGGGTCCCGACATTGTACAGTATGTTCCCACACTCCCGCCAGGTAAAGGCAGTGCAGTTGACATAGAGGAACTCATTCCATGGGAGGAGGATCGATTACGGGAGGTACATATTCTGGGATAACACAGCCACCACTTTTTCATTCTCGGCATTGCTCCGGTGTGCTATCAAAATGTCCCCCACAAACACACAGTTTCGTTCCAACTTGCTCAACTGGTATGACACCAATCATCGTGTACTTCCATGGCGGCGCAACCCGCATTCACAGCTACCAGCTGCCATGCTACAAGGGGGGGCACCACTAGACGTGCCCATGCAGCAGTTTATCTACTGGGTGTGGGTCTGCGAGGTGCGATTAGGTGGTTAATCAAGTGCTCGCTGTAGCTTGCATACCCATGGGGATGTGTTGTTTCCCTGCATCATATGCCCTGCTCATCATCTCCCCTGTGTCCACCCCTATCCCCAGGTAATGAGTCAGCAAACACAAATTGATCGTGTCAAGGAGTATTGGCAACGGTGGACAGCCAAATGGCCAACTGTGAAAGATTTGGCTGCTGCGGATGAGGAAGCCGTCAACCAGGTGTGTGAGATTTGCATGGAAACATGCATGAGCAGCATGGAGACCTTAACACCTCAAACACATAGATGTGGGCAGGCTTGGGCTACTATCGCCGTGCCCGATACTTGCTGCAAGGGGCACGGCATGTGTGTGATAGCCTTGGGGGTGTGTTCCCCACCACATCAGCAGCATTGCAAACCATTCCAGGCGTTGGCGCCTACACAGGCAATGCCATTGCCTCCATTGCATGTGGACAACCAGTCGCGGTCATGGACGCAAATGTTATCCGTGTTGTGTCCCGGTTGTTTACAATCAAGGGTGACCCAGGGCAGCGAGAGGTGCTAGACACGTTGAATGCAGCAGCAGCAAAGCTCTTGGACCCTGCACGCCCTGGAGACTTTAATCAGGTGTGTTGTTGCTGCTATGGTGTCAACATTAAGGAGAAATCACCTGTATGCCCCTCCACCAGGCAATGATGGAATTGGGCGCAGTGGTGTGTCTCGGCAATGGTGCAGAACCTAAATGCAACACATGCCCGCTGCAAAACCATTGTGGAGCATACCAAGCATTGCAAGACCATTTGCACAAGGGGGGAAACAAGGATGATGCACCCGCAGTCACACGCTATCCAGAAAAGGTAGGTTGAGATGCAGAAGAGTTGCCCACACATGCATCTTTGAACAGCATATACCATGTTTGCATGCAGGCTGCTAAAAAGGACAAACGAGAAGAGCATGTGGCAGTGTGTGTCGTGCAGCGACGTGACGATGCCAGTTGTGCAAATGACCGGCACTCCTTTTTGCTCACCAAGCGCCCTGACCAGGGCTTGCTCGCAGGATTATGGGAATTCCCATCAGTGGCTGTGGATGCAGAGGCAAGCGAGGCAACACGACAGGTTGCATTGGACACCTTGCTGCATGAGACCCTGAATTTGCAAAAGGCGCTTTCCCATTGGAGAGTGGTGCACAGGCAAGCAGTAGGCAGCACAGTGCATGTGTTTTCACATATTCGCATGACACTGCATGTTGAACACATGCTTGTGGAGGGGAGCAGCAACGTGTGTGCTGCAGAGGGAGAGAAACTGGGAACATCGTCCACCATGTGGGTGGAGTATGCAGCTTTAGTTGATGGCACACACAAGCTAACAGGGGCCCCATCCAAGGCGTTTGACCTCGTGGTCAACAAGGCCAGCAAAACGAAGAAGAACACAAGTGCAACCAAGGAGAATACCATTACATCTTTTTTCAAACCCGTGTCATCATAGCTGGCTACTACCTATAAGAGGGTGTAAAACACAATAGCAATCATCATCATCATCTCTATCAGTGCACAATCAGCCTTTTTTGCATTTGCTGCACACAAAAAATGGCGGTGGTGGTGCGTCTTCTGCCAGTCCCTCGCAGCGAGAATGCATCCAAAACCCACACGCATCACACAAGACCATGTGATTGCCATCGTCGTCAAACAAGCCGCACTGTATGTTTTGAAAAGGTGCAAGTGTCCACACATGCATATTGCACACCAACACAAACAACTCATCCAACGCACCGTGCAGCGCACAACCCATTCCACTCCCCCACCAGAAAACCGCCACTTGGGGCTCCATTGTCCCGACAACGACCCCTCCAGCAACAATGCAGAGCCCTGTATAACTTCACGTGGCATCCCAACAGGGTCACTACGTGGTCCACGAGCACGGCCCACACGTGCTTGGTCAGCAAGGTGTACTTTCAATGCTGCATGTTGAAACAATGGATACATGGCTGCCAAAACATCCTGTGCCTTGGAAACCACTTGGCGCAGGGTCGTTGCTGTGTGAGAAATGTCTTGGCGTGTACATTTGTGCATGTTGGTATCATCATGTTGATATCACTATCACCAGACCTACCTGCAGGCACAACCAGCACAAATGGTGGTACCTCACTATGCAAGCGCAAGCGCAGGCCCTTGGCAACTGCAGCATTGTGTTCTGCAGCATCCAGCAAGCGTTGAGGAAAACCAAATGCACCACGCTTGCCAACACCATGGGCACTGGCTGCGTTGTTGGACAGCAACGCTGTTGTTGCTTCTGGTGCAGGTTTTCGATGGGCACCTTTGAGACGAGTCCACTTGGATCGCTTGCGGTATTTCCGCTGCTTCACCATAGGCACTTGCTTGGTTGCAGGGACAGGTTCTGTCTTGCATTTTGCATCCCCCTCCTTGTCACTGCTGCTTTCATGGCTATCATCATCAGCAGACACTTTGTCATGCTGCAAAAATGGTGGCAGCGCATTGGTGAGACGCAATGATAGCAGTAGTCGCCACATGCTGGGTGGTGGTGACACTCCAGAAGGCAAAGCAATACCTGTGATGATTGGTGTTGTGTGGATTGGTAAAGAATGCAGCACCCACCTACACATATAATACACACGTACCACAATAGTCTTTGACAAAGTGCTTGGTGTCATACAACACCTGCAAAGACTGCTGAAACGCTGCCATCGTTGGTGCATTGCCATTCCGATGTGCATTGCCATTATTGGTGACAGCAGGGCGAAGCACATGTTCAAACAATCGTTGCAAGTCTGCTTTCACATGAAGACATGCGCTGCTGGGGTTGGCAGGGTCCCAAGGCGCATCGGCTCCTGGCAGGCCAGTTCTTGGGGCGGCTGTAGGCGGTGACGTGGGACTTGCAGCACCTCCCTGTGCCCAATGTGCGCGCTTAATGTGGACATGCACACATGTGTAAGTTGTGGTATCCATGCACACACGCACCGGCGAGGCAACCAGCCCCAAGTGCCCAAGCGATGTGTGGGCTGGAGATCCCGGGCCTCCATGCCCACGCAAGCGCCCTGCGCGTTGCCGAGTTGCAAGCACCACCACTGGCTGCTGCAGTGATGGATTGTAGAATGTTGGGCGGTTGCTCTTTCGAGGCCCTCTGATTGTTTCAGGCATGGAATCCAAGTCTTGCAGCAGGGTGCGCAGTTCACGTGACACAGGCGGGGACGTTGTTTTTTTCAATTTTGTCTTGTCATTGTTTGCAGCGACTGCAGCTTTTTGATGTTTGCGGGCATGGGATGCAGGCGCAGCTCCAGTCAATCGCATGCCGTTTTTCCCATGTGATGCAACTCGCTGTGTGGCTGTTTTCTTGCTGAACTTGTTGCATTCCTCTTGCTGCTGTTCATGTTGCCACAGCATTTTGCGAGCATGAGCTGCTGCTGCTGCCCCAACCAAGCCCCGCTTTGTCTTGGCTGCCTGCTTGGTCGACAAGGTGATCGTACCTTGGACTGCCTGATCTTTTGCATTGCGTGCTGCATCAATGCCATTGATGGTGGATTTGTGCTGCAGGGAGTCTGTTGGTGCCTCGCCATGCTTGTTCCTCTTGCTGGAGCGAGCGGGGTTGGCCCCAACAGCGGCAGCACGCTTGGCAGCCGGTCGTGTAGAGTGAGTGCTTTTAGCTTGACTTAAAATCCTTTCTGCTGCTGCTGCCGCTGGATGAGGATGCTGTTTATGTGGGAGGGACCATGCAGTGAACCCTCTGATGGCACTTTTGCGCAACAGAACCACAAACAGACCTTGGTTTGTGCAGTGAGTAGGCGTACTGGACACTCGCATTGCACCTTGTTGCTCACACTGCTGGGTGCTGCATTAAAGCGCTTGACAACTGCCTGCATCAATGCAACAGCACTTGCTGCACATTTGCTGTCAACCGTGCTAGCATGCAGTGCAGTGCCTGGACAGAGGGTGTGTGGGAGGATGCTTTGAATGCCACAACAGCATGTACGTATCGACAGCAGACCCAGCATACACCTTGCGTATCGGTGGATCCAGACAAAACTGCACAAGCAGCAGGAACATCATGACAAAGTTTGAGCATCACCGCTATCAAGTCATGGAGCGTACACGTGTGTGCTGTGATGGATCCTCTTGATGCTGCCTGTTTGAGACAAACACCACACGTGTTCCATAGAAAGTGCAAGGAAGGAGCCACACGAAAATCCACCCAAAACACACCCATAATCTGCATACCGCCTGATATCGATCGATAATGCTACACACAGCAAAGTTGTGGCGATGTATTTGCGTCAGTGTATCCAATGGCATTCTTGCCAAAGCCTGTACAGCTGCCTCCCAGTCCTCAACATGCCCCCCATATCCTGCTCGTCCAAATTTATACTCCCAGTCCCCATAAAACGTGTGACCATATGCAATGGGCAACAGCACCCTCAATTCCATACCTATCTGTACAAGGGTGTTTGGGTCGGGAGGGTAAACATGTGCTGTTTTGGACAACATAGTGCATGTGCAACAACCTCAACAAAGAGCAACCTGTCATACCTTGTTGGACACATCCTCTATGCTCACTTCATACACCCGCAGCAATGTGCACAGGGCATCCCACAAGTCCATCATTTGTCGCCCACGTGGCCTTGCCATGGGTGTTGCTGCAGTTGTGTCTGTTCCACTGGTGCCAGCCTGTCGTGTTATGATTTTGAAAAACACATTATACTGAGCAAGAAAGCCAATGAACATAATGTGTACTTGGCCAACAAACACATTGCAGGCATATGCACCACTCCTTCATACCGTATGCAACGATGACATGGTCAGTGAGGGCATACTGCGCAACCGGCGTCGATTGTTCATCACGGGGCCGTGTGGTGTGCGCAATATGGGCCGTCCTTGGACAGATGGCGCAGCGGTGCTGCTTGAGGTAGTGGGCTCTTGCGTTTTGCCGTTGAGGCGCAGCAGGTGGCCATACCCATTGCCATGCAGTATACCATGGAGCAAATGCCTGGACAGGAGATAGTGACAAAGATCCTTTCATTGCTCAATATATCTTGCCTACATACACCAACTACCTGCTCGATTCTAAGCACCCAACTGCAACGTCTTGCACAGCAAGAGGTGGCATGGCCTTGGCACGCCCATGCAACATATTGTCAACGTACTGCACGACCGCCCCAGCAGCGTCCTCATGCAACCCATCTGCTGTGTGTTGTGGTGTGACATCTTCAGGTGCAGGGATGATAAAGTGCCACATTTCACCGCACATAGGGTGCACATTCCAACCTGTTTGATGTAATAGAGTAGGCGTATGGTGTTGGCCGAGCACCCCATACGATATGCAGCTGTTTCCCCAACCTGGGACGAGTGTGCACACAGCTTTCTGCAACATCAGTTCCACAACACAACACACACCCATGATGCGGCATTGGTCGCATGCAGCGTCCGCCTCGTCAACGACCAGCTCCCGATAGACGTGTAACCAACAGACAGCAGGGGCATCTCGGTTTGCAGCAATAGCTTTTAATGCTCTTGGTGTGTTTTGCTTTCCATCTGGATGTGCTATGGCAATGCCCCAGGCCTGCAACGAGTTGCCTGGCAGTGCTACTGGCTGGCCAAGTATGTCGATTAATGCTTGTACATTGTCTTGAAACGAGCCAGATAAACACGCAAGCTGCCCGGCCCAATGGGCATACTCATCAGGCCACGGCAGTTTGAACGACATAATGTATGTACATAGGTAGCTCAGTATTCAATCGAATGTTTGTGTGTTGAGTGGGGTGTGCATACAGAGAGCAGATCATGGTAGCATCTCCCTCTTTCCATAAATTTTGGAAATATATGTGTTTATATAGTTTGGAGCATTTGGCACTACAGCAAGCATCAACAGCATAAAACAGCAAAATCATGTAGGGGAGTCCATAATGGATCCCCTCCTTATGCATGGATCCCTCGAGGTGTTGCAAATATCGTAGCAAGTGGCCAGTGCTTTCTCATAAGTGATTTCTCAGAGCCAACAGCAGTGTTTATTGCCTTGCAGCTTGTTATCCGCGCAACCTGCGCCTGGGCCCCGCCAAAGGGAGCAGGTTGGGTCTGGTGTTCCAAGTTCAATTAATCTTGCATTCCAAGGGCCAACCAGCAGCAAAAATTGGAATTGAAAGGAATTTAATTGATAGTACAAAGAGCAGATGGTCACAGGGGATGATGCTAGGGCTTGGCAAGGTAGCATGCGCAACGCAGCATGGGCTCTATCACATGTGCACTTGTGATGCAGGTGTGAACTTTTCTGACAAAGTGGGATGTGTGCAGGCTTTACGTCAGTATACACAGCTTATCAAAATACATTGTTGTGATTGTTCAGTGTCCCAGTATAAAAAACCAATCATGCAGCATCCGGACCCTTGCCGCGGCTCTTGTGTGGTACATCACTCTTGCATCGCTCTTGATCCAATAGCAGCCGCACCTCCTCGACTCCATCCTCTACCAACACCTTGCCTTGCTTGTCATGCGGCACCTCCATGGCTCCCAGATTTTGTTCACTTCCATGCTGTGCATCCAAGAACTTGACATAATTGTATAGACCAAATCCAACCATCGACCCCGAATAGCCCAGCCACTGCATCGGCGACACGTGCTCATGCAGCATGAAGATGCTGCACAGCACAATCCCGGTATCCTTGGCTGCACCAACCACCTTGATGGTCAAGCTGCTGGTCAATTTGATGGCCAAATAGCATGTGCTGTTGACCAAAAAGCCCATGGCAGCTGCAGTCATATAGAGCCATGGCCGTGCATGCATCTTGCCAAATGCATTGGACTCGAGCATGTCACTGTATTCTACAAAAACCGTGCCCATGACCATCCAAAAGGTACATGCAGGTGCCAGATACTTGAGTGCTTGCATGGGGTGCATGGAATGGTTGGTTAACACATACTGAATCAGCACCAGGCGCAACGCGTCTGCTTGGATGGAGAGCAGCATGATGAGCACCCCAATTATGACAAAGTTGACCTCGGCAAAGGATGCAATGCCAATGCCACAGGTGATAATCAGCACAGAGGCAATCAGGGGCAGCGAAGGCTTTTCTAGTTGAAACATAAAGGAGGTCAGCATGGTCACTGCAGGGCACAACGCTTTGAGCATTTGCACGAATGCCACGGTGAGGTACAGGTACACCTGTGTTGGGGGCCGGGTACGGGTATGTGGCGGTGTAATCATGAGGTCATATGCATTCATAACCCATACCAGGTTGCCCGTGTACAGAGATACAGCCATGAATAACCCCACAGGAAGGAATTTTGTCATGAACTCGTGCGCTGGTACATGGACTACTTCCACGTCCCAGATTTGGCAGTATGCATGTGCTGCTATTGATGAAAACCCCATGCCAAGCGTGCCCAATGCCATGGGGAATGCAAAGCCATCAACAGAAAGGATGTATTTGTTTAGTAGAATGAGGGTAGATGCGCTTGCCATGTACGCGAAACAGGCCAAGCTCGCAAACAAAACACGCCCGCATAATGCGTGCTTGAGCAAGCTTGGTGTGTTGTCTGTTTTCAAGATGGGGAATTTGAGACAAGCGGGTTGAGGGGGTGCACGTTTCATGTTTGTGGACAAAAATGAATGTTTCTTATTGTGTGGCTTGAATTGGTATGTGGCAGACGAAACGGGTAGGCTCATTATTATTATAATTTACAATTGATCACTGCCGTTTTGCAAACTTGCTTGCAATTGCAAATTGGGTGTAATTCTAGACGCGAAGCAAAAATAAAACAAAAATTTACAAACAGAGGTTCTCTCATTGGCATATAAACAATGGTCATGTATACAGGGAGTGTGACATGAAGCACAATAAGCATCAATGAAACCACCGCCCAACAACCTTGCATCGGCGGTGTTATTACTACTAGTTTCTTGGTGCGCTCTGTCAACACACGCCGCGCTCCCTGTATTACTCAATCGTCCAGTGATCAGTGCAGCTGAGTTAGGTGTGCACCACGCACTAATACAAGACGCTAAAACCCCCACCACGTCGTGGCATGTTTTTGCTCGATGTACCCGCAACATAGCCAATGATGTGCATTTGACAGCATTTATCCTTCGAGAGCAAGAAAATAGCACCATGGGAAAGCTTGGATTCCCACAAAAGGCACCTGTTGGGTTTATCCAGCTCGGTGATGGCAGCACCTGGACGCCACTCAACCACACCGCCGTGTTGAGTGTGGGACTGCACCCAACCCATGTCAAAGCTGGTCCATTGAAACACAATGGTGCTTACACATTGAAAATAACGGTATGCATTGTTGAGGTGTTAGCCAGTACCACACTTGGACTCGGGCAAAACTATACATCCAATACACAGGACGCTACCCATCCAGTCAACCTGGACAGCTGCATTGGCAATGCAACTTTAGAAGAGCACAACATGTCGGACAACCCTAACTATTATGTGGTCTATGCTGGTCTGCAAGGATTGCCGCTTCGATTGGCCTTGCAGGTGTTGAAGATTCATGCGATGCATTATCGGTCACGTGGGTTTTCGGGCATTCGACTGTACATGGCTGCCTCCAACGTCCACATGTTGCTGCGAGAGGGGTCACTCAATAGCACACTAGATGAAGGGTTTGTGCAGATTGTGTCATGGGATTATTTTCCGTCCTTGATGAGCCATCCTCGGTACTTGCATGCAATTGCCAAGCACCATGCAGGTGTGTTGGGTGGTTGACATAAGTGTAGTGCAATGTTGGTAAAATTAAAGTGTACACCACCAAAATACACTGTGAATTCACAGCATTGGCAACCATTGGACGTGCGTCATGGTTGTTCTTCCCGGGATTGGATGAGGTCATTCTTCCAGGGGACGCATGTGGCTCCATCAACTCTGTTCGCAAGACATGTGCAGCGGTATGTTGTTGTGATGGTGCCCTCGTGGGTATGTGCCAAACCTCTCTTTATTATGATCCCACCTCATTTGCCACAGGGCAATTCGTCTGTCCTGATGCCCGTGTACAATGCATTGTGTCGCACGTGCAAAATCTTCATGGCACTGGAGCGTGCCCTATGGATGAGCAGCTCTTCTTTCCAGCATATTTTGCAATCGTATGAGCAAATCACAAATATTCTTGACAAAGACACTGGTTTTATTGGCTACCAATTAGGAGGGGATCCTAGTCAGGTATGTTGCGTTGTGAAGGGCAAAGCACATGTACCAATGTGATCAATGTCTGGCGCCCACACAGGCATACCCGTGGCTGTGGAGTAGTTCGCGTGTGTGGTACAAGCAAGCAGTGTGGTTTGAACCGTTGATACGGTTGGAGGACGCGCTGACAATGTGGCCAGGGAAGAGTGCGCCTGGGCAGCTGCCCGACAGGAAATGCCTGTTTGTGTTGCGCTTTCCCAATCTTTTGTTCCATGATGATGTTATGCGGCTAGACAAGGTATGTGGGGTATGGCGGGGATTGTTTTGCAAGGAGGGAGAAAAAGCTGAAATTACTGCACTGTGGCCCAATCGTTGTTCCCCCACAGGTCTACGAATGGCTCGACTTTCCTACACACTGCAAGGCTTGATCAATAGCACTGCTTTTTACAGCAACAGCATAATTGAGCACACTGACATTACAACGAGACACATTTATGTAACAACTCAAACGCATCAATATGTTGTACCAATCTTGCGGTGGTGCACAGCAGCAAGTGCATTCTGCTGCATGACATGCCCATCACCCACAGCTGCATACAACACATAATGATCTCCAGCCTCCATTTTATCACGCATGATGCACTCTAGGTAGGCTGCTCCATCCTTGAGAATTTTACATCCACTCACTTCGCTCTCAGTGCAATCCAGCCCTGCAAAGCGGTCCTCACCCGGCTTGAAAGACTTGAACAGGTGCTTCATCACCGCCTGCGTAATGCAAGTATGGAGAAATAAGATGTGCACAACACATTATTACAGCACAAACACACACACGCACACACACGCACACACACGCACACACACGCACACACACGCACAC
>VFQP010000559.1_pt1 | contig 52393 bp, 49 predicted proteins | sample 3512351 | NCBI WGS metagenome assembly VFQP01 (sample SAMN10412372, study PRJNA504923) | tailings metagenome | isolation source: Relicate 1 Philex TSF1 revegetated site | place: Philippines: Tuba, Benguet | collected 2017-08-29 | reverse complement strand
GAATAGGTGGTCAGTTTAAACCGAAATGGGGTGGTCAGTTTCAGCGAAATCTCCACTTATTAAGCTAACCTCTGGTTATAATAAATAACCTAATAAAGTCGTCTGATTTTATTTCTTTGGGATTAAATGCTCCACTGAAAAATAGTAGAATTCCTCTGTTATCGGTCTACGTGATTCCTTATCATAAACGTTAACGGGAATATTATACTTTTTACCAATGTTTGCGGTTGAGTTTTCTCCAGAAAAGTATTTTTCAACCATATTGTCCCATAAGGACTTATCTTGATTGGGTTTATCTACAACAAACTGCTCTACTTGGATTTTTGCACTTGCTCTCGATAAATAGAAATTATGATACTCTAGCATTCTCTCCTTAAACTCAGCATCATTGTCAATCCTATTGTAACTTGCAGAGAACACTATTACCGATTTTCTATTGAATGCAGCAAGCAATTCGCTAAAAAATAATTCGGCTTCAGCCTTATCTTCTGCAATAAAAGTTGTTGCAAAATGAACAATTGCATTATAGCTCCTGTCCTCAAATCTTAATTCTAAAAAAAACTCCATGTTTTTCATTTCAGTCTATATTTTCAAATTCTTTAAGAAACCCAACATGATCCATTTTACGTAATTATTAAAAATGATTTCTATTACACTGCCATTTTTCGAAAGACAAAATTAGGATATCCTCTAATAAACCTAGCTTTACATACCTATAATAGAGATTTTATTTTAGACCTGCTTAGGCAAAACATGATTTAAATCAAAGGTTCCCTTACAAGTTATCGCTTAGGAATCTTTGACAGATCAATTTTGTCAACTATTGTCAGCCCAGGCAATTTATGGTTCTCTTCGGCCGGTTCCACTTCTTCGATCAGCTCTTCCACCTGCTCTGGTTCCTTAGTCAGCTCTAAAAATTCGGTCGATGGCGGTTCCAGCTCGTTTGCAGAAAGAGGGTGCTTTGGTTCTTGGTTCAACCTTTTTACATCAAATGCGTATAGCCCATCATGCCTGAATCCAATGAGGAAACTAACAGGTTCCGTTTCATCCATATTCTGTATAAAATTACCAGCATAGGGTACAAAAAATGCTTCAAGGCCAGAGGGAAGGATCGTTATCCTACCAGACTGCCTACTAGAGATAACCGAAATCGTACCGTTTAATCTTTGAAGTGACGAATCTCCGTAAAGACTCCTGTGTCGATGGTTTATCAGGCTCGCAATTCCATCTCCATTGCCTAAATATTCATAGTTATGACGGGTGTTTTTGGATAGTTCAACACACTTTAGGATATATTTGTTCGCTTCATTCCTATGGTGCTGGGAAATGGATTCTGATCGCAGGGCAACCACCGCATGAACGACGTAAAGGTAAAAAGCCGCCTCAAGCTTCAATATAGCCAAGTCAGCACTTTGATCATACCAAATCTGCAAACGGGCGATGACTTCATCAATCGGAGTCTCTAACGACGAATATCGTACAAGCTTGAACCAGGTCCTGAGTGCAAAAATGTTGCCGCCATTTTGTAGGATATCATCCTTTATAGTCTTTTCAATCAGACTGACTTCCTCATCACTCAGCCTTTCCCATGCATTGTCTATTTTCTTAAAATTGCCCTTCACCTTCCTTAGTAATGTGGAATGGATAAACATTCGGCGCATCGATGGCCTAAAATCTCGATCGACTGTTTCAATCTTTTTTCTGAAATGCTCTACACTAACGTTATAGTTTCCCAGCGCTTCATAGTAACGTCCTTCACCAGAGTCTAGATAATACTTGGCTCTAACTGTTCTTGACGTTCTGCCCAAAGTTTCCTGCTGCTCTACGATTGCCTCTGCTTCATCTATGAGGTTTCTGACTTTGTTGAGCTGTTCTAGGAACCAAGGATTTGAAGAAGCTGTGATAAAGCTTACCTTATCTTCGATGCCGCTGATCTCTGCACCAAGGTCTATGGCCAAAATTAACGTCTGTATCTGCGCTACATAAGCGTGGACGTTGTATGGATTTAGACGCCGACTTGCATCAAAATATTCATTCGCAGACTCACCTAAATCAATAACAATATCAATTGTTATAGCATTATCAGAGGACGGCCTGTGTCTTTTTAGGAATTCAAGACGTCTCCGATAGCACATCCCGCCAAGATGCTGTAGATTATAATCCTCTTCACCATCCTCGATTGACAACGCCTGCTTGATGTAGCCTTCGGCCTCAATAAATTCGCTCTCTTCCTCTGCCTTTTCATAAAGGAACCGGCCTAAATGCCCCAAATAATGATTTTCATCTGGATAGGCCGTTACAATAGCCTCAAACAACGCTTTCTGTTTCTGTTTATCGGAGATATCGCGCATAAGAAATGAGAATTGCTCATTGCTTACGGAGCTTTTCCACTGCTCTTCAGTTCCCAAAAGATCTTCATGGTTACGTTCAAAGAATAATGACTTTAGCAGATCCTGCGTCTCGTCAACGAGGTATTCATTATTCTCCCGAAAGCGGGCTAGGAACTCATGGGCATAGGTAGAAATGTGGTCTTTCCAATCGTTCGGCTTATCACCACCTACCGCCTTTTTCAGTATCGCTTCAGCAAACTTAGAAAAACGGGGACGCCAATAGTCTTTATAGGTTTTGGCTCCGGGTTCATGCTCCTGTATAAGTAATTTTCTTATATATTGTTTCGATTCGGGAGTTTTGCGCAAGGCGTGACTTAGATCCCTGTCGAACAGCGACCTGAAGACAAGCTCAGAAACTGGTTTTTGTGTATAATAGTAAACCATCGAAACAAAAACACAAAACCGAACCTGTTCTTCCGGCATCTTGTCCAGATACGGCTGGATGTAGTCGATAATTTTACTGCTGTTATACTCTTTCTCGTTAATTGCGAGCGGAAAGTCTATTACTTCAATCTCCTTCGGCGATTGCTTCTCAATCAGTTTCAGAGAAGTCTTATCAATGGCATAATTGTTAGCTTTGGATACAAATCTATCTCGTTCATTGAGATCCTGCATGGTGTCATTCACAAAAACCGAAAACTCCCCTCCAGCACTGTCTGAAATACTTCGTCTAAGATAGAGGAAGCAGACAATTTGCTTTTCGGCATTGCAGCTTTTCACTAGATTTTCCAGGTCGGTTACACCAACCTGCGAACTTTCTACAATAGCTAGCGTCGGCCTGTTAACCTGATTTAGGAACAACTTCAACGAGTTATAGGTCCTTCTGTCCTCATGCTTGGATATGAGGATGACCGGGTAACTTTTCTTTAAGTTATAAGCTAAACGGCGGCCCAGCGTTGTACCGCCTCCACCTGGCTTATGGAACAGCTCAAACTTGACAGATTTTTTCGAACTGTTTAGGTGACCAATAACCTTGGTCTGTAACTCTTCATATTTGCTTCGATCTGCCTCTATACTAACTGCTAGATTTTTCCATGTAATCTGCTCACCTTGATAGAATGGTGGCAAGCTATCGCTGGTTATCGTTTCATCGCTTGCTTCAATGTGTTGGTGCACAACCGAAATATGATCGTCCAATAGCTTATGGTAGATATTTGAAATCTCTATGGATGTATTCTCATCCACCTTTGTCCTTGCCGGCACAAATATTCCAGTCGTTTCCCGATTGACAGGAGGCAGTGTATTGTTGAGTTCACCAAGGAATTGGGCATGTGAGATTTTGAAAACGCCTAAGGTGATATCATGTTTGTCATACGTCTTTATCCTATCAATCTTGTCTTGGTCTTTCGACAAAAAGATATGGGTAACAAGGTCTTTGGGTAGCTGATCAATGTCCGCAATTGCCCTTACGATTTCTTCGATATAGTCGAGATCATCCCAGAGATAAATAATTGTATATCTGCTGACCTCCTTTGTAGCGTATTCTTTGAACAGATCCTTTAGGAAAGGGATATATTTCATCAACAGCCAAGATCTGATATCCTTCGTTTGGGTATCGGGCAAACTCACAAGGCCATTTGCAAACAACCAATTCACGTGTGAATTTGTTCCAGCTCCAACTATATTTTTTTGACCTTTTTGTTTGATAGTCACGGGAACAAAACTACCGGAACCAATTTCTTCGAATGTTTTAAAGAGTCCATTTTCCTTCGACTTAGGATCAAAATCCAGAACGAAGGACCAATTAATTCTTGCAAGCGCCCCGATACCTGAGGCTACATTGGAATCAAATATTGGTGGGGCTACCAATATATACTTTTGATGGTTCGAAAATGTATCAGCCAACGCAGAGAGCTGCGCCCATTCTGAAGCTAGTAAGTGCGCAATAGTAGCTGCATTTATTGTTCCCTGATACGCGGAGGTCAAATCTGCTGGAGGAACAGTTCCGATTGCCTCATAAAGGGCAATTGTAAGTTCGAATGATTGCGATTTGCAGAGTTCGGCACTTTGTTGAAAAGCGGTGACGTCATTTCGATTATGTGCAGATGGATTTGCCTTTTTCTGCAAATCCTTCAGTCGAGTCTTGTTATCGGTTTTGTCAATCCTGCTATCCCACAATATTTTTAACAAATCCCCATATTCCAATTGCCGAGCAGTCCCAGCAATTACACTTCCATCAGCATTCTTTCTTCCTGTATAGATGTCTTGTCCCAAACTCTCTCCATAACGCTGAATCAGCAATATCTTCATGTAGGCCTCAGCGCTCTTTCTGAAATTTATTAGGGCATGTTCTGGATCATTCTTATAGAAAAAATCTAGTGCAACCAAGCAGTGTTCATGGTACTGCTTTAATTTTTCTGTCGTAAGGGCGTCTAAGGTCATTTTCAAAGTTATTTTTTGCGTACTTTTTTCTTATAGTTTTAATGCTAAAAGTACAATTTTAGATACTTGTTGCAAACGTTTAATTTTACAATACCGACATTATTCTAAACATTAACAGTATTATATCCCGATTATAGGAGCTGACCTGACTTAAAAAAACATAGGTCCTATATTTGCATAATGGAAAATCCAACATTTTATCAGCAAGTCTATGAAATCGTTTCCCTTATCCCCGAGGGAAGAGTAACTACCTATGGTGCCATCGCCAAAGCTTTGGGTTCATCCAAATCATCCAGACTGGTCGGCACAGCCTTAATATCCGCCCATCAGCCGACCCTGAGCCTACCCATCCATAGGGTAGTCAACAGTTCTGGACTTTTGACAGGCAAAAACCATTACCATCATCCTACCATGCAGGAACTTCTCGAAGCCGATGGCATCCAAGTCATAGACGATAAAGTTCAAAATTTTAATGAAATATTCTGGGATCCCTTAACGGAACTATAGTATTAACTGATCGACCAATCTATTGGCCTTAACTTGGCATCAAGTTTCTCGTTAAAGGTATTGATCACATAGTTGGTAAGAATCGGCGTATCGACCTCATCCGATTGATGGATGATAAAATAAACATTTTGCAATCCTCTATTTTTCCATTCCGCTATCCGCTCCGCCCAAGCATTGATCCTTAAAAGATCATAATCGCGATACTTCTTTCCATTGCCATTGAAACGCACATATAGATCCGGTGTAGTCAATTCCATATGCAGACAGTCCCTTCTGCCACTGGCATCGGTAATTACCGTTCCCACACCATGCTTTCGGAACAGATCGAAAACCCTACCGCGATCGATCTCCTCACTGAACCAGTTGGGATGCCTCAGCTCAAAGAAAAAGCGATGACCAGATGGCAATCCCTCTACAAAATCTTTCAAGTCGTCGTATTGTTTCGGTCCAAATGTATCGCCCAACTGGACCAATTGTGGCCCCAGATGTTTACCAAGCGGCTCCAGATTTGCCAAATACTGATCTACGATTTCCCTGCAATCCTTCAGCCTTTTGATATGCGTAATCTCTCGGTACATTTTGGGTATAAACAGAAAGTGTTCATTTTCCGCCAGCGCTACCTGTTGAGCAAAACGTTCAATATATGACTGATCAGGCAGACCATAGAAGGTAGCGCCAAGTTCGATCGTATCCAAACGCTTGGCGTACTCGAAAAGGAAATCTCTCTCTTTGGTTTTTTCTGGATAGAAAGAACCTACCCACTCCTTTCTGCCCCATTTGGCGCAGCCGATATGGCACTTGCAATCTGCCGCGGGCCTGCCAGGCAATACCAAACCTACTGTTCTGCCATCGGCCGGCAAAGTAGGATCGATCAGCTCCACCCCCTTTTCTACTCTTCCAAACTCCATCCGCTACAGTTCGTGCCTTTCGATCGCCTCGCCAATTTTCTCCAAGGTCGCCTCATCCATTACATCCTCGGTATGCCATTCCAATCCCGCATCATTTGCCTCCGTCCAAACCTCGGCCTGCCTGTGCCCATCCTGGAACAATTCATAACGACTGCTCTCTATCCCGTCGCCTATCGAACGGACTTCATATTCCTGCGGCAACTCGTCGATCACGACCTTAATATTGAAGGTATCCATAGCTTAACAATTAATGGTTATCACTGTATATTACATACAGCAACGAAAATGATTTGTTTAACAAATATAACAATGTAGCCTAATTCCGAATTGGATTATTGTGAATTGAAAAGATCTCCGCTTGACCGCAACGGCCGTTGGTTCTTGGGCTGTTTTTTTTTCTGCGGTGCATCTTTTTTTACAGGTGGTTTTGCCTTGGTCACATCTTCACCAAAAAGATTTTCCTGCCTCGGTTCATCCTTGACCTCCTCGATCAGATCCATCCCCTTATTTGGCTTGGCTTTTGTCGATACGGCGAGTGCCTTTTTACTGACCCTATAGCGGCTCATCTTGTTGTCAGGGTAGGGTTCACAAAGGGAAAGCAGTTCATCGACCGAAATCTTCTTGTTCAGCCATTTCTTTTCGTCGATCTTGTGCAGGATCACCGGCATACGACCTTTTTCATGGATTTCTCCCACGGTCTTATTGGCCTTACAGGTAAAGATCGCATAGGTGCGGTAAGGTTCGCCATTTTCATCGATCCATTCCGACCACAATCCCGCAAAAGCGAAAATCTTCCTTTCGGTCACAAAGCGCCAAGGTCTTTTATCGTCTCCCAGTTTTTCCGTCTCGTAGAAACCATCTGCCAGTACGAGGCACGTTTTTCTTTGGCGCAACAGCGGTTCAAAAGTTGGTTTATCCAATACTTCCTCACTACGGATATTGAACGAAGAAAAATCCACCTTTTTGCTATCCGAATCAGGCGGTACGATACCGAAGTGCATACGTTGCACGATATCCGGCTCATCGGAGGTCACGATGAAGCCCACATCGGTAATGGCAATATTTGCATCGGGCTGGTATTCCCCACGCAGGGTATATCCCTGCTGCTTGATCAGCTCCTTTTCTTCTGCCGTAAGCGTATAGCGTGCACACATATCAATGGATTCTGATGATTAAAGTTAGGGATTTAACAATGAACAAATCAAGGGGTTTACATTTGTCCATACAAAAAAGGTCCGATAGGCAAAAGCCTACCGAGCCACATCCATTGTTCATACATATTTGGACAATGTTGTATTTTTGACCATCAGGCATTCATCTGCGTACTTACCGACCACAGGTTACCAGCAAAATCCTGGAACATCCCACGTTTGTCCGGATCTCCCTCGCCATTAACCGGCTTTTCCATTTCCCGACAACCATATTCGATCGCCCTATCAAAAGTCTGGTCCACATCTTCCACATACACATGCAGAATGGTATTGTTCTGTGGATACTCTTTGGTCGACTGGGAGATCATGATCACCGAATCGTCCAATTTTACCTCGGCATGCATAATGCTTCCATCCTCCCTATTGAAACGCCTCAATGGCACAGCTCCAAACACCTCGATCAGGTAATCGATCATGCGCTGCCCCTCATCTACAATCAGATAGGGTGAAACCGAATTGTAACCTTCTGGCTTAAAGTTTTCCATTTTAATCTCCTTTAGTTTGTTAATGACTAGACTAGTTTCTATAATGATTAGGCAATCGGAACCGCCAGATATTTCCTCTGGACCGAACGGCAGACCAATTGGACGATCCGCTTCAGATAAGGACGTAACAACTGGGTAGAGGCACGCCATTTCTCGGCACTACTCCAATCCGGCTCGGCAAAGAAATCCAATCCCTCTGCCTCTTCACTGGCAGGCATATAGATTTCCCCGAGATATTCAAAGTCCTGGTTGAATATGCTATAGTCCCCAGTAGCGCCCATCACATCTACCACAAATAGTTTCTGATGGCGTCCCCTGATCTGCGTCTCGATACGATGTCCGTAATCCGGATCATTGTACCAGATGTTATTGATCAGGTTCCGCCCGCAATTGATATTGAACCCATAGGCGACCTCTGGATTACCGTGGATGGCGATATACCCCTTGACAAAAGCATCCATTTCCTTGATCAACAGATTGAGCTTGGCCGTTCCAGGCGCAAAATCCACCATGAAGTACGTGCCATCAGATGATTCGGTAATTGCGCTGATCTGCGCAAACCTGTTTTTCAGGTAAGTGGACAGCTTGTCCATACCCAAACCAATAACTTTATTATCCCTGTTCATACATTTATATTAACATTCAGTAAATCAAATTGTTCTATACCGCCTTGACGATGATCACATCTTCCAACCTGGTCGTAAATTTTCGGGACAGGTGCTCCTGCTTCATGAACCATTTCTTCTCATAGCCCATCACCGCATAACGGACCGTATCCTTTCCATATACCGCATTCATCCCATCGATCGCCCGCAGCGCCCGCTGCATCTTTTCATTCCTCTCGATATCGACCCTGTCAAACAGCGAAGACTGCACCTGACTTTCTGGTTTCAGGTCCTTGAGCTCGATCCCCACCTTTTGGTAACGGTAGCCCCTGACAAAGATCATCCGCAGCGCACGGACCGCCTGCTTGATCAAAACCGCCGTGTCATTGGTCGCCACCTCCAGCTTGATCTCCTGACCTGCCGAATAGCGATCGGTGACCACGGCAAACCTAGAGGTGTGGGCATACACAAAAATCTTGGCACAGACCGAACCTTGCATGCGCAACTTCAATGCCGCATTGGCCACATAGTTGGCCAAGGCCTCTTCCATCGGTGGGAGCTCCCTTTCAAATCCACGAAAGGATCTTGCCGTAGCGATTGCCTGCTTGTCTGGCCGGTCATATTCCATCGCGATACAGCGTTCCCCCTTCAGCTCCCGATAGGTCCGCCGCCCCTGTATGGTCATCAGCTTGAGCACATAATCCTCGGGCAACTGTGTAAAGTCCCAAGCGGTATACACGCCCTGCTGGATCAGCTTGACGGCATATTTCGGGCCAATGCCCCAGACGTCATCGATCTCGGTTGCCTTAAGTCCCGCCTCGATCTTTTCGGGCGTATCCATCATACATACCCCGTTAGCAGTCTTCTTGGATAGCTTGTTGGCGATCTTGGCCAAAGTCCTGTTTGGGGCAATCCCGATCCCTACCGGCACACCCACCCACTTTAGGATCCTTTCCCTCAGCTCCAACCCTTTCTCCTCCAAGTTTTCATATTTATGTCCCGAGAGGTCACAGAAACATTCGTCTATCGAATAGATCTCCTGATCGGGAAAACTGCGCCTGATGATCTTGGTGATCCTGCGCATCATATCCTGATAGAGCGTATAGTTGGACGAACGCCACCAGAGCTTGCCAGACTGTTGCTGCTCCCGCATCATGAAAAAAGGTGTCCCCATCTTGATCCCCATCGCCTTCGCCTCGTTGGACCTCGATATCGCACAGCCATCTCCATTGCTCAGCACACAACCGGCCACATCCTTCAGGTAGGGTTGGAAGGCCCTTTCCACACTAACGTAAAAGTTGTTCGAATCGATTAAGACGACCACTGTTCCTCCTTCGCTGATTATATATGGTATGTGGCACTACGCCCCAGATATTGAAAACCGTCCCCTCTGTGAGCTCGATCGGTTTGTAAGACTTATTATCGGGCATCAGGAACACCCTGGCGCCTTTTTTGAAATAACAGCGTAGGATAAACTCCCCATTATATTCCCCCACGATCACGTCACCATTCTGCTGAACCAGCGAACGGTCGACCACCAAAAGGTCATCGGGAAAAATCCCCGAACCGATCATGCAGTCCCCCTCCACCTTGGCAAAAAAAGTGGCTTCGGGATACTTGGAAACATAGTTGTTCAAATCTATGCTCGCTTCTTCATAGTCAGCTGCCGGACTTTCAAATCCCGCATGGATACGTTCGGTGAAAAGTGGGATCAGCGTCGTTGCATTTCCCTTTTGGTAAAGTGTTAGCTCTTTCATGGTCCATCAATAAATCAATCCTACAAATTTATACTAATATTTTTAGTAATTTATTAACATTTGACTAACATTTTTATTTAATAAATTCAGTCAGAGTCGAAAAATGAAGCAAAAAGCACTTCTTTACACATGCTAAGGAAGAAACAGTATTTTGAATTTAACTAAATAATTTAGCAATTTTGTAACATGACGGAATTGGAAAAATTTGTAAAGGCACTACGGGAGCAGCTACAGGTAAGCAAGATGCGTGCGTCCATTGGCGACATGATCAAATTCGTCTACCTGAAAAAGGAATATGTAGTGGTCAACTTAGAGCAGCTGAACCTGGCCTATTGCGAGAAGTTCATCGAGCCCAATCCCGAAAAATATTACCAAAGCTTCATCCGCTTCTGTGGAAGGGCAATGGCTTATGCCCACAAAAGATCGGAATTTGGTTTCATTTTCTCCTACAACAATACACAGGTCATCAAACACATCAACCTGAACCATTACCGAAGCGACCTGATCCACATCTTGGCCAAGAAGTTTGACGATTACGAGTTCAACATCAACAGGGAAAACGAAATTTCCATGCACCTAAAATCCTTCGGCAACCAATGGAACAAGTTAGGGCTGGAAAGCAAAGTTGAACAGGCAGTAGATAACTATAACCGATATAATCCAAGCTATCTGGTTCATGCCGCTACCTATATCCGACTGGAAGATTATCATTATAGGGAAAAATATGTGTTTTCCGTCAATTTTTAAAAATAAGGCTATCCTGACAAACTTTTACCTGAATTTACCGTTCTTTATTCACCATTTAATCCTCAACGCCGCATGACCCAGCCGATACAGATAGAGACGGAAGATCTCCTGCTCCACCCCTTCCGTGCAGAAGACATGAAACGCTTCGATAGCCTGAGCAGAGATATCCATCAGCTTTTCGGACAACATAGCACAACCACCTTTCTGCCCCACAAAAAACTTTCTGATATCGGACAGGCAGAAGCATTGTTACAAACTGCCTTATTTAACCAGTACAATGGCAATAGCCAATGGTTCTTTATCACACAAAAATCAGGGCAGCGCACCATCGGTATGATAGAAGTAATCACGCCAACTTCAGCAAAACGGCATTACCAATTAGAGCAGTATCCACATTTCATCGAATTCTGTCTATCAACGGAGCATATCGGGAAGGGAATCATGAGTAGGCTATTACCTAAGCTCTTGGACAAGCTTAAGCAAAAGGGCATACAAAAGATAGGAGCCGTCGCCCATCCAAATAACCTGTCGGCAGTTAGGGTTCTCCATAAATCTGGACTGGTCAAAAAAACAAGTTTTGATAGCATTCAGCACGTCTATTACAACTAGCTCCGACCGTAACGCTTGCCTAAACACAGGTATGTTTTTACTTTCCCTCAAGAACACAGCTAACCAATTGGGTTAACTATCACTTCACAACTTTTAAATAGGTCTATGAGTTAATCGGTGCCACCAGAGCAAAAATGGACAGCTTAATTTTGTAAAATTGAAAAGTGGCTTACAGATATCTATAAATTTGTTCAGGCTGTTTATAATCCTTATGTGCTTTGGCGCAAACGTTGGGAATAAATTATTAATTTTAAAGAAAGGAAATACAACCAATGAGACTATATCTAGACAGCAATATTTATAGGCAGATAAGACCTGGTTCGAAACACATGAACCAAGAGCTGCTGAATGCGGTAGAAAAATTGAAAGATGCTTTTCTTTTTGTATTTTCCGACGCCCATCTCAACGACCTATCGAATTCCGAGGAGATTTACCGTGAAATAGACCTTGCCCATATGGCGGAGTATGCCAAAAACAACTATTTCCACCATGACCATATCGAAAGAACAGACAAAATTAGCCTGGCAACGCCTAGAGAAGCCTATAGTTCTATAGATTTTGAAGTTTCCAAAAAGATCTTGGAAGACCCGAATGGTTTTATCGAGGAAGCTTTTGGCATGGAAGAGCTTAGTTCTCTACAACCCATGTTTAAACAACTTCTGGACATGCCTCTCTTTGACACAGGTAAGAAAAATCCAATACTATCAAATAGCTTAGAGACTTTGGGCCTAGGGCAAGAATTCAGTGGGATAAGTACGATAAGAGATGCTTTAAAAGGCCTGAACCAAGCTGGTGGTTTCATCAGCGACAAGGAAAGCTTTGCAAAGCACCAACAGTTCCTCAGGTCATATGTTGACCGAAAAGAATACAGTTATGAAGTGTGGTCTTTTGACTTTGACGAGCGGATGAAGGAAACCGCTTTCGGAAAAAGCTTTTCGGAACTGGTAGACATCGTCAGCACTTCGGCTGGGCCCGAAGATGATTACAACCGATTTATCAACACCTATATACAGCTGGAATTTCTGGGTGTCACCGAAGAACGATCTGGAGGCAAAAGAAAGAAAAACAGCTACATGGACCTGCAGAGAGATGCAGCTCATGCTTACTTCGCAACTATGACAGATTATTTCGTATCTGATGATAAAGGCGTACAGACAAAAGCATTTATAACCTATAAGATATTTGGTATAGCCACCCAAGTCCTGACAGTGAAGGACTTCATTGCGAAATCTCCTTTTTTGCTCAATAATGAAGAAGACCTCAATTCTTTCGCTACGGGAATCAAATATTCCCTGAAGCACGGATTTGTCATACATCACTCACTTATGAGCAATCAACAGGTAATCAAGCTACCGTATCCGGTACTGAATTATTTTGATCGTCTCCAGTCTTCTATTTCCAATGCCGGAAAAAGCTACTTGCTACTTTTCCGGTCTGCCAGGGGCCGCAGACATGGCGTGATGTACGCAGAGTTCAATCTTTTACTCAATAAATGTATCAAACTTTTGGGCCTTCCCAAGGATTACAAGAATAGATTAGACGTGACAGAATTCAAAGAACTAGAAGATAACGAAACACAGCGAACATGGTCTTTGGGAAGTTCTTCGGCAACTCTCAGCTTTGGTGATACGTCGGATGGATTCCGAACAATTACCTTAGAAATAACGGCTTGACCGCTCCGATATAGTTACACTGAACCAGAGACATCCACACAAATCATTGCAAATTGGCACCAGTGAACAATATTCTTCGAAACATTCCAAAACAAAACCGAAACTTATTTGTAGTAAATAGGTAACGTGGAAAATCATGAGAAGAATTATTGCGTCACTTCTTGCCTTTAGCTATCTACTCCTTTTCGTCGCGGAAATTGGGGCTCAAAGCCATAATGTGCGGGGAGCAGACCACCGATCTTCAGAGCTGTTGGTTGAAAGCCTGTCCGATGGATGTCAAGTCCCATGTTGTGATTGTCCATCTGTAAACGTTCAGGCAAGGATTGATAAAAATGTATCATATACATTATTGCATTTCGAGCACTTAGCAGCATCAACTTCAATTATCAGAAACTCGGCCGTCCCTACGAAGGAAAGGCTGACCGAAGCATATTTACCCCAACCAAATCTTTTGGTAGAAACAAATCCGATCTATCTTCAAACACGGACTTTCCTGATATAGGATACAATCCATTCTATTCTGACCAATTCTAATTCCTTATATCAGTTTATCTGATATGAAATTAAATCGCTTTGCTTTTCAGCTTAAGATACTGCGGAATATTTCCGTGGAAACAATCAATTATTTACTTAAATTTTAATGTTATGAACACTGAAAATTCAAAAAAAGAAAACCATCAACACGACGAACACCATCCGCACAAAGAGCATCATCAGCACAAGGAGCACCATGACCACCAGGAACACCACCCACATAAGGAGCACCATGAAGGTCCAGGCAACGCTAATGAAATGGAGCATCACCGTGAAAAAGAACATCATGACGAAAAGGAGCACCATAACGAAAAGGAACATCATCCAGAGTCAGAGCATCACGATGAAAATGAACATCACGACAGAAACAAAAAGTAGTCTAATGAAAGGACAGGGCATAAAACCCTGTCCTTTCATATTATCATTATGTTAAATCTAATCTTGAAACCTCTCTGGATTTACGCTGAATGCTAACTTCCCCTATCTTTGGATAACAGATGAGGATTTACATAGCCATATTACTACTACTGGGCAAGGTACTGACACTTGGACCATCGTTAGCCGATCACCATCATCACTACAATCACAGTTCCGCGACTGCCCTTGCCCACAACCATCATCACGATAACCAGAAACAAAAATTTGAGGAAGATATCTTAGGTTTCCTTTTCTCCAATTTCGACCATGGACAGGGACTTGACAGCTATATAGGCACGGGAAACAACAGCAATCTCCTAATCAAGAAGGCTGATGCATTATCTATGGTAATGTCCTCACTATCATCGGTCATCAAACAATCCAGAAAATCCCCTGCGAAGTATCCTGAAGGTGAGAAACGACCATTCGATCATCACCATCGATATCAAGATCAACTCCGGGGCCCTCCCGCAATTCCATAAAAGGCCAAGCCATTTCCGTGTTTCCATTGGAACCGATCTTTTCCAATTTATCGGAGGAGGAGATCGTCTTCCTGTACAGCTTACCGTTGATATCCACGAAAACTATCTATCAGTCCGCTGGTATGGAGCGGAATGGCATAAAAGTTCCCCTGGCCAAAATTTCCCATTAATGACCATGATAAATCGGAATGGAAAGCCCTTTTTCTGATCTATCCATTAATACTCTATTAAACCGACAAAATTCCATCCCAGTCATTGGCGGGATCATCAGAACATATGCAAAAAATAAGGAGCGGACGTAAGAAGGCAAATTCTGCAAAACAAGGACATCGGGCAGAAAAAGTCCGTTATTATATTAACGGTTTGTTTTTTCTCCTTGGTTTCATTGGCATTATCGTACTCATTCATTTTGCAACAAGATCCAAACACGTCCATGTCAGCAATATCACCATTGACAATGTCAGAAAACAAAGAACCGTATAATAGACCAGATAAAAGGACCTGGAAAGGATTTATCCTCTCACATAGAACTGAAGCCATCCTCTTAAGTCTTCTTTGGATTGCCTATCTAATTTTCGTAAGCGAATTTTTATCGAAATGAAATATCAACAACTGAAGATAATACAGCAAGTTCCCATATGAAACTATTGAAAAATATATTGGCCGCAATAGGGACAATCCTAGCACTTGTCGCCCTATTCCTACTGTACTCCCGTCCCAATAAATGAATGACGGACAAAACAAAGACTTATAGCTAGTTGTCGATCAGGCCAGATACGATATTGACCGTGAGTGCTACGATCAATGTATTGAACGCAAATGAGAAAACACTGTGCAACATGGCGATTCTCCTGACGTGTCTGGAAGCTATCTGTACATCCGAGACCTGAAAGGTGCACCCAATCACAAAAGAGAAGTACATAAAATCCATATAGTCGGGTTTAGCAGTGCGGGGAAACTCCAGGGGCGTATCATGTCCACTATAATACAGATGTGCATATTTGAAGGCCAGCGTAGTGTGCACCAGCACCCAAGAGGCTGCAACCGAGAGTAGACTGAAAAGTATATGTAGGACAAGGTCCAGTCCAGTTTTGGTTTTGGCCGAGGAATACAGGAGCACGACAGCTACCAGGCTTGCTGCAGCCGCAATAAGGATAAAGATGGTGACCGTTGCCCTGCCGGCATCCTGTTTGTCGGCAATCTTATTGATTTCATGGGGTTCGCAGGTAAGGGCGGTGATCCAAGATAGGGACAAATAAAGTATGGCAAATATAACCCACGCAGCCATGCTGCTTGCCGCGACAGGTTGTGTAATACCGATGATAAGGCCACTACAGACTGCAGTCGCCCCACAAATCCCCAAACGGGTACCACTTTTCAGACCATTGACGATTTTTGCCGTAGAGTTCATTTCTTCGAATTGATTTAAAATTTTCTTCCCCTACTTTTCTAAACTACCATTGGTTTTAATTAGATAGAGTACATCCCTGCGTACAGCGGAAATATCAAATGGCTTACATCTCATCAGATCTGCACCGCTGAGATCATCTTTCCAATCGATGGACAGTGCCGACATGAGAACGACCTTTAAGCGAACAAAACTTTGGTCAGCCTTGATCAGTCTGCATATACCGCGGCCATCAACACTCCCAAGCCTGACATCTAACAGTAGTAGATCGTGATTCCATTCCATCAACAGTTCATCGAGCCCCGAAGGATCGGACAGGAACCTGAGTTCGACATTGTCATCCTGGAAAATAAATGAAAATATCGAATGGATATCCTCATAATCATCTACAACGAGTATTCTCTTCATACAGGATTAGGTTCGCAATATTTTCCCCAATTGACAAAAAGCGGGAGAAAGGCCAATCAGCTTTCTAATGGATTCGTTGGAAAGTTCCCATACTATCAGTTCAGAAAGCGCCTTTATCGTTGTGAGGGAGGGACTGGTCAAACCGAAGCTTGCACTACACAGGCACCATTCTCCCTCGAGATAAAAACCTTGGATAAATTCTCTGTCCTCCAACAATCCAAATTCGCAGATACTTCCGGAAACGACATAGTATATTGACCGACATACATCCCCAACTTCCAAAAGACAGTCCCCTTTTTTGATATTCCTTGTTCTCACCTCTGTTCTGAATAGATCGACATCATTGGAAGAGAATTTTCCAATGCCGACTAACAATCGGTTCAGTTCTTCTTTAGTCATTGTCACCTGTACGGTTAAGCCCAAACATTATAAAAGGCTCAGGCAGTACCCTAATATGTACTGCCTGAGCATAGCCTCGGCGTCAATGTGACTTGTGCTGCAAATCACCACTTAGGTGTCTGTAATAATGCTTGGCTGTTGAAATTACCGCCAGAAGCAGGATCAGTCCAGCTATCATCATTAACAGGATTTTCCATAACCGATATTTTTTGACAGGCATTTTCTCATTTCTGGTCCCTGGCGCCCTGAACAGTGGGTGGTCGAATTCTGAACCTCCCTTATATCGCTTGTTCCGTTTCTTCATCCCACCTATCCAAATTTCATCCTCTGTATCCTTACCGCATTCAGGATGGCAATCAGAGCTACGCCCACATCAGCAAAAACTGCTTCCCACATCGTAGCCAGTCCACCAGCACCGAGTACCAGAACCACAGCTTTCACGGAAAATGCAAGAATAATATTCTGCCAAACAATCTTTTTAGTCTGTTTGCCAATATTGATAGCCATGGGAATCTTGCTTGGCATATCATCCTGTATCACCACGTCCGCGGTTTCTATCGTCGCATCACTACCGAGACCACCCATCGCCATACCAACATCACTCAGGGCGACTACTGGTGCATCGTTCACTCCGTCACCTACGAAAGCTACGCTCTCGTTCCTTCCTTTTAATTCTTTGACCTTGTTTACCTTATCTTCTGGCAAAAGGTCTCCGAAGGCATTATCAATGCCCAACTGCTTAGCGACGTAGGCTACTACGGACAGCAAGAACCATCCTTTTTGGGCAGTTGATGCAGATAATCATTGGGCGTAATTTAAATCTTACAGATCATGGAAACACTGGTAATTGGCAGCGGAAAGCTCTCATAAGTTCGATATGAATTGGCTAAAGGCCAACTGCTTCCTCTATACGATAAAACTTGCAAAGTACCCGTCAAAATACTACTTTAGGACCATGGTCAATCTAGAAACGATCAACCAGATCAAGCGGCTTACGATTACCTCACTTGTGCAGGATGACGACCTCATGTCCTCATTGGTTCTCAAGGGTGGTAATGCGATCAGTCTCGGCTATGGGCTGGAGGACAGGGCCTCCTATGACCTCGACTTTTCCCTAACCGAAGATTTTGAGGACGTACAGGAAATCCAGCAACGTCTGGATGGGGCCCTTAAGAAAGGTTTTGTCGCTGAGGGACTGGTCGTCTTCGATTTCAAGGTCAAGGAGAAGCCCAAGACCCAAAGTCCCGAACTACAGGAATTCTGGGGAGGCTATCAGATGGAATTCAAGGTCATTTCCGAAAACGAGAGGGACCGTTTGGGCGGTAACCTGGAGCATATGCGCAGGAATGCCTTTGCACTCAATCCCAACCATTCCTCCAAGTTCCTGATCGACATCAGCAAGTTCGAGTATATTGGGGAACACAAGAGGCTGAAAGACTTCGACGGTATCTATTTCTACATCTACGCACCTGAACTTATCGTATTTGAAAAAGTAAGGGCACTGGCACAGAAACTGCCTCAATACTACACCGACATCCTTAAACAAAGCAAATTAAGGGACGAAGACGATAGGGCCAGAGCCAGGGATTTTTTTGATATATATGAAATCATGCAGCACCTGCCCTTCGACCCCAGCACGAAAGAATCTAGGGATACGCTGAAACATGTCTTCGAGGCCAAGCATGTGCCCTTGGGATATCTGCGGGAGATACGAAGCATGAGGGAAGTCCATCGCCAAGGCTATCAGGCCGTGATCGACACCGTCAGCGCACAGAAAGAGGATAAGGGATTTGACTTCTACTTCTCATATTTTATCGAACACTTCGAGCACCTCCTGGACGGACTATAGGAGCCCTTTGGGATACCACACCCGCCACTTTTCGGAATATTCCCTTTCATCCATGTCGTAGGCCAGATAGAAATCGAATTTTTTCTCCCTTGCGTCGAAAATCTCCAATTGTGGCCCACGGAAACCTGCGGCCTCCAGGAAAAAACCAATGCTCTGATGATATGGGTATAGGTAATCCATCTTGGACAGATAGCCCGAAACCCTATTTACCGACACCTTATGCAACTCCCTTACGGAGCGATAGGCCTTCAGCACCTCGCCCACTCCCCCAGAATATGATGGACGGACCACCATATCGACCAAGGTGCGCTCGATATCGGTAACCCTCCCCCTTTCATTCCCATTCAGGGGGATAGTGCCGAGATTCCCCGTAGACTTGCCCTTTAGCAGCACCAATTTAGAGGTGCCCAGCTCTGCCACCGAGTCCGATTGCCGCTGTTCCTTGCCAAAAGCACTATCTATCCCCTCCTGGGTCAGCTCATCCTTCAGCCTTTTGACTGGACTATTCGACTGCTCACGGGTAATGTATACAGTCTTGGGTATCTGTTCGGTGAGTCCCCAATAGGACATGGCCGAAAAATGCGATATATAACTGTTCGGAAAAAGTCCAGATGCAATGGCAATGATGGATGCCCCGTCGAAATAGAAAAGCCGCTGCGTCCTTTCACGCTCAAACCCAACTTCTGCCTCTTTAATAAAATCCTGCTTGGAAATCTGGTCCATGAACTGTTCCAGATCCATATACAGCGGCAGGCGCCAACGATCCTTGTAGGTTTCAAAGATCTGTCCGATATCGGCCGGAGTAAATATATTTTTTTTGAGCTTGGTAAACTCGTCGATGATTGATGGAAGTACGGCTATGATGCGCGGTTTATTGGCCATTCATTTATTACTGATTAATAAAGTATATATAATTTGTTAATCAACCAAGTTATTTGATTTTCAGCTATAAAACAAGTGTAAGAGCATATCCCCTTATACTACAACTTGCTTAACACTCAATAATATCTTTATCACTAAAGTATATATACTTTAGTGAAAGTAACTATAATGGATCACAAATGTTTTAACGATTATAAAAACATACAGAGAAATGACAAACCCAGCCACATTGGCACTTGTATTAATTTAAAAGTACTAAAGTATATATACTTTAGTACAAGATAAATATTACTTTTCACATTAGGCGTCAAAAAGCTAGCCGAGGCTGATAATTGACAAAAAAATGACACGGACCATAGGACCTGTAACGCCATTCCAAGGTATGCAAATGGTACAGGCACCTTCCCACCTCCATAGGTCTCGACATAATTGCCGACCAATATCAGATCTTGGCCCTGCGGCATTACCGCACTACTTATATAAATCTTATAGCTTTGTATCAATGGCACGGGGAGTCGACATATCAAATATCCTTCCTTCCTATCTTTTGTAGGATATGGACGCATCAAAATTGGATATTAAAATGGACAAGGATATTATTGTCCAACGCGCCCTGTTTGCCACGACATTGGACAGCTTCGAACAACGACATCGCAAAACTGAAAAGCCCCTGCACAAGGACACAGATCTTAAGTGAGCTAAAGGCTACCAAGGAGCGTATCAGCAACCACGTATGCGAACTGGTCGCCGGAAGATACCATGTTGGGCAATTTTCTAGGTTCCAATTGCCCGCATTTTCCTAATCGTCATTACAGGCCATGGGCAAAGCTGCTTCACGGTGCCCAACCGGCATCCCAGGGTAATAGCGGGCATAGCTGGATATCCGGCCCCCTATATTCCGATGTTGCCGGACACACATTCGCCGAGATGGCAATATATAGGATCAAGGCCCCATGGTCACAAAGGACCTGTTGGACAACAGCTCCCTATCTTTCCATCAGCAATATCCTGACCAAAGACATCGGGAAAAGATTCCGAACAGATGAACCATGGGATAATAATAATATGGAAAGTGTGTTCAGGTTTTGGATTGTCGGCCGTATTGCCTATATTCGGGGTAATTAACGGAAATGCAGGTTCTTTGGATAATATTGATTGTTACATACTGTCATACAGTTGTTTACGACCACTTTTATTGGTATTTTTTTGGTTCTAGCGTAAATCGTGGCACTTGGGTTTAAGCAAAACACAAAAGCCTGGTCTACAGGTGTTTGAAATGAATTTTCAAGTCCCTTCAGCTCCACTAAGCGTGTAACTAAATGAAAATTCAATAAGTTACACGCTTATTTTTTGAATCAAAAAAATCCCCAACCTTACTCCAAAATTTCCATTAGGCAAAAATGGAAGTTTCTGATTTTTCGATATTCAAAAGACCTTAAAAAAATGACCAAAAACTGCGCTTTATTTATACTTCGGTATTACGCTAAGTGTTTGTTGGTTTCTTATTTTGTGCCTTTCTATTGGGTTCATATAGTCGCCCCCACATTCTATCATTCTGTTGCTTCTGCAACTCCACAGAAAAGCTAATTCGCTTCGCAAAAGTCTAATTTAAAGCCGAATGAATTTAGAGAATAGCAATTTCAAACAAGTTAAAAGTCTAAGGTAATTTTTATTGTAAGGCGGTGCGTACACAGCTAAAAATGCTTTCATCCCGTCAACATATCCTTGTTCTACCCCCTTTACCAACTTTAAATATCTTAAAATCAGAATATTGAAAACTTTTTAACGAAAAATTAGCGCCAGTTTGTAGCATTAGAAATGATTAAGTTTGCAAAAAGGCAGTAGCCAGATCAGGAATAATGTATAAATACAGCGATGATAAAACTACCGCCAACATCCATTAGTGCATTATTTCGGTAAATAATAAACTTGGGTTATACGATTTATTTTGTAAATTGTTGTCAAGTAACCCACTTCTTAAAGAACAATCTATGCAGGCTCTTAAAATATTTTTAGTAGAAGATGATCCGTTTTTTGGAGAAGCCATAAAGTTCCATTTAACATTGAATCCTGATTATGATATTAAACTTTTTCAAACCGGAAAAGAATGTCTAGAAAAACTGTACTTAAAACCAGATATAATTTGCCTTGATTTTGGATTACCGGATATTTCAGGAGATATGCTCTTAAAAAAAATACTACAGGTAAATAACACTATTGCCGTAATTATGATTAGTGGGCAAGAAGATATTGAAGTAGCTGTTAATTGTTTAAAGGCTGGAGCCAAAGATTATCTCGTTAAAAACAATAATACCAAAGATCTTTTATGGAATTCCATAATCAAAATTAGAGAAACGCTCAGCTTACAAAACCAAGTTGAAGAATTGAAAGAAAAGCTGGAGCAGAAGTTTAGTTTTGAGAATACCATTATCGGCCAAAGTGATGCCATTAAAGACGTTTTTAAGAAGATTGAAAAAGCTATTCAATCGAATATAACGGTTTCAATATCTGGCGAAACCGGGACAGGAAAAGAAGTGGTGGCAAAGGCAATCCATTATAATTCGGAGCGAAAAAACAAACCTTTTGTTGCTGTTAATATGGCCGCAATACCCCGAGATTTAGTGGAAAGTGAATTTTTCGGGCACGAAAAGGGTGCCTTTACTGGTGCCGATAACCGTACAATTGGCAAATTTGAACAGGCAGAAGGAGGAACAATATTTTTAGACGAAATAGCAGAACTGGATTTAAGTCTTCAAAGTAAACTATTACGGGTGTTACAGGAACGGGAAGTAACCCGCATAGGAGGAACTACCAAAATCAAGTTGAATGTAAGACTGATTATTGCTACCCATAAAGATTTAAGACAAGAGGTATTAAAAGGGAATTTTAGAGAAGATCTTTATTATCGCGTTATTGGATTACCCGTTGAATTACCACCCTTAAGAGATAGAGGCAATGATGTTTTACTGCTAGCCAAACACTTCATCGATCTGTTTACCAAAGAAAACAAAATTAAAGCAATAGGGCTAACGAAGAGCGCACAAGCTAAATTATTAAAGTATTCGTTTCCAGGAAATGTTAGGGAATTGAAGTCGGTGATAGACCTGGCCTGTGTGATGTGTGATGACCAGCAGATTTCAGAAGAAAACCTGACTTTCAACAGTCTGAAAGAAACCGATTTCTTTTTATCAGAATCCAAAACGCTTAAAGAATATACTTCAGAAATCATTATCCATTTTCTTAAACAAAATAAGAATGATGTACTTAAAACAGCAAAACAGCTTGATATCGGAAAGTCAACCATCTATAATTTAATTCAGTCAGTTCAACTAAAAAATATACCGTAATGAAAATAGCTTCTTTTTTGTTTGAGCGTAATTCTTTTTGCAGGGAGATAAATACAGATGGACTGCTATACGACGAAGCTGAACTTGTTATAGGCTTTGGTTTAAAAGATTTGGTGACCAATAAATCCAATTTTAAGAAGATAAAGGAAAAGTTCCCTAATGCCACGTTAGTATTATGTTCATCGGCTGGAGAAATCTATCATGATACAGTTTTTAATAATTCAATTTCATTAATTGCAATTACTTTTACAACAACGCTTGTAAAAACATTTAAAGTGAATGGTAAAGAATTTAATTCCAGTTTTGACGCCGGTGCAGCGCTAATCAAAAAGTTCCCCAAGAGCGAATTGAAACTGGTAATGGTCTTTTCGGATGGAGGAATCGTTAATGGCAGCGAATTGGTAAAAGGTATAAATGCTTTCAAAGGGGCTAATATACTTGTTACTGGAGGTCTGGCCGGAGACGGCACCAATTTTAACGAAACAGTAGTGGGACTGAACCAACTTCCTAAGTCGGGGAGTATCGTAGGTATTGGCTTTTACGGTAATCAGTTACAAGTATCACACGGCTCAATGGGCGGATGGGAAAGTTTTGGACTGGAAAGGATCGTTACCAAAGCATCTGGCAATATATTGTACAAGATAGATGGGAAAAACGTGTTAGAGCTTTATAAGAGCTACTTGGGAAAATACAGTGAAAAACTTCCAGGATCGGCTTTATTATTTCCGCTATCGATCCACTCTGAAAAGGAATCCAAACCAATTGTAAGAACCATACTGTCTATAGATGAAGAAAATCAGTCCATGGTATTTGCTGGAGAGATACCCGAAGGCAGCAGGGTTCGCTTCATGCGTTCTAATTTCGACCGATTGATTGATGCGGCAAGCCAAGCAGCTTCGGCCTGCCTGGAGATGAACAACTTTAAGCCAAAACTGGCATTACTGATTAGTTGTGTGGGACGTAAATTGGTTTTGGACAACAGGACTGAAGAAGAAATTGAAGTCGTTTCGGAAATTTTAGGTGAAGAAACCATCATCTCTGGATTTTATTCTTACGGCGAACTATCGCCATTAAGACCAATGGAAGACTGTGTGCTGCACAACCAAACCATGACCATTACCTGTTTAAGTGAAATCGATTAGCTATGGAGATCCATAAATTATTACAGCGGCAGATAAAAAAGCACCTTACGGTCGAACAACTTAATAATCAAGATTTTGAGGCATTTATCAATTCCGTTAACGAATCGTATTACTCTTTTGAAAGAGATAAAGACTTACTTGAACATGCCTTTACGGTAAGTGAGGAAGAATATCATCAGATCAACAGCGATCTAAAAAAGGAATATGCGCTAAAACAGAAATCGATTTCTAATCTCTATACCAGCATTGAAGAGCTGGACAGTAACTATAATGTAATAGGCGACAATGAAAAAGAGGATCTTTTATATGTAACCAACTATATAGGTAAACAAATTAACGAGCGGAAGAACATCGAAAAAAAACTACACCAAACCGTAGAACTCTTAAAAGCGTTACTTGAGCATTTAAGATCGGGCATTTTGGTTGTAGATAATTATGGCAAAATACTGTTTATCAATCAGTATTTCTGTGAAATGCGAAAAATTGGCTTGACTCCTCAGAAACTGGTCGGCTCAGACCATTCCCGTATTTTCCACGAATCTAAAGTGTTGTTTAAAAACCAGGACCAGTATCTTGAAAGAGTTGATGCTATCGTAAAAGAAAACACATTAGTGATTGGCGAACTATTGGAAACAGTAGACAATTGCTTTTTTGAAAGAGATTACATCCCAATCTTTATCGAAGAGGAAGCTATTGGCCACTTATGGAAGTTTAGGGATGTTACCGAGAAAACACAATATCAGAATTTACTAAAACAAAGCGAGGAATTCAACAGGATCATTATGAATTCTTCCTTTAATGCCATCATAACGGTAGATGCTCACGGAAAGATTACCTTTTGGAATAAACAGGCCGAAACTATTTTTGGTTGGAACCGGGAGGAAGTTATTGGAGAGACACTGATAAAAAAAATCATTCCTAGTAACGATTTAGGGGCCTATATGAAAAGTATGGAGCACTATGTAAAAACAGTTACTGAAGACAATTTAAGTGCCCAACTTGAAATAGAAACGGTTAATAAGTTTGGTGTCCGGTTTCCTGTTGAACTTTCGGTAGTACCCCTGGAACAAAATGGCGAACGGTTTTTCTGTTCATTCATTCGGGATATTTCAGAGCGAAAAGAGAACGAGACAAGATTAAGGTTTCAGGAAGAGAAGTATCGCAACATTATTGCCAACATGAATTTGGGATTGTTAGAAGTAGATATCAATGAGACCGTTCAATTTGCCAATAATAGCTTTGCCAGTATGTCAGGCTACGAAATCTCGGAACTTATCGGAAAAAGACCTGCCGATTTATTCGTCTTCGGTGAGAATATCAAGGCCATAGAAGAAAAAATGGCGCTTCGTAAAAAAGGTTTATCAGATGTTTATCAAATTCCTATAAAGAATAAAAGAGGGGAACTGAGATGGTGGGCTATTGGAGGAGCACCAAATTATGATGACAACGGTAACCAGACTGGTTCTATAGGTATTCATCTTGACATCACTGCGCAGAAAGAACTGGAACTAGAACTGCAAAGTCAAAAATTAATGGCCCTAGAAGCCTCAAAAGCAAAAGAAGTATTTCTGGCCAATATGAGCCATGAAATGCGTACACCGCTTAACGCCATCATTGGTTTCATTCGCGAATTGAACAGGGAGCCTCTTACTGAAAAACAAAATTCTTGCGTCGAAAACTGTAAGATTGCCTCCAAGCACCTTCTGGATATCATTAATAATATCTTGGATATTTCGAAAATTGAAGCCGGAGAAATAGCGTTAGAAAACAAAGACTTTATCCTTAAAGATTCTTTGGATAAAGTAATTCGGGTAATGAAACCGATAGCCAAACAAAAAGGCTTGCGTCTTTCGTTTTTTATGGATGAAAAGATACAACCAGTAGTAATTGGTGATGCCTTACGAGTGGAACAGATTTTGTTTAATCTAATTGGAAATGCGCTAAAGTTTACACAAAAAGGCAAGATCATACTGAGTTGCAAGTTGGAGGAGGAAACGCCGAGTGGCCAAAAGCTACACCTTACCATTAGCGATACAGGAGTTGGAATGGATCAGGCATTTACAAAAAAGATATTCAGCAAATTTACTCAGGAAGACAGAGCCGTTACCCGAAAATTTGGAGGTACTGGGTTGGGTATGGCCATCACAAAAGAATTAGTAAACCTGATGAATGGGGAAATAGACGTAGAAAGCACTAGAGATGTTGGTACAACAATCCATATTCGGGTTTTATTCCCAAAAGGAAATATCATAAATGCGGTAAAAGAAGATCGAGAGATCAATGTAGACATTAATGGGGTTCGTATTCTATTGGTAGAGGACAATCCCATTAATCGATTGGTGGCAATTAATTCGCTAAACTATTTCAATGCTGTTGTAACCGAAGCGTGTGATGGAAATGAAGCTCTGGAAATACTCAAAAACCCTGAATTCGATATTGTTTTGATGGACGTTCAGATGCCGGGAATGGATGGAATTGAGGCAACAAAGAAAATTCGCAATCAGCTCAAATTGAACATCCCTATAATTGCGGTTACAGCGAATGCTTTTAAAAGCGAGATTGACAAATGCAAGGAGGCAGGCATGAATGATTATGTAACAAAGCCTTTCGAAGAAAGCGTATTGATTGAAACCATTGCAAAATATACTTTAAACAATTTTTCGGGAGAAAAATCTCATTTCTTTAACACGGTAGATCATCCTTCAGAGAAAGGTTATGATCTCACTAATATTAAAATATTAAGTCGGGGAAACGAGGATTTTGTCAAAAAAATGATCCGCATTTTTATCACACAAATGACTGAGACGCTTCAAAAAATTGATATGGCCTTCGAGGCAGGCAACTTGCCAGAAGTAAGTCGCTTGATTCATAAAGTAAAACCCAGTATAGAAAGTGTTGGAATAACGGCAATTATTGATGATGTAAAAACACTTGAATTAATAGCCAAAGAAAACAACAATACCCCACTGGATTGTGAGCATTTATATGCCAATATCAAAAAACACCTACTTCCTATCATAAAAGAACTTAAACAAGAATTAGGCATGGAATAAAGCCATTTCCATGGAATACTTTCCAATATATGGAAAGCAACAACAATAAAAAAAACACAACTAATTGATTTTCTGATAGATATATTTATGGTCTGACTTTGGCAAGCAAACCAGAAAAAAATAACAATCATGGAAAATCAAATTCAATTCAAAATTTTCATCGTAGATGACGACACATTTTGTGCAAATGTGTACGAGCAGCATTTAAGAAACAGCCTCTACAACGACATTACATTTTATGATAACGGTAATGATTGCATCCAGAACCTTCATCAAAATCCAGATATCATTTTTCTGGACCACAATATGGAGGATATTACCGGCTTTGAGGTCTTAAAAAAAATCAAACGTTATAATCCGAATATTTATGTGATTATGGTTTCCGGTCAGGACGACATCAAAACAGCTGTTGATGCCCTGAAATATGGAGCTTTCGACTATGTCATAAAGGGTAATGATGCCTGTAGCAAGATCATACAATTAATTGATAAGGTAGCGCGGGTAAAAGAAGAACTCCGGAAATCTAATCCTAATATTATCCAACGACTATTGTCACTTTTTTAACTAACTAAAACTCCTAAATCATGAAAACGATAGTTGGTTACCTCTTTATTGTTTTATTTTTTACCTCATGTAAAACCCAAAATCTGTTAGTTCAGGAGGGGAATGTAAAAGATACGAGCACCTTTGCTTATGATTCCGATTACCAGTACAAAATCAGAAAAGACGATAAAATTTCTATTTCGGTTTGGGGAGAAGATGATTTGAGCGTTGGTTCTACCTATGGCATTTATAATTCGAACGAGGTGTATGGAAAATGGCTTTTAGTAGATGTCAACGGTAATATAGAAATTCCAAAGATTGGTACAACGGCAGTAGCAGGAAAAACAATACCCCAATTAAAAGACTATTTGAAAATTCAACTCAAAAAATGGCTTGTAAATCCTATCGTCGATGTAAAAGTTCTTAACAAAGAGGTTACTTTATTAGGAGAGGTTCGAAATCCGAACACCATTCAAGTGGATAAAGACCATGTTAGTCTTTTGGAAATGATCAGTAAAACCGGTGGGTTTGACTTCTATGCCAACCTGAAATCGATTAAAATTGTACGGCAGCAAGACGATGAGGTTAGCATCACAAACCTTGATTTAACCAAATCGAAAGATATTTTGAATACCAATATCCTCTTGCATCCAGGAGACATTGTAATTGTTCCTTCCAAAAAAAATAAAGATTTCGATAAAAGGGTTGCTTCCATCGTACCGTTAACATCTGCCATAAGTACTGCTGCAATAATCATGAAACTATTTTAAATATCACGGCAATGAACGAGAATATCCGCATACTAAGACCATTTTTGAGAGGACTCCCCATCATTATACTCGCTATGGTGATCTCCGTTTTGATGGCTAAAAAATACCTGAGCTATGTAACGCCTATGTACGAGAGCACAGCAAAGCTAAAGTTAGCCGATATTCAAGAAGGTGTACCTAGTGCAAATTTGTTCAAAGATTTTGATGTGTTTGCAACGGCCAATAAGATTGCTACGGAAGTAGAAGTACTCAAATCTGAAAATCTGCTAGAAAAAACCATTGCTCAGCTGCCTTTTAATAAAGAAATCTACCGAAAAGGCAGTCTTTTATCGGTTGAGCTGTTTCAGAATTCTCCAATACAGATCAAGAGTTTCCTATCAGCCGAGGGTTACGACAAGCGCTACCAGCTTAACGTTCTTTCTGACAAACATTTTATGTTTTACTACCCTTCTGCTAAAAAAGGTATTGCCGGTAGTTTTGGGAAACCGCTTGTCATTAAAGGTGGAACGATTCTGATCACACTAAATCAGCCCTTTATCCAATCAAAAAAAGAATTAAAAATAATTGATAACTACGAGTTTGAATTTTTAAGTAAACAGAAAATACTCGATAAAGTAGTCAAAAATCTCGATATCGTGCCGGTGGACAAAGATGTACCGGTTATTCGAATCAACTATAAAAGCAATGTCCCCGAAAAAGCAGCGCTTTTGGTGAACAAACTGGCCGAAACTTACATCAGAGAGTATATTGAAAATAAATTCAAAGCGGCAGATACCACTGTTGATTTCCTAAAGGAAGAAATCGATTCTTCCAGAAGAAGACTTTCGGATTCAGAAAATAATATTCAACAATATCGAGATCAAAACAACATCATCAACATTCAACAAGAAACCGAAACGGATCTGCGCAAAATTGCCGAACTAAAAATTCAGCAAACGAATATTAAAATGAACCTAGATGCCGTTAAAAAGCTAAACGGCTATATTTCAAACGGAAAAAAAAGCTTTTTAGATCTCGCACCTAATTTTGAAGCTTTTAATGATCTATTGTCTACCGAGATGGTAAAGGGCATTAAAAAATTGCAGGCTGAGAAAAAAGACTTACTACTTACCTATACACCTGAAAACGAAAAGGTTAAAATTATAGATCAAAAGATAAATGACCTGATCGATTACCAAGTAGAAAGTGTTAAAAATACCGAAAAAAATCTCGAAGTAAAATACAATGAAATTTCCAATACCATTACCGATTCGGAAAAAGTATTTGTGGGGCTACCAGAAAAAGAAAAACAACTTGAAATTCTAAACCGGGAATTCAATTTATATGAAAATAATTATAATTTTTTAAATACTAAGAGAATAGAAGCAGAAATAGCTCGATCAGCTAAAATCTCGTTTCACAAAATTATCACGCCAGGGGTAGCATCTAAAACACCCGTTTCTCCAGTTCGCTCAATCATTATCATCGTAGCTGCAGTTTTGGGGATGCTTGGCTCCATTGTACTCATTTACATCGTACATATGATTAAGGCAAAAGTAAACGATGTATATACCATCGAAAAAAACAGCACGATTCCGATAGCCATTGCAACTCCTTTTATCAGAAACAAAGAAAAAAAAGAAACTGTCTTTTTGCAAGAGGCTTTACAACTGGATCTAAAAGGGCTGCTCACAGATAAAGGCTGTATTGTAATCAGTTCCTATAATCGTTCTGAAGAACATCTTTTCCACTCGATCAACTTATTTCAGGCATTCCAAAAGCAAGGCAGAAAGGTATTGTTTATTGATGCTACAGGAGACGCCCAACCACAATTACGCACAGAAGATTACGTCAATCTCTCTGATCCTAAGTATACCCGTTATACCCAAAAGGCTAGCAGGATTGAAATCGAGGAAATGATGAAATCTTATGATTTGAGTGTATTACATAATCAATCTATTCAGGATGGTTCCATGACATTAAGCTTTATGAGCCTAGCAACACAAAATCTCATTATTCTCGATAGTCGGAAAACTGCAGAAAGAATCATTACAGAAATAGAACTATTAAAAGACGAATTCCATCTTCCAAATATGTGGTTTGTGTTAAATAGAGCCGGATATAACCCGAGTGTTTGGACCGAAATTAAAAAACTACTGAACCGATATCTTAAGAACCATAAATAGTTACCATGAAAGCAATCCGAAAAATAATAGCGACCCCTACCCTGCTGGCATTAACAGACCAGGCGGTTTGTAGCGGAACCAATTTTTTACTGATTCTGTTTCTAGCACAGCGATTAAGTATTTCACATTTTGGAATTTATGCATCTGTGTTATTGATTGTTTATTTAATCATGAGCGTTAATAACGCAATCGTTATCCAACCTTTTCAGGTATTTATTTCAAAGATAGAAAGTCCAAAAGGCTACTTGACAGCTTTATTAATAGGAGAAATATTATTCCTTACAGCTTTGGCAATCCTTTTACGATCAATCATGTGGCTTTTACCGGCTTCGCTTTTTCTTTTTCAAGATTATTTTGCACTTGCAGTTTTTACTGGCGGCTTTATCATCAACGATTTTTTCCGGAAAATTTTATTGGGTATTGCCGAAACCAAAATAGCCATAGCAGTAGATATACTTTTCCTATTGCTATTGGCCTTCATGGCCCTCAAAAAACAATGGGACTTAAATGAAATTCTCTACGGAATTGGTTGGGCCAACCTAATCGCTTTGACACCAGCACTATCCTATTTTGCGAAGAATTGCCAAAAACCAACACATTGGAAAACTTACTGGCAGAAACATGTTGCAGAAGGTAAATGGTTGCTGAGTACAGCCGTGCTGCAATGGTGCTCTTCTAACTTTTTTGTACTGGTATCAGGAATTTATATTGGCGTACAAGCATTGGGGGTGTTACGCCTAGTGCAGTCTTTTTTCGGAATCATTAACGTAGGCTTACAAGTAGTGGAAAACTACTTTCTGCCCAAAATAGCCCGTATGTATAATGAAGATAGAATACTAGCTAAAAAGCAGCTACGAGCAATGAGCGTAAACGGCGCCTGGATAATGGGAATACTGTTATTGCTGTTGTTTATGTTTTCCTCTCCTATCATCATAGCAATTGGTGGAGCTCAATATCAAGAATATGGTTATGTGGTAAAAATAATGTCTGTGCTGTATTTTTTCATCTTTTTGGGCTATCCTGTCCGTATAGCAATTAGAATACAGCTATTAAACAGAATTTTTTTTTCTGGGTTATGGCTTCTCTTTTTTGACATCTATCCTGACTTTTCATTTTCTATTAAAATTTTGGGGACTATCTGGAGCAATATCAGGCCTTGTTATTAATCAGCTCACAATGATCTTATACTGGCAGTATCAATTAGGCAAAAAACAATTTCAGTTATGGAAATAGTTCATTTGATTTTAGGAAAAGCCAATCCGGAAAGGATGAATGGCGTTAATAAAGTGGTGTATCAACTGGCAACCGAGCAAGCTGCCTTTGGCGAACAGGTTAGTGTTTGGGGAATTACACAACATGTGGAAGTTAATTTTGGAAAACGCGATTTTGAAACAAGATTGTTTGTAAAACAGAACAATCCATTTCAATATTCCGATGAGCTTAAAAAAGCGATTATCGCTAAAAAGGGAAAAGCGATTTTTCATTTACATGGTGGATGGATTCCAGTATATTATTTATTGGCAAGCTTAATGTACCGGCATGCTATAAATTTTGTGCTCACGCCTCACGGTGCCTATAATAGCATTGCGATGGAAAAAAATGGACTAATAAAAAAAATATACTTTCACCTTTTCGAAAAAGCAATTTTGGAAAAAGCTTCACAGATCCATTGTATTGGCGAAAGTGAAGTCAAAGGATTAAATACAATATTCAAAAAAAGCAAAACCCTTTTGTTACCCTATGGATATCGAAAAAATAGCAATTATACCGCTGAGCATATTGGCCATTCTGAAGTTGTTTTTGGATTTGTGGGTCGGCTAGATGTGTATACCAAAGGGTTGGACACCTTATTGCAAGCGTTTCAAAAGTTTAATCAGATCTATCCGAAATCCCAATTATGGATAATCGGAGAAAGTACGCAACGTCATCTTTTAGAAAAGCAAATTGATACGTTGTCATTACGAAATAATGTCACTTTGTACGGCAGTAAATTCGGAAAAGACAAAGAAGCCTTGCTGAAAAGAATGGATATTTTTGTGCACCCTTCCCGTAACGAGGGGCTTCCTGTGGCGGTTTTGGAAGCAGCTAGTTTCGGGAAACCCTGTCTGGTAACCCAAGCAACTAATCTGGGGTCGGTAGTTGATCAATACAATTGCGGAAAAACAATTCATCTGCAATGCAGCGAGACATTATCTAGGGCAATGATAGCATTATATGAAATCTGGAAAAGACCGACTGCCTTTAAAAAAATGCAAGAAAATGCCGTAAAAATGGTAGAAGAAGCTTATAACTGGAACAAATTACTGGCTCGGTTTCATACCGATTTATATCAAATGTAATGGAAAGATCAATTGAACATACCGCTTTCTTAAAAAAAACAGAGATAAGACTATTCATTGTACTATTGCTAATGATTGCCTGTTTTTTTACCTGGAGCGAAAATATCAACATTACCAGAGCAATCAAAGTAGTGGGACGCATGGGGCTAATGTTGTCTTCAATAGTTATTTACAGAAGTATAATACGCTATGGAGCTTTAAATGCGGTTACTTTTAAAAACGTTTTTTCGCCTTTGTTATATCTCACGTATCTGGGATTGGGTTTTGTATCGTTCATGTGGAGTACCAATCCAGGCTTTAGTGCGTTACAATGGTTTATGACTTTCCAAAGTCTGGTGTTTGCCTTTTTCTTTATTAAAAGCCTTAAAGTATTGGAGGTATTTTTTCAGGGAAATCAAATCAAATTGTATCATTTACTTGGAAATGCGGTGTTTGTTTTACAACTGGTATTCGTTGTCGGGATGTGGCTCAATCCAGAGGTCTTCTTTCGGCTAACCAATGGTGGCGAGGAAGCACGTTTAGGCGGAGTGATGATGAATCCGAACGAATTGGGCATGTTGGCAGGTGTGGGTGTGGCCTGCCTCATTTTCGATCTGTATGATACAAGGAACAAAATTTGGCCGGTTATCAAAATATTGGTTATTCTATATGCTTTATTTATGACCGGTTCGCGTTCCTCACTAGTTGGGGTTATGTTAATTACTTTTTTCCATATCAATCAAACCAAAAAAAGAGGTTTAAAACTGGCTATTATTGGATTAGTACTATTAGTGATCCCTTTTGCCGTACAGCAGATAATCCTTAAGGGAGGAGATCAAAAACGTATGGAAGAAGTGTTGACATTAACCGGCCGTTTACCGTTTTGGCAGGCACTTATTAACGAAGGGCTTCCAAGAGAACCCATGCTAGGATTTGGTTTTATGCGCATCGATTATAAAGAATATTTCCAAAGCACCCACACCTACCCCGGAAAAATGACTCACAATACCTTTATGCAGGTACTGATGAATCTTGGATTTATTGGCCTGATAATCGTTGCATTTCAGTTGTTTTTTACTATCAAGGGAATAGGGTCTATGGAAAAAAATAAACGACTTGTACTGATCGGTATGCTCATTCCTATATTGATCAATTCTTTTACGGAGTTCGGAATATTTGGTGAAAATAATTACGGCATATTATTTTATCAGATGATCTTTTTCTGGATCTCCCTACACCCCAATACGCGTTATACCCGAATACAACGGCTATACCTTAAAAGGAAAAGACCTGATTTCGTCATATGACCGAGAAAATATTCCAAAAAATGGAATTTTACCTCAACCACAACATAATTAAAATACTGATTTTCTTTTACTTACGCAATTGGCATGATCTTACATCTTGTATCTGTGAATCAATTTCAACGATTATGAAAGATATTTTAAATAAAACCGGTTACCTCTTTACAGAAACACCAACTAGTCCCTCCGATGTAAAGTTAGCTCTACTAACAATAAACAATCCAGATGGTTCACCTCGATGGATTTGGAATGCGACATCTAAAAAACCACTTTTTCTTAAATTCTATGCAATTGCCACAGGTAAAGCTCGAGCTTTTAGCGTAATGATCAAAATTATTTTTGCATTAAGGATGCAGCACCTTTTCTTTAAAAAAAAGAACTATTATTTTTCGGTAATTGAAAAGCCCATTTTTAATATTTCTACCGACTGGGCATTGTTCACCGGAACTGTGGGCCCCAATAATAAGGCTGTACTTTTTGCAAATAGTTGTTTTTATAAGATTGCCTTAACCCCTCACGCAAAACACCTGATCAATTTCGAAAGTGGTATATTAAAAACAATTAGCGGAAGAAGTAATAGTTTCAAAACTCCCAATGTACTAGAGATTAATCATAGCGTCATTCAATTGGAAGATGTTTCATCTAACGGACAAAGAGCAGGAGAAATTACACAGCGCCATCTCGATGCCTTAATCGAAATGCAAAAGCTTTACGAAAGAGAAATAACCTTAGAAAAATGGGAACTGTTCGAGAATCTAAAAAATGATCTCAACACTTTGGAAGACAGTCGGATTCCTTTTAATCTGAAACGAAAAATAAGACTGTTGATTGATACAATGGATCAGAACACAAAAATAAAGCTGTCCTTTGCCCATGGTGATTTTACACCTTGGAATTGCTATGTTTTCAACGACCATATTGCTGTTTACGATTGGGAATTGGCAGCATTCGACAAACCTAAAGGATTTGATCTGTTTCATTATGTTTTTCAAAAAGGAATATTGACCGACCACAAACCTTTTAAATCAATTTATAAGGATGTCAAACAATACGCGATGCCATATTTCGAAGGCAACCAAGAGGAATTACACAATTGTTTACAATGGTACCTGCTGGTTAATACGATGTATTACCTTAGGTTGTATGCCCAGCAGAAAGAGTGGCATGTTCAAATAAACTGGTTACTTCAAACATGGAGTGAGGCCTTCAATATCTTTTTAAAGAATGATAAAACACCCCGTCAGTTGGTTATTATGGACTTGTTTGATGCTTTGCAAAATCACAAATATGCAGCGTTAAAATTCCCGAACAGCCATCCTGAAAATCTAAGTCTAAATTCCGATATCGATTTGGTCATCCGGAAAAAAGACAGTGCTGCAATTTTCCAAATGTTAAAAAACCACAGCCATGTGGCTAACATTTACCGGCAGCAAAAATCTCATATGCAAGCCATCCAATGTATTTTAAATGATGGAAGTATATTGTCTGTTGATCTGATATGGCAGTTAAAACGCAGAAATATCATTTTTCAGGATGTAGATAAAGTACTGGAAAACAGTTATATCAATAATTTTAGGGTTTCAAATATCTCGGTAAAAGATCTTATGCATTATATCGTGTCCTTTTACACCCTAAACAACTCAGCTATTCCTGCTAAATACAAAGTATATCAAGAGGCAATAATCGCCAATCCTACAAAAATAGACCACATGGTAAAAGCTTATTTTGAAAATCCGCAGAAAGTAAATAAAAGCCTGTTGCATAGCATCAAACAACAGAAAGAGAACAGAGGCTTTAGCTATTTCCGAAATACAATACAATATCTGTACGACACACTAAATTGTTTTTATCAGGGAAGAAAAGGTTTTGTAATTACCTTTAGCGGGGTTGACGGTGCCGGGAAATCAACCGTGATTGAAAAAGTTGCAAACATGATCGAAAAGCAGATTCGAAAACCCGTGGTCATTTTACGTCATCGCCCTTCAATATTGCCCATCCTAAGTGCGCTAGCCCAGGGAAAAGAGAAAGCAGCCAAAAATGTAGCAGACAGACTTCCAAGAACTGGAAACAATACCAGCGTAATCGCGTCAATTTTCCGCTTTCTTTATTATTATTCAGATTATTTTTTTGGACAGTTTATAGTGGCAGTTCGTTATACAATGCGTGGTTATGTAGTAATTTACGATCGCTACTATTTTGATTTCATGACAGATGCAAAAAGAAGCAATATTGTACTCTCCGAAAAACTTTCTGGATTGGGATACCTATTCCTGTTGAAACCCAGATTTAATTTTTTACTTTTTGCCGATCCGGAAGAAATACTGAGCAGAAAACAAGAACTAGATGCCGCAACCATTAAAATGCTAACAGCCCGGTATCAGAAGCTATTTTTAAAACTGAACAAGAATAATCGCAAATCTTTATATGAATCGATTTACAACAACGATCTCAACAATACACTAGGTAGTATTTTCCGTACAATTAAAACCGCTGCAATATGAAAAAACTGTTGGAAAAACTGATTCGTTTGCGAAACCGGAATTTTAGATTTGATGAGAATATTACTACTTCGGTGGTCATCCAGTTTGCATATACACAGAGCATCGCTTTGCTCAGGGGAATGAAAACCCTTTTTTATCTTAAAAAACCGAACGGGCTAATGCTGGGTGCAAATGTCTCCTTTTTTAATATTTCAAAAACAAAATGGGGCCGATTTGTACGATTGGGAAACAATGTTTACGTCTCTGGCCTCGGTAAAAAAGGAGTACAATTTGGCGATAATGTAAGCATTGGAGCTTTTAGTCGTATTGTTGTATCTACCTCCTTAAATAATATTGGCGAAGGCATTACGATAGGTAACGATGTGGGAATAGGAGAATTTGCCTATCTCGGCGGGGCGGGGGGGCTTGAAATCGGAGACGAGTGCATAGTGGGTCAATATTTGAGCTGCCATCCAGAAAACCATATTTATCAGGATATCACCACTTCCATACGGCATCAAGGCGTAAGTCGCAAAGGAATTAACATAGGGAAAAACTGCTGGATAGGCAGTAAGGTAACGATTTTGGACGGTGTTAAAATTGGAGATGGAAGTATCATTGCAGCTGGAAGTGTAGTAACAAAATCGTTTCCAGAAAATAGTATCATCGGAGGTGTACCAGCAAAACTATTAAAAACAAGAAGTCATGAACAAGAAAACCATTTTAGCAACTTGCTATGCCGTGAATCCTTATAAAGGATCGGAAGATGCAATGGGATGGAATTTTGTAAAACAGATAGCCCGTTATAACAATGTAATAGCGGTAACACGCAAAAATAACCGCTCGGCTATCGAAAAATATATCATGGAAAACCCAAACCCACTGTATAAAAATATGAGTTTCCTATATTTTGATTTGCCTTACTGGCTGCGCTTTTGGAAAAAAGGAAGCCATATGGCTATGGTGTACTACTATTTCTGGCAAAAAGGTATCATACCTTTCATACAAAAAACAAACATCTCATTCGATATCGCACACAATGTCAATTTTCATAACGACTGGACTCCTAGTTTTTTATGGAAACTAAACAAACCTATGGTATGGGGACCTGTAGGGCATCATCCCATCATTCCATCCCAGTATTTGCAAGCTTATTCCAATCGGCACCTATGGATCGATAGATTGACCTGGGCAATTAAAAAAATGTCTTGGAAGTATTCCCCCGCACTTCAAAAAACAAAGCGCAAAGCAGCACATATATGGTGTATGAATACCCAAGTCCCTCAAAAATTGCAGCTTAGTTCAGAAAGGTTTTCAATATTTCCTTCGGTAGCCTCTGAAGATTTCGGGGCAGAGATTGAAACCTCAACAAAGAGCGAAACTTATCATGTGATCAGTGCAGGTCGGTTTGTCCCTTTAAAAGGATTTGACCTAACCCTAAGCTCATTTATTACTTTTCTAGATACCGTACCAGCCTCCGAAAAACATAAATGCAAACTAACCATTGTTGGCTCAGGGCCTCAGAAAGACAGGCTTTTAAAAATAATTCGGGAGTACAAAGTTCAGCAGTACGTAGAACTTTTGGAGTGGGTAGAGCGAAAAGCATTAATGAAATATTTTGCCAAGGCATCGGTCTTTCTTTTTCCTTCTCACGAGGGTGCGGGAATGGTGGTTGCCGAAGTGCTGTCGTTTGGCTTACCTGTGATTTGTTTGGACAACGAAGGACCTGGGCAATTTATCAATAAGGAATGCGGTTTTGCAATCCCACATCAGAGCTACGCTAAAACAGTTGTGGCCTTACAAGAAGCACTTCATAAACTGTACGCAGATAGAACCCTTCTACATGAAATGGGAACTGCAGCACGAAAGTTATACCTGCAAAAGTTTACATGGGAAAGCCGTGGGGCATATTTGAATAAAATTTATAATGATTTGTAAAGATTTTGCCATGAGAATTATAGCTATCCATTTATTAAACGATTATAGCGGAAGTCCTAAAGTATTAATGCAACTGTTAAAACATTGGTCGGAACAACAGCTGGAAATTCAACTTTATATTGGCAACCCGAACAAAGGCTTTTTGTCGGAAATTCCGAAGATCAACTATCATTATTACGGATATAGCTTTGCTAGAAATCCGCTGGTACGCTTCTTTAAACTCTTTGGAAGCCAGTTTTGGTTAATGCTTTTATTGATTCTAAGGCTTAAAAAAGGGGATATCGTATACGTGAATACCGTATTGCCATTTGGGGCAGCCATAGCTGGTTGGATAAGAGGTTGTAAAGTGATTTACCATTTGCATGAAACTTCGGTTAAACCAAGATTATTGAAAGTTTTTTTATTTGGCGTTTTAAAATTAACGGCTATCGAAATAGTATATGTTTCTCATTTTTTGGCAAAGCAAGAACCGATAGCAAAAAAAGCACACATCATCCATAATGTCCTAGAGAACGATTTTATGGTGCAGTCCCAAAAAAACAAAAATTGCCACAAAGCAAATCCAGTAGTATTGATGATTTGTTCCTTAAAACCCTACAAGGGTATTGAAGTGTTTTGGGCTCTGGCCGAACGAAATCCAAAAATCAACTTTAAGTTGGTCCTAAATGCTACCAAGGGCGAAGTAGAAGCTTATTACAAAGGACAAAAGCAACCAAAAAATCTGATATTATATACCACTCAGGAAAATACCCATCCATTTTATCAAGAGGCCAGTATCATCTTAAATCTATCTGATACCCAATTGTGGGTAGAAACATTTGGTCTGACCATTTTGGAAGGAATGTGTTACGGATTGCCGGCTATAGTACCTCCAGTTGGTGGCGTAGTTGAACTGGTAGAAAATGGAAGAAATGGCTATTTAATTGACAGTAAAAATATTGACCTAATTTCTGAGAAATTAAACGAATTGATTTCTGATAAGGCCTTATACAAGAAGATGAGCGACAATGCACGGGCTAAAAGCGGCCACTTTTCTGAGGCTAATTTTAAGCGCAAAGCCATGCTGTTAGTTTCCAGTTAATAAATAAAAATCCATTTTATGGAAAAAAGAACATCATCAAAGAAAATAAACAACTGATTTTTAGATAGATAACATACTTTGCACACTTTTTGGCATACGATGAATAACCTTTAAAAGAAATGTTATGGAAAAAAATAGAATAGCCATTATTGGTACCGTTGGACTACCAGCAAGATACGGTGGTTTTGAAACATTAGCTGAGCATTTGGTTTCGGAGTTATCCGACCAATACCGATTTACGGTTTATTGTTCTGGCAAAAAATACAAAAAAGAAGATCGGTTAAAGACCTTTCGCGGCGCACAATTAAAATATATTCCTTTGGAGGCAAATGGGATACAAAGTATTCCTTATGATACGATTTCAATTCTCCATGCTTTAATGAAAAATGATGTACTGCTGATTTTGGGCGTAGCCGGTGCCTGGATTTTACCTTTTATACGTTTATTCACCCGAAAAAAAATCATTATATCAATTGATGGTATCGAATGGAAACGTGATAAATGGCCGTTAGCGGCAAAATTATTTCTGTGGTGGTCGGAAAAAATTGCGGTCAAATTCTCTCATATCGACATTTCCGATAACGAGTCTATTCAGGACTATACCGCTTTACGCTATAAAACGCTCAGCAGAGTTATTGAATATGGAGCAGATCATACCTTAACCGTAGAACCGGTAGCAGATGATTTTCAAAAATATCCGTTCTTAAAAGAACCATATTGTGTAAAAGTATGTCGTATAGAGCCAGAAAACAACGTGCATTTGGTTTTGGAAGCATTTTCACAGATTAGGGAAAAAACATTGGTGATGGTAGGCAACTGGAACAATAGTGAATATGGACGGAAACTAAAAAACGAGTATGCTACTGTAAAGAATATTGTCTTACTTGATCCTATTTATAACCAAAGAGAAATTGATTTGATAAGGGGAAATGCGGAACTGTATATCCACGGACATTCAGCTGGTGGCACTAATCCATCACTTGTTGAGGCAATGTATTTAGGATTACCCGTACTGGCTTTTAAAGTCTCTTATAACATCACTACAACCGAAGCAAAGGCACACTATTTTTCGTCTGTGAACGAATTAGTAGACTTATTGAACAGTACGGGGCAGCAGAACCTTAACAAGATTGCTAATGAGATGAAAGCATTGCGACAAGACGTTACACATGGCGCTTTATTGCCGGACAGTATCAGCTTCTTATTAGAGAGGCGCTATGCACCAAAAATAAAAGTAATGTCAGATCTGAAATCAATAAGCTAAGACCTAGTCTATTATCTGAATTTCAATTGTTCCATTTCCAAAATGCTAACCTATTTTACGAAAAATAATATTTATTATGGATACTATAATGTACGTTATCGGGATTGGCGCCGTAGCCTTTATGATCAATCAGTTATTGATACCCGTGTTGAGCCGTATCGCTTTTAAATTTAATTTGGTTGACAAACCAAATTACCGAAAAATCCATTTATTGCCTATCCCCTTAATAGGGGGCATATCGATTGCGATAAGCACTATTTTAACGATCTTAATCTCGGATAGGTTTGAAATAGTGGAAGATTATTTAATGATTTCTACTACGTCTGTTATTTTACTAATCATGGGGTGTATAGATGACCAAAAAGATATCAAGGCTAGTTATAAATTAGCATTGGAATTATTACTGGCCATCTCAATTGCGGCATCTGGCACACGGATCGAATCGCTTTATGGATTATTGGGAGTCTATCATCTGGGAATTGCGATGCAGTATTTTTTAACCATAATCGTGATTACCGGTGTTGTTAATGCAATTAATTTGTTTGACGGAGTTGATGGGCTTGCGGGCACTTATTCCTTGCTAGGCTTTATACTGCTGGGTATCATCGGTCTGTATATCCAAAATCAAAATCTACTATTGATCGGGACTATTTTCGCAGGTTCATTGCTCAGCTTTTTAAGAAAGAATTTTTCGCCAAAAAAAATATTCATGGGAGATTCTGGAGCACTGTTCTTAGGCTTTATGCTAATCACACTAGGAATAAAGCTATTGCAAAATAAACCTCCGCTCTTTAAAGAACATGCTTCATATGGCTTTATCATAATGGCAGTGTATTTTTCAATTCCTGTTTTAGATTCTATACGAGTTTACCTGGGCAGAATAAAAAACGGATACTCTCCTTTTATGCCAGACAGGTCGCACCTACATCATTTATTACTGAAGATCGGCATGAACCATAAATCAATAACCTTTCTTATAGTATCATTCTGTATATCGATGTTATTGGTTAACATTGGCTTTTCAGGGATATTTCCTATCACAATAGTCTTAGTAGCTATGGTTGTGATTTTTGCAGCAATGGTTAAGGTGCTACTGCTTATCCACGGATTAAAAGAATGGGGAGAGATTTTGAAAAAACTTGAACAGAGCTCATTTTAGGTTTGTGTTAACATCACAGCAATTTTCGAATTGTTAAAAGTTAAAGAAAATATTTCGTAACAATATCTCAAAGCAAGACACTAAAGGGTTATCATATTTAAAACATTTGCACTGTCTATTAATTAAGTGAATAATAACTATGTCTGAATCAACTAAAAGGATAATATCATTCTTTCAAATCAAATGGCTTCGTGCAGGAGGCTTTTACATAGATAAAACATTCAAATTTCCCGTGGCACACTACGAAAAAAACCACAAGAAACGGTTTTGAAGATATCAAAAACGCCATGGATGCCGGCACCTTCAGCTCCACTAACAAACCTTCTTAGTTTAAAAATTAAGAGGGTTTGTTTTTTTCCTACAAGACACCATACACGTATTATCGGCAATTAAAATAGGTAGATATTATTTTAACGAAATAATGCGAGCATACTAGAAATTAGCTAAACTCAAAAAAAGAAAAAAAGAAAAGGCTGTATCGTTTTATAGTGATACAACCTCATCTCTCCTCAAATAGCTCTCAAATCAATCTTCTTTCCAAGCGTTTGTGCTGGCTGAGGCAACTTTAATTGCCGGGACTTTCCTCTTCGTCACCTCTCCTTTTAATTTCTCGGCATTCGCTAAATCATTTTCCCAACCCTTATTTTCTACTTGCTGTTTGTAACTTACCGCATTGCCCTTTAACATCTTAATAACGTTACCTAACAGCCTACGGCAAATAGCTCTTGTTTTAGGAGCACTATAAACTAAAGCTACGCCAGCGGTTGCAGCAACACCAATAATAATTACTGCAGCCGTCTTATTTCTAGATACAAATAATCCCTCTCTCATAGTTAATGTATTAGCTTAATTTAGCTCTTTAGCCATATCCCTAAGTGCTTTAATGGTATCATGAGACTTTTGAATAAATTTAGCCTGATCGCTTACAGTATCCAATACTACTCCTGTTAAGCCACCTTCGGTTAACGCCAACTTATAAGCTTTTTTGATGGCATCTTCGCCTCTTTCCGCCTCTGATAAAATACTGGCCCTATCATTAGCTCCGAATAATGCTTTCACATCTATCCAAGCTCTATGCAATGTTCCAGCTATGGTATTGCCTGTATCTGGCTCTACAGTATGATCGGCAACCAAAGCAGTTAATTCTTGCCCAAACCTTCGACTCTGAGCCGAATACTCTTGAAATAATTCCTTTAAATCTAAATTGCTATCGTCTATATCTGCCAAGGCCTTTTCGAAACCTGCTACCCTGTCGTTATTTAACTCAACTAATTCGTTAAGCACATTGCCTGTTGAAGTTGTTTCCATATCTATATCTTATTATGTATGATTAAAGGAAATGAACAAGAACAAATATTCCCATCATACTCATCTCATCCATTTCCTGAAAACACAACAAACATTAAGATTTAAGGTTTAGCTATTAAAAAAAACAGGTATCTAGCGCACAAAATACGTTAAAATAACAGCCCTATATTTTAACTCAATTACCTTGAAGCAACCCTCTAACTAAAGCTTTCCATTGTGGATAAGAAAAACCAAGTACAGCCGCCCAGCCCACCAGCATGTTTCTTAAATTATCTATAGTATTGGGCATATATACATTGGGCTGCTCATTTCGCCCATGCTCTTCAGCATAAATGTGCCTTCCTACACGTTTAATTAAAAAAGTAGAACTGGCCTCATGAGTTAAAAAATGAGCAGTTACACTACTTCCAGATAGCGGATTGTTAGCAGGTTTTACAACTATTGCTACCTTTTCCATCCCCGGTTCCGTATGTTCGATAACCTGCTCTACCTTTACCCAATCGTATCCTCTACCCAAAACAGTGCCCGGACCAGGAATATCTATCTTTATATAATCTCCAATTTCTACCAACCGATCTACACGATTTCCAAACGAATTGGTAAGTTGAAAAGCAGAAAGCGCTGTACCAGCCAACTTACCCCAATTGTTAACAGCTAACAAGCGCTCCCTAACTATCAGAAAAAAATCTATTGCAGCTTCTTCATTCACTAGAGATATTTGCTCTATCACATCCATTTGCCCGCCCATTTCCTGCTTGGGCATTATTTTACTTGATTTCATCGTACGTTTACTTAACTAATGATATGTTAAATCATATAATACCGGCCTACCTTTAATAATTTAAAATCAAACTTTAAATGTTTAGGCATGAGGATATGCTAACGTTTGATAAACAAACCCAGCGTTAAGTTGTTACTCAGATAAATACTTAATTCCTGTACCAAATTACCCGAAAATTCGACTAAATCTTGGTCTACAATGGAGTTATAACTACGAATAAGGATGGCTTGACAAATGTGTTGGCTACAAATTTTCTTCCATTAAGAGATTGATAATTCCATCAACCATACCAACTTTAGGCACAAAAATTTGTTTAATGCCAGCCCATTTCATCACCGTTAAATAAATTTCGCAAGCTGGTATAATTACATCTGCCCTGTCTTGGTTTAATTTTAAGATAGAAATACGTTCTTTGAGCGAATAACTATTCAACTCGTTGTACATATTCCTAAGTTTCAGAAAAGATAGCGGCAAATCATCTTTCTCGCCACTCATGCGAAACAATTTATTAATATTTCCGCCGGTACCAATACCTACAACTTGTTTTAGTTCTTTAGTGTGTTCCTTTATCCAATCTTTCATCTCATTCCAAGTTTCTTCTTTATCCTGGTTATCCAGAATACGGATGGTACCCAAATTAAATGATTTTGAGGCTATGGGTTGTTTATTTACGAAGACTGATAACTCGGTGCTACCACCACCAACATCAATATATAAATAGCTTTTTTTAATATCCAAGTTCTCTTCTATATGATTAGAATAAATGATACTAGCCTCCCGCTGACCTTCAATAATTTCGATATCAATATTGGCCAATTCTTTAATTTTCTTGATTACCAGCTTACCATTTTTAGCCTCACGCATAGCTGATGTTGCACAGGCAAGATAATCTGTAACATGGTAAACATCCATTAAATTCCTAAAGGCGATCATCGTTTTTACCAAATCATCAATTTTTTTATCAGATAATTCCTGATCTAAAAACGCATCATCTCCTAAGCGTAACGGCACACGTACCAACGTGTTTTTTTTGAAGGTACTGCTTCTATCGTTTTGGTTAATATCGGCAATTAATAATCGTACAGCATTAGATCCAATATCTATGGCGGCGTATCTGAGCATGTTATTGATGTTTATTTTTTAGGTAACTATAAGCTTGGTATTGAGACCTTATCTTAGTAGCGAGCCTATTTTTATGGTATCTGTTATCGTTTGTTTTGGTGATATTTCTTGCTTTCACATTATCCTGCAACTGCAAATCAATAATATCTTTAATTTCCTGTTTCACCTCATCATCTAAAATTGGGAAACCAACTTCTACTCGGTGTTCAAAATTACGAGACATTAAATCGGCAGAAGAGAGAAACATTTCTTCCTTGCCCCCATTTCCAAAAATAAATACGCGGGCATGTTCTAAAAACCTATCTATTATACTAACAACGGTAATATTTTCGCTGTAATCTTTCACACCAGGAACCAAGCAGCAAATACCCCTTACAATTAGTCTAATTTTCACACCTGCGTTACTCGCTTCGTAAAGTTTTTCTACAATACCCTCATCGGCCAAACTATTTGCTTTTAGAATCATGTAAGCGGCTTTGCCGGCCTTGGCATTTTTAATTTCTCTATCTATTAAGCTGTAAAATTTATTTCTAGAATCAATTGGAGAGACTATTAAATGCTTAAAGCCTTTAGCTACGGTACGTTTATTTAAAGCAGCAAACAATTTTACCAGTTCCGAAGTGATTTCAGTTTTTGAGGTAAAAATACTATGATCGCAATAGATACGTGCAGTTTTTTCATTAAAGTTTCCGGTAGCTAAATTGGCGTAATACGACGTTTTTCTCTTATCTATGCGTTTAACCAAACAAATTTTAGAGTGAACTTTAAAATCGGTTAAACCATAGTTTACATTTACACCTTCTTCCATTAATCGGTTGGTCCAAAAAATATTGGCACTCTCGTCAAAACGGGCTTTTAGCTCTACCAAGCAATTTACTACTTTACCATTTTTAGCGGCGTTAATTAAGGCGTTAACTACTTTAGAATTTTCGGCCAAACGGTACAAAGTGATGTTAATTTCGGTAACTTTCGGATCAATGGCTGCTTCTCTTAAAAATAGAATGATATAATCATAAGATTGATAAGGCAAATGCACTACAAAATCCTTTTCGGCAATTTTCTTAAAGAAACTTTCGGTTCTATGTAGATTTTTTACTTTTAGAGGCAGCATAGGCGGATATTCCAATTCCTTTGCTCCCACATTAGGGAAGGCTATAAAATCACCAAAACGATGGTATTTATTCCCTGGTATTAAGCCGTCGGCACCTACTTTAAGCTTACTCACCAAAAAGCTCAACATATCAAAAGGCATATCGCTATCGTAAAGTAAACGCATTGGCTTGCCCCGTTTCCTTTTATCAATGCTTTTGCGAAGCTCGTCTATAAACTTATCGCTTACATTCTTATCAATATCTAATTCGGCATCTCTTGTTAATTGGATAGAATACGCCTGTATTTCCTTGTAATTAAACACATAAAAAATATCATCTAAACAGTATTTTATGATATCTTCTAAAAGGATGATAAACTTTAAATCATTAGTTTCTGGAAGTACCAAAAACCTAGAAATACTATCTGGAAGTTCTAAAATTGCATATTTTTTATTTTTCCCAGAATTGTTAGAGAGCTGAACGAAAAAGTACAAAGCCCTGTCTTTCAACTCGGGAAAAGGCTTGTTTACATCAATCATAATCGGCACCAAATTAGATAGAATTTTATCTCTAAAATGTTGCCGAACAAACTCGCCACGAGAAACGTTAAGCTGTGTATGATTTAAGATAAATATCCGCTTTTGCGCCAACTCGGTAATTAGAATATCCTGAAAAAGCGTTTCGAAACGACGCTCTAGTTTTACGACAATGTTTTTAATCTCATCAAGTACCTTCTTAGGGTTAAAACCCAACAAAGCTTTTGCTTTCTCATTAAGGTTAACCAATCTGTTTAAAGACGCTACCCTAACCCGATAAAACTCATCAAGATTTGAAGAAAAGATAGAAAGAAATTTGATGCGTTCTATCAATGGCACCATTTCGTCTGCCGCCTCTTGCAGCACACGCTCGTTAAAATACAACCAACTGAGTTCTCTATTTAAAAAAGGAAGCTTTTTTTTAGCCATTAGGTTAACATAAAAAATCCCTATTAAGGGATTTCCAAATTGAAAAATTTAATGTTAAGTTATGATTAATTAAAAATTAACAAAAATCAATTATTTAACATTGGTCTTTTTAACCGCTGCTGCTCTCGGGGCTTTTGTTTTAATTGCTCTAGCTTTGGCAGGCTCTTTTGGTGAAACAGCCTTAGTCGTTACCTGCCTTTTAACTGTGGCCTTAGCTTCCGAAACTTGGTCTGCCGCCTTATTTATTGCAGTTTTAGCAGCCGTGGTAGCTTTCCTAACTGTTGGTTTTATAGTAGCAGACGCATTTTTGGGGGTACTGTTAACCGCAGTTGTAGTTTTTTCAACTGGCTTTTTTACTGCCTTTGCCACTTCTTCTTCAGTTTCTAGTGCGGCAACTTTTACGCTACTTACCACCGGTTTGGCTTTCTTTGCTGCTTTCTTCACAATTTTACTTGCAGATTTATCTGTTTTTTTAACTGGCTTAGGACCATCTTTTTTTACTGCTTTAATTTTTTTAGCTACTACTTGCTTTTTCGATGAGCCGATGTCTTCGATCTTATGCTCTACTGCTTCCTTAACTTCGGTAAATTTTTTGGCAAGTTTTTTAGCAACAGCTTTGCTCGCCTTAGCAACATCAGTACCAATAGTTTCTGCATTATGCCCTAAACCCTTAACGACTTCCAAAAACTTTTCAGTTAAACTTTTTTCTAACTGTTTCTTTGTAGCTTTTTGATTGGCTTTCTTTGAGGTCTTTGCTTTATTAGATTTCATCTTTTTCATTATTTTAAGTTTAATGAACTACCAACAACCCTATTTCATATTATTAAGGCTGTAAGGAGGTTAGCTCATGATTTTATGATTGAACTAAGGTATATTTTAAAAATGATGATAGTTTCACCTATTTTTTACCTTTTTTTGTAATTAATTAAATTTATCAATTCTTTTCAATAAAAGCACCATTTCATGCCAAGTTTCGATATAGTAAGCAAAATAGATGCACAAACGCTAGACAATGCCATCAATAATGCTAAAAAAGAGATTTTAAACAGGTACGACTTTAATACTTCTAAAAGCAGTATAGAACTGGACAAGAAGACAAACCTAATTACTATCATTACCGAAGATGATATGCGCTTAAAAGCGATAGTCGATTCTATCATCTCTAGAATGATGAAACAACATTTAGACCCAAATAGTTTAGATTTTGGCAAAGAAACGATCGCTTCGGGCAATATGATTAGAAAAGAGGTTACGGTTAAGGAGGGAATAGATAGAGAAACAGCTAAAAAAATTGTTGCTAAAATTAAGGATAGCAAACTTAAAGTACAACCCTCTATGATGGACGACCAAGTGCGGGTGCAAAGCAAAAACATTGATGATCTACAAAAAGTAATTCAGCTATGCAGAGGCGAAGATTTTGGACAACCGCTACAGTTCATTAATATGAGGAATTAAGGTTAATTGCCGAATTGTTAAATTGGTTAATTGTTTCACGGCCAATCTAAAACTGACACCTAACTCCTGATACCTGACCACTCTAAAAAATGGAAATCAAAGAAAACGGTTTTATCTTTTCAGACGATCGCAATTTGGTAGACGTTAAAGCAGTACATCACTATTTAAGTACACAATCTTATTGGGCAAAGAATATTTCTTACGAATTAGTAGAGAAATCTATAAACAACTCGCTCTGCTTTGGAATTTATAAAGCGAAACAACAAGTTGGATTTGCCCGTTGGGTTACAGACAGCGCTACTTTTGCCTATCTGTGCGATGTTTACATAGCTGAAGAGTTTAGAGGGTTGGGCTTATCTAAAAAACTGATGTCGCTAATGTTGTTTCATGCAGATTTGCAAGGCTTAAGACGTTATCATTTAGCCACTTTAGATGCACACGGTTTGTATGAACAATTTGGCTTTAAGGCTATCGAAAACCCAGAAAGGCACATGGGAATTGTTTTTAAAGACTTGTATAGTAAAGGTAGCTAAAGCCATTACCAAGCCTTAACCCAAGCATTTTGTTGTGCTGTATCCAGAAAAGTCCAAGCTACAATTCTGGTTATTTTATTTCCGGTAGTCATCTCGCTAGTTCTCACTTCAACTGCTTCTGTCCTTTTAAGCATGGCATAAATTGCACCTAGATTTTCGCTTTTAGACACCAAACTGGTAAACCACAAACACTGATTTTTAAACAGCTTACTCTCTTCAATCATTTTACCTACAAACGCTACTTCGCCACCTTTGGTCCACAGTTCGGCATTTTTACCACCAAAATTGAGTACCGGATTTGCATAGTTCTTGTTGCCTAAGTTTCTATTCTTACGTTGCGAGCCCGCATTTGCTTCTTCTGCCGATGTATGAAATGGAGGATTGCAAATGGTCAAATCAAATTTCTCTTCTTTTCGGATTATGTTTTTGAAAACTTCACTCTTTACGGTTTGCAACCTGATCTCTACATTTTTCGCCAAGTTAGCGTTAGCCGCAACTATACTTTTTGCGCATTTTACAGCCAAATTATCAATATCAGAGCCCACAAACTGCCACCCATATTCTCGACTACCAATAATTGGATACACACTGTTTGCGCCTACGCCAACATCCAGCACTTTTATTTTTTTACCAGTTGGAATTTTCTGAGCGTTACAAGAGGCCAGCAAATCGGCAGCGTAATGTATATAATCTGCCCTTCCCGGTATCGGCGGGCACAAATAACCGTCAGGAATATTCCAAAAATCAATTTGATAAAAACACTTTAGTAATGCCTTGTTTAAGGTTTTAACTGCTTCCGGATTAGCAAAATCTATCGACTCATCGCCATATTTATTAGCGGCTACAAATTCAGCAAGTTCGGGTAAAGCAAGTTTTAAAGCGTCGAAATCGTAGCGAGATTTATGCTTATTTCTAGCATGCAGGCTACTTTTTTCGGCAGGCTTGTGTTTCTTTTCCATTAAACCGTTTTTACTTCGCCTTCGTTATAGTGCTCAATATCGGTAATGTAGCCGTTTAAAATCAAGAAATCGAACAGTGGTTTTGCTTCTGGCGATACCGGCATATTTTTAGTATTAATTACCGTATTCGATTTTTTATCTAAGAAAGGATACGCAAACAACCTTACATTTCTGCTGAACATATCATTTACATAACTTAACAAGTGGCCCGTGTAATTGTCGCCAAAATTAGCCGAATTAAATACAAATTTTAAGTTGTTAATGTTGGTAGACATGCCCACACTTTTTGGCCTACACCTGTCTAAATATTTTGCCAGCCTATTTTTACGTGTAAAGTTAGAAACAATAACAAAGTTGCCCGTTTTACACATCTCTTCTGCCCTTTTTGCCACTACTTCCAGATCAATATCATCAGGTGTTTCTTGTGCTGCCGTTAATACGTTGGTAATCAAAACCTCAATCATTACAATAAGGTTGCTGTCTTCCACTTTATTCACCAGTTGAAATTGGTCTGCTGCTTTATTGAATAAATTAAAGTTGGGATTAGATTTTTGACCGTATTTGGTACGTAAAATCATTACATCCTTTTTATAAAGCAAATCTTTAGCTTGGCGAGGATGCGAATCAGAATCGAAAATAGCAGCTGTAGAGAAATCTTTAATAATTAAGTATAAATTTAATAGCAGATTGTTGATATCCTTAAAATCAGGACCTTGAACAGAAATTAAATCTATCTCTACCGAACCCACATTTAAGTTATCTACCAAAGATTCGATCATCTTTTTGGGATCGTTAGCATAGTAAAAAGCCGCGTAAACGAGGTTTACTCCAATCATACCCAACACACGCTGTTGCATCTGTACATCGGTGTCTAACAAACGTACGTGAAAATAAATTTCATTAGGTAAACCGCCCGGCTCGCTTTGAAAACGCAAACCCACCCAACCGTGGGGATCATTGGTACGAGTGTAGTTTAGCGTAGTTACCGTATTGGCAAACGCAAAAAAGGTTTTGTCTTCGTGTTTATCTCCTTTTAACCGTTCAATCAGCAACGAGTACTCGTGGTCAAGCATCTTTAACAAACGGTTCTGACTTACGTAACGTCCCGATTCTTCGGCACCGTAAATTTCGTCGCTAAAGGTCATATCATAGGCTGATATAGTTTTTGCAACCGTTCCAGATGCGGCACCTACGTTAAAGAATGCCCTCGAAACTTCTTGTCCGGCGCCAATTTCTGCAAATGTGCCGTAGATTTTGGGGTTCAAGTTTATTTTGAGCGCCTTTCGCTTAATGTCGATGATTTCTTGTTGCATGTTGCAAAATTACTAAAATAGGTTAAACCGCCGAATGCGCCTTTTAATTTGGTTTGTTTCTAAACTAGCTGAAAGCATAAAGCATAAAGTGTAAATTTTAGCTATGCCCAATATTAGCTATTTGAAAAGCAATGCCATTACTACTATTCTTTTTAGTCGGGCTATACGCTGTAGTCCCGATAAAATCGGGAGCTGCCGCTGCTATCCCGTTTAAAACGCAAGGCCTTTGCTAAGCACACCGGGCAATGTTGCCAAGCGTACAGGTTTTGCATACTAAACCCGGTAGTAGCGAGCATCCCGACGCAAGGCCGGGATAAAGCGGATAACGGGACTATCGTTAAAAATAGCTCAGGAAATTGCTTTTCTAAAAGCTACACAGAATTAAAATGTTACCTTTGTGCCAATGCAAACTGTTCTATCGCTCCGATGTAAAATTGGAGAGGAAAGTCCGGGCAACGTAGAGCATCTCGCTTCCTAACGGGAAGGGGTTTAGGATTGAAAACCTGAGCCACGGAAAGTGCCACAGAGAATATACCGCCACAATTTACGTTGGGGTAAGGGTGAAAACGTGAGGTAAGAGCTCACGAGCTTTGTTAGCGATAGCAAGGTTGGTAAACCCCGGGAGTTGAAAGACCAAATAGGCTAACGT
>VFQP010000778.1_pt1 | contig 52425 bp, 84 predicted proteins | sample 3512351 | NCBI WGS metagenome assembly VFQP01 (sample SAMN10412372, study PRJNA504923) | tailings metagenome | isolation source: Relicate 1 Philex TSF1 revegetated site | place: Philippines: Tuba, Benguet | collected 2017-08-29 | reverse complement strand
TGTGTGTGTGTGTGTGTGTGTGTGTGTGTGTGTGTGTGTGTGTGTGTGTGTGTTGGAACACAAAGGGGTTGTGCATGAGCAACAGCTCTGGGGAAATTGCAGCCTAGTGGGAGTGTATAGAGAGGAGTTGTATAGAGGAGAGCATTGATAGGTACCACACACATCACATTCACACACACACACACTACACACTACACACATTCACACACATACACTCCACATTCTTGCACATACACACACACACACACACCAGGCTAAGGAGTTGTATGCCCTACACACAAAGTACAAGCGCCTGCATGAGTGTTTACGAGTGGATGTGGAGGCACAAGGTGTTGCCAGTAGAGACCTGGTGTCTGATGATGCAAGTGTGTCGCTAAGAGTAGCACAGCAAACAATGGCGAGCTTTCAGGTGGTTTGTGTGTGTGTGTGTGTGTGTGTGTGTGTGTGTGTGTGTGTGTGTGTGTGTGTGTGGTGGTGTGTGTGAGGGTGGTCTGAGGAGTGTGCATGTATGTGTTTTGTATGGTTTTGTAGGATCGGTGTGTCTTGCAAACACACGCCTACACCCACACCCACACCTACACGCACACCTACACCGTCACGCACATACACACTGCTATAAACACACACACACACAAACCATTACTCACACAACACAGGGTGCAGGGCCCCCCCTTCATTACCATAGAAGCATGGGGCCTGTGCGTTGGTCTGCACTACAACAACATATTGCAACACTGGCAGTATGTGTATTGTTTTCTATTGCTGATATGTGTGTTGTTGTGTTGTGTATGATGTTGTGTTGTGTATGTTGTATGTTGTGTAGGACAACGTGGACACAGGTCTCGCTGTACATCATTCATTGTGTACATTGCTCATTGCACATGCACGTGCACAGCATGCATACATGCCCATTCTTTCACACTACACGACACCCCACCTCTCCCGCCCCTCATAACAAACACCCCCCCACACACACCACAGGACATACCCACCACCACCGCCGAATCACTATGTACCCAACTCGAACACCTCCCCCTCCTCCATCCCTCCCACCAATCCACAGCACACATACTCCAAGCGCTCCTCGGTGGTCCAGTGCACCTCGACCCCGAGCTGCCCCCACCCTCTGATGCTCCACCGGGGGCGCTGCCTGTGGGGGTGGGTGCTCAGGGGGATGTGGGTGTTGAGGGGGATGTGGGTTTTGAGGTGAAGCAGTGGGCAGCAGAGAGGGCAGCTGCATTTGGGATGGTGCCTGAGTCATTGCAATGGTGAGTGTGTGTAATGGGAGTGTGTGTGTGTATGGGGAGGGTGTGTGTGTATGGGGAGGGTGTGTGTGTATGGGGAGGGGGTGTGTGTATGGGGAGGGGGTGGTCAAGGTGGGGGGAGGAAGGGGGAGAGGACTGTGGGGTGAAAATGGAGGGGGTGTAGTGTTGTGCGGTTTGTTATTCTCTTTTTGCTGTGTGTTTGTGTTGGGGTGTGTCCAAATTATCATGCCAGAGCATCTGTGTGCAAGTTTACGCAACAACAAACGCACACTGTACCTGGTATGCGGATACACAACTGATCACACATGACATCCCACCCCCTCAAACACACTCAACCACCCCCCCACCTACCCAGGAGTGGTGCGACGGATGTACTCAGTGGGCACCCTGTTGCCTGGCAGCAAGGGGCCCTTGCCACCTCACATGGACGTGTGGTCACCACCACAAGCACTGTTGATACACAGGGGGCTGTGAGTGACCAGGGAGAGGGACTTGTGCGGGGTGCATTTAAAGACACCGCACCATGTACCGGGGGCATGTGGAAATTGGTAGAGTAACCGGCTAGATCAAAGTGCTTTGCGGGTGTAAAAGTACTCAGCTCTTTTTTGCGTTACCACGGACGATGCACACATGCCAGCAACCAAGCATGATCAATTCACACCCACCACTCTGTACACTATGTGGGCACACCCAGTACTCGCTCTGTATTTGTTGTGTACACCGACGGCGCAAAGAAAAACACACACAAGCAATGCACACGTGAGAAACAAAGCAGAGGGAAGCAGAACAAACAAAACAGCAAGCATTCACATGAGAAAAGTCTCTCACAAAGACATCTCTCCGAGAGAAAGGAAATCATGTCCCGGCCTTCTCTCCCGTCGTTGCTTGTCCTACACCCTGCCATTCCAAACACCCAAGTGCTGTTGACAACAAGGGGTGGTGTGTAATGGCACATCCCAAATCATCATTGCAAAACACCAAGACTCGTGGCAACAACCACACCGTAGCAACAACCACACATGCAAATACACTGCAGGATGAATGGGCACGATGATGCAATACAGGTGTTTTTTCTATATATATATATTGTTGTGTGTGTCACCTATACAAAGGTGTCTACCAGTCACCATGATCACCATGCAGCAGGGATCACGTCCATGATGATGATGATGATGATAGTCACAGTAGCAGCGTGACTACTGCAATTCACGATCAAAGTGCCACACAGCATGACCCTGGGGGGGAAGGAGATGTTGGTGATGGTGAAATGATGTTGTATGTTGGTGTGTGGTTTGTGTGCGTGGCAAATACACTAAGAAAGCATGTTTGTACATGTGGCAACAAGATACCTACATCAACAGTGCACAAAACGCTCGCAAACACAAAAACACACACAAATACACACCACTAATACACACCCCATCAAAACAACACACCTTGCCAATACGACGCAGTTGGCTCACATACTCGGCCACCTTTTTCACAGTCTCTGCTTGGTCCTGCAGCAGCTTCTCTTCAATAAAGTTGGTCATGTCAGCATCATCATGCCTGGATGCAACCTCATGCAGGGCACGCAGCTTTTGAAAGTTGAGCTGGGGGTGGAGGGGTGGTGGTGGTGTGGGATGGTGGTGTGGGATGGTGTTGCAAGTGTTGTTTATGGGGTTGTCATGGCTAGGTCTCTGTGTACACACACCACACACCATACACTACACACCACACACACCATACACACACACCATACATACATACACACAACAATCCCCAGTACCTTTTCAAGGCTGAGTGCGAGTTCCATTGCATACAGAGCATCACCCTTGGCCTCGTTGCTAAACTCCAGTTCGGGTGTCAAAAGGGGAAACAGCTTGACCTTGCCACCACGCACGTTTTGGTACTTCATGAGTAACTCTGCGTGACCACGCTCCTCATCGCTCTCGTTCTTAAAATACTGCGCAAAGCCGGGAAGGCCCACGTTGTCCCTATCAAAATATGCATACATGGCGTGGTAGACGTAAGACACATTGTACTCGATACTGTGTGTTGTGGGGTGGTGGTGGTGGTAAAGGGGAACAGAACGCACACACCCAGCACCGACATCATACATACTTGATCTGCTCGTTCAAAGCAGCCTCACACTCTGCGTGAAAGTTGCAGCGAGCAAGTGACTCGGTGGGTGGCATTTTCTCCACAATGGCCAGCTCCGATTGTGCCTGGGGGTATTTGTTCCCACGTCATATGCCCTCCTCCCATCTCTGAGAGGACATCATCAAACCCGCCATACCTCTGCAAAGGGCTCAAACACCACTCCCGTCACTTTGGACACATCAGCAGCCCTGGTTTGCACAGTTGGCGCACGAGCAGCCCTGCGACTGGTCACAACAGCCGACCTGCAAAAAGGGCATTAGGTGTGGCTACGCGGGTGTGCACAAACAACGACCTCGTTTGCACCAGTTGGCATGCGAACGAGTTTGTTAGCTATTTGCCACATCAACTATGGTGCTTTCCGATACCTTGGAGCAGCAGGCAGTGCCCGGTTGAGGCTGAGCATTGTAGCAGACATGATCAGAGGTCTTGTGCGAGGTGGTGTGCTTGTTTGCAGCAAGCTGTGTTACAAAATTGAATACGCCAAAAGTCAAGACGTGCGTCTGAGAAGAAAACAAGTCACAAAACACAAAACTCTCCTCTCGCCAAGTACACCCTTACCGCCGTCCACCTTGCCCACGGCGACGCCCACCATCCCCACCACTACGGCGTGTGGCGTACGCACCACCGCTGCTACTGTTCTGCTGTGGTCGTGTTGGTGTGCTCTGCTGCGTATTCTGCTGCCAGTTGTTTTGCTGCCAGTCATACGACCCCCCCTCTTGGTTGCCCGTGCTGCTCGACTCCCACCACTGCCCGCCACTGCCCTGGGATGTGGAGTAGGAGGACGCATCGTGCTGCTGGTGGGAGGAAAACGAGCTGTCAGTGTCTTCGGAGCTGCTGTCCCAGCTTTCCAACATGCTCCCCGTGGCACTCCTGGAGTTGTGTGTGAATAGGATGTGTTTGATTGAACAGTTGTTTTCACACACACAAATCCACTGTTGATACAAACAGTACCTGTAGCGATCCATGCCTTCCCGCTCCACATTGTCGAGCATCTTTTTGAGGGTCTTGGTGTATGCAGCACTGCCAATCACCTTGTCCTGCACAAACTTGAGACGCTGCAGCTGCCGTGTTTCAGCCTGCGTGTGTGTTTGTACGTATGTTGCTGCTCTGCAACAACAATGAGCAACAACATCCCCCCCCCCCAAAAAAAACCGCCATTACCGCCAAAGCTGCTTCAACGGTTTTGTGCATTCGTTCGAGCATCTGCAGACGATCAATGCAGTGCGCAACAGCAAACTCCATCATCTCCACCTCTGCAGCACTGTGTGTATGACAGATGTTGCGTGTTGCAGTGTGTGCGTGAAAGCTCCCCCTCAACAAACAAACATACTTGCGCTCCTCGGCAGGTGGCCCTTCCCACAGAGATTGATCACCCTGGCGCTGCAACGAGTCTTGGAGCACTGCCATAAACTGGGGCGTGAACAAACTGCCCTGGGATGGTTCGTCCATCTTGGCAAAACCACTCCCATTGCTGTTGTTAAATGAACTGGCTTGTGGTGTGATAGCTAGGCTTGTCCTTCTTGGTCTTTGGCACCGTGTGGTGCGCGTCAACGGCACAGACTGGGGCGTGAAATTGCAGGACGAGGTGTGATGCAGGCAAATACACTGTCCAATACGGTTGCAAACCCATTACGGAAGTCCAAAAACACCGCATTACGACTCAACATTACGACTCAACGGGCACCCGACACGCTACGGGCCACGAAACACGTGGTTGGGGTGTCTTTCCCCAGCCACACATAGGCAGCATGCATACTACACAGATACACACGGCCTTAGCAGGTTCTAGACATACCACTCGTGAGGATGTGAGTTGCATGGTGCACATCTCTCTTGTGACGGGCAGGCGAGGTGTGTACATACAACAGCACGATGATCTTATTGCTACGACACACAACAGTTGGACACAGAAGAGTGGTGTTTGTTTGTTAAAGGGTTTCTGTACGTGAATGGCAATGTGAAGACAAACTATGTCGAAAAGCAAAGAAAACAACAAGGCACTCAACAAGGTTTGCGCGCAACAATCACCCTGTGTCTTGGAGTGTTAAACCCAGTTAAAGGCTGCTCAAAACCCGTAGCTTCCATGCCAGCTGCCATGTCCATCCCCAAATACTCTTTCAGGTGTGGCTCGGTCGATGAAAAGACTGCAAACGCCACGGGGTTGGCAAACATGGCATTGGAAGGGTTCATATCGCACAAGGACAGAACACCCCCAGGGCGCAGCACACGATATGCTTCCTGGAAGATATCCATGGTGGCTTTCTGTGGCAGTTCATGACACACAAGGCACAGGGACACCATGTCGGCTGATGCATCTGGCAGGCCTGTTTGCTCTGCTGCTGCATGCATAAAGGTGATTGGCTCCTTGGTGGTGGGCGCTGCAGCCTGTGTTGTGGGTTGTGGATTGTTGTTTGTGGATTGTTGTTTGTGGATTGTTGTTTGTGGGTTTTAGTAGGTGTACTGTGGAAATGTGTGTGTACCCTACACGCCATGTCTACCACACAAAAACCCCAAGACAAAATACCAACACCAATGAGATCACAAAACATCACATACCATGCGCTGTTGCTGCTCATACTGTGCCACTGCAAGAAAATGTGGTGACAGGTCAATACCAATAATACTCTCCACCTCAGGGAGCGCTCTCAGCAGTTCCAAGCTACTCAACCCAGTAGCACATCCCAAATCGACCACATCTTGCACAGTCACATCCAGTTGCCCAAGGAGTTGCTGTAGGACGCGACTGTATCCACCACGCAGCTGCTCATCACCACTAGGATGTGTTGGTTGGGGGTGGGTTGTTGGTGCGGGGATGGTGGGTAACGATGATGGTTGCGTGCACATTACAAAACAACAAAACATCAACAATAAGAGTCACCCACACACAGGCGGGTACATTACACATGATGTACAACCGCCTATATAACCCCGTACAACCGCCTGTATCCCCACGTATACACTACAACCTCCAACAAACAGACATACTCTGGTTGCAATTGTTTGCCCTCAGGGTCCATCACATTGGCATGCACGCTCACTGCTGCTGGCCTCACCTCAAACGCAGCACCCCATTCAAGATTTCCCTGCTTGTACGCTGTGTTTTTGTGTGTATGAGTACAATTTATGTTTATGTATGTACAGTATATGAGTACAACCCTTCAGTGCAATGTGTTGATCGTACAAGAGTACACAAGGTGGGCGCCGAGCAGCTCAGCATGCACAGCAGTGATTGTACCTCTTCCTACCATGAAATGGTTTTGTATAGTAATCAGGGTAGGTTACGTCGGGGTTGGTGACTTGCTGGAGTGCAGCATCCCAGTCTTGTGCCTGTTGCAACTCAGCGACAGCGGCATCAAAGTCCACACCCACTGATCCAGCACGGTTTTTGATCTGGGAAAGTTGTTAATAGATGGGTACATGGCCAGGCATGCATGTGGGCAGACACTACACCCTGACCTTGTTGCGTGCAGCATCTGCAGCAAGGTCAAAGACAAACGGGATGGAGAGGAGGATCTGGATAACTGGAACGATGGGTGATGATGGTGGCTCGAATTCCCTAGCGATACTTGTTGTTGCAGTTTTGGTGGCGAATAGGGCGGTGTTATTGCCACGTTTTATTGGCAACGATCTGATTGTTTGTGTTGCCATGCCGTGGTTGTGTTTCGGAGTGATAACAGCTGGACACCTCATGACTGGCAAACGAGGAGATGGATGAGCGCTGATTGAGGGAAAGCTGAATATCAGTATTTTCAGAAAACAAAAGCAGAAAAATCAGCAATTCGTTCTTGACATTATCTTTTTCGAGAAGAGTGACATATGACCAAGGCCACTGCTTTTACCGTGATCATTGGGGGTGGAACAACACAAGGAGCAACAAAAAATGTGCAACCTGCATTCTCACACAAACAAAAAGCAAAACCTGCTCAACACACACAAATCCCAACCCACTTTCTCTGATGATGATGAAAACAACAATCACACCAAGCGCACGCAGACAACCACGTTGTGTTGCTGCAACATCGCGCTGCTTGCATCTATAGACCATGCATGGTGTGTGGCGCACACCATGACGAGACCACACTTGGGGGCCTGTTGACAACACCCCTCTGTTCAAGACAACAACAGACAGAAAGAAACACAACACATAGTTCAACAACCCCCTTTTTCATGCAGAAACAAAAAGCCAAACACCTGCAACCACACACGTATATAAAGAAGACAAGAAAAGAACAACTACTTTTTTCCTTCACACTCGCACAGAAATGTTTTCCGCTGCAATTCAGACAATCGTGCGCATCATCATTAACACACAAATGTTCACTCGTCACACTCGAGAGCAATATCCCCACTCATTCTTCTCCTGCTTTGCACTTTTGAGTGACAACAACACGCATGGGCACGCACGTCAACACACACGTCCAAACACACACACACATCCCCTCAATCTTCTCTAATTCTTGCGTGGGCGGCTACCACTGCTCCAATTCTTCTGGTGCCCATTTTGCGTCCCCCCCGCCCCTGCAGCGCCACCCTTTTTCTTCTGCACGCCACCCTTGAGTGTGGCTGGCCCAGGCACAGGTCCCAGCTGGTTGCTCCTGCGGTACCTGGTACCACAGGCATTGCACAGCATGGGCTTTTCGGGGGGCCCACGACGCCACTGAGGCGATTCGGTGGCCCCACAGTGCATGCAGGGCCCGCCAAACTTGCTACTTGACGAAAAAACAGGGGTGGGTGCAGCAGGGGCCCCTGCTGCGGGGGTGGCTTGTGACGCAGGGGGTGCCGCCGTGACGGGGCTGCTGGTGCTGCCTGAGCGCCGGTGGCCCCCCACTGCTGGGCCCCCCATGTCGCTGCTCTTTGAACAGGGGGCTGCCAACTTGGACCCTGCGCGGGATGCGGCACCCCCTGCCGTACTGGCTGGGCTTGGGTGGCCTTGGGTGTGTTCTGCCTTGGTGTGTTGTGGGGGTGTTTTGGTGGTGGCGGTGGTGGTCATGGAGACCAGGGATGCACCCGAGAGGGGGAGGAGGCCCCAGTCACCACCAGATGGTCCTGGGTGACAGCTGTCTTGTCGGGAGGAGGGGCTGCTGGGCACCAAGAGTGGTTCATCATCTGTTGTTTTTTGGGGTGGGGGTGAAACTGGTGATGATGTTGTTGTTGATGATGTTGATGATGATGATGATGATGATGATGATGATGATGATGATGATGTTGATGATGATGACAACCAGATGGTGGTCATGATGCTCCCAATAAGCACCATGGGAACACAATCACAACACACAATCACAACACCCCCACCACACCACCACACCAACATCATACCTATGAGTGCCTCCTCCTCATCCTCCCCCATCAAAATCTTGTTGCGCCCTGCATAAGGCTCGAGCTCAAATAGCAGCTCACCACCTCGCAGGTCTTCCTCCATGGTGGTGTTGGGGCGTGGGGCGCCACCAAGGGGGCCCACAAACAAATCGTCCAATGTACCACCTGCTGATGGGTGATGATGATGATGATGATGACATGGGTGATGACATTGTGATGTCGTCGAGCCACCAACAAAACAACAAGCACAATTCCCTTTAGAACAACACCATCAACAGCAACAAAGATCATACACCACCCCCAAAACCCACACACCAGTCTCAATCATGGCACCACTGTCTTGCATGAGCATCCTGGTAATGTCCTCAACATCGTCCTCGTTTGCCGCACGAACCATGCCCCCCCCCCAAACCTCCACCTTTTCTTCCAGGTAGACACAAACCTCCCCCTCACGCGCAAGGACGTGGCGTGGGGGCGCCTGCTCTACGCCGGCATCATCAGGACGAATTGGGGAGCCCGTCAGCACGTGGGTACCACTGCCCTCCGACACATCCCTCGACGATTCATCACGTGGAGGTGCAATTTTGTTGAGCAGCTGTGGTGCAGAGATGGCGCCGGGGCAGTGCTGCATGAGTGGGTTGGCAAAAGGTCCAGCGTTGGGGATTCCCACCAGACCAGGTGCATGGGAGTTGACGAGCACTGCTTCAGGTGCAAAAGAATGTAGATTGGAATCTACTACCCGTGCACCAGCAGACATGATGTGTTGGGGTGTGTGCGTGCTCTCAAGCCTGTTGGAGGAGGGATGGAATTTAAAGTTGCATGTGCCAGCCTAGGCTGACTGTCCAACACCCTCTCCATCCCGAATAGCAAACCAACCTGAATCCACAGAATCCGTCCACGCCTGATCAGCAGCGCTGCATTCTACAACACAATTTCTATGCTGTCAATGCTTGTTGGGATGTGCAATTGGGTGCCTGTGCGTGATGTGAGCATCATCAGAATGGTGGTTCATGCTTCGATGTATTTCAGCAGCATCATGCATGGCACGTTGAGATCGTGGCGCGCCCATGCCAGACCAACCGGGGGGGCCATGGCATTCGCTGAGATGAACACTGTCTCGAATTTGCACACGACTACCGAAACGCGTCCAACTCACCACATATGCAACAGCAAGTGCATTCTGTACCTGCTGGATGTGACACACTGGGGAGAATACGCTGCTAATGCTTCCCCGCTCAATGAATGCTGGGAGTGAACGATGACCTGGTTTTTGTAGCCCAGTGATTTGGTGTGGTGTGGGCTGTGTGGCGTCGTTGGGGTGCGTACAAGCGGTTATTTAGTCTATGGTTTAGTGAATCAACGGGGGTCCACAACAAACTGACAACCAATCAGGCTGTCACTACTACTGACTCTTGGTTGCTACAAGTACTCAGCAGCGACAGTGCTTGGCAGTTGCCCCAGCACTGCGGGATCTGCTTGTGCTTCCGGTGGTACCACCATCCCACGTCCCTCTGCGGCATCGACGTCGTCCTGGCTTGCAACATGTCGCTGCACCAATCGCCTCCCCACTTGCTTCATCCCAGGGGGCGCCCTCTCATACCTCAGTGCCCCTATGTTGTCGGTATGCACCTGCAACCCCACCACAGGTGTCTTGCGCGCAATATCCCACCCAACGCTTGCAGCCACAGTCAACGCAGGGTTGGACCATGATTTGACCGCCACGCCCATGTTCAACACATCCGTACCCAGGCGTGCTTTGACCATGGCGTTTTTGTTGACCTGCCATGCAAGTGCCATGCGCAAAAAGCCCTCGCTGGATGGTGGTGTGGTTGGTGTGGCGTCCAGGGGTATGGCCATTTGCAATCCCAGGTCGAGGTAGTTGGTGATGGCCACCACATCCCCATGCTCGAGTGGGTTGTACACACGCCGCTGCAGGGCAAGGTGATGCAGGTAGCTCAGGCATAGTTGCTGCTGCTGCACGACCTCCACTGCTGCTGAAAAATGTCCATTGCCTTGTGTTTTGTCAGGGGGGGTGGATGTACGGGGTGTAGCATTGCACGTGCATCATTGTGCATCATCATTGTGCATCATCATTGTGTATCATCCTAATTTTTTGTATCATCATTGTGTATCATCATCATTGTGCATCATCACTGTGTATCATCATCATTGTGTATCATCATTGTGCATCATCACTGTGTTCCCACAGCACATCATCAACCACAACACTGACAATGCCCCCACCATCACATACCATATGCACTCACAGCAGCAGGTGAGTAGGCAAGAGCATAGCTCACTTTAGACAGTGCACTATCCACACTTGCTTGTATTGGCTGCTCAAACAAAGTGCGCCCCAGTAAAGGCTCACCACATGCATTGTACTGCATGCCAAAGGTCATTGGGCCATTGCGGGCCACCTAGGAGTGAGAGGAAAACGAGGGTTTTCTTAGTATGCACAAGGCATATGTTTTCTGCACTAGCGCACCCACGCATTCCAAGTACAACACATCCACAGCAAAAGCAACACATACCATCCACAATTGGTCGATATACCCTGCTGCTGGTTGTACAGTACCACCCACACTCAGCACTGGTGAACTGTGTGTGTATATGCAAGAATATATATATGTAAGAATGTATATATAAGAATGTATGTGTAACAATGCATATATAACAATGTATGTGTAAGAATGTATATGCAAGAATGTATACAGGCGCACCACATCCCAAAACCCCCTCTGGCTACCTGTAGCGCAACCCCAGCACAGGAGCATCCCCGCCATGTATGATGTTGGATGCCACTGCAAATGCACCCACATTCAAACTGGGTTGGAAAAAACAGGCACGCAGACGGGCCACATTGGTTGCTGTCGCAGCTTGCACAGCAGTGCGCACATCGATGAATGATAGTGGGTTGTGTGAATCTGGCTGAAAGCGCAGTGCCAGACTGGCACGACTGGATTGCCATGCTGCGTGTTGCTGTTCACTCACTGTGGTCTGTTTTGTGGCCAATGGGCCAAGCAGTGCAGGTGGCAAGTAGCTGCTTCCCAGGCGGGCGCTGATGCTGATGCGCTCATCTTCTGGTGGGGAAAGTAGCAGCCACATGCGCGGTCCAGGGAGCATATAGTCGGAAAACAACCATTTCAAGCGCTGTTTGCAAAAGTTGAGGTCATATGCAGACTTGGTCATGCGCGAGCGCCCTAATGCAATTGTGTTGATCACTGTACTGTATTCATGGATTTTAGCGAGTAACTCCTACACACCTCTGTATGAACGCTCAAATAATGGTGGAACGAGAACCACCTTGGGGGGCTCTTGCTTGGGTTGTGATACGATGATATTTCCCATGCTTGATCGATGCTACACCAACTTGGTGTTTACAGTGTTGTAAACGCGTATACACGTACACAGAAACGAATCAGAAATCAATTACGAAATCAAAAGGGCTGTTTTTATTCAGCTTGTGCTTTTGCTTCCCTCTCTTTCAGGCACTCGGCGAGGGCATCTGCCCATACGCGCATTTTCTCTGCAGTGTCAATCTTGTGCAGGATGAGCCATGGCTCATCACTGCACAGGTCCTTGCGAAACCAGGGCTGTATCAGGAGCCGAAGACGCCGCAGCTCACCATTGGCTGTGGGGTGGGTCTCCGGTGGGTACACATGTACACCTGTACCACCAGTCATGCTATACAAACACACACACCTGATTTACGACGAAGAAAGCGCCGCAAGCAGCATGGGGTTCCCCATGCATAAATCTTGGGATGGTCAATGTGCCGCAAATCCATGGCAGACAACCAAAACCCAAACGTGGCATCCTCAATGGGCGTAAACTTGAGACCCACTTGGTCATGGAGGGAGACGAGTGCAGCTGCAACATCCCCACTGATAATGTAACCCCCACCCATCATGTAGTTGGGGTACCTGGGTATGGAGAGCGCATGTGCAAATGCATACAACCAGCGCAGCAATCTTGAGCACCATACACGCGCCATCATCAACAGATACCCATTCCACCCACACGCACAATGCGCCACCGTACGATATAACCCCCAAGTACACGTACTTTTCCAAGCCCGTGTGGTTGAAGAACTGCACATTGCTCCACCTATGCTCAGGGTCCATGTGCACAACACCCCCTCGTGCCATGGTACCTATATACAACCTCTGATTGATGCATGCTGCATTCGTGCAAAGACCCTGTTGTGTGCGGTGGAGGGGTGCTGATGAGGACATGTGCTTGCCACACCCACCATTGCAAGTCAAATGACACATCCGTTCAGCCCAACACACCCACGTTCAGAACAACACATCCGTCCAACACACCAACATACCCGCAGCATGCTTATTGTTGCAGGCACATTCACAAATGCGTCATCGTCGGTTTTGAGGACAAAGTTGGCATTGTAGTTCCACACAGCATATTGAAACACAAAGAATGTTTTGATGAGAATGGTGGTGTAATTTGTGGATTGATCTACAAATATAATGTCGTTGTACGTCGACAATTCAGTGTCCACCTGTGTTTGTCCACAGTTGTGGAGAAAGGAGGTATATCATGTATATTGTTTGTGTACATCAGGTGTACTGGGCTTTCTGGGGAGCGAGACACCACGACCCCTCCCATCCTGGTACCCACCCACAACACACCTCCTCTGTGCGTTCATCACGGGACAGGACAAACCGGCATATGCTTGTGGGCATGTTTTGTGCAGCATTGGACCATGCATCCCGTACACCTGCTCGGCGCTCCTGATAGGGCAATGCTGTGGGTGGGAGAACAAAGTGATGTTGGATGGTGATGTGACACATGTGAGTTTCACATGCACTACAAACCTACCTGAAAGAATGCCAAGAAACAAAAACACAGTGGGCTTGTCAAGTGCATTAGTGGGTGCAGGATGGTGTCCCGATGGCGCTGGTGTGCGCTGAAACAACATGCTGACTGCATAGAGCAAGACCAGGAGTGGTAATGCTAGCATGCATGCATAGCATGTCTGCCTAGGTCTTGGTCGAGGGTGTCGTTGCCTGGAGAGCATGTGCTATGGCATCTTCTCAAGCTGTGATGGCTGCATTTCCCTGCCAGGACTATTGTCAGACACTGTCAGAAGTGATAGAAAGTGGTACTATGTGGTCATTGCATGTGAATGATCATCAACAGGGCGCTTATTCGCATCATCAGCAGTTGCATCAGCAGTTTCACCATCGTGTGCGACCCATGAAGGGATGTGGTGTGACCATCAACGTGTTCACGTGTGGCATGGAATCATACATGTATTGGGGTTGCCCACCTGTGTGGCAAGTATGAAGGAACAACTGTACGAGAAATGTCTTGTCTTTTTTGCACCATGAAAAACCGTGCACAAGCCAAATCTATGCTCGACTCAATGGTCAACTAGCAATAGCACGTATACAGTCGCGTTAGGACCTGGTGCATACTACCATCTTGATACACACATCATCGTTCACCATAACAACGAGCCATTATGTTGCAAAATCCCATCGGTCGATTGCTCATCATCGACAAGGAGGGTGAAAACTTTGTCGAATGCATTCTGGACAGCCAAGTTGTCACGTTGGGCAGGTCGGATGATGTTATTCAATGTGCTCAACAAGAAGATTGCTTTGTTGCATGCTCGCGTACTACGTGCGTGTTCCTTATGCATGCCAAATCTCATAACAGAAACCCCGACTGCAACATCAAGATCAACTCACGAGCGGTCAGCAGGGTGAGTGCTGTGTTTGAATACAACGCAGACACAAACAGCACCTGGGTCACCAGCTTTGGCAGCAACCTTATCACTGTTGACAAGCATGAGCTTGCACATGAGCAACCTTGTGAACTCAAACCCGGTGCACTCATCGAGGTCTGTAGAGCAAGCAGTGTGTTGTGTTTGTGGAGCAAGCACAACATATCTCCATACGCAACACAGGTGCAAGTGGCAGATCACACACGCACCATGGTGTATCAGCTCATGGACGAAACCATGGTGGTATGTGGGGGTCCAGTGTGTGATGTGTACACGGTGCATCAAGAGGCATCAAAAGTGCCAACACACCCTTGCATCATCACAGATTCCCGAGTGCTGTGCTGGGTTGATGGAACAAACACTGCCACTGCAAGCCATCAACACAGCAGCAGCCAGCACACCAAATCAAGCAGCAAGTGCTACAAAGAAAAGCGCAACAAAAAAGGTGTGTTGTTTGGGTCTGTGTAAACAACACCCTCAAGCACTACACACACAACACCCTCTTGTGTGACACAGCGTGCTGCACCAGCCCCTCCACCCCCACCCCCGGCCATGCCACCCCTGAAAATCAACAAACCAGCCCCTGTCATCAATACAGCAGCAGCAACAATGACCACCACAGCCCCACCAGCCAACCCTATGACAGGCTTTATCGCAGATCCCGCTGAACTGCTTCGATTGCGACAGGGCCTGCGCCCCGTCCAAGCCCCACAGGACCCCTCGTCCCCAGCAGCACCCTCCCCCCCTGCTGCCATTGCCACTGCAGCAACCACGAAAAGCAAGCGCAAGTCTGTGCGCTTTATGACCATCCCTCTTGCAGCAGGGACCCCCGAGGGGAACATCCATGATGCCACCGTCGCCCTCGGTGATGTGCAGTACAGTGCCCAGCAAGCAGGGGCCCCTGCTGTGGATGTCATGGCAGACAGCACCATGGCCTTTGCACAGTGGGCCATGGGCACCTCCATGGGGGACACCACCAAACAAGGCGAGAGCGCCACACCAACCAGCAGGCCCATGCCCTTGTCGAGTCACAAACGTTCCAGTCGGGTGCACAGCAGGGTTTCCACACCCATGGTGCCCCGTGGTGGTGTGTCTCCTGCAAACAGCACTCCCAAGAGCACACCATTGGGGTCCATGAGCGGCTCTCCTCGCATCATGATTGCAGCAGCATCCTCACCCAAACCCTCTTCTGTGGGCAAACACCACGGTGGCAGTGTGACCAAGAGCACGGGCAAGCCAGCCAGCAGCAGCAAGGTGATGGGTGGTGGGGGCACGCCCGTGGCAACCACACCCGCATTGTCGACCAAAGGTCGCACCCCTGCTACTGTGCAGGCCGGGGCACCTGGGTCTGGTGGGGCAGCACGTGGGACAGTCATGCAAAGCACGAGGCGCAAGTCGAGGCTTGCACGTACCAGTCGTCGCACACCTGCTGGGGATGAGGAAGAAAACGCAACGGTGGTGTTGGGAGAGGCCACCATGCAGTTTGTACAGGTCTGTTGGTATCGTTGTTGTTGTGGTGCATGTGTATACAAGAGACACGTGTATATGTACTATGTGCGTGCAATTAGACATGCAACCCATATGCACACATCACAGGGAATGGTTCAGGGTGCCATTGCTGCAGGTGTTGCCGCTGCAACTGAGGAAGATACCAACAATGGGTGTGATGGAGCAACAGGCGTGCTTCCTATTTCATGGGATGCTGCATTGATCAAGGATGTAGAGGATCCGGAACCATCCCAATGCTTGGATGATGGGCTTGTTGAGGGTGAGCACATTGCTGCATTGCCTCAAGAGGATATGGAGGGAGAAGGCGCTGTACAGAAGCAGGTTGATGATGTGGTTGATGCAGCAGAACAAGCAGAGGAAATGATTGTGGATGGGTCAGAGGAGGTGGTTGATCGGGCACAAGACATGGAGCAAGACATGGAAAAAGACATGATGGAACAAGATGTCGTGGAGGAGGAGGTGCAAGGCATTGAGGAACCAGAGGAACCAGGTCAGCAGGAGCCAACAGAGGTGTTGCCCATTGATGCAGCCAGTGTGGAGGAATACGCAGCCGCAGTGGAAGATGCTGAGGCAGAAGAAGATGACGAGGCTACACAAGGGGCAGCAGGAGATACTGCGCCACAGGTAGACACGACCGCAGCACTGCCAACCATGGAAGAGGGAGAGACTGTGGCAGAGGGGGGCAATGCCCAACAACATGATGCAGCAGGCATGGAGGCTGTTGTGCACGAGGAGGAGGTGCAGGGTGTTGTGCAGGAGGAGGAGGTTGAGGAGTTGCTTGCTGGATTGCAGCAGGAGCAACAGGCTGCACCTATACTGGAGGCATCCACACGAAGTGCCTTGCATGTGGCACATATGTATCGCATACGGGTACGTGCGGGCATGAGAAGAAAACAGTCGCACATGTCAATGATCATGTGTCAATGATCATATGTCAAAACACACACATATGTACAGGCAAAGAAATTGCAAGCCAAGGTGCAAACATTGACCCGTGTCAACAAATTGTTGCGTGACCGCAACAAGGCACTTTCCTTGCAGCTCATGATGTCTGACGCCTTTGTGCAAGCTGCGGTATGAAGTACTAGTTGGGGTTGCCAGTACTTGGGGTTGCCAGTACTTGGGGTTGCCAGTACTTGGGCAAGGGGATGGGTCGTAGCCATTGGTGCTAGATACCCACGCATTGTATACAACATGCACATTCATGTACAAAAACCCTGGTACACAGGATCTCGATGATGTGGCGGGCTCTGACTACCAGCCGTCACCAGTCCCAGCATCAGAAGTGTATGCAACGGATGATGAACTTGATCTTGCTGATGAGGAAGAGGAAGAGCAAGAAGAGGAGGTACCTGCTGCTGGATTGGCTACACCTGGATCGGTATGCCACAATATTGTAGACATAGCACACAACCACACACAACGCTTCCTATATGCACATCGCAGGTATCTCGAATGGCCATCATTCGCAAGGGTGCCGTTCGCACAGCAGGGGACTCCCCTGCGTCAGTGGCCCCACGCAGCACCATGACCGCCCACACTGCACCACCCAGCGCAGCCCCCCCCGCTGCGCAGCCCACCATGTCGACGGCTGCCACGGGCCCGGCACCCCCCTCTGTCACCCGCTCGAGCAAAAAGGGCCCCATGTCAGCCATTGCATCCAGGACCCCCATGGCCCCATCCCCAGCAGTGTCGGGGGCATTCACGGTGGGTGACCTGTTTCAGTCGGCAGTCAAGGCTGGTGCAAGTCCCCAAGAAGCACTGGAGCTGGTGGAACAGGCGTTTGAGATGGAACAACAAGAGGGTGTGGTTGATAAGAAGCAGCAGGATGAAGAAGGTGGGGAGAGTTGTACACAGTTGCACAACAACAATAATAACATGATCTTAATATCTCCCCCACAGACACAGATACTGATTGTGAGGCTGAGGAGGAAGCACCAGAGGTGTGCATCACATGCAAGAGTGTGGAGGAAGGCGATGTACTGCTCCTGTGCGACGGCTGTGACGCCCCCCATCACCTGGGCTGTGCGGGCCTGGCCAAGGTGCCCCGTGGCAAGTGGTATTGTGGGGAATGCAGTGCTGCTCGTGTCAAGGCTGCCCCCGCACGTCGAGGCACCCGTGCCGCAGCCAAGGTCACCTCCAAGGAAGACAAGGTGGAGCCTGAGACAAAGCCCACTGCACAGCGCAAGGGCCGTAGCAAGGTTGCACCAAGCAAGGCGACCGCCACAGAAACTGCAGCACCCCCAGCACGCAAGCGACGCAATGGCAAGCAGCAGGAGAATGCTGTGGATCAGGAGGAGCAGCAGGCACAGCCTCCACCAGCCAAGAAAAGTCGGCGTGGTGCCCCAGTGGAAGAAGCGGTGTTGGGGGATGCAACCAATAAAAAGGCGGCGGCCACAACACGGCAGGGTCGTGGTGGCAAGCAGAAGAGCAGTGCAGCAGAGGCCACCAAGGCAGCACCTGCTACACGTGTGACTCGACGAAGTGCACGAGCGTAATCAGCAGCAATGCTGTTGTTTTTGTTACCTCAAATGTGGCTGCAATTTTGACTGGTTGTTGTTTTCATATACCCACCGAATACCTACAAATTGAGTTGACAGCTGTGTACAAAGCGTGTAAAACTGAATCACCACCACAAGATGCTTACCCTTAAACCACCACATCACTGCATCAACCGTGTGAAATATTGCAAAGCACACAACCGACCAAGATCACACTCATCAACACAAGGTGTGGCACGTTTCAGGAGGATTTCCGTGATTTCACAACACATCTGGATTACTGGACTCACCTAGGAGTCACAACCCACGCTGCTGCTGGCGGACATGTATTTGCACTAGACTTTGACGGTGTCATATGTGATTCTGTAGGAGAGAGCAGTGTGTCTGGATGGAAGGTAGTATTGTGTGCAGGTACCAGCAAGTGCACGTCACACCTATACATGTACACGTCACCCCAATCCTGTCAGGCTGCTGCCCGGTACTGGCCAGAGGTGTTTGCCACAGAGCATGCAGCGCGTGCCCAGCCATCAGTATTAGATGGCATGCGTATGGTGCGCCCCGTGGTCGAAACTGGGTATGAAAACATCATACAAGCACGGCTGCTGCTGGATGGGGTCACCCCCGAAGCCATGCTTGAGCAATGGCACACCATGCTTCCAGAAGCAATGCAGAAAATGGAATTGGATCGTGGGGAAATGGTAGCACTGTTTGGACGTGTACGGGATGAGTGGATGGCAGATGATTTGCAGGGGTGGTTGGGGATGAATGGTATATATGATGGGGTGGCTGAACCCGTGCGCCACGCTCAGCAGCAGGGTGAGGTGTACATAGTCACCACCAAACAGGTGTGATGATGTGTACTATATGCTTCTGTGCTGTTTTACACAGGAAACACAACCACATCAGGCACATTTCACTGATACATTGTTGAGGGAGATGGCCGACGTGCACATCCCACTGGAGCGCATCTACAGCCAGACGGTGAGCGGGCAACCCAAGGCAGAGGTCTTGGTTATGCTGCAGGAGCATCATAGCGGTGCCAAGGGTCTGCATTTCATCGAGGACAAGATGGGTACGCTGGACAAGGTGTCACAAGACCCCCGCTTGCGGCAGTGGCAGCTCTACCTCGTGGACTGGGGGTACAATACGCCCGAGGAACGCGCACGGGCAAAGGCCTCGTCTCGCATACAACTCATCAACAAAGAGCAGTTTGAGGCACTTATGAGCTGCTCATAGTGATGAACGAGGCTGCTGCTGTTGTTGTTTCTGTATTTTCTAATTCTCGAGCTTTCCTCTCTGCAAAAGTTTTACAACGATTACAGCACGTCAACACACACGCACGCAGCCTCCCTCATCACCGCACACTCTTTGCACCTCCGCATCTCCCACCACCAACAACAATGAGCAAGGTTATGCAAGGCCAGGATTGGAACGAGTATGTCGTTCGGAAAAAGCCCCCAACGGCAGCATCCACCAACTCTGAGAAAGCAGTGAATGCTGCAAGGCGTCAGGGTGCTTCAATCGAGACAGTAAAGAAGTTTAGTGCTGGTACCAACTCTAAAGCAGGCGGGCCACAGAATGCTGCTCGTTTGGAAGAAGATGAGGATTTTACTGTCAAGCAAGTCAGCATGGAGGTGCGTTTGAGGTGGATGGTGGATGATGATGATGAAGATTACATACAGCAAGAAGATGCCCCACCTCAACACAGTTGAAAAAGCAAATCCAAAAGGCACGCATTGCCAAGGGGTGGACACAATCGCAGCTGGCACAGGCGATCAACGAGACGCCACGAGTTATCCAAGACTATGAAAACGGCAAGGCGGTGCCCAACCCCCAGGTGTTGAACAAGATGTCGCGTGTGCTTGGCACGACACTGAGCAACAAGGCCAAGCCTGCAAAGAAATGAGTCAGCGAGACGGTTTTTGTGTGTTCTTGGATTTACATTTGTACAATATGTGTGGCTGCTCTATCAGCACACGTCTTTCATGATGCAACAATGCAGAATATGATGCAAAAATACCAGTTACATTGGCAACCCAGCAGGGGGTGTGTGTTGCATTGCTTTAGGCTGGGGTACCGTGGCCTCATCACGGCGTCCATGATGCAGGTGCAGGCGTGCAAGCTTTTGTGCAAGCTGATCAGAGCGTGCAGCTGAGACACAAAACGCGTGCACTTGCTCCGGCTCCCACCATAATGCAGCATTGGGTAGTTTTGTTTGCATCGCACACCACTGTGAATCTGGAAGCCACACATCATTGGGTGCTGCAATCAAGAGCAAACGTGACCCAAGCGTTTGAAGCATGTGCCAGTTGATGTCGGGCGTGTGCAAGTCGACAAACTCGTGCTGTGCAAGAACAAATGCGTTGCGCACTTGATGGGGATGAAGCAGGCTCAGCGTTGCATGCACAGCGTGCTCATCATCCAGGCCTGTTGGGAAAAAAAGTAGTGCACAACACACGCGCAGCCCCCAGTCTCAACAAAACACATACCTCCATATGCACCTACAAGCCGTCGCTGCAATCCAACTGGCAGCAGGCGCATGCACGAGACCATCCCACCAATCAACCCTGGCCACTGCACCATGCGTTGTATCCGCCATTGGGTGGAGGAAGTTGGATCTGCCATGAAAAATGGAAACAAACCAATGACACTTGCAATGTTGGTCTTTGTCACACTCTCTGATTCCAAGGCATGTACCGCGTGCACGGCCATGTGTGCACCGATGCTGTGCCCCATGACCACAATGGGTGAGGCATGGGGACCAACAGTCATGTGCTGCCGCATAAAGGCCACCTTGTGCTGTATTTGGTCTGCCAAGGAATACCCAGGGTTGCCCATGCTGGGGATGTCTTGGCCCACATGGGACAGGCATCGCAGTGCACATGGGACGTCCATATGTTGTTGCAAGGCATGCATGAATGGTATGTAGTAGCTGCCAAGACCAGGGTTGCCAGGGATGATGAGGATTTGCAGGGCAGGGGTTGTGTGTGGCGGAGGGTCGATGCCCCAGACATCTGTCAACTGTCCATCCACAGGCAGCCGTTGCTGCCACATGGTTTGTTGTGATGTGCTTGTGGTGGTCATGCTGATATAGTTGCTGGTACGTTGTTTTAGTGAGGTACCTTTTAAGGTAGAGTAAACATAACGTGAACGATGATGATGGTGATCAGGCAGTTGCAAACAGCGCCCTATTCGGCGGTGCATGTGATTGTTGATGCTGATGTATTGTGCCCGCACGCACAATGTGTGTTTGAGGCGCTTGTGAAAGACCAAAACGTTTGTCAAAATCCATTGTTTCTTAATCGAGAGCTTGTCTCGTCTTGACAATCACAAACAGTTGAAGACCGTCACAAAAAGTTGTGAAAAGCAAACGCATAAACTCACAGAATCAACGTTGACATCAGTCGTGTAGTTCATTGAAGCCACATGCATCTGCCATCAGTACACAAGAATGGTTTCCTGTTTCCGTGAAACAACGCCATGTCTGAAGAACAACCTTTTGACACCAGTATGGTGGCTCAGCACCCATATTTGGGAGATTTGAGTGATGTGCCACGCACACACGAATGGGCACCCTTGTTTCAACCTGGATTGGCGTATGATTTGCCACTGCTGCCGCTGGAAAATGTGGTCATGCTGCCTGGCGCTATCGTGCCATTGCACATGAACTTGCATGGTAGGTGGTGCTGGACAGGCAAACCTGTTGTGCCATTGTCGATCTGATCACATCCTGATCACAACCTGTAAACACACCCATTGACACAGCTGATGAATTGCGCCTGGCACTGGCAGCACCTGCCCCCATGAAAAACCTACTCGCAGTGGTCTGTGCACTACCTACACGTTTTGCTGGTGTGCACCTGTGTCAACGGTATGTACTTGATGGAGGTACAATGGAGGGGGGTTTGGTTGTTAATCATTCTCATCATTGTATGCAGAGCTTTTGTATTGATACACATTGTGGTGACTTGCACATCAACAAAAACGCATACACTTGCAATGACATACATATATGTGGTACTATGCGCATGTGATGCTCATACATATAAACACAACCATACACCATCAGTGTTGGGTGTATTGTGGAGCTGCAGAAGCAAAGTGAAGCACAACCACCAGCACACCTTCTTCATATGAATGAAGAGGGTGATGATGATATGGATGAGGAGGGTGATGGTGATGATGGTGATGATGATGGTGAGGAAGAGGAGGATGGTGATGGGGTTGACAATGGCAATAATGATAACAACAGGGGTGGTGACGATAACAATAACGAGGGTGTACATCGTGTTGATGAGGAGGAGGAGGAGGATGGTCATGCATGCTACCTAGCCAAGGGTATGTATGAGCATGTAGGTGGACATGTGTGTGTGTATACAAGCTGTGTGTGCATATAATGCTGTGTGTGTATACAATGCTGTGTATACAATGCTGCGTATACAATGCTGTGTATACAACGCTGTACATGTGTACCTTGTATATACGTACGCACAAACACCCATCCATGCACACATGACAGGGTTGTGTCGGTTTTCTCTCAGTGGCACAGAGGTGGGGCCTCACAGACTTGCACGGTGTATAATACTCTCACAAGAAACCCTCCCAATGATGCCTAGAGAGGTGTGTGTGTGTGGTGAGAATGTGATATTGGTACCTACGCGTATGTGCATATGATGATGTGTGTATGATGGGTGCACAAACATGGGGAATAGTGTACAGAGACACCACCATGCAGAAATACAATAAAGTACAACACACACATACACATACACACACATAGGCTGCTGATGGTCGAGCATACGTGCCCCCATGGGTGTGTAGACTCTATGACTGCAATAGCCTTGCACAAGTGGCACGTGACAGGCTGCAGCAGGTGGCACCCAAGGTAGGGGGTGCACTGTGTGTGTGTGTGTGTGTGTGTGTGTGTTTCGGGGGAGGAGGATGTACGTGGGTGGATGTGTGTGTGTGTTTTTGGGTGTGTGCATGTGGTTGTGTGTAATGCATGTGGTTGTGTATAATGATGCATGTGGTTGTGTGTAATGCAATCCTATGCTTGGCTTTATACACACACCACACACTCTCCTGTACACACACCACACGCTCTCCTTTGCACACCTCATGCATACCTATACCCACTTCCTACAACAGGTGCAACCACCAGTGGGGGATGCATGCCAGCTCTCCTATTGGCTGGTACGCAACATGCCACTTGAGTGTGCAGTACGCCAGAAACTGCTGGAAATAAACAACATAGCACACCGATTAAAGGAAGAAATCATGCTGCTGGAGAGGATGGCGCGTGTGTGTTGCTGTCAATGCGGAGTAGTGGTGCGTTGTGGTGGGGGGGGAGTGGATGGGGGTGCATGGGAATGGGCACGCATGGGAATGGGGATGCATGTTAATAGATAATGAACATAGGGGGAAAGGTATGGACAGTAAGGCATAGACGCTACATATATATATACACACTAACAGATTGGTCAGATGCAGGATGCACTCTCTATGACAGACACTGGTGCTGCTGGGATATTTGTCAACCCACATGGATATGGTAGGTGAAGTACTGTGGAGTGTGTGATGTGGTAGGTGAAGTACCTGTGTTCTGTTGTACTGCGTGTACATTGCGCATACTGTGTTCTGTCCTTGTATTGCGTGTATATTGCGCATACTTTGAATTTCCTACCTGGTTTGTGTTTTGTTTTTTGTATGTTTTTTGTGTGTGTTTTGTATGTTGTTTGTGTGTGTTTTGTATGTTGTTTGTGGTGTATAGACAACCATGTGTGCCTGTGTTTCAACTTGTGTTTCATCATCACCATCTGTCATACGTACACCAATACCTCATACCCAACACACGCATCACGTCCCCTCCACCAGTACATGACATGCTTGCACTCCAGCATGCAAGGCACGTACAATTGGATGGACAACCTGAAACACGTGATTGCTGGTTTCCTGGGTATGCCTGGACCATCGCCAACTGCAATGCATGTGGGTATGTGAGGGTGTGAGGGTGTGTGAGGGTGTGTGAGGGTATGTGAGGGTGTGTGAGGGTGTGAGGGAGGGTGAGGGAGGGTGAGGGAGGGTGAGGGTATGTGAGGGAGGGTGAGGGTATGTGAGGGTGTGAGGGTGTGTGAGGGTGTGTGAGGGTGTGTGAGGGTGTGTGAGGGTGTGTTTATTGGCATGATATCGACTCAACCAATATCATAAACACAGCATTGTGCAGTAGACATCATGCACACACTCCATGATGACACACGCACATGTTAATACACATACATGTTCACACATGCACATGTTCATACACATACATATACCCCACACATACATGTTCACACACATACATATTCCCCACACATACATATCACACACAATACACACAGGGGTCACTTGGGTTGGCGGTTCACTGCTGTAGAGCCACAGCTGGTGCCCCGGGAGTTTTTTGGCATACGAAGGGACCGCATTGCTCCTACAGAAATGTAGGGGCTCCTGTACACCTGCACACTCTACACCCAACCTTACTCCTTGGTTGCTTCGTTGATGACGCAAACCAAATAACCAAGCCAACAGCTTGCTGATGATTGCTGCATCATTAGTTGTGATGTTGCTTCTTTGTACCACAAGTTGGTGTACAGACACACCGTGTATGATGTGTAATATCAGTTACATATATAGAGCAACATGTTGTTAAAAAACACAAAGCCTGCTTAGAAACACAACAGCGTCGCTATATAATGAGCACAGGATACCCAGCAGGATAACAAACACAGAAAAAACGTGTACCAACATCATAGGCTGCAGCGTATAACAACAAACAGCAAAGCATGCGCTCATAAAGCAATTTCATGGGGTACGCGCATGGAAACAGGAGAAATCTTGACTGGATTGGTGTGGTGTCCTCGCCCCGTGTGCGTTGCGGTGACAACAACATCTGCTTCAGTGATAGACATAAAAACTGCAGCAGGGGGCGGATGATTTGCCCTGTGGCGACTCAGAAACGGAAGAGAAGCGCGCCTTGATGTAGTGCTCGGATGTACGCGCGCAAGAGAGCCAAAAACAGCGAAACCAGAGGAAGAGCGGGCCCCTGCACTTGCTCCTCTGCAGCGAGGCGGCGGGGAGGCTGCCAGTCCTCATCAATGGCAGGAGGCAACACGCATGACGCCAACTTGTGTACCAATCGCCGTGCTGGACGGATGCATGTTCGGAATACGCGTTTCATGTTCTGGCGAGCGGTGGTTGCCATCGATCAAAGTTTGAAAATCTTGATGTCTAGTCTGGAGTTCAGACGAGCGTGGTCAGGCGTGGTCAGGCGTGTTTGATGAGCGCCGCAGTCGCAGGGTTGCTTGGTTGCTTGTGTGAAAGTGAAAGGGATTTGATTTTCAGAAATTCAAAAATGTCAGGCAGCTGTCAGTGAAAACCCCGACGGGAAAAAAAGGAAAGTCGACTCCTCACACCAACACTTCAATCAAGCAGCAACCGCATATCCCCCCCTGGAGCATATCGATGTGCGTCCTCATCATGCAGCACCTGCTGTGCTTCCCGTGCCAACGTCCTCGTGCGTTGCAAAAATCCCACATACCCCCGCAGCTCCTTGTATGGCTCGGGCCCCGGACACCGCTGCCGTTGCACATACGTTGCATACAAAAACGCAAGCACCTCGAGCATGGCACCAATGTACCCGTCGTCACGCGCCATTCGAAACATGCGCACTCCCCGAGTCGCAGATCGTGTCACCAGGAGTGCTGTGTTTGTGTTGGCTGCCAGCATCTCCATCTGAAGCTGGGGTACCCACATCTCCAACACCCCATCTCGGGGTCCCTTGTCCTCCACATGATAGGTCCGCCGTAACTTGCCGTTGCTGCGCCTTGTTGTTTTCTGCGTGAATGGACACGTATTTTTCACCTCCACCACCTCGAGTACACCTGGCAGGTAGATGCCTGGTGTGTTGTAATAGTCCTTGTCTTCTATTTGTGTTCCATTGTCTTTTTCTTGTGTTTCCTTGTTTTCTACTTGTCTTCCCTCATTTTCTATTGGCCCTTGCTCGTTTTCCACTTGTCCTAGCAGCACTGGCAACACAGCAGCTGCCTTTTCCTCTATATCAAGACGATCCATTTCCTGCAGCAACTGCAACAGCGATGCTCTTGAACTCTCTGCTACAGGAATGGAGCTCGTATCCCTGGTATCTCCATCATAACTGTCACCATCATCACTGTCACCATCATCGCTTTTTTGTACACTCCTCCTCGTTGTTCTTCCTGCTGCTGCTTGTTTTGCTGATTGCCCTGCACTCATTCCTTCCAACCACGACCCACCTGCACACCCCCAATACCCATCCACCCCGCCCCCCCATGTTGTCCCTGCACCACACGGCAGCCCCCCCAATGGAGGGTGCTGCAGCAGCGCATCTGGGGATGCTCCCAGTGGTGGTAGTGCACCCACAGCAAACCCATAGCGCTCTTGCAGCATGGTGGCATCGACCAGGCATAGTCCCACCTCGTGGATGGCACAGTGGGGCAGGAGGGAGAGGAGGACTGCCAGGGTGGCTGGCTCCTGTGCACTGCCCCATGCACAACGCACTGCCCTGCATAGACATAACAATAAGGGGGTGTGAATGTATGTGATACACACACACACACAAATGCATGTATGATACGTGGCAATTAGATCCACATGAGACATTATCAATGACAGCAACATCCCAATGTCATCCCAATGTCATCCCCATAGCATCCCAATGTCATCCCAATGTCACCCCCTTGTCCCCACATACATACCCAATGCCAGCCCCTCCCAGTGCCTGTGCCTGTGCTCTGTGCTTTGCCTCAACTTGTGCTGACAATGGTGCATGCCCAGTACCAGGACCATGCCCACCCCCCCTGCCAGTGTGCCTATGCTTCCTACTGTGCACGCTGCTTCTCCTGCGTGAGCTGTGTGAGTTATTGGTATGTGTTTTTTCATGCTGGGTGTTGCCACCATTCTTACAGTGGGAGAGTTATTAATTATTATTATTATATTATTGCTGTTTTCTATTGACAAAAATCATACCTATTTTCTATTGACAGCATGTCATGCCCCTCTCCTTCCTCCTCAACTCGGGTCACTTCCTTGTTGTATTGCACCACTGCTGCTCTGTTGGCGGCCTCCACTGGGGGGAGACGTGATGGGTGTGGGGCACGTGTGTGAGGGGCATCATGTAGGAGGTTTTGGTACACCTGTGGTGTTGGAATGGTGTTGTGTGGGAATAGTGATGATTTCATGCAGGTATGATGCACACACAACATATGTAGACCATCAAATACACCACACCACACACCACACCACACACCACACCACACACCATACCTGGCGCATGGCCCCTGCGGATGCAAAATGCTTAGGGAGCCCCAGCAGTCGTGCAGTGGATGGTTCATAAAATCCCAATGCAGCTTTGAGCCACCCTGTTGTCAATACCCCACGATGTGCGGCCGCCCACAGGGGGTCCTCTTGCCGCACGTATCGATACGCACATGGTGTTGCAAGGTCGATGGATGTCACTGGTGGTAGGCCGTGGTAGCGGGGCTGCGTGCGGAGGTCGTCATTGTCGAGGGTGCGCCAGTGGACATTGGGGAGTTGCCCTGTGGATGGGCCCGTAAAACACCCCGCAAGAGGCATGTACTTGCTGGGGGGTACACACACAACCTGATCTCTATTTCCTTTGTTTCTTGTTCTTCTTGGTGTTGTGTTTGCTAGGTTGGTCGTCGTCCGATACGGTTTCTTCCATCACGTCAATGTCATCTGCTGTAGATGCACCTTGTGCTGCTAAAGATTCGTTCATGTGCTCCATGAGTTTTGTTTTCATTTGGTCTATGGTGTCTGAGAGCTTGCCATTTGGTGGAGTGGTCAATTGCACCGTGAATGGTTGTGTGTTGGGGCCTAGTGTGCATTGTGCATTGATGGTTCCCATGTTTGTTTGGGGTGTGTATGGTTGGGATTTGCTGTGGTTGTGTGTGTTGTGTTGGTGCACCACAACACCATGTATAGGAAGTGATTGGAATTGGTTTTAATGGAGGCTGTTTTGCAGTCAATGTTGGCCTATATACGAGAGTCAACAGTTTGTGCTTGTCACTTTTAATCACACAAATCGTGTGCACAACGGCATTGAAACAAACTCATTGCTTTGTGTGCATACTGTGATAGTCGTTCATCGATTGTTTAAAACAAGCCTGATGCATCTTCGTGTTGCATCGCTACTGCCGAGTGCCACAGACACCGTTGTGGCACTAGGATGCGCTAGATGGATTATTGCACGATCCCACGAGGTACCTGTGCATAATACGTAGCTAGTTTGCTTCAACAAGGCCGTCACCGTGCACACATTTTATGGCAACACAGTGTGACGACCAAGCTGTGGCAGCAGCACCCGTGGTCACATCCAGCAAGCTTGGGGATGTGCCTACCCTCCATGATGCAGATGAGTCAATGGTATGCATGGTTGCACACAACCCCGTGTGACAGGCAGCGGCGCCAGCACCCACACATACACACATACGCACACATACATACACCAAACATAGGCTGGCACCACTGGGGCACTGCGTAGCATGGCCGCTTTTGCAACATCACCATTAGACTTACTCCCATTGCTTTCACATGGTAGGCTGTGTGTATGGTCGTGTGCATGTTGTTCACGGCTGCAGCATTGTGTGCACTACCCAATATCCACACAACCTCCATATACTATTTATATACAATGTTTATATACAGGGTTGGCAGTGTATCAAGTGGATCTTGATGCGTTGCACCAGCTCAGACCAGACGTCATACTCACACAAATACAAGACATGTGCCCAGAAGATGCCCATGAAGGTACATATATGTGTACATGCCACGTGTACATGCCGTGTATACACACACACCACACCATGCAACACATACCATTATGCACACGTGTACCCACCAACAACATCCCTCCACACAACACCCTCCAATAAACACTCCACAACCAACACCCTCCACCCTCCAACTCCCTCCAACCAACACTCCAGCTGGTCCCAGCCCCGGCAGTCAACGTGTGGCACGTGTCCAAGCTGCCCTTAATGTACTATGGGGCTACTCCCCCACAGTGGTGCACTTGGCAGCAGCACGCCTTGATGAGTGTTGGCAGGACATGTCGTCCATCGCAGCTGCACTAGGCATCCCACAGCAAGGCACACAGTGTATAACAACCCTACAACAACAAATGCAGTGGGTGCAAGACGCATGTCGGGGGAGACACAAGCCCCCCGTGGTGTGTGTGCAATGGCCAGATCCCTGGTATGCAGCAGGGAGTTGGGTGCCAGAGTGTGTGCAGGCAGCGGGGGGGCGGGATGTGTTGGGGCGGGTGGAGCATGCTGTTGCGTTTGACTTGAAACAGCTGGCGACGAGTGGGGCACAGGTGTTGGTGTTTGCACTGTGTGGGATGGATCTTGCAACGTCGGTGCGGCATGTGCGTGGGTGCATGGACATGTTGGTCGAGCATTGTGGTGGGTTGCCAGCCATCAAGTATGATTATGAAAGGGGGTGGGGGGGATGGATGTTTCAGATGTGGGTGTGTGATGTTAAGGCACATAAAGGTATTACGTGACGTGCATCATGATCAACACACAGGAACATGCGTGTGGCAGTGGTGGATGGTGCCAAGGTGCTTTCACGACCGGGGCCATTGCTTGTGCCATCCATGCAGGTGTTGGCAGAGATATTGCATCATGATGATGGGTTGCAGGCATACGGACATCAGGGGGTGTTGTGGCAGTTTGTGTGATGTTTCTTGATCATTGTATGCAGGACCTCTGAGAGATCATCCGTGTCACACGGAGCCACTGTAATATGTATTCATAACAAATGCACGACACCTGTGCAATTTTGCAGTCCCACCACGTGGCTTTTCCTTTGGGATAATTGGGAACCACACAATAGCTCCACTGAGCAATAAAAGGGCTGAAAAACAACAGCGCGTGCGTACCTCACACACGCACATTGCATCTACCTCACATACAGCACAGCCAGCAACCATGCAAACACCTATGCATTGTGATCATCATCAATAGCATTGTCAATAAAGGACAACCTATTATTGAGGAGTAGAAAGCCTGGTGGCGCATACCAGCGTCCCAATGCAACGCAGTAATGGTCATTTTGAGCTAGTTTCAGACGAGGACCACGATGAACGTGAAGGGCTACTGCCACCCTTGTCTACCACATCAGCACTGCGGTACGTATATGCCTAGCCTGCACCAAGATCTGTTTCTATACACAAGGCGCACGCATGCCGCACCCACGTGCCCCCCCAGGTCACACTTGGCCATCAGCGATGAGGATCCCTCAGTTGGTGACAAGTTTAGCACCAGCAGGTTTGCAGGACAGGGTGCAAACAAAGCGGTGCCTGCGTCCGCACATGGGGCGCCATCCACTGTGCAAGAATCAAGAGAGGCATTGTCTCGTCTCAAACGCATGCAGGGGTTTGAAAGCCAAGACTTTGATGCAGTGGTATGGGTGACTGCAACAAACTGCATTGAGTGATGTAGAAGAGTGCATCATTGAGCAGTGCATCATTGAGGAGTGTATCATGCAAGTGCATGTCTTGTGTGTGTTTGATGCATGCAGCGTGTTCCTGTGCATGTCTGATCAACACCACTCTCACATAGTACACTCTCACGTAGTGTACTACCAACACTAGTAGTACCAACATCGACACACATCACCATGGTCTTTCCCGTGTTGCACAGGAAAATGATGTTGAGCGGGAAATGCAGATTCATCGCAGCTTGCATGATTATCACCTTGCAGAGTTTTGGAAGTGGGCCATGGCAACTGCTATTGGCATGATTATGGGGTTGCTTGCATTTCTAACAGATTTGGGCATTGAAACGATGAACGACGTCAAGTACACAACAACAGAGAGCCGCATGCAACGTGGTGGAAGTACGTGTGTGATTGTGTTTGTGTGCGTGTGGTGGGGCGGGAAAGGCATGATGGGAGGGCATGCTGCATTGGTTGTGATGATATGAGTGTATATGTGTATATGCATACGCATTTCACTGTGGCAACCCACACAACCATGTCACACAACACACACAACCATGTCACACAACAACACACAACAACACACAATAACACACGCCATACATACCCAATCTATAGGCAACTTTTTCGGCCCATTTTTTGCATTTGTGGGCATTACTGCTGGCTATGCGTTTGTTGCTGGTGCACTGGTGTCCTACGTGGAGCCCCTTGCTGCTGGGAGTGGGATCCCTGAAATAAAAACCTACTTGAATGGTGTACACATCAAGGTTGGTGTTTGTGCATGGTGTTTGCAGACATGGTGTTTGCAGATGTGCATGATCATGTGTATGTTGTGATGACAGGCGCATGCACACATGTGTATGTACATTGCACTCCAATCACACACAACAATCACACACAGGGGTTGTTGACCATACGCACCCTGGTTAGCAAACTAGTCGGTGTCATGTTTACCATCTCTGCAGGCCTTGTAGCAGGAAAGGAGGGTCCCTTTGTACATGGGGGTGGCATTGTGGGGGGTGGTATCGGTGGTATGGGATCACGTACGTTGACCAATGTGTTGCGTAGTTGGAAATTGGGCAAGTGGCAGGTGAGGGCCCCCAGGAAATGGGGTGGATATTTTCGTAATGATGCTGATCATCGTGATTTCACAGCCATCGGGACTGCTGCAGGTGTGGGGGGGGGTGGTGTGTGTGGGGGGGGGGGGGGGGGGGGGGGGGGGGGGGGGGGGGGGAATCGGAGGGCGGGGCAGTGTGCACATGCACACAGACATAATGACCAACATAAATAAGACATAATGACCATCATGCATAACATACATAATAACATACATAATGACATACATACTCAGAACAGACTTGATAACATACATACTCACTCAAACACAGGTGTGGCAACAGCATTTGCATCACCCATTGGTGGGTTGCTGTTTACCATTGAGGAGGGTGCTTCTTTCTACAGCACATCCATCTTTTGGCGCGGGTTTTTATCAACATGTGTGGGCGTCATGTCCCTGCATGTGTTAGTGGAGGCCAAGGTGTGTGGTTTTTGTGTTTGTGTTTGTTTATGTGTGTGTATTTGTGTTTATACACATGTGAATATGCAATGTGCTGCGTGTGCACACATGCCCCCGTTTATATGCTGTGTACAACATGAAATGACATCCACAAACACAATATACACACTCTATCCACACACTTTACACACACCTTGTGCAGACACCTTTATTGCACACACCTTTATTGCACACACCTTTGTATCCACGCCCTTGTACACACACACCTTTGTACACACACACACACACACACACACACACACCTACCTCTTCGTACACACACACACACAGGCTCGCAATGGCAACATTTTGGGCTCAAGGTTTGGTGGCTACCGTGATTTCGGCTTGTATACCGATGGTTTGGCCAAATACGGTGCTCGCATGTTTTATTATGTATGGGAGGTACCAATCTTTTGCCTCATTGGCGCATGTGGGGGCCTGATGGGGGCCCTGTTCATCCATGTCAATGTCAAAGTGACCCAATTCCGACATCGGTATGTGTGTGTTTTTGTATGTTGCGCGGTTGGTTGAGGGGGATGATGGGTGGGTGACATGATGTTGTTGGAGGGGTGGGTTGTGCCTTGCATGTGTGTTCACGCCTGTATATGTAGTCATCATAACCATCATCATCATCACTATCATCTCTAACATCGTTATAATAATAGTAACCATAATAACACCAAGGCACGTTTCTTCTCAGGTATATCCCCTCTCGTTCCCCCTCCAAGCGTCTGTTGGAGGTCTTGTGTCTAGCAATCACAACTGCATGTGTGTGGTTTTTCATTTCCTACACATCCCCATGCGTACCATTACCCAGCCAGGTGTGCGTGTTGTACTGTTTTGTGTTGTACTGTTTTGTGTTGTACTGTGTGTGTTTCTAGTGCAGTTTTTTTTAGTATGGAATTTTTTAGTATGGAATTTTTTAGTATGGAATTTTTTTAGTATAGACTTTTTTAGTACAGTTTTTTTTAAGTATAGATTTTTGGTATTGGGATGTGTCGACCATACACACGGGTGTTGCATACACCCTGTGCAGCCACTGTGTTGTACCCATGTTTCCATACACCCTCACCTACAATGTTTTCTATATACCCTCACTACCTATAGACACCCACAAAAACACTCAAATACACTCACGCACTACTTACACAGGAAACGCTCAAGCAGCTCACACTCACTGATCAAGATGAGGAGCTGTATGGTGGTGGTGGCTATGAGGTGCGTTGATTGGGCTGTGTGTGTTGTATATATACACATACACACACTCCATGCATACACGCACATTTACACATTACCCCCCCCCATGTACAACAACCACAACCACCACAAACCCACAAACCCACCCCCTCATACACACCCACACCCACACCCACATCCACACACACACACACACAGGAGAGTCACCGCTACTTCCCCCAGCTCTGGTGTCCTGATGGTCAATACAGCAGCTATGGTCAACTCTTCATGGCCCCCATGACTGAAGCATTGCGCATCATCATGCACATGGGAGAACCACTCCCTGACCAGGAGATGTATGAGTTTAGCATTGGTCCATTGATTACTTTTTGCCTGCTGACATATCTGTTTATGATGTACACCAATGGTGTGGGGGCATCCACTGGTATGTGTGGGGGGGGTATGTTGGGGGGGGTATGTTGGGGGTGGTATGTGGGGGGTGGTATGTGGGGGGTGGGGGGGTGGGATGTGGTGACTTTGGGGGGGTGCTATGTGGTGTAGGGGGTGGTGGTATGTGGAGTAGAGCATGGATGCGTTGTTGTGTGAACACATGTACACCTACTCATCACCTCACCTACTCATCACCTACTTATCATCTACTCATCACCTCATCACCACACCCTCTCCTCACAGGTATGTTTGTACCATCCCTTGCTGTGGGTGCTACAGGTGGTCGCATCGTGGGGCGCCTGGTCAAAGCCATCGTCACGAAATTTTGGCCCAATGTGGTCATTTCATTAACATCCTACTCTATCATCGGGGCTGCAGCATTTCTTGGTGGGTCCACTCGCATGACATTGACAACCACTGTGATGGTGATGGAGACGACGGGTGCACTGCAGCTCATAGTGCCAATTATGTTGACCGTTGCCTTTGCCAAGTTTGTGGGGGATCAGTGGGGGTTGGGGATTGATGATACACACATCAAGCTGCGTGGGGCACCCTACTTGGTATGTGACTGCTGTGTGTGTTTGTTTGTGTGTGTGTGTGTGTTTTGTGGGGAGTGGGGGGTTACTTGGGTGCATATGCTATCCACATACGCATACATACATATACGTCCTATGTATAACTCAACATACTGTGTAGATAGTGACACACACCCTATGTACACATACCCTATGTACTTACACACACACACACACACACAATCACACACACCATGCACACACAAACAAACAACAGGATGAACCAGCATTGGAGCCTCATCAAAAAATGCTCAGTGATAAACTAACAGTGAGTGAATTGATGTCTGTGGCAGTGGTTGCTCTACCACCTGTGGTTAAGGTAGTATGTGTGTGAGAGAGGAGGGGGTGATAATAGTATGCTGGTTGGAGATAGAGCATATTGCGTGTACGCATAGCAGTGTGTATACAGAGCATATTGTTTATGCTATCTATGTTTATTGTTCATGACATGGCACACTGTGTGTATACTTGGTACACTGTGTGTGTACATTGGCATGCTGTCCGTTCATGGCATTGTATCAGCCAGCTGCACACAAAATAACACAACCCCAACAACCCGCACACATCCAACACACCCAACACACCCACACCCCAACACACCCAACACCCCAGGTCAAACACCTTGTGGAGACACTACGCACCTTTAGCCACCAGGGATTTCCAGTCACGCCAGAAATAAAAAAGGCATTTGAAAGTGTAGAGCCCTTTGAGCTGCATGGCTACATCATGCGTACATGCATATTGCGGTTACTTAAACACCGAATTGGGCTGTTTAGGCTTGACCCGGGCATGGATATTCCTAGTGAGCGGCAGTATATGCCTACGAGTCAACCTGATCGTATGAAGCTGCTGGAATTGCTCGAGCAGATTCCATTGAAGGTGTGGGTGGGTGGGGGGGGTATGTATATGGAGTATGCCTGTTGTGTGTGTGGTGATGACGTGGACATTATAGTGTGCGGCTGTGTAGACGTACATGTATATACAGACACATACAAATGTATATACAGACACCAAAACATGTATTGAGTATGCCTTGCATACCCACTATATACATACACACACCCTCCCCTACTCAGATTCGCGTCAAGGGTGACCAGGACGCCATCTTTGCCCACCTCAGTCAAGAGGAAATGGAAATGTGGCTCGACCTACGCCCCTTTATGCAACGACACCCCTTTGTAGTACAAGCAGACGCATCACTGAGTCGCGCCTATCGCCTGTTTCGCACCATGGGCTTGCGTCACCTGTTTGTGGGCCCCCCCCAACCCAAGGTGGTGGGTATCATCACCCGCAAAGATATTATAGGGGACAATGCGAAATTGGCACTGGGGCGCAAAGCGAATTTGGGGCTCACCACGGTGCCAGCAGAGCGGCGCAACAGGGATTTGCCGTTTATTCCTTATGCTGCGTATGACGCAACGGTGGGGAGTTCATTGCGGAGGGCGTATGCTGGGGATGATATTGATGAAGATGATGAGGAGCTCTACATGTTTGATGGTATGGGGGGGAGGGTGCTGGTGTGTAGTGTTGGTGGGGGGCATGTGTGGTGGGGTCATGTGTGGTGCGAATCACAGTGGCATCGCAAAAAATGATGAATAATGACGAACAATGACTAACAATGACAATGTGCATACATGTTACCACCACGACAACAGATGATGATGGTGTTGCGCTGAATGATGGAGAGCGCAGGGGAAACACGGGCACACGGCGCCGGCGGTATGGGGAGCAGGAGATGACATCACTGGGGAATGACAAAGAGGGAAGCTCCTCCACGATGGTGTAAAGAAAGGAGAGGGGGGAAAGGAAGGGGGATGGTGTAAGGAAAGGAAGGGGATGGTGTAAGGAAAGGAAGAGGATGGTGTAAGGAAAGGGGAAGATGCAGTCGCGCTCGTATTGATGAGCGTGCGTGTGGAATTCAGGCACATGTGGAGGGTGTGCAGGAAACCACGCAAGAGTGCACGTGCGTTGTTTTTTTGCCTGCATGCGGGGTGTACCGCATGTGGGTTGTGCGTGTGGCTGTTTGTGTGTGTTTTGCTGCTGCTGTTTCCGTTTCATACCGTGTTGTTATATTCATATGGCGTGCTGTTGTGTTACAAATATGCGTTACTAGTCTGCTGCTCAGTTATGTTGAAATGAAAACGGGGCCCTGCACTGGAAGGACAACGGGGCCCTGCATTATACATAGACAAAACGTGTGAGATCCAATACACCAGCTACATCAATAAAACAAGTGCTAAAACACAACAAAGCAATACAAGGCACCGTTGTTGCACCCAATTACTGCACAGCAGCTCCCATGCGTGATGGTGGCGGTAGCACTTCATCAGGCACCACCACCTCCATCTCCCCTACTGGTGCTGCTTTTTGTGCAACCTCCACCACCATCATCTCCTCGCTGTGTGGTGTTGATGGTGGGGCAAGGTCCTGCATGGTGATGGCTGTGGATGCGCTGCTTGTTGTTGTTGTTGTCTGCATGGGGGGTTGTGTTGTTGATGTCATGGTGGTGTCCAATGCTACACCCCCTGATACTGCACTGTTTGCGCTACTGGATGCAGTGGATGTGCTACTGGGTGATGATGAAGCAGGCACAGGTGTGGCAACTGGGAGCGCACCCACAGCCGCCGCACGTGCAGTAGCAGCAGTAGACGACACTGCAGGGAGCTGTTTCACCTGGCCCCCATCTCGTGTTGCAAGTACACCTCGCACACCACCACCTGATGAGGCTAATTGACGCTGGGTCACTTGCTCCTTCTCCCCCTGCTTTTTCTCCCCCGGCTTTTTCTCTTCCTCATTTTCCTGTTGCTCTCTCATAGCCTCCCTGCCCCTGGTGTCAGCAAAGAGCAACCGTATACCACGAGCAACTGCCCGGGACGACACCTTGGTTGCGATAGCGAGTGGGAGTGACAGTGCCTGTGCACGCTGCTGTTCGTTGAGGGACTGTGATTCTGTTGCGAGCCACTGCAGCAGCTTGGTTGTGGATTGTAGTGTGCGGGCTGGTGCTGCTGCAACATCTTCTTGTAGACCTGAGGAGATGGGGGGAGAGTGGTGTGTGTGTGTGTGTTTGTGTGTGTGTGTGTGTGTGTGTGGGTGGGTGGGTGGGTAGGTGCGTGTGTGTGTGTAATCATGGGGTACAGAAACAGGTGGAAAGCAAGGGAGGGGTGCGTGGGTATCTAGGTCACATTGTACACCACAACAAAGTATGCATTTCACATGCTCACGTCAAAACGGTGTATTTGTACCACCTATATGGGCTATATGCATACACCACCATGCATACACCATACCCCCCCTCAAAACCCACCACCAGCACCACACCTGCAGACACCCCCAACAAGCGTGCCAGCCTCATCAGCCCCTCTATCTGCTCCACATCCTCCTCATCACTCAACACAGGGACCTGCTGTACACCCCTCAACACCTGCTCTGTCACCGCACCCCTGAGTGGCAACTGCTCACGCATCTGCAACAAACTACGCAGGCTGTCGCTTGCCACAGTCACTGCGCGATCGGTACCCACACGCCAGGCTGCATCGAGGCCCTTGGAGAGTTCTTCTACTACAATTTCCCGGATAAAACCACCTTCCGGACTTAGAAGGAGGGCCAGGGCATCACCCCGGGCAGTGGCAGAGGAGGGGGGGGGGATGTCTGTGTTTGTGGAAGGGGTGTGGGTGTTGGGATGTATGTGAAATGTACCACACACAAAGCATGGTGGTGTGTGGTAATAATGTGTGATAATGATGTGTCAACACAGCAAACAACAGGAGGAATACGAAAAGTGTACAACAAGCTGCGTAACACACCACAACCTTCCTCCCCACCCCTGCACAAAACACGTAAAACACGCTACACATAAAACACCCACACATAAAACACGTACACACATAAAACACATAAACACATAAACACATAAAACACCCACCTGCTCGTCCACTTGCAGCAGCACCTCGTGTCCCCCTTGCAGGGCTCTTGATGGCCTCCCTCAACAAACTCTCACACCGCACAAACTGAAATCGTCCATTTTTGTACAACAGTGCCAACAGTGTTTCCCGCAGCTCGGGGGACTGGTCTGTGAGGAGGCGTCGTGCAACCCATGGGTATGCTGCTCGCAACACCTTGTAGCCAGGTTCAGAGGAGAGTGCAATGCCCTGTGTGTGTATGTACGTGTGTGTGTGGGTGTATGGGATGTGATTTGCATGAATGGTGTATATGGAATACATGTGTGTGAATGGTGTGCATGGGATGGAACGGTGCATGGTACAATGTGGGATGTAAGGTATGCATGTGTGTTGTTGTATTGGTATGTTGCTGGAGCATATTGTGTGTGTATCCACAGACCACGTGGTGGTACTACATGATCATACACAGTAGATTGTAGTACATGCTACCACCCACCATGCATGTGTGCTTCATATGTAGCACATGTACTACCATATGTAGCACGTGTACTTCATAGCACGTATACTACGTAGACCACCTACCTCGAGCATGGACAGGCTTCTCACCAGCAGGGTGTAGTAGGGTGGTATACGAAATTGATACTTGTACATTGTGGCACCCAGATTGCTGCTGAGGTCACCAAATGAGAGGTTGCTCACACCCCCTGCTAATGCTGCTTGGAATACCTATGGAGATATATGTCGGGTGTGTATATGTCTGTTGGGGGTGTGTATGTGAGGACATCCCCCATCCGTCTGCTCTCACCTTTCCCCTACACTCACACCTTCCCCCTACACACACAACCCCCCCCCACACACACACAACCCACCCCACCACCAAGCACCACCAAGCATGACAAAACACAACGTACCCCAGTGAGCGCGGGCACAATTTCCGCCTTGTTGCTCCCCGTTGGCAAAAACCCAAGTGTAATAAAATCATCAGCCAATGCCGCATACTCTCTATTTGTCAAGTGTAAGGTGGCTCGAATAAGGCCCCTTCGAATACTGGGGTCCACACTCCCCATCATGCCAAAATCCAGGTAGGCGAGCTTGCCATTGGGTAGACGTAGTAGATTGCCGGGGTGGGGGTCTGTGTGTGTGGTGGGGGGGAGCATGGTATGGTGATGGGTACGGTGCATGGAGTGTTTGTATGCGAAGATATTAGATATTGGTGTATGTGCGGAGATAGATATTTGTGTGCATTTGAGAACAAATATTGGTGTGTGTGTGAAGACAGACATTGGGGTGTGTGTGTGACTGTGTTTATCATCATCCCATGGCTGATCAAGAACAAGTATGTGACTCGGATTGGTATATCGTACACCTCCCACAGATCCACATGCATGCACACCCCCATCCTACCCACACCACCACCACATCACATACACACACCTGCATGATAAAACCCCTCCTCCAGCATTTGCTCTAAGCTACACCGTACACCGACATCGACTAGTGCCAGATCCTCTGCACTCCCCCGTGTGCCCTGTTGCCCCTGTACACCTGGTACACCATCTGACGCAGAACGCAGCCGTTCCCCCACAACCCACTCCATGACAAGCACACGCCGTGTGGTGAGGTTGAGGAGCATTTCTGGTACGTACACACCCTGTGAAGTAGAGTGTATGGAGTAGAGTGTATTTCTTGTGTACGTTGCGTACATATTCTTGTGCACATACACACATCAAGAGGTAGCACATACACATGATGGTTGTACGCAACCGTACCATCAAAAAACACCCGTCACATCAAACACCACTTAGAGCACCCCCACCCCACCCCACCTCTCACATACCTCCACGTTACCATACAGCTCGCGAAATCGAACACCATTGGCTGCTTCATTCCTGTAATCCAATTCCCGAAACAAACTTGCTGTCCACTCATCAATCAACGCTGGCAGGTCACTATTCAGCTTGCGCCAGTGTTTAAACCATGCAGCGGCAAATCGTAAAATGTAAGTGTCCAATCCAATGGCCGAGGCCACCCCGGGCCGTTGTACCTTGACCGCCACCTGCTGCCCTGTTGCCCGCAACCGTGCCTTGTACACTTGACCCAGGGATGCTGCTGCAATGGGGGCATCCGACATGTCTGAAAACAAGACATCCACTGGGGTGCCGAGCTCATTGGCAAGGGTGCGCATGGCATCATCGTTGGAAAAGGGAGGGATGCGATCTTGCAGCTTTTCCAATTCTCGAATGTACATGGGGGGGACTGCATCAGGGCGTGATGAGATTGCCTGCCCAATCTGTGTTGTGTGTGTGTGAAAAGTGTGGGGGGGGTACAGCACATAGGATGCTGGAATGTAGGATGCTGGGATGGAGATGTTGTACAAGATGCTGGGTGCTGTAGGTGCTTTCATAATCAGCCACCAAAAAAGCCAACCTTGACAAATGCCGGCCCCAAGTCGATCAACACCTCACGCAGTTTGGCTGCACGCACTGCTTCAAGATCGGCGGTGGTCCCTCGTGCTGCGAGCCGCGACTCCAACAACCAACGACCAAAGCGCAGGCCCACCTCGAGGGCACGTTGTGTGACGACAATGGGCCGCGTGTTCCAATACTCCAAGTTGCGCTCTGGTTCACAGTACTCATCCTGTGTGATGATGGAGAGGGGTGGTGGGGTGTGTTTTTGGACGACAAATCGTGGTAGACTGAGAGGAAAAGCATACAGCATGTACTGCTGCCTCCCATACCTTGTACCCATCGTCTGCAGTGGCTCGTGTGCTGGTATGGATACGATGACGGGGTGTGTGTGTCCAGGATGTGAGGAGTCCAGTAGGACTGTGTTGTCGTAGCTGCAACCGTTTTTGGTGTGATTTTACATGCAATACTGTATGCTTCGTCAAATGGCGTCGAGGAACAAACAGTAACGGGGAACATGGGAGTGCATGCCAAGCAGAGTCCATCATCGGCACTGGAAAGAACCGTGTGTACATGGGATCAATGTAAATCACATCTGCATTGTTACTGCATTACTTGTGATTTCTCAGGAGGGGTTGTGCTGTTGCAAATCTATCGAAAATATGGCACCCAGTTGTTTTACTGCAGCTTTTGTGTGTGTTGCTGTAAACAATCCGTGGCATTGGCATTACGAATGGCAAATGCTCTACATTAGACATTTGCTGCTGAGGCAGCTGCTGAGGCAACACCTTGTAGACCTGTCATCAGCATCACATGTAGTAAGCAAAAATCACAGTGCTGCTGCATTTTGCAGCCAAACCACATCCAACGCATCACCAAAGAAGAATAAGGCAGCACCACAACCAGTAAGGGGCAAAGATGTAACATTAGGGGAGCTCTGTGCACAGATACGGGTCTGTGGGTGCCAGGGGATAGCATTGTGCCCGTTATGTGCACATCCACCGTGATGCTCCCGCACACCACAGCATGCAACGCGCCATCGTGACCAGAATAAGGCAGAAGAGGTGTTTAAGGAATTTTTGCGACGTGGAGGGCGTGCAGAGTATGGGTTGCTAGAAAACAACCGTGCTGTGTGCATTCCAGCATAACCGACAGCACACTCATGCTGACCACACACAGGGCATGGCAGTTCAACTCATTCATCAGTATGTATGCACGTGCACGGCAACCAGCCAAGGCGTTTATGGTGCTGGATGCAATGAAGGTGTGCGGGTATGTAGCATGGCGAAAGACCCCACCATTGTGACCCCACTACACCCTTGACAAACACAGCAATGCAAGGTGGAGCCAACGGACTATACATTTAGCAGCCTCATGAATGCTTGTGCAAAGGCAGAACATCCACCATATGCGTTGTCTAAAGATTATGCTGACAAAGTGTTGGAGTTAATGAAGCAAATGCGGGCGCAGGGAATTGAGCCTAATCATATACACTACAACATCGCCATGGATTGTCAGGTGTGCATGTATTGTTTGTTGCAAGCATGTGTGACTATCATTGTACATCAGTTACATATGTCAACACCACACGCAGGCCAAAGCAAAGCGTTTGGAAGTAGCGGAGGAGCTGCTGCAAACTATGCTCAAAGAGGGTGTGCAACCAACAAGATATACATACAACATCCTGATAGACGCGGCATCAAGGGTGGGCAACACAGAGAGAGCTCTCAAGGTCTTGGAGGAGGACATGCCCAACGCTGGATTGAAGCCCGACACCGTCACGTTCAATGCTGTTTTGTTTGCATTTGCAGAGGTATGGCGAAAGGGGCTGCGCCATAGATGAGACAAATCATGTTGTTGAAGCATGTGGCGTCAGAAAATAATGCCAACACGCTTATCAGGCCAAAGACAAGGATGGTGCATGGCGTGTGTGGCAGCGGATGAAACAGATGCTGGTCGCCACCGATCACATCACTCAAAGAGCATTGGCGGAGGCGTTTGATGACCACCCTAGCCTGGCCGCAGAGGTGCGCACAGAGCGTGTATAACATTTGTGTTGTTGCCGCACAAGCGACTGTCATGCGGCATTGTCGTCCATCGGCTCACAACAGGTCGTTAAAGAATGCAAGGAGCATCAGAAGAAAGTCCGCAATTTGAGGGAGCTGTACAAAGAAGGTGACGTTGTGGTCAACAATTACCTGGGCAAGACGTTGGAGGAGAGCATCGCTAATACTGCCGCCAATGTTGGTGGACGTATTGAAGAGCACAGACAGGTATTTGCACGATTACGTTGTCCATACTCAAGGGTCCCAACAATTCACCAAGGCTGCCTTCAAACAGGATACAGAGGTGGACATTGAAGTAAAGGATGACCTCAAAAGCCTGTTTTACATCGACCTCCACGGCTTGAGCAAGTCTGCAGCATCCCTTGCACTGCATGCAAGGCTTTCACAGATCGCCACTATTCACGCTATTGGCGCCAACAACTTGTTCGCGAAGACATTTGCGCCAACGCACAACAGCGACACGGCTGTCACGGATTTGGCAAAGAAGCATGGTCTCGTCATCGTTGTAGGCAAAGGGTTGCACAGCAAAAAGACTACAGAGGGAGATGGCGACCATGACGGTGTACTGGGTGATTATGTGGCAGAGCTTCTGGAAAAACGTGGGCTCACGGCGCATCGTGTGCATGGCAACAGTGGGCGCTTTGTTATCAAAGGACCTTTGTTAGTGTCATGGTTGGACAGAATGAAGCGTACTGAGCAGCAAGGCACTGTGTGGGACAGTGCGGGCATAAGGATGTGGATGATGGGCGCAGCATCGGCTAGTGCGGTTGCGTGCGTCATAGTTGTTCCTGTTTTGCTCAAATATACTTCTGATTTGTGGTGATGATACGGCGTTTCAAGGGAGATTTTTGATTATTTTAGAAGAATTTGTATTTGAATTTACACCCAACTGGGCATTGCGCACGACAGGTAAAAGGTCCATGTATGCCAGTCCCATTGTGCAAATGGTCCCCTTGTGCATTAGTGCGAAACGCGTCCCTTCTTCTTCTTGTTATATATGTCGTCTTTATGTTGATTTAATCAGAGCAAGGGCGCAAGAGAAAGAAACAGTCTGCACTTAATGAGCATTAGCGAACCCTGTCCATAATTCTTCCTTGAGCATACTTCAAAATGCGAGTGACAGGCCTAGTCATTGATAGGAGTTGCTAACAGCATTTGCTCACGGCGTGACGTTGGGGGCCTGCAGTAGCCAGCCGTCTTTTGGGTTAGACAGGAGGACTCATATGCCTATCGACAAGTCTTTGGTAAAGCGATTGTGATGCTAGTGTAGCGAATGCTACGGCCATGATGTACCTACGCAAAGACATAATAAGTGTAATCGCCTTACACTGCCAACACCTTCACATGCGTCATCAACGTCAACATCGCCAACATGCACGTGATCGTATGTCGTGCAAACCTATTCGGCTGAATGCGTCTTGTCAGGTCAGCGAACTGTATGGTTGCATGTGGATTGCAGATTCTCGCCTGCTGTGGTAGGATGACCAGACGTGGTAAACGATTATGGGAATGTGCAATATGTGCACAAGACGTTGGCATTTGATCGAGGAAGAAGCTCGCAGGAATGGTTTGCCTTAAACCCACCGTGAGACGTGCTGCAATAGCTATGGCCGTATTGCATGCGTACGCCAATGCACCTGTTGGGGCCATAAATGTGTGAGGTTGAATTCTCAATGTGCTTCAATAGGGCCCACCTTCATGTGGCCAATGAAGTCCGTATTCTAGTCTGCTGTTTGACCTATCAGCAGTGGAAAATCTTAGCGCATAATAAATAAGCCACATGAATTGCCTTGTTGTGGACGGATCGCCAGGAAATATCGCCTAGGGACACAGCCCATTCCAATAGGCGACATCATAATGGGGTGGCTTCCTGCTGATACTGCTTTGTGAACATTTGATTAACATTGCCGGCACGGTGCCTCATGCTCCTGTTTTATGCTGGTAGAGGCACGTGTGTGAGGGACGAATTGTAATGCCATGCCATCATTTGGCGATTCACACTTGGCAAGGAGCACAAAGTCTTCTTTTTCCTGCTAGTGGGCGAACTTTCGTCAGCGTGCAATGACTTGAGCGCATACTACGCCAATTCAACTTTTTCTGCAATGAACACGACGTACGCAATACTGTGCTGCGAATATGCAACCCTTTATCTCCGTCACTCACATGCCAAGCAGCAATTGCTGCAGGTGTTGGCCTGAGCGCTTGTGACGCTTGTAATGGTGGCTTTATATGTAATGCAACGCCAAGCCCTGCCTGCTTGTGAATGTGATGTGGGGGTATCAACATACCATGCGTGCTTCTTCTTGGAACCAGGACGGATACGTGGCTCTGTATTTACTGTGTTTTCACCATGTGCAAGCAATGGTCAATTACAGTTGCTAGTGTACCACAAATACATAGGACGAGAAGGCCATGTACAGCAATGTTGGAGCAATATCAACGGCAGACCTCCATGAACAACATGTGGACATGCCAAGGCACCGGGGTGTCCATGGCTGTACGGTGGTGGTTTTCTTCAAGGGACTGCGTTCTCACAATACCCTGCGAGAAGTTACGCTGAAAGCCACATGATGTGTGAGCAGTGCTTTGTGCTGTTGTACCGATGCACAGGAGCTCCATCCACCACACACAACACCCACCAGTATGCTCACACATCTGAACACCCATCAATGTTACCCAGGCCAATCTCATATGCATCATCATCAACAGATGCTCAAGACTGCAAGATAGAGTGAGTCACCAAGATGAGAGATTTCCCTTTCACTTGCCTGCAGTGTCACACTGATTCCATGTGCCAGCACAATGCCAGCCCACCTTGCTCAAGGCAAACAAAAACACACCCGCGTGGCACCCGTCAATGTGTACATACAATACACACATATCAGATAAATATCAATTGAAATCACATTATTTCTAAATCCAGCATTCTTCAATTAGCATGTTAGATCACTGCATGTTTTACTAAGGTTCATTACCAGTGTCCCAGTTACTATCACCATGCTGAACCTGGTCAATCACGTCTTTGGGGTGGCCACGCGATGGCTTCGCCTCGTTTCGACCAAAATCCCACATTTGGGAGTAAAGCTGCTAAAACTGCATCCATTTATGTTTAGTATAAACGTGTATCTGGCCCTATTGAGTACGTGCAATGCATCAATGACTGTTTATGCCTAGCAACAGATACACCCACTGCAGTATCGCTCTTGCTCACACAGCCCGACGCACATTAAAGAGGATAAACTTTATGAAGCAGGTGCAACTCTTGGAACAGCTAGACGAAAAGGGACTGCGCATGTTGATGAGCGCCCTGCCTTCGTGGGTCAAGGTATGTGTGCTGGCCTGTTGGCTATGCAGTACACCTAACCGCCCACATGCATGTTCCTTGTGTTCCATCCAATAACACACACACACACAGTTTTCTGATTTTGAGCGTGCTAATTTCCTGAACAACACCCTCAAAGTGCTGTGGCCAGCCATTGATGCCAAACTCTCTGTGTATGTTGAGGAGGAATGGTTTTTTTGTAGAGTGCATGTAGCCTTGATGTGTGCACACAGATGAGGATGTTGTTTTGTGTACCAGTCATGTCAAAACACACATGCTTTTTACATGTGACACATATCACAGGGCATTGCGTGGCTTCTTGGAGGATCTCATGGCACACCATGCACCTTCTGTCATCAGTGGTGCAAAATTCGACAGGTTTTCATTCGGCAAGACACCATGTGTGATATTGGGCATCAAGGATTTGACACATGCACCAACCTTTGATTCAACACAACTTGCCATTGGTGTGTGTGGAGGAGTATATGTGTGATGGACCATGGGTGGTCCATGGATGCGAGCATAATTTGTAGTACATTCCTTTGTTTGTAGTACATTCACTGCAATGCATCACCACAGTGTGGGAGATGGATGTGCGATGGGCTGGCATCCCTGATGTGGTGCTCACACTGATGCCCAAAACACAGTTTCGTGTCAACAAACAACGTGTTGGTATGTGGATACTGCCATGTTTTCTGATCATGTTGTATGTACGCACCTCCTTGCTATCGCACCTCCATGCTTCCTCACCTCATACAGCGGGCATGCCTGTATTCCCAAAATTGGACCTCACACCGTCCATGACAGTGCGCTTCACCACATTACAAGTTATGGCCAAACTACGGTATGTATTGACAAACGAGTGTGGAGAGTAGTATGTGGAGAGTGTGTTTTTGTGTGTAGTCATCCCACATGGTGATTGCATACATGGGGGGGTACGAGCATGCATGTATCATGCCTATGTCTTACCATTACATTACATGTACCACCATTATGACCACCACCATTACCACCACCATTACCAGCACCATTACCACCCCCGTTACCACCCCCGTTACCACCACCACCACCATTATCCACACAGTGTCATGTTTTTCCCATTGTTGCATGACCTCCCATTTGTAGAGGGGGTGAGTTTTTCTCTCATAGACACCCCCTCTGTTGACTTTGACCTCCGAGTACTTGGAAGAGCAGATCTCATGAGTGTACCCAGCATCTCCCAATGGTTGTATTCGTTGATATTTGGCAAGGCAATCGAGGGCATGTTGTGGTACGTGTGGAACACATCCATGGTGTGGATGTGTTTGAGGTGGTGGGTGTGTGCTCGTGCTGGTGTATGTTGTCTGTCTACATATGTGTATGGGGGCTGGGGGGTGTCTGTGTGTGTTACACATCATGCAATTGCTTGTAAACACACACACACACACACACACACACACACACACACACACACACACAATGCTGCCCCTTGTACATCACACACAGGCCCAACATGTATTCAGTGAATTTTGTTGATGAGCGTGATGCGCTTGTGTGGGGGCGACCCCCCCTGTGTGTGTGTGTTGTACAACTCGAGCGTGCCTCGTTACAACAACGGTGTGTTTTTCTGTACATTAACATGTGTGTTTGTTGTGGTGGGATGACACATGTTGCAACAAAGCATACACGTGTGATACACATGACACACACACGCTCGCACACCTACAACCAACACACCTACAACACACCAACAACACACATACACACACAACAAAAACACACACACAACAGGTCCTCAATGGTGGGGGCACTGCGCCGCACCACCTGCAGCACATTCGCAGCTCTGTGTGTGCGTCCAGATGAAGCAGCGCGTAGTGGAGGTGCTGCAGATGATAACCAAGTGTATCACAGCACCACACAGAGTGGGAGTACACCTACATTCCATGAAACGTTTTGCTTTGCTGTATACAGTCCCAACCAGTGCTTGCGGGTGCGTGAGTGGGGTTGAATGAGGCTGTGTTTGTTTGGTGTGTTTGTTTGGTGTGTGTTGTTGTGAAGATGATGTTGATACATGCCTACACACCACCAACACCCAACACCCAACACACACACACAAACACTGTAGGTAAATTTGCACCAAGAGGAATCGGGCATGTGGGGTTGGGGTGGGCTACTGGGTTGCATCGACATACCGCTTGAACCATGCATGGCAGCTGCATTGGGCATACGTTCACAGCGACACACAGCAGTGCTGCTCGCAGTTGTATTTGTATGTGGTGTGGTGTGGTGGTTGCATGTGGGGTGTGTTGACTGCGTGTTGACTGCGTGTTGAGGGATGCTCTCAATGTGTGTTTTTTTCCTTTTTCCTCTCATGATGAACTCTTTGTTGTTCTCGGTGAACAAACACACATCGATATGTTTGCAATACATGTGCATACAAACCAACATGTATACACACAGGTGGGACGTCTCAAGTATCGTGTAGCCCGCAAGCATCACACCCAAAGCCGCGCCTCCCTCACCTCCCACCACACACGTATCGGCAGCAAAACAAGCGTCGGCACACGCACTTCCACACCTCCCCCCTCCACCACCCATCACACAACCACACCCACACCTGACACCACCCACCCAGCAGCCGATCCTGTGGGTACATCCACAGCCTTGGGTAGCCCCGCACCTTCCTACCCAGGAGCAGCAGCTGCAGGGGTAGCAGCCGCAGCAGTTGTCACACATGCAGGACAGGCATTGTCGTCTGTGGTGACAAGTGGTGCTGCTGCAACACATGCGCTGGCCATGTCTGCTGCTAGTTTGAAAATGCTCACCATGCCCGTGCGTGACCCTGCGTTGTTGGCATGGAGGACCCTTGGTGGTGCTCGACCCAGGAGTATGTGGGGTGGGGTGTGGGGTGGAGTGTGGGGGTAGGGTGTGGAAAGCTGTTGTATGGTGTTGTATTGCAGGTGGTGGACCTCATATTAACAACATGTTGACCTCCTCATGTGTCAAGTGGGTTTGGCTCTTGTGGCAGCCACAGCCAATATACCTTTATGCTCTGCACGCAAACACACTACCCAATACACATACACGCACACCCAACATATACCCTCAATACATATTGACCACATACACACCTACACCTGAATCACCTAAACGCACATAGGTGTGCGTGTGTTGGAGTTGTGTGATGAGCTATCAGGTCTCCTCACACAATCTGGCATGTGGGTTACTCTGTATAAAGCAGGCAGCACATCATCGTCCACCACCACCTCTACATCCATGACAGCAGCAGCAGCAAGTGTGCCACTATCAGTGTGGGATGCCCTCACACGGCCTGTTGCAGGTGTGTAGGTGGTTGTGTGTGTGTGCAGAGACACGTTTGCACATGCAACAGCCATACACCATACACACCATATACAACATACACAACGTGTACAAGATACACGACATACACACCAAAATCATACACACCAGAATCATACACACCAAAATCATACAAGACACACTGTACCCCTGTCACACAACACATGCTCTACCCGTACATTCCCACTCCACGCATACACTCCTGTTACACACAGCGGCGCGTGCAAGGGGTGCGTCTACATCGGCCACCACGCAAGAGTATTGGTTGGATACCTCAAGCGATGATGATGATGAGGAAGAGGGCGGTGATGATGATGATGATAGTAAGAAACACAAGGGGGAGCAGCATGATGATAAGGGGGGGGGTGGGGGGTCACCTGGGGTGTTGTTGCGTAAAGGTAGTGTGGCGGATGGTGGTGGGATGGGCTGTGTTGTGGAGGTTGTTGCATGTGTTTCATTGGGGTATCTATCATTATCATCAACCACATCTGCACTCATAATAACAACATATGTGTGTATATCATTCACCAACATGTGCATATGTTACCAACATCACATTCATGTAAATACACACCAACAGGGCTAAGGCGTGCATTGTCTCACGGCAACACCCATGACAACCAAGCACACAATGATAATGATAATCATCAGAAAACATCTCCCTCTGCGTCCCTAACACACGCGGATGGCGGTGATGATGATGGTGATACTGACGGTCAACATACACAAAAAGCAAAAGGTGCATGGCGCAAAGCACATGTGTTGACCAAACCTTTCACACAGCTGCACAAGGTACTGGGTCATGATGATATATTGTGCATGATGTATTGTGCATGATGTATTGTGCATGATGGTGATGATGTATTGTGCATGATGATGATGATGTATTGTGCATGGTGATGATGTATTGTGCATGATGATGATGTACTGTGCATGATGACAGTTGACCACCAACAACAACAAACATACTACACACGGTCATTGGGCAACCCCCCCCCCCCCCCCCCCAACATACAGGCATCTGTGAGTGTGACTGACAGAATAGTAGATCGCGTATCTTCCTCAGAAACTGCGGCTAGCGCACCCAGCATGCATGTGGGCAGTCGAGGTGAAGCAGCAAGACTTGATCCACCACCACCAGCACCATCGACATCTGTGGAGCGCAGCACACTCAGAGTGGAGGGGGTTGGGATGCGTGTGCCACGTGTGCTGACAGCATCAGGAGGTCAACCAGCATTGGGACAGCAATCACTCACACAAGGCAACAGCAGCGTGATGGTATGCCATAGATATTATGCATGTGTGTTGCTGTCCATGTTGACCATCATGGTTCGATCATCATGGTTTGACCACCACATATTATGCACACAGTATGTACATCAAACACAACAATCATTATTGTCCACACTTGTAAACACACACACACACACACACAGGATCAGCCCCGTGTATTACTCAAGCTTGATTTCATACCACTGCACAGACCTGGTGGTGCTGCGTGCACAGTGGTTGCAGGGGAGGTGGATGAGGATTCACGCTATGCACAACAAGGTAGTGGGGTTGTGCGTGTTTTTTTTGTGTTTTTTTTTTGTATGGGCAGCATGTCTGTCTGCTATACACTCATGTCCCTGTAGCACACCTATGATCACCTGTTACTACATTGTTATGCACGTTACGGATGGTCATACTCTTCCATTTTCCTTTGCCTCTCTTTCTCTCTCTCACACACTCTGGCACATACAACACACTGACATGCACATCACTCAGCAACAGATGTACAACACCCACTGACATACACACACATCTTCACACACATGGCAATCACAGCACAAGGGACTGTATCACCACCATCACGTCCACCCACACATGGCGTTGCTGGCGTATTGTGGCTGAAAATAAAACAGGCACATGTGCGTGGCAAGATTCTGAAGCGGCCCCTTATTTGTGCGTCACAGGGCCCCACTGGTCGCCGTTATTCTTTTGCACCATGTGCCCTGCAGGGTCAGACCACTGTGTGGAACAAGGCGTTTACACTGCCTGTGTCAACAGACACGCTCCACCACCCGGTAGGTGAGGGTTGTTGTCTGTGTTTGTGTGTTTATGTTTGTGTGTTTATGTTTATGTGTTTATGTTCATATCTCAGCATGCCTATGCACCATCCTATTACACATGACACACATACCTTATATTATCCCAATACATACATACCCAATCCATCCCAATACGATTACACACACATACCTAGTATTATCCCAATACTATTACAATACTATTACAATACTATTACCCAATACTATTACACACAGTTGGAGGTGTCTATCAGCAGCTTAACCAAGTCACAGCTGCGTGCACTTGAAAATGACCCACTGCAATTGTATGCAGCACAAGACACACTGCCCAGCAACATGACACAAGGGATTGTGGGGAGTGCTACCATTCACTTGCAGGTGTGTATATGTTTGTTTGTTTGTGTGTGTGTGTGTGTGTATGTGTGTGTGTGTATATGTGTGTGTTGGGTGGTATTATGGGCGGTACATTCCATTGTGAAAACTCTCTGTCTCTCTCTCTCTCTCTCACACACACACACACACACACACACACACACACACACAC